>Ga0181538_10003526_pt1 | contig 15208 bp, 11 predicted proteins | sample PEATcosm2014_Bin_40_FD_119773 | JGI IMG/M metagenome (GOLD analysis project Ga0181538, IMG submission 119773) | Peatland microbial communities from MTU Mesocosm Facility, Houghton, MI, USA - PEATcosm2014_Bin23_30_metaG | ecosystem: Environmental > Terrestrial > Soil > Wetlands > Peat | place...
ATTGAGGATGGCGTTTTCGGATCCTTGCGTGATCGTCATGACATTGCCGACTTGGACCAGCCGCGCCGTGCCCGAAGTGACCCAGGTCTGCGGCCCATTGACGCCCGCACAACTACTCGCGGCGCACGGAATTGGCAACGTCGCCCCTTTGCTGACCGACACGGCGCCCAGCGGAATGAGCAGCAACCAGGTCGCGCCTACGACTGGTGCAAATCGTGCCAGCCGTCGGCGCGCTGCTCTGAATTGCGGGAACGCGGCGCGGCGATTAGCCATGGTGGACCCCTAAAAGCCGTAACGGAAATGAAATTGAAAGCGCGTACCGTTGGCGCTCTCATATGTCGTCGCGACCAGCGAGTGCGCCCAATCGAGCCCGGCGTCGAAACCCGCGAGACCGATAACGCGGAAGCCTAAGCCCCATCCCCGCAAATCCTGGTGCGCAATCTGGCTTGGCAGGGGCTCAAGCAGGCTAACGACAGCGGCATCGTAGAAAGTGTAAACGTAGGCTTCGCGCGGGTGCACGCCAAAGAGGGTCGCGAGATGCGGCGAGCGCAGTTCCACGGATCCGTCGATTCCTTGGTCGCCGAGATCCTCAGCCTCGAGGTAGCCGCGTACGCTTTCGACGCCGCCGATTGCGAATTGCTCGTTATCGATCAGGGGTTCCACCGTAAATTGGCCGGACATGCGCAGGGCGATCTCCATGCCGAGCGGCAGCGGGCGCACTTGCGAGGCATCCAGGTGCCAGTACATGTAGTCGGGCTTGGCGCCGTAACGCTTGCTTTCGAATTCCGCCGGATCGTTGAGCAGGCCGCGAATTCCGAAGTTGGTGCCAAATGTGATGGAACTCGTGATGTGGTCCCGGCTGGCGCTCACGGCATAAGCGGCGGACCAATTCAGATACTTGATTGGCGTTTGCAACCCGGGGCCGGACGCGAGCAGCACATTTTCATCGAAATTCTTAAGGTCCGCGCCAAACGTCAGCGTCGGCACGAGACTGCCGCTCGGGCCGAGTGGCATCACGTAGCGCGCTCCGTAGACGTGGCCTTTCCCCAGGACCGCCAGCGTGCCGACCGTGGCGACATCGCTTTCGGTCTCGATGGCGTAAAACGCCAATGTGGCGCCGCCGCTGCCGGCGATAGGCGCGAGATACGTGGCGGCGATCACGCGTGAGTCGCTCGGGTGTTCCGGCGCCGCCTCGTATTGCAGCGACAAGGTCTGGTAGCTCTGGAAGAGATTGTCGTAGCTCGCGTTCAGATTCAGGCGTATCGGCGGGGTATTTGCGGTGTATCGGTTGTTGATCTCGGCGCTCGCGTGCAGCGGCAGATTGTCCTTGACCTTGAGGTCGACATCGACCGTGCCTGGCGTCGTGCCTGGCTTCAGGATCGGCGCGACGCTCAGATCGGGCGACGCCTGGTTCAACGCGCTCAACTGCTGTTGCAGATCCGGGAAATGCGGCACCGTACCAGGTTCCAGACTGGGCACGGCGGCCAAGATCCGCCGGTTCATGAAATAGCGTGTTCCGCGGACTGCAACCTTTTCCAGGCGACCTTCCGTCACGGCAAGGCGGATGATGCCACTCGCGACGCCCTGTTCAGGAATGTCCACATATACCGTGCTATAGCCGGCATCCCTATACGCCTTTTCTAGATCGGCGCGCGCCGCTTGCACGTCCGAAAATGAGCCGTTCGGACCCAGGTGCGGGTATACGGCTCGTTCGATCTGTCGCGGCCCGAGCATGGAATTATTTAAAACGCGATACTCCAGGATCGGGAAATGATCGTGCGAAGCTTGAGCTGGCATCGCTGCAGCCGCCCCGCCCGTGTCAGCCGCCGCGGACACCTGGCACGCCCCAGACGCAGCCACGATGCCCATCAGAACAATAGCTGTTCGCAAATCATTGCTCCGTCAAAAATGCCGCCCGGTCACGCGGCTCATCGCAAGTTGCTACAAACGCAAAAAGGGGCGCTGCGACTCATCGCAGCGCCCCCAAGTGTCCGAAGACCGGCACCCGGCGCACGGCTTAAGGACTATCGTGTGGAATAACCTAAACTAAGGGCCCTTTATCAGTACTGTTCCTTCGATACCGCAGTTCCTACGACCAGCGGCACCTGGCAATTGTTGACGGAACCACCGTAAGCCAAAGTGAACTGGCTCGTCGGATTTGCCTGCACCGCCGCAATTGTGGTCGGCGTCGCAAGTGGTGTACCCGTGTATCCGTCCTGCAAACCACCGGTGACGTAGTTCGCGTCGACCGCGTGCGCCAGAGTCTGCGCGTTCGGTTGAGCGACCAGAATGTCCGTGAGCGCAACCGGCGACTGGAACAGGATCCCAAGGAACGCGCCAACCGACAGCGATGGCCCCGTCAGTCCCGTGTAGAGGTTCTCAACGTTGTTGAACGCATAGTCGTAGTTGCCATTTGCCATGCCCTCGACGGTCGGCTTGTTGCCGCCGATTGCGATGTAACGCCAGTGATTCGAACCGGTTTCGCCCGCGGCCCCGGAAGCGCCATTCGGATCGTCGAACTTCGACGTCGCACCCAGATGACCGAAGGCCCAGGTGCCGACGCGGCTGTGGTCGTCGAGGCACGAGGCCACATCGCCGCCGGCAGCTCCCGGAAACACGACATCAGTCACATTCGCATTGGTCCAGTGGCAACCGTTGTTTTCGGGCGTTTGCCCCGCCGACAGCGAGTTGCAATTCCCAGCCGTAGTCGTCGCCTGCACCATCGGCGTTCCCGTCGTGCTGCAACGATTGTGCAGGAAATACACGTCCGCGGACACGTTCGTACCTGAGTTATCGCCGCGGCGGCAGGTATATACCACGTTGCTGGTGGTGTTATTGAGCCCATCGATCTGGCTCCAGGCGGTGATGCTGCCACTGTACAGGCCCGAGATTTCGGCCTTCGTCAGACTCGGCATGTTGGCCAGCGTGTCATCACCAACCGTCAGTCCTTGCGCAGTCTGCAATGCACGGTACAGATTCAGCGAGACGCCGATTGCAAATTGGTTCTGAAACAGCGGCGTCGTATTTAATTTTTGGATCAGTGCGGCAGATATGGCCTGCGGACCAATATTGAACAAGGCCGGATCCTCATCGGCCACGCCGACTTCAGGGATCGCCTGAATGATTGTGCCGGTGCAGCCGTCATATTCCCCAGCGATGGCCTGCTGGTGGGTCCAGTAATAGCCTGCGGCAAGGGCGCCGACGGCAGTGCAACCAACCGGTGTCTGGGTTGCATCGAAGAACGCCAGCGTGGCCTGGGCTGCCGGGTAGTATGTTCCCTCGTTCGAACCGCCGTTGCTTTCCTTCGTGAAGGAAACTACCGTTCCGGCGGCGATTTGGTTGGCCCCAGTCCCCATCGCGGCCGCGAGCGAACAAACGACTGTTGCCTGGTGCGACTTAGTTAAGTTGCCGGTCCCAGCGCCGAGAAACGGCGCATCCGTATAGACCGATATTGTTCCCGCGGTGCACGGGCCGCCGTTGGCAGGCACCAACAGCAATGCGTCCTTGATTTGATTGTCAAGCGCGGTCGATCCGGAGATATGAAACGCATTGCCGGGCGACACGAGGCCCGCCGCCTGCGCTGCGCCGCCGACGACGAGGCCCGCCAGGCCCAGCGCCGAGATCAGCTTACGATTGGTGAACATGTCTGAATTCCTCTATTTGAATTGGCGTGAAATTACGCGGTCAGCGTCTTACGGCGAGCAATGCCGGCGAGGCCGAGCAGGCCCGAACCAAGCAGCCAGAGCGCAGGCGGCAGCGGCACAGGGGCAGCACCCGCCACGTTATAAACGAGATCGCCGGTAGCCGATAAGGTCCACGTCGCCGTATTGGCTCCGGCCGCGAACTGGGTCGGCGCCAGGATGTTGTTGCCGCCCGGGCTGACGACCTGATAGAAATTGAGGGCTGCGCCTCCGGCGGTGCCGTCAATCACCATATTCCCGATCTTCGTCAGGGCCAGGTAGGCGCCGGCATACGTCGCCGCGGTCGTGCTGGTGGCCGTGCAGGGATTCAGGTTATTACAGGCGCTCGGACCGTCCATCACCGACGATATACCGGTATTGATGTTTTGACCGAACGTCACCAATGCCGAATTGCGTGTGGTCGTCAAAGGCGTGCCCGCAACCGCCGTAAAATCTGCCGTGGGGGTCCCCGAGGAGACGGCGTTGACCGCAGTGACGATGTATTGGACGTCGCCGGCGGCAACTTCACTGGCGCTGAACAGGCTGTTGAATGTCGTCGAGCCGCCGAGGATGCCGTAATTGAGGTTGGTTCCCGCGACCGTTGCCGCTGGTGTACCGAACGTGGTGCTGTCTCCGCCGAGCCACTCGGCCAAAGATGTGTTGGTGGTGGCATCCCATACATAGACAATCAGGCCACCCGCGCCGAGGCCGGGCTCCGGGGTCGGGCCCGAGGTCGGGATGGTCTGCGCGAATGCCGGTATTGCGCCTGCGCTCAGAAGCACAGCGCCGACAGCAGCCTTGATGGTTAAATTCAAATTCATGTGCTATTCCCCTTTAGAGTTTCACTTAATTACTTAAACTGAATCGTCTTTCCGATACTACGAGCGGACCGCGCCGGAACCTTTCCCGAACGGGCTTCCGTTGGGTCCACTTCCGCGTCAAATCCAATTACCGCGGGATTGTCGGCGCGAGGTAATTCAGGCGCATGACTCGAAGATGAATTTTCTGTGACCTGGCTCACCGTTAAAATTCTGGGAACGGCACTTGCGACATAGGTGATTGCGGGTTGACGGCGGGATTGCTCTCTTATGAACTTTGGACGCGTCTTTCACCCCGACCGTCTTCCCTTTGTCGTTGGTCCATATTCCGAATGAATGATGAATGTCTGACATTTGTGATCGATTGGCGCGACTGCCCTAACGTCCGTGGAATGCGAAAACGTAAGACTCGCACGGGGCATCCCCACCGGGTGACAATCGGGTCCAGATTTCTTATGGGGTTTTTCCGGGGACCGTCATCTTGGATTGCTCGAGACGCAGTTCCTGCAGGCGCTGGCGGTAATCGTCGATCCAATTGTCCAGTCGCGCACGGGCAAGCTGGGTGAACGGCTCCGACTCGCGGACCTTGGTCCAGAAACCTTGCCGGTCCAGCCGATCCAGCGCCTCGCGCCCGACATCGTATAGGCCGACGTTGTGTTCGACGCAGGTGTTGTATTCTCGATCGCGTGCTTCCAGCCGCCCGCGCAGCGTATTGCGATCGCTCTCGACATTTTTCAGATCCAGCGCGGTCTCCCGGAAGTGTGCAATCAGCTCCTGCATCTGCGCGCGGTTTTTTTCGAGTGCCTCGTTCGCCTGCTTGCTGGACTCTGCGCCGCGCCCGGCTGCCGCTTCCAGCTGTTTGGCCCGGGCCGATGCGGCTTCGCTCTCGGCGCTCGTTTTGTCCAGCTTTTTCTTTAGATCCGCCACCTGGTCCTTGAGCTTCGCGTTATCGGCCTGCAGCGCGGTGCGCTCGGCGGCGAGCTGTTGCAACTCCTGCATCGCTCGCGCGCTATCGCCGCCGCTGCGCGCAGTCTGGGCTTGCGACGAGGCAGCACCGATGCCCATACCGGCTACGAGGAAAATGCCCGCCAAAAGAAAATGCCGACGCTGTTGGACCGGCAGTCCGGAGCGCAGCGCCAAGCCCACCGTTTCGGTCCCCATGGCTTCAAAAACTCGCGTTAAAGTCCACAAAAATCATATCGATGCCGAGCGGCGGACCATCGATCGCGTCGGTGGCGTAATATCGCAGCGACAAGGACGTGCGATCGCGAAACCACCAATCGGCGCGCAGCACATACCCCTTGGCGTCGGTCCCGCCGAGATGGAAGTCTTGATCGGCGAATGCATCGACGACGGCGTCGCGCTGCAAGTAGCGGTAGGACAGCGAGGCCATCCATGTCCCTTTGAGTCCGGTCTTCGGCGATCCGAACGTGAGGTCCGCCAAATAGCCGACGCCGCGCTTGGGAACATGTTGACCGGTGCGCAGCAAAATGTCGTTTTCGTTGTAACCAATGTTGTTGACGTAGTCGCCGGTCACGGAAATTTTGTGTCCCGCGGCAGGGATATCCAGCCCCGCCGTGAGATCCAATTCATGGTATTCGGCTGCCAAGGCAAACAGATTGACGGTGGGATCGGTCGGATTATTGCTGATGTCGAATAGCGTATTACCCTTCTGCAATATCACCGGCGCCGAGTAGTTGGTCAAGGTGCTGTCGACCGAGTTTCGAACGCCCGTCATATGATCGAAGTAGTAATATGCGGCCGCGACGCGCGCGCGACCTCCATCTTGCCACGGCAAATCAAGACCTAGCTGAGACGCATACAACCACTTATCTTGGGACGCGAACTCGACGACCTGCAGCGGAAACGCGCCCACAGTGAAAAACACGTTCTGCGGCGTGTCTCCCGATCCGCCGAGGCCAAGACGCCAGGTAGAATAGGTGCCGTCGAAATTGAGATCCGGGTACCACAACAGCACCGTCGAATAGAAAGGATTCGTAAAGCGGCCGCCCGCGAGAGTCATCCAAGGCAATTTCGTATCAGTCTTGGCGTCGTAGCGAAGGTAGGACTGATAGACCGCCATCGAATAATTCTGGCCATAAGAGCCGAGCGTCTGATTCGTCGAGACCGCAAAGCTCTGATTGTCGTAGCCGAATTGTAGGCCGACACTGACCCCGTCCGTGACCTGTTCATCGAACCCGAGGCGCAGGCGCACGCGCTCGCGCAGCGCATCCATCGAGGTGTTGAGCAGCGCGTTGTCGCCCGCCTTCTCGATTCCGCCCGCGGAATTGACAGCCGCGAAATTCAAATACTGGCCTTGCGCATTGTCGCTCGCGAACAGATCCTCTTCGAGGCGAAAACGCATGTCACCGTGCACGTTGAGATTCGTGATCCAGGATGGCAGAGCGCCCGGAACGCCCCATTTTTGCGCGTGCGCTTGTTCGACGACGTCTTTCGTGACATCGGCCCGCAGTTCCTGGCTAACCTCTTCTTTGATTTGATCCTTGACGATCTCAGGAATGTAGGGCACGCGCACGGCGCCTTGCTCGGCCTTCTCTTGCTCCGCTTGTGCCTTCGCCTGCTCGGATGCTTTCTTCTGCGCATCGCTGACCATGGCCTCGGCCTGTTCCTTGGTCAACACGCCCTTCTTTACGAGTCCATCGAGCAGATTGATCACGGTATTGCGCAATTCCTCGAGCGATTGCGTTTCATCCGCGCGTACCGCCTGCTCGCGGCCCAGCAGCAGCAACGGCAAGAAGGCCGCGGCAATTAATGATCGCTTCAAATTACTCTCCATCATCAGTTCACTCAGGTTCCTGACGTCGTCGCGCGACCATCGACGCAGCGCGCTCAGCCATGCGAGACGATCTTCAGAGTCACCGGCTGCGGCATCTCGAGTGGCGGCGCCTCGGACATCCGCGTCACATGCGTAAGGGCCTGTTGAATATATCCGTCGAGCTCCTTGTTGCCGCTGGGTTGCGCAACCGCAATGCGCTCCACGCGCCCGTCATTGGCCAACCAGACTCGCACGATCACCGAATAGCTGCCGCGGCGGATGCGATCGTCAGCCGACAGCGCATCGAACACCGAGCTCTTCAGCAGGTTGGTGTACCAGGCAAACGCACCGGCGGAGCTGCCGATCAAGTCCTGGCCGCCTTTGCGTGCCGCAAGTCCGAACGCATCGCCGCCGGCCGTGGCATCGGCATCCAAGCCGAGCGGCTGATCCGGCGGAGTCTGATCGGGCTTTTGGTCCGGCGTGTCTTTCGGCAGAGGCTGCTCGACTTTGTCGGGCGGCGGCAGCGGCGGCGGCAGCTCGGGCGGCGGCGGCCGCATGATCTTGATAATTTGCACGGTTTGGCGCTTCGGACCATCTTGCTTCTTACCGAGGAAGTTGTTGATGATCCAGATCAGACCGACGATGACGACCGCCACGATCAAGCATCCTGCGATCACGGGCATATAGCGGCTGAGGGACTTCTTCTTGGACATTTCCCGAGCCCTCCCTACTTGACCACACGCTGTGTGACCAAGCCCAGCTGCGTAATCTCCAAGCTGCCCATCAAATCGAGCACGTCGACGACGCGTTGATACTGAATCGTCGCGTCGGCTTTGATGATCACCGGGATGCTGGGATCTTGCGCCTTGTATTGGCGCAATAGATTTTCCAACTCCGGCAGAGTGACCGGGTACGCGTCCAAATAGATCGTTCCATCCGCCGAAATCGAGATTGCCTTGGTCTTCGGCTTTGCGATCGAAGGAGCGGCGCTAGCCTTGGGAAGATTGACCGTGATGCCTTGCACCGAGGCGGTCGTCATGATGATAAAGATCACGAGCAGAACGTAGGCCAGATCGAGCATCGGCGTGATGTTGATCTGGTCGTATACGTCTTGCTCTTCACCGGACCCTGACACGGCTCACTCCTAAATTAAGATCAATCGGCCTACGCCGATTCCCGTTGCGGCCGCCGACCTAGCTGTAATGCTCGGCAATTCGAGACACCAATTCATCGACAAACACGCGCATATCCGCGGCGATATTCTTGATCTGGGTGTTGAGCCAGTTGTAGCCAAACAGCGCGGGGATGGCGACCGCGAGACCCGCGACCGTTGCCGCCAAGGCGGCGGCGATGCCCGGGGCGATCGAGTTGACATTGACGTCGCCGCTGGCCGCGATGGCGGCAAAGGTAATCATGACGCCCACCACGGTACCGAGCAAGCCAAGAAAGGGACCGCCTGCGATTGCGATGGTCAGCAAGACCATCTGCGCCGAGAGCTTTTGCGTGAGTCGCACTTGGGATGCGTCAAGAGCCGCGCGCATCGCATCGATTGCCTGCGGAGACAAGGTCTTGACGACACTCGCGCCCGCGGCAACACCTACGCGTCCGCGCATCTCCCGCACACCCGTGTGATAGAGCCGGTAGATGGTCGACATCCGAAACGGATTGTCCTTCTCATCGCCGGTCGCGCGTACGAACGGCGACATGTCGAGCGCGTCGGCGTCATCCGCCGATTCGGGCCGATCCAGCGCTGTCGGATCGCCGCGTAATTTGGCAAACTCGGCAAGAAAAAGGCTGTTGCCCCTTTGCACCCGGGTCAGATACACCGCTTTGTTGACGATGATCATGAGCGCGATCACGAACATCATCGCGAGGATGATGATCACGACCCAGCCGTCAGCGGTGACGTTTTGCAGTGTCACCTTGATATACGAAACCTTTTCGGTCTCGCGCTGGGTATCGTTCCCATAGACGACCAGAGTCGCTTCGTTACCCTGGCTGCGGGCCGCTACTCGCAGCCAGTCGGCGCTCCGTGCGATGTTGGATGCTTGTATCTCGTCGATTTCGGCGACCAGCCCATGGAGATTTCCCGCGCCGGCGCCGATGGTCAAAGTTCCCGCAATTTCCGTCGGCTGAACTGCGGCGGATCCCGCCAAATCGCCGTCCACATAGAGGCTGAGCTTGTCGGCGCCCACAGTGAGTGCTACGTGATGCCATTTGTCGGCTTCGAGATTCCCGACCTGCTGGACATCGACCTTGCCGGCCGTACCCACCATTCTGGCGTATGCGTGCAGCCCGTTGATCCCCAGGATCAGCTCTTTTCCATTGTCCTGTAATGCGAACACATAGGCATCTTGTTGCGCGGCCGCGATACGCACCCACGCGGAAAGGGTCGCTCCTTGAGACGCGACCACGCGCAATGAGGGGCTCGACGGTACCGTGATTGAGCTGGCGCCGGAAAACTTTGCGCCGCCGCCGATCAGTGAGGCCGGCGTCAAATCGATGGTGGCTGCCGCGGGTTTATTCGCATAAGCCGTGCTGTCCGCGATCGGGAGCTGCGTTTCGCTCAGGTGGTAGACCAGAGTCTGGTTGACGTCGTAGGTCGCGGCTGCATCGCTCGCGGGGGAAGCCTTCGGGTTGCCGTAATACAAGTAAACCTTCTCGCTGTTGGTACCGCCTGCGATTCGCGGCACGCGTACCCACAAATATGCAATTTGAGTAGTCGGGTCGTATCGCTCGATATGAAACTTCAGCGGCGTCTTGTCGTCGCTCGACACGAATCGAAAATCACTGCCGTCGGGCTTTGTATCGTTGAAGAACGCGAAATTCCCGAGGTGCAGTCGAATCAACACCGGCTCGTCAGTTACCGTGCTTTGCACGTTGCCTGCGGCGGGCGTCAAGTCAAACGTGATTTCTTTGCGGAAATTCCAGTCGTTGCTCCACCACGCCGCTTGACTAAGCGCGGGAACCGCCAGGAGAATCAATAGCGCGCCCAATTGCTTATACACGAACCCGATCTCCCTGGACGCATTGATTCTCGACCGCCGAGATCGGCTGATCGCTATTCCGCTCGAACGCGAATCGCAAGTAGTTCGCGCAATTGCCCACCGCATTGCAGGTCGTGCGTCTGGGCAATGCGGAGGTTGGCGCCCGAATCAAGACGCGTGAGTATGGGGACGCGATGTGATGATTTTATGACAACCGCGCTTGCGCGAGAGGCATGTAGATGCATTGAACACATAGGACTGCGACACGACAGCCGACCCGTGCCGCACTCCCTCTAGCGCGCTTTGCGTTTAGTATTCGATGAATCGGATAACCCGCATTGCACGAGATTCGCGGTAAGAAGTGCCGTGCACAGCGCTAATCCTACGCGGCCGCCTTCTTCCAGAAAGCGCGACCAATGCTCCCATGGAGTCACCGGATCGGCATCCCCCGCGAGCACTGCTGACGCACAGCTGAACGGATTGAGCAGCTGGCAGACGGTTGTTGCGCTTTCCAGACACAGGAATATCGGAACCCCCAGCGCCAGTCCCACGAGACGATCTCGAAGCGACGCCGCAGGCCACATCAACAGCACGGTCCAAAAAATCAACGGGGATTCGACGGCAGCAGACACGTGCATTCTCGATACCAGCCGGGCAGACGGCTCAACATCGGCCGCATTTTCGCGGACCCAGCCCGTGAGCCGCAAGACCCCTCCAGGACCCGTGTCCGGGACCGCAACGTCGACATTCTCGATCTGCCAAGGTCGGCCGTGTGCAATAACGGTCGCGACCGACTTGTAGAACGGAGCCGCCATTCGCGCGTAATCTGAGGCGCCGACCGCCCCGACGCCGAGCGCTGCGATCGCCGCGAACAGCCAGCGCACTTCACGCCGCATCGGCAGTCCGCGCCGCGCGGTTCTGCCCGCCACTTGACGCTGACCACAGCAAAAAGTAACAGGCAATCGCGATCACGGGCGCCAGCGGCAAGATCAGTCCGTGCAGCGACTCCCAAGCATCCGGGGCGTGCCGCAGCGTGTAAACAAGGGCCGTCAATCGCGCTACGCTCAGCGCGTACGCAAGCACGAATCCGATCGCGAGTCCGCGGAGTCTGCGCGCCATGGTCGCGGGAAACGCGATGATCGCCGCGCTCAGCAACAGGAACATTTCGACGCCTTCGCAACCGCGTATCACGCGCATCTTGTAGGCACCGGAAACGAAGCTGCGGCCCTTGAGTTCGACATGGTCCTGCGGGGAGAGGAAATTAATGACGCGATTCGTCGGCATCAAGAGCATGTCTTCAACGACGAAACGTTCGAGTGCGCTACCGCGAGAGGCCTCGAATGCGCCGGTGAGAATCGCGAATGCGACGATGAAGGTGAGACCGAATCGCAATGGAAAGCTGTTGGCTTTGGTGATCATGCAATATCGGATTTAACTTGCGGGCCGCGCATCGAGTCGCGTCATCGCCGCGAAATCATCGCCCGCTTCGGAGATCGACGGGTCACGTCAATTTGCGCGACCGATTGCCGACGAGCGCGAGCAGGCCCAATAACGCGACTGCTCCAGGCCCGATCTCGCCGCCACCGCCGGATCTCGCCGGTCCCGCGGTCGCGGTAACCGTCGCGGTGCCGGGAGCCGATCCGCCAACCCCAGTACAAGTCAGCGTATAGGTCGTGGTCGCGGCGACGACCACCGCCGTCGTGCCGGTCGCCGCCAAATCACTGCCGGTGAAATTGCCGCCCGAGGCCACGCAGCTTTGGGCGTTGGTCGTCGTCCAGGAGAGTGTCGTCAGACCACCTGCGGCCACCGTCGTCGGCGATGCCGTCAAGGTGACCGTGGGCGGGGCATTCACGATTTCTATCCCATACAAGCCGTACTGCTGCATGCCCGCCGGAATTCCGATGACCGTGAATTGATAACTGCCGGGCGTGGCCGTAATCGGGAAGGTCCCGCCGCCGTAGATTTTGCCGAGCACGGCTCCGTTGCTGGACGCGACCAGCGCCAAATTCTCGAATTGGGCCGGAAACATGAGATCGTTCAGCGTGACGTCGAAATTGCCGGCAGCACCAATCGTGAACGTCTGAGACGTAAACTGTTCCGTCGCATTGACGAGCTGGACCTGGTCGAACTTGAGCTGCGGAGCGGCTCCGCCGGTTTGCACATTAACGTCGAGGAGCCCGCTGCCATCGGTCGGAGGAGTTGCCGCAACCAATAGCACGACGGGGCCGGCCGCCGCCGTGAACTGCAGCGTACCGACCGTGCTCTCCTGCGCGAGAATCGTGCCATTTTGAGCTACCGCGAACTGCACTGCAGAAAGCGAGGAGGGAAACTCAAAATCGTTAGCCGTCGCTTGATAGCTGCCGGCTGCAAGGGGTTGCGGAGGTACAAACGCATACACCTCGGACCCGCCGTTATCGACTCCGAGCGCCGACTGCAACAGGCTTGCCGACGCGGACGTCAAATCGACTTCAAAACTACCTGCACCGGTAGCCGCCGTACCGTAGGCCCAGACCTGCAAGGGTCCCGCCAGGGCCGCAAAATTCGATGCGCCGCCGGTGGCCGTGGCGGATCCCACGACCGCGGCGCCAGAGCTCACCAAAGCGCTCACGTTCGTCAGAGCCGCCGGAAATTGGAAATCTTTGACAGTCAGCGTCAGAGATTGAGCGCTCGGGTTGTTCCGCTGCCACGATGGCGCGAGCGTCCCGACGGGGAAGGTCGCGCTGAGCAAGGGCGCGACGCCGGCGGGACCGGTGACCGACACAGCGTACAGTCCCGCTTGCGCAGTGGGGTCAGCCTGTGCAATTCCAAGCAAAGTATAACTACCGGCACTCAACGTCAGCGTAGCCGGGGACGGCGGAATGGGTACCGCACCCGCGACCGCCTGGCTGCCCCGGAAGAGCGCGAGACTCGGCGCAACGCTCAAGGGCACCGGAAACTGGTCGTCCGCGTAGGTAAATATGTAAGCGCCGGCGGTCGAAACCGTCAGCGTGAGCCCCAGGGTCGAGAGAGTCGGATTCGCCGGCGCCGATTGCACGGTGATGTTGCCGGCCAAGGATGCGTCCGCAATACAGGCCGTCGGAGTCGCCTTCGGAGCCACACAAACATTGAAGGTGCCGACGCCGGTCACAGCACTCGGTGTACCGAATACCCTCAACGTAAATTGTCCGACCGCTGCCGGCAGTGGCAACGTGGCAGTCGTCGCGCCGGAGACCAAATTCGTCGTGCCGACAATGGCGGCGCCTTGAGTAACGACGATGCTCGCCGAGACCAGCGCAGCCGGTGTTTGAAAGTCGGTAAACGTCACGAGTAAATCGGGCTGGGCGGTACCTGAAGCGACGGCCGCAATCGTGAAGGTTTCCTGCGTCGCTGCCGGCGCACTGCTCACCGCCACCAGCTGAGTTTCCGGAGGCAGCAGACCGCTCGATTGTGCAGCGGCCAACACCGGAAACGCGAAAGTCGTGACAAAAACTCCGCGCAGTAAACTCTTGATCATCGGGATTGACCTCTCATCCACACGATTCAGGTCTTAGGAGCCGCCGCGACGGTCGGCGGCGATTTTGCGAGTTTGTCGAGCGTCGCCTTCGCTTCATCCAGCCCAGCAAAATGCGCGCCCGAATTCACCGCGCGTTGCAGATTATCGCGAGCATTCGAATTATCTCCCGCGAGCGACTGCGCCATACCCAAATGGTAGCGGGCGACGGCGGCGTCGGGCACCTTGTCCACGACGCGCGTCAATACCGGCACCGAATTCGCCGCATCGCCTCGTTTAAACAGCACCCAACCGTAGGTATCTAAATAAGACGGATTGGACGAGTCCGCAAATCGCGCCGACAACTCCTTGGCGCGGTCGAGACTTGCGGGGTCCTTCTTGTGTGTCGCAAGCAGCATCGCAAGATTATTCGCGGCCACCTCGGACTGCGGATAGCGATGCAAGAGTTCCTCGTATTCGCCAATGGCCTCATCGGACTTGCCGGCCTGCTCGAGCAACGAGGCGAGCTGCACGCTCAATTCCTGAGCCTGATCAACGACCGCCTTCGCGCTCCGTAAGGTCGCTATCGCTACGGCGGGATCTTCTTTTGCCAGGAGCTGGGCATTCGCGAGACCGCGATACGGCACCCACCATTTGGGCGTTCGCTTGATCGCCAGATTAAACGCTTCGCGGGCCTCGGCGATCCGATTGGACTGCAAAAACAGTTGACCCTTGATCGACAGCGCAAAGGAATCGTTGGGAAATTTCGCCGATACGTCATCCAGACGCTTGATCGCCTCAGGCAGCCGATTCGCGCTTGCGAGCAGCCGAACGACAGCCTCCAAGGGTTCCGCCGCGGTCGGCTGCAGGTCGGCCGCGCTGGAATATAGTCGCAGTGCCTCCTCGTTGTGCTTGCCTGCTTCAGCAACCATTCCCTGATACATGTACCCAATCGCGAGCTTCGGTCTCAGCGCGACGATAGCGTCCGCGGCGGATTTCGCCGTCGTGAAATCCTTCGTCTCCAAGGCGATTCGGAACTGGGCATCCAAGGCGTCGTAATCGTCCGGTTTCTGCTTGACGAGCTCCGCGATGATCGTCTTCGCCTGTTCCGGCTTGCCCACTTGCGCCAGCAAGTTCGCAAAATCCAATTGCAGCACCGGGTTCTTGGGATTTGCCTCGACGGCGTGCCGCATGGTCTCCTCCGCGATCGCGGGTTCGCCGTTCGCAATATGGGCGCGAGCCAGCGAACGCAGCACGCCGACCGCATTGGGCTGATCGCGCAGCACCGCACGCAAGTCCGCGATGGCGGCGCGTGGGTCTTTTTTGCCAAGCGAAATATCGCCGCGCATCATCAGCGCATCGTCATCCCGCGGACTCTTGGCCAGAACTTCATTGACCAGCGCCAACGCTCCGGAGACGTCATTGGCCAGCAAGCGCATAGTGGCCAAGCGGTCGCGCGCCGACAAACCGGGTGGATC
>Ga0181538_10003527_pt1 | contig 15207 bp, 8 predicted proteins | sample PEATcosm2014_Bin_40_FD_119773 | JGI IMG/M metagenome (GOLD analysis project Ga0181538, IMG submission 119773) | Peatland microbial communities from MTU Mesocosm Facility, Houghton, MI, USA - PEATcosm2014_Bin23_30_metaG | ecosystem: Environmental > Terrestrial > Soil > Wetlands > Peat | place...
TCGCAGGTATTTTTAATGCCGCCATCCGCTGACACATTTTTCATGATTCCCCCGAACGCTTTGCGTGCCACAGCCATGTTGGTCGCGACAATCCATCCGCGATTGACAGCGCGCGCGGTGCCGTAGGCAAACATCGCCGTGCAACTGGTTTCTTCCCACAAATCGGGCTTGTCCAACACCTGCCGCCACATTCCGTCCGGTGCTTGAACTTTTGTGAGGCCATCAATTTGTTTGCGCAAAATTTCCAGAAGCTGCGAATGCAGCGGATCGTCTTCCGGCATGACGGAGAGGGTTTCCACCAGTGTCAGCATCGCCCAGCCGTTGCCGCGTCCCCACTTGAACGGCGCGTGCTTTTCCCGGTCCACAAGATAGCCGTGAAACCAAAGTCCGTCGGCGTCCTGCTCGACAGCGGCCTGGTGGATGATCTGGTTCGCGGCATCGTCTATGTATTTTTGGTCGCCGGTGTATTTACCCCAACTGGCGAGGAACACGCCGCCCATGTAAAGGTCGTCGGGCCAGATGCTGTTATCGCCCGGAGCGCCGCGCGAAAGTGTGCCGTCGGGCAGGCGGCTTTGCATGTGGATGACCCAGTCGGCACAACGCCCGACGACTTCTTTTTCTTCCGGCGTGGCCTGATCGGGATGACCCATCATGCCTTCCAGGATGGCGCTACCCATTGCCCCGCAACTGTCCAGACTGCCCAGCTTAATCAAACCGTTGATTTTGGTGTTCAGCGCAAATTCGGAAACTTCCGCCGACGGGCCGAGGGTCTTTCCCAGACTGACGAGCCAATGATAATAGCGGGCGCAAATCCGGCTGTATTCCAGGGCAAATTGCTCCACGTCCCGGTCGCCCGTCACGTCCTTGGAACGCAACATCGCGCAAAGGCTCACGCCCTGCGGATAGCTTTCCGGTCCCCAGTCAATGCCTTCCGGGGGACGCGCGGCCCGGGCCTCTGCCACGGTCTTGACCGGCGCATAATCGCCGTCCTTTAACTCGTGAATCCGGCGGTGCGCCACCCGCGACAGGACGTCGTGGATTTGCGCATCGGAAACTTCATTCGTCGCGGGAGAAGCCAATTGCGCGGGCAACGGGAGCACCCCCGATACCAACGCCAAAAGAACTGAAAATTTAATCGCCCGCAGCTTTTTCATTTCTTGTGCCGACCGGGTTTAACGACTTGTTCGTATTTCCATCCGTTTTGTTTGCAAAGAACCCGCGCGTGAGAATCCCATGTCGGCTCGGCCTTGGGACGTCCGCGGATGAAACAATCAATCGCCAGATACGTCAGCGGATGCTTTCCGGAGCAGCGGATGGAGTGAAACATCAACGGCGGAATCCGCACCACATCGCCCGGACGGACGGACAGCAGCTTCTTTTTGGCGGCAACCCTCAAAAATCCCCGGCCTTCCAAAATGTAAAAAATCTGCTCCGTATCGTTGTGCTTGTGAAAGGGCGGCGCTTCGCCAGGTTCCAGCACGACCACGAAGACCTCCGAAGTTTCCGCCTCCGCGCGATCCAGCACGAGGTTGTTGGTATGGGTGGGAAAACGATAATGTTTTGTTTTTGAGGTGGGAAATACGAATTTCATATTTAGCCAAGTTGCTTTGTTAATGTTAGCGGGCAGGTAATTGATTTATTTATTTTTAGAAGTTGTCATCCATTATGCTTCTTTCAGTTCCATTGGTTCAAGTCGTGGCAAAAGCAAGTGCAAAATTCCCAACGCCACCAAATAAGAACAGGAGGCAATGGCAAAGGGAATGGCATAACTGTGCGTGGTATCCAAAACAAAACCCACCAATTTCGAGTTGAACATTGCGAACACGGCCGCGGCAAAACCGCCAATTCCCGCCACCGAACTGACCGCATGTTTTGGCACGGTGTCAGTTGCGACGGTAAAAAGATTTGCGGAAAATCCCAGATGCGCCGCCGCCGCCAATCCAATCAGGAACACCGATGGCCACAGACCGATGCGAGATGAAACCAGAAACACCGGGGTGACGCACAGCGCGCAACCGAGCATCACCGTCTTGCGCGCCGCGTTGATGCTCCAACCAAGGGCAATCAAGCGCATCGAGAACCAGCCGCCGGCGATGCTACCAATGCTCGCCATGACGTAAATAATCATAACGGGGAAAGCCATCGCCGCGGCCGAATCGGCGGCGGAGGTGCTGGCGAGGTTGTATTCCCTGGCCAAAAATCCGGGAATCCAAAATAGAAAAAACCACCAGATCGGGTCGCTTAATCCCTTGGCGATCAAAAAAGCCCACGTCTGACGATGACCGAACAACTGCCACCATGAAACTTTCCCCTGGGGCGGATTGGGGTCGCTGCGGATGTAAGCAAGCTCCGATTTCTTCAGCCACGGATGACAGTCCGGGCTGCGATAGCCCAGTAGCCAGACGCAAACCCAGATCAGGTCCAAAGCGGCCGTGAACAAGAAGGAAAGCGGCCAGGCCACCAGCTTGAGAATGAGCGGCACAACCAGCGGGGTAATGGTTGCGCCAACGGACGAACCGGCGTTTATCACGCCGTTGCCCAGCGCCCGTTCTTTGCGTGGGAACCATTCGCCAATGGTTTTCACGCAGCCGGGCCAGGTGCCCGATTCACCAAATCCCAACGCGAATCTGGCCAGGCAAAATCCCATGGCCGAACTCACAAAACTGTGACTCGCCGCCGCCAAGGCGCACATCCCGATTACCAATGCCATGCCCGCCCGCACACCAATCCGGTCAATCAGGCGGCTTACCGAGAACAAGCCGATGGCGTAAGCGAGTTGAAAACAAAAAATCACATTGGCGTAATCGGTCTCCGTCCAGTGGAGATCCTGCATGATCGTCGGCTTCAGAACCCCCAGAAGAAAGCGGTCCATGTAGCTGATGGTAGTCGCGCAAAACAGCACGCCAAGAATTACCCAGCGGAAACGGCCACCCGTTGTTTCCGGAACAGCGGGCGAAGCGGAGACAACGGGCTGATTTTCGCTGTTAATCACTGAATTGGGGTTTCTTGCAATGAAATCATTTCAAGGCCAGTAATTCAAGGTCGCGATGATTCAATCAAGGCACGACGAGTCTAAAGAACGAATTTCCACCACCGATCGACAAGATGGCCGGATTATTCGTGGTAACAGGCGACCAAACGGTAGAGGTTCCGATCAAGGCCGGGGCGCTTTGGAGCGTGCCACCGGGGGTATTCCACGAGATTACGAGATCGTTGTTGGAAATGGCCGCTTCGAGTTGCGGCGGCGGAACGAATTGGAAGGCGATGACATTATACGGCGGAACCACATAACTGAAACTTGAATTGGTGTAAGTCGAAACTCCCAAGTAGGAAACAGGAGTGTTGGTTTCATTGACCTCGTGAATCAACACCAAACCGTTGGTGAAAGGGATGTTCTCCAGGTTAAAGTTCACATCGTAGGTCGTATTGGTGGTATCTTTGTTGTCCACCATGACGGTGTAGGTGCCCTGGTTTGTATTTTCGGATGCGATACATTCCAGCGTCGAAGCCCCGCCGCTCGAACTGATCAATTGGTTGCCAAAATAATTGCCGAAAAGGTAGAAAGTGTAATAGGGCAAAAATGGCAGATAATTCGTATTGTTAAGCAGACCAGTGAGGTCTGTGCCTGACGAAACCAGGTTGTAAAAGGCAAATATACCGGCGTTGCCTTTCATGGCATTAATGATGGCGCTGGCCGCAAAAGTAGAGTCAAAATTGTCGTGATACATCAGATCAAACGTGGCGCCATTGTCGGCATAACTCATATTATATTCGGTTATGGCTCCCGGATACAATTTGCTCCCCGGCCCTTCGAATATCCCCCCATCGCCGGATTCTACCAATTCCATATTGGTCTGGTAATTTAACGGCGTCCACCCCATGTAAACGGAATTGCTGGTGCCCGCCGCGCTGGGACCGTAATCATGCCAACACAAAATATCAATCTGGGAGGAGAGGTTTTGCGCCGTGTAAGCAATCCAGCCACTGGGACTAAAATCCGAGTAATCGGCCACTGGCCCAATCAACTTGATCGTCGGATCCACTGCCTTCATGGCATTGCCGACGGTTTGCACAAAGGCTCCATACTCAGATTGCGAGGCAAAAGTACCATCAGGCTCTATCTCCGGCTCGTTCCACATCTCCCAATAATGAACCGTGTTGTTCGTCCCAAGAACTCTTTGGATGTTATAGCGATTGACCACGCCCGCCATGAAAGTGGCATAAGCGCCCCAATTCGCGTTGGTAACATCGCCGCTGCTGTTTTCGTAGTAAGATACTCCGCCGGGAAAATCACAGACCGTAAAGACCGGCTGGGCACCCGCGGCGAAAATGGTGCTGAGGATTGCGTCCAACCCGCTGAAATCCCAATCGTTCGTGGCAGGGTAGGGATCAATACCGTTATAAAGGCAGTTTTGAATGGGGTCTATCCGCAGCAATTTAATTCCAGCCGCCTGGATCTCCTGCTCCAAATTGGTGTTGCCAGCATACCAAATATATTTGTCGGGACCGCCCACCCCCCATACGTTCGGGTTTGCCGGACCGAGATCCGAAGCGCAGTTGACCAGGATGTTGGCCACTGGATATGCCGTCACGGTTAATGTCGCAATAATACTGTTGGTGGAACCGTAGCTATTGGTGACAGTCACCTGAAAAGTCATTCCGTTGTCAGACAGGGGGACATTGTTCAGGGTGTAATCAGGAGTTGTGCCGTTAGGATCGGGCACTCCATTGGTAAGCCATTGGTAGGATGTCGCAAAGCTTGCCCCCACCGTGAATGTCACGCTGCCGCCAGTGGTTACCGCCTGGCTGACCGGCTGGAGAGTTATCATCGGCAGGTTGGTGTTGGCGTTGGCAAAGCCGGAAACACTGAAGTTGTCCAGGACGGCCATGCCTGTGTCATTCGCCACCCGGAAGCCGGGATAAACCGTGCTGTCCGATGAAAGCGCCGCCTGCGTGCCGGTGATGGATTCCACCGTGGCAAAGGTGATCAGATTCGTCCCCTGGGTCGCGCCGTTGATCCCAAAATCAATCAAACTGCACGCGACAGTATACGACAAGCCCGGGGCGGTGTTGGTGAAATAGGTGTTGAATTGATACCAGTGCCCGATCGTCAGTGTGATGACTGGTCCGACATTGACACTTGACGTCGTCCCGTTGGTCGCCGTCTGGTACTGCAATTGGTACGTTGGCGCTGTCGTTGACTGTGGCAACAGCCGGTAACTGCCAAAGATCCAGCCATCGCCGGTGGCGGCATCCGCAAATCCGGCGGTGTCGCTGTTGAGGATGCCCAATTGAAATTTATTGCCGGTGGCCGTCGCCTGGTGAATCAATGCCATTATGGACACACTAATGGCAGCGCCGTTGCTCGAGAAATTCCAATAGCCGGCGTTGTAAATGGCATTGCCATCGCCGCCGGTGACCAGCAGTGCGCCGCTGTTGGTCACGCCGCCGGCATTTGTCTCGGTGCAGGGACTGGCCGTGTTGGGATTATTAAAATTGCCGGTGTATTGTCCCGCCGTGTTGAAATCCAACAACAGGGTTTGCGCCTGATCCGGCATCGTGGCCAGACAAAGCGCGGCAACTAACGCTAGGCCAAATGACCGCAGTGGAATCCGCCGCGGCAGTTTTTTGCAGTGATTCATGTTAATGCCAGCTTGCTTCGGATGAATCAGTCAGGCGCACACGACGCCCGGTGAAAAATGTTGTGAGCCGGTGAAATACCATCCTGCCCATAGTCTTAAATGTCAAAAGGCCGGTGTCTTGTGGTGATAAATTGTCATATTTTGAATCTGCAGATGACACAGATTTGTTAGGTTCACTATTTTTTATCTGCACAATCCGCGAACTCTGCGGATTAAAATCGGATAGTCTGTCATAGGCATGATTTGTAGAAACAAAAAAGGCCCCAACATTTACGTTGAGGCCTTCTTGAAAAACATTGGCTTACTTATTCCGGCGGAAACGGCGCACCCCAAACAGCGCGGAAATTCCAAGCCCGATTAGCGCGCAAGACGAGGGCTCCGGAATGCTCAAAAGTTCAAGGTTATCCAGATCATTAATCCCGGTATCATTGGCATCCCGAAACTCCGGCTCTACTCCGGTATCACTCGTAAGGTCGCTTGCAAATGTGTATTGATCAAGGTTTCCGACATTAACAAGCGTCGGTGCGCTTGTTCCTTGAGGACCGCAATCATAAACCGAAACGCTCTCGGTCAATGTTCCATTTCCATTATTCAGATATGATATGCTCATCTGATACCACTCACTTGAAAGCAGCGAATAGGTTGTCAGGGTGCCACCCTGTGTCAAAGACCCTGCACCGACATCATTCTGGTATTCCAACGTATAATTTTGAGTGCCGGCTACTGACAACAAGCGATAACTTGCGAATTCATTAGTCACATTTGGCGAATTTGGATATGCCCCCGCGCTTCCATATGGGCCTCCGATTGTGTTATAGGCCAAACCCAACTGGAACTTATCGCCACTTCCAATACCCGCAGAGCTACTGGCGGTTTGAAACATCATGGAAAGTTGAAAATTGACACCCGATCCGGAAAAGTTAAAGCCCTGCGAACTATATATCGCATCATTATCGCCGGCGGTTACCACGAGACCACCGCTTGGCGAACCACCCTCATACACACCGGCGCCAGCTTCTTCTGTAAACGCGGTCGCGTACTGATTATTAACAGTGGACCCATAGGGGTTGTTAAAGTCACCAGGGGTGCCGGGTGCACTGTTGGGTATGTAATCCGTGCCAATTACCGGGGAGCCTGGATTATCAAATGTCAAATCTAACAAAGTGGTTTGCGCTTGCACTGCCGCGCCGACTAGACAGAACGAGGCAATCAGCACCGAGCCCAAAAATGTTTTGTGCATCATAAGATTATGTTGTTTAGTTTTTAATCGCAAAAAATGCCTGCTTTCCTGAATTGATTGTTACTTGTGATTTGGCATAATTTGTAGCTGGGCTACGGCGATAATATAACAGATATCAAAAATGTGTCTTGTCGGGAAACATCCCTACATCACGAAACCTTTGAAATATGAGCCAATTTCGCCTTTTTAAGCCGCCAATACCGGCCTGTTGCCTTGACTTGATGGGCTGCTCTTTTATTGTGAGCATTTAGACATGGGAACTCGCTATAGACCGAATCCAAGTGAATCCCTGACATTCACGCGGACTGAAGCGCAACAGGAATCAATTCGGAACATCGGGGTTCGTTCCCCACTGGCTGGGTTTGCCTCCCATCATAAAATCCAGCGTTCCGCCGTTTTTCAATTGGTCATACGGCAGAAACGGATTGTCCCAATCTTTGCCGTTCAGCCGCACCGACTGGACATAAATGTTTTCGTCTGAGAGATTTTTCGCCGTCATAGTGAAGGTCTTGCCGTTCGAGAGGCGCATCACGGCTTTTGTCACCCCCGGACTCCCGATCACATAGTAGTCGCTCGCCGGGCACACCGGATAAAATCCCATCGCGGTTAAGACATACCACGCTGACATCGCCCCGCAGTCATCATTGCCCGGAAGCATCCAGGGCTTGGTTCCATATCGAGTGCTCATTACCTTATGCAGAAGTTTGGCCGCCTTCCACGGCTCGCCGGCATAATTGTAAAGGTAAATCGCCTGTAGGTCCGGCTCATTGTCGGCGGCGTATCCGCCTAAGGGCTGCCCGCCAAAACTGAAGAATGAATCCAATTCGTGATTAAATTTTTCCTTGCCCCCCATCAACGCTATCAAGCCCGGAACATCCTGCGGCACAAACCAGGTGTATTGCCAAGCGGTCGCCTCGGTATAGGCCGCTCGCATGCCATCGGCATACGCAGCGACCCATTCATACGGATCAAATGGCGTCCGCCAGTTTCCCTGCGAATCCCTCGGGCGCATCATTTCGGTGGACGGATCAAATAGATTTTTGAAATTGTCCGCCCGTTTCATGAAATAGTCATAATCCTGCTGTTTGCCCAGGGCTTTGGCCATTCGCGCGATACACCAGTCGTCGTAGGCGTATTCCAGGGTTTTGGAAACGGATTCGTCGCATTTATCATGGGGAACCCAGCCCAACGTTTCATAGGCCGCCAATCCGCTGTTACGCCGGTTCATGGCCGTGCTCTTGCAGGCTTCATAGGCGCGTTCCGCATCAAATCCTTTGACGCCTCTGAAGTATCCGTCAACGATGATCGGCGCCGAATGATAACCGATCATCGTCCAGGTTTCGTTGGCCTGCAAATACCACACCGGAAGCATGTGCTCGGGGCTTTGGTCGTAATGCGCCAACATTGAATTGATTATGTCGCTGTCGCGTTGCGAGTCAATCAGCCCCAGCAGCGGTATCTGGTCGCGAAAAATATCCCAAATCGAGAAATCCGTGTAATTGGCAAACCCATCGGCCTGGTGAATTTTCCCATCCAGCCCGCGATATTGACCCGTCACGTCTTCGTAAAGATTGGGCGCGACCATGGAATGATACAGGCACGTGTAAAAAGTTTCCTTCACGTCCTTTGATCCTTCGACTTGAATTTTGCCCAGGTCCCGGTTCCACTCGTCACGGGTATTGTTCAGAACTTTCTCAAAATCCCAGTCCGTTATTTCGGCGTCCAGATTTTTCACGGCATTGTCCTCGCTCACCGCCGAAACCGCCACCTTCACCAGAATAACTTCATTGCTCCCCGTCTGGTATTGAGCCAGAAACTGGAGGTCTTTGCCGGCGGCTTCATGGGCATCTGCCAGAACATTCCCATTGCTCACAATTTGGCAATGATCAAATGGGCGCGAATATCGCGCTGCAAAATAGAGATACCTCTTTTCAGCCCAGCCATGCGTCAGGTGAAAACCTGTCACCGTGGAATCATCCCTCACCTGGAGATGTGACGCGAGCACCGCCCGCGACTTGTCATAATTAGGCCAGAGAAAATAATTGAGATCCGTGAGAATGGCCGCCTGGGAGCATTGGGGAAATGTGAACCGCATCATCCCGGCGCGATCCGACGCCGTCAATTCCACCACGACGCCGGAGTTCTGCAATTTCACCTTGTAATAGCCGGGGGAAGCAACCTCATCGGCATGTGAATATGGAGAGCGATAGCCCGAATTGGGATCCTGCCTTGTTCCAGAAGTAAATTTAGGCGCTCCCACCTCCGGGATGAATAGGAAATCACCGAGGTCCGGAACCCCCGTGCCCGATAGGTGCGTCAGGCTGAATCCCAAGATTGAAGTGTCGGAATATTTGTAGCCGGCGCAAGCCTCCCGATCAGTGTCGGGACTCAATGCCACCATGCCAAAGGGCGCGGACGCCCCCGGATAAGTATTCCCACCTCCTTGTGTGCCAACCAATGGCCGGACGAAATCAACCAACTGGGACTGGTCGTATGAACCGTCCCCGGCGGCTTTCATTGGTTGCTGCAACCAAAGCATTAGTGTTGCAGTCCAAACAATCCATGCGGAAAAAAACCAAGACGCATTCAACGGATGACCTTCGATTAAAAATGTTTTTTCTGGTCGAAGATTTATCATCGTTAAATCACAGTCCTTATATTGTTGGGATTTGATGCATCCACTTTACATAAACCTTCATAAAATTGGGCGTCGGGAGTTTCCCCTACATGACACTGGCCAGGTATCTGATGAGGGGACTGCCTTGATGTAAATTGGACAATCTCAATGAATATCATGCGTCGTAAGAAACTCACGGCGTCAAAATCAAAATGCGATAGAAACGCGCTGCATCAGGAGCTGTTGAATCGGTGATATTTATGGCTGAACCATTTCCGGTCACCGTGCTTAATGTCGTCCATTGAGAAAATGGCAAACTCAAATTCGTCGTGTATTGGATTTCATACTGCACTCCATTGATGGTCTGAATTGACGCTGAAAAATTCCCACTTTGTAAAGACATAGACGGATTGGAGAAAACAGGCGCAGAAAAAACCGAGTTCGTGATCGTGATGCTGCCTGAACCACCCGGCAAAAAATTTGTGTAAGTGCTCGAAAGCCAGGTATAGGCATACGTGCCATTGGCCAATGCATGACCTTCAATCATCATGCCGGCAAAAAGGCAAGCGCTGTGCAGATTCATCAGGCCGCCATTGGTCAAAATTATGGTTCCTGCGCAGATGGCTGGATACGAAAAATCGAGAATGGCGTGAGCCGCATTGCTCCCTCCATTGCCCACAGTGTTCGACGTTTCAAGCGTGAGAGCAGGCAGACTGGATAACGCCTGTGGGTTATTGGCGTTACCAGCAAGTGGATCGACAGTAAAACTGCCGACACCAAGACATTGGGGTGTCGTGCCAATCAGCCAGCCTTCCTGCACAATCCAGTTGCCAAAAAAGGTATTCTGACCGTTGGTCACCATAACCGGACTGTTTGTCGGAGTCAAAATCACCGCCAAGGTGCCATTACCCGAAAGTGTGGCGCCAATAGTAAAAGTCCGCCCAGCCACGGTCAAAGGAGGCGCATTGCCCAGGTTGGCTGCGGGCGCAAAACAGGAAAGCGATCCGCTTGCCGCTTGTATCGTTCCGCGGAGAATGAAATTCCCAGGGTCACCATCGTTCAACATTCCACCGCTAAGAATGAGACCTGCATTGTTTCCGACGCCGGGGAAAATCATTTGATAGTTGCCATTTGCCGTGTCTTTGAATCGGATCTCGGCATTTGTATCCACAATCAAGGAGTTACCTGGAAAAGTTTGCGGTCCATTTACGGTGGGGTTGCGGACGCGGGTATTCCCGGCGCCAAATGCAAGTTTAGTGGAATTGTAGACTTCCTCGTAAGTGTTGCCGAATATAGGGGAAACCAATGTGCCCGCACCATTCGTCTGCCAAATCGGGTCAGTCCAACTTGAACCTGCTCCCTGACTGACAGTGGTAATAAAATGGCTTCCTTGTCCCGGAACGGCCACGGAAATATTGATTGCGGTTGACGAGCCAACGGCCCCGACAGAGTCCGTTGCCTGGGCATAAAGCGTGTAATATCCGGCGGGCACATTGCTCCAGACAAAGGCATAAGGCGCATTGGTCAACACGGCGAGGCTGGTCGAGCCTTGAAAAAGCTGTAAGGTTGTGATGGGGCCATTGGTGCTGCTCGCGCTTACATTGAAAGTGATATTTGTGCCCGGTAGAAAAGTATTTCCATTGGCCGGAGCGGTGATTGAAACGACAGGCGGCGTAACAATGACCAGGCCGTCGGCAAATGAAGGCGGCGCGTTGGAGGGGTCGTTTCCCCAATTTATGTTCGGCGTGTTGCTCAACGTGAACGCCAGCGTCGTGTTTGCCGCGCCGAGAATTGTCGCAATCGGCAGCCAGAGTTGCGACGACGGCTGTCCGTTCAGCAGCAAGCTTTGGACGTATTGATTCGTGTCCGCCGCGGCGGGCGCGGTGATCTGGATGTCGTGCCCGCTTTCAGGCGTGATCGTGACCGAAGTGAACAGCGGACTGCCAATGACGAAGCCGCCCACACCCGGAATTTCCGGGAAGATGCCAATCATCCCCCACAAGGCCGATGAACTCATCGCCCCGCCGTCGTCGTTGCCGGGCAGTCCGCCGGGAGAATTTCCATACAGAAAAGCAGCTCTCCGCACGGCGTCTTGCGTGAGCCACGGCGCTCCGGCGAAATCATATTCCCACGGCACTTCTATCTCCGGCTCGTTGCCCAAGTTAGCGTAAATGCTCGACTCCCCCGCGTTCAGTTGCGTGAGGTGGGTCTCCAGACGCTGCGTGACCACGGTGTTTCCGCCCATCGCATCGAACAATCCGCGCAGATTGAACGGCGTCATCCATGTGTAGGTATAGGAATCGCTTTCCACCATCGAAGTCGTCAAAGTGAAACTGGCTTCCCAACTGCCGTCTGCATTGCGCGATTGCACCCAGAGACTGGTCGGATTGAAAACGTTCCGCCAATTCCCCGAACGCGTCAGATAGGTCTTGTATTTATTGGTGTTTCCCAGCGTCAACGCCAGCTGCGCCAGCGCGAAATCGTCATTTGCATATTCCAGTGTGACCGCCGGGCCTGAATCCACGTTGCCATTGAAAATAGCATACGACGTGGAAATGTAACCGAGGTTCAGATAATCACTCAACCCCGGGCGCGCCGTCTTGCCGTCGCTGGTCGCGCCGACCGTCGAAGCCGAATAATCCGCCGCGTTGAACGCGGATTGAACGTCGAAATTCGTCGCGCCAAAAGCGTAGGCGTTCGCCACGTCAATCGTCGGCCCGTCGCCCACCATGTTTGCGGAATTGTAACAAACCTGTTCCCATTGGGGCATTGCGCCGCCGCCCTGCGCCGCGTCGTTCACCAAGGATTGGGCCATATCGCTCGCTTCCGCCGGGGATAAAAGTGAAATCAATTGGAAAAGCGAACGGTAATTGTCCCAACTCGACATATTTTCATATTGAACGTGATTCGTCTGTGTATGCACCACGCCGTCGTAGCCGAAGTATTGGCCGTTGACGTCACTGTAGATGTTCGGGTGAATATAACTGTGATACAACGCCGTGTAGAACACCGTCTGTTCGTCGCTCGTGCCGCCCGTGACCTGGATGCGCCCCAACACCGTATTCCACGCATTGCTCGCGCCGGCGCGGACGGCGTTGAAATCCCATCCGGGATTTTCCGTGTTCAAGTTCAGCAGCGCGTTCGAGACGCTCACAAAGGAAATGCCGACGCGAGCCAGCACCACCGGATTTGCCGTCGTGTCAAAGGTCACATACGCCGCTGCGGATGAATTGCTATTCGTGCTCGCGCCGGCGGCCAGCGTGCTGCCATTCCAGACTCCAAATCCGGTGAACGGATGGTCAAAGAAAGTGGCGAAAAAGATCGTGTAATGGTCTCCACTGCCGCCGATGGTGCTGGTCGTCTGGCCGGTCACCTCATTGGTTCCGATGATTGAAACCACGTCACCGCTGTTGCCATTGGCGCTGCCATTCACATTGATAATCATGTTGGCCTGAGTTGATGCCGGATAAGTGAATCGCCCCATGCCGCTGCGCGGTGTCACCGTCAACTCCACCTGTATACCGGTATTAAGCAGGACGCTGTAATAACCCGCCGTGGCAGTTTCGTTCGTGTGCGAAAAACTTGAGCCATACGCGGTGGGGGTCGTCGCCGGAGAAGTTGATAATGTTCCCGCGATGGGCATGAACGGAAAATCCTGATATACGCTGACACCGCGTCCGCTGAAATGCGTCAGACTGAAGCCGCGCGAAATTACCGTAGCTGTCCATTGATAACCGCCCGGTGAAGTCGTCGTGTCCGGACTCCATTGCACCATGCCCTGCGGCCAATCAGCGCCCGGAAAAACATCCCCGCCGTTGTCTGTTCCTATGAACGGATTGACAAATTGCGTCAAATCCCCCGCCGCCGGCAGCGTTATGACAACAAGAAAAACAACTGCGAAAAGATTACGAAATAAATTGGCCATCAGTCGTGAATAAATACCCGATGGCAAGATGAAATACATAAAGTGGCGATGACCGAAATTGCATTTACTATAGTCGCAATGCTTGAAAATAAATATCGGGAATTATCCCTACACAACATAGAAGTAATTTATCGTTCCCTCTGCTTGAGTGGCTTGCGGAGCCAACGGTGCGATTCCAAAAACAACAATGCTGCCAATGCTGCCTTTCATGGTCTTTTTTTAGTTATTTTTATTGTTATACCAGCTTGTGAACGCGCCATCATGTCAGGGAAAATCCCCACACGGTTAATGGCACAGATGGCATTTCGTGCTAGTCCACTTCTCTGCCCGAAAGATCGAAGAGGCGCATTCCTTACGTAATTCTGCCGCTGCTGCGCACCAGGCGCGGCATGGAAGAGTTGACGGATGGGAAGAGCTTTAGAGCTTCCCGGGAGAAACAGCGGACTGAACCGGAGTAATATCCATGTCCAGACGCACCACAATCCCATTTACCGGATTGTTGTTTTCACCACTGCTCTGCCACGCGAAAAAGGCCTTGCCCGGCGCGTTATACGTAAAACCCCATGGCGTCGGCACGGGGATCGCGGGAGTAATGGCTGTCCAAGTATTTCCGTGGTCCGAGGAAGCGACTATACAATTGGAGCTGTTAATCATGCCAATCCTTCCTTCAGGCAATAAAACGGGACGGCAAGACCAGCGCAGGCCGGTTGGGGTCGCCACGATCCAAGTCGCCCCTTTATCATCGCTCCTCAATAAACCGCCGCTCAGGGTGGTGGTATTGTAAAATGTCCAATAAATCGTGTTATCGACCACGAGCGGCTCTTCAAAAACCGCTTTGTCCGAAACCCGGGTCCAGTTCCCACCTTTGTTTGTGGTGCGATACAGGCCGGGAGTTCCGCCGAATGACCAGTCGTAGGTCGGACCGGCTGAAATCATGAAGGAGCAGCCTGCCAAAATGGTCTGAGCGTCGAGCACTAACGGATAATTGGCGCGCGCGGTGCCGGCAGGCAGGGTGCCGCAGATGTTGGTCCAGTTATTTCCACCGTCACTCGAACACCGCATAGTTCGACTGCCCTCATGCTGTCCAATGGCGATGGTTTTTCGCTCTGGGTCGCTGAAGTCAACGCTCAAGCCCTCGTCTTCACAAAAGCCGCCGCACCCGGGAGGGTCAATGCCGAATCTATTAACCGTGACCCCTCCGTCCTTGGAGATCAGGGTCGCGCCAAAGCTCCCCACGTAATTTCCATACAGCCAGAAGGTATCCAGGTGCGCCGGGTCATAGAGGATGCCGAGCGGGAAAATCTGTATTGGGTCCGAGCCAGGCCCGACTCCGAATCGCTGCCAGGTTACGCCGTTGTTCGTCGTTGACCACATGGAATCAATGACGCCGTTCATCTTGATGCCAGTCAGCGCAAGAACTTCATTTCTGCCTGGATAGGCTGACACGATCACTACCTTGTCCTCTTTGGGCGGTGTTACCATTACCCATGAGTTCGCCGCTGATACCCGCAGGTTGCCTGCCAAACAAACCAGGCCGAGAATTATGATGTTTTTTATCATTGTCCTTCTCTCTAATAGTTAATTGGCATTATTGATTTAAGGAACAAAGCCCTTGCCGCTGACCTGGGTGCCATCCCAGGCGAAATTCAGCGGCTTTGCTGCCGCTCGAAAAACATCCGGCGACTTTACCATTGAGCAAGAGCAGATATTTAGGACGATTCTTATCCCAACAATTCTTTGGCCATCGAAAAGGCCGGGCTTCATTGTTATTGCCTGTCGGGAA
>Ga0181538_10003528_pt1 | contig 15205 bp, 11 predicted proteins | sample PEATcosm2014_Bin_40_FD_119773 | JGI IMG/M metagenome (GOLD analysis project Ga0181538, IMG submission 119773) | Peatland microbial communities from MTU Mesocosm Facility, Houghton, MI, USA - PEATcosm2014_Bin23_30_metaG | ecosystem: Environmental > Terrestrial > Soil > Wetlands > Peat | place...
ACCATCGAAGACCCCGTCGAATATGAACTTCCGGGCGTGGCGCAAATACCGGTGCGGCCAAGCCGGAATTTCTCCTTCGCCAACGGGTTGCGTTCCATTCTACGCCAGGACCCCGACGTGGTGATGGTAGGGGAGATTCGGGATTCGGAAACGGCTGAGATCGCTATCCGTGCGGCGCTGACGGGGCACCAGGTGTTCAGCACTCTGCACACGAACGATTCGACCGGAGCGGTGACACGCCTGCTGGATATGGGGGTCGAGGCTTACCTTATTTCCTCGTCGCTGGAGGGAGTGCTGGCGCAACGGCTCGTGCGCAGGATTTGCAGCGAGTGCCGGGTGGAGGCACCGGTGTCTCCCGCGCTCCGGAGCCGGCTCGAATCCCTGGGAGCGCAGCAGCTCGAAGGGAAATTCTATCGCGGGAACGGATGTGAGGAGTGCCGGGGAACCGGCTATCGCGGCCGGATTGGCATCTTCGAGCTCCTGCCCATCGACACTGAGTTTCGGGAACTGATCCTCCAAAAGCGCTCCAGCGCGAAGCTCAAAGCCTCCGCTCAGCGGACCATGATCACCATGCACCAGGATGCGTTGCAGAAGGCCACGGCCGGAATCACCTCACTTGAGGAGATTCTCCGTGTTTCTTCGGGAGACTTGCTGGAATGACCGCGTTCCGCTACGAGGCCATCGAGACGGGCGGCGCTGCGGTCCAAGGGGTGATCGAGGCGGAGGACCGCAAAGCCGCTCTCCAGGTTCTGGGCCGGCGCGGACTCTTTCCATCCACCCTGGAAATCTCTGCTTCCATTGGCAGCGCTTCCGCTGCGACGGCCGCCGCTGAAATCCCCCGAGGCCAAGCGCAGCCGTTCGGGAGACGCATCCGGCGAAAGGAGATTACGGCGTTCACTCGCGAGATGAGCGCGCTGCTCAGCGCGGCCATTCCCATCCCGCAAGCCTTGAACGGCTTGGGCGAGCAAGAGGAGAATCCAGCTTTGCGGGAAGTGGTGCTGAAGATCTCGGACGCGGTGCGGAAAGGGGCCTCGTTTTCCGCGGCGCTGGACGAGCATCCCAAACTGTTCAGCAAGCTTTACGTCAGCATGGTGCGCGTGGGGGAGGAGGCCGGTGCCCTCCAGAAGGTGATGGCGGATTTGGCGGACTTGCTCGAACATGAGGACGAGGTGCGGGGCGAGGTCGTCGCCGCGGTGGCCTACCCGGTCTTTGTCCTGGGCTTCGGCCTTGTCACAGTCACGGTGCTGTTGACGGTGGTGCTGCCCAAAGTCATGGGCATGCTGCAAGACATGTTGCCCATCCTGCCCTTGCCGACGCTGATCCTCCTGAGAGTCAGTGGTTTCCTCCACCATTATTGGGTTTGGGTCCTTCTTGGGCTGATCGGAGCGGGCGCCGGCTGGTGGCGGTATGTGCGTTCGCCGCAAGGCGCGGAAGCCTGGGACAAGGCGAAGTTGCGGTTGCCTTTGGTCGGTGCGGTCTTCCGGGCGGCCGCCTTGAGCCGGTTTGCTCGCACGCTGGGCACGCTAGTCAAGAGCGGCGTCTCGCTGCTGCCGTCGCTGGCGATTGTCGAGAACACCATCGGCAACCGCCTCCTGGCCCGGCAGATTGCCCGCGTGGCGGAGGAGACCCGTGGCGGGGATTCGCTGGCGACCCCGCTGCGCAAGCTGGGGATTTTCCCCAGAACGGTCGTGCAGATGATCGATGTTGGAGAAGAGACCGGCCGGTTGGATGAAATGCTGCTCAAGGTGGCCGAAATTGAGGAGCGCCATATGCGAGCGCGGACCAAGACCCTGATCTCGCTGCTGGCGCCGATATTGATTTTAGTGGTTGGCGCGGTGGTCGGGTTCATGGTGATCGCTTTATTGCTGCCCATCTTCAAGATGAGCCGAGCGATCCATTGAGTGGCGGTTAAACAAATAGTAGGTTGGGGTAAATAGGTGGCATCCTTAAAACGATGCATAGTTACATCAGGTGGGTGAGTTGTAATTGATATGAAAACACGTTCGCTGCAGGAGCGGTCGGCGGGGTTTACACTCCTCGAAATCATGGTGGTCGTCATTATCATCGGCGTTCTTGCCGCGACGATCATTCCCCAGTTCATGGGCACGACGCACGACGCGAAAGTCAGCGCCGCCAAGGCCGATGTCTCCCAACTCGAAAACGCCCTCGAGCGATTCAACCTCCACATGGACCGTTATCCGACGATGGATGAAGGGCTGAAGGTGCTGACTGAAGCTCCCGCGGGCGAAGATAAGAAATGGCGCGGCCCATACATCAAGCTGCTTCGCCCCGATCCCTGGGGAAACCCCTATCAGTACCGTGTTCCCGGGATGCATCACACTACCACGTTCGATGTTTGGTCGAGGGGAGCCGATGGCCAGGATGGAGGCGAAGGGCCAAACGCGGATATCGGCAATTGGTAGCCGAACCGGAGACATTAGGATGGGTCAACAAGCCGCTCAGCAACTCACCGTGCAGGCGCAAACCAAGCGTCGGTCGGGGGCGTTCGCCGCCAACGGCCTTGGGAATCGTGAAACGCACATTGCAAATCGCAGACCACCCAACTGCTCGGCGTTCACCTTGATTGAGTTGATGGTGGTGATGGTGCTCATTGGGATCATGACGGCCATGATCCTGCCGGAGATGAAAGGCACTTACGAGGACGCGCTGCTGCGTTCCACCAGCCGGGAATTGGTCAGTGTGTGTGGTCTGGCTTCCAGCCACGCGGTCAGTGTCAATCAAGCCCTCCTGCTGCGGCTGGACCACAAAACAGGCCATTACTCGATCGTAAGGCCCCGGTCAGACCGCGGGCCGGCAGGCCGGTTTGTTACCGCCCGCGATGTCCCCGGAGGCGAAGGAGAGCTGGACAACCGCATTGCTGTCGAGGTCCATCATTCCGGCGGCGAAGCCACTGAAGCTGCGGATCAGGAATCCTCTCAGGCACCGAGCCGAAGCGCCGAATTAGAACGGCGGGATGACAGTATTACCTTCTACCCGGACGGCACCGCAGACGCGAGTGAGATCGTGCTGCGAGACCGGGATGGTTTCCGGCTGGCCCTGCGAATCAACCCGGTCACCGCTCGAGTCCGGATTATCGAGCTGGCGCGCGAATGAACGTTCATCGCCGCAACTCGGGGTTTTCGCTGGTGGAAGTGATGTGCGCCATCTTGATTCTCGGGATCGCGCTGGCTGGCATGACTCAGGGGGTTTCGACAGCCCTGGTATCGAGCAAAGAATCTGAATTGCAAACCACCGCTGCCCTCCTGGCCGCCGGTCTGATCGAGACACTCCGCGCCGAAGAGTATTTCAGCGACGGAACAACCGAGGGTGACTGCGGTGAGGGGCTTTCGCTGTACCGCTGGAAACAGTCCATCACCAGTGCTGGGATTGACGGGTTGCACGAGGTGGAAGTCGTGGTGGAGAATGCAAAGACTGGGAAGCCCATTTACGAACTGCGGACGCTGCTGTTCCAGAGGCCGGAGGATTCCTCCCGGGGAGGCTCTCAACGGACTAATGAATCCAGCTCGCGCAGAAGAGGGGGAAGGCAAAGATGAAGCGCGTTCAGTCCAGGTTTCCCGACGCCTCTAGCCGAATCCGTCTGCCAAATCCGAAGGCCGAAATCCGAAGGCCGAAGGAAATCCGAGAACCGAGGCCCGAAGCCACCAATCCCTTCGCCTTGGGGGAAGAAGATTGGCCCGCAGTTGAATGGTCTGGCAGGTTCGGCTCCCGAAAAGGCTGCGCTCCCGGACTGCGGCTTGGCTTGTTCGGATTTCGGAATTCGAGCTTCCTTCGGTTTTCGGGTTTCAGGTTTCGGGTTTCCCGCGCTACGTGCTCGCCAGTAGGAGATATCCGTGCATCCAGCTCCGCAGACACATCGCGCGGGGCCTTCACCCTCATCGAGGTGGTCATCAGCTCGGCGCTGATGGCGATGATTATCGTCAGCGCGTACCTGTGCCTGAACGCGGCGGTAGCCAGCCAGAAGATGATCGAACCGCGCGCTGCTGTCTTTCAGAATGCGCGGGTAGCCATGGCCCTGATGGCGGCGGACCTGCGGTGCGCCTGCCCGCTCTCGAAGGATTCTCCATTCCTCGGCATGCACCGCATGATTGGAACGGTCGAAGCCGATAACCTGGACTTCGCCACCCACAACTACACGCCGCGCCGTCCCCGTGAGGGGGATTACTGCCAAGTCAGTCTCTACCTCGACAAAGATCCCGAGTCGGGGCAGTTCGCCCTCTATCGGCGCCGAAACCCCAGGATTGCTCTGGATCCCCTGACCGGCGGCACCCGGGAGGAAATCGCCAACGGCCTGCTCGGCCTCCGCTTCGATTACTACGACGGGTATGATTGGTATGAAAGCTGGGGAGAAGTGGATCGGCGCAGCAAGGCCCAGAATTCCCGGCGTGAACGAGACAACCTGGAGGGGATGCCACAAGCGGTGCGTATTACGCTCTGGTTCGACCCGAATCCAAAGACAAAGCCGACCGATTCGTCGGGCACCGCTGCCACCAGCGCATCGCCAGAACAGCCCGTGAACGAACCGCCGCTGGTTTTCCAGACCGTGGCCCAACTGAACCTTGCCACCGCTTTACAAAGTGCTTCCGCGAGTGGTTCGGATACCAACGGGCAAAGCGTTCCGTCGGGGGCCAGAGGAGGAATCAATCAATGATGCCGCGCCGCCTCTGCCAACATCTTGAAGGATACAATCCGTGCATGATTGCCGCATATCCTGAAGTCTGCCAGGCAAACAGGACGAGCCGGCGGGGCTCAGTCCTCGTCGGCGTGCTCTGGTGCTTGGCGGTGCTGTCGGTCGTGGTGATCGGCGTGTTGCACACGGCCCGGATGGATCTGCTGGTGGTCAAGAATTACGGCGACCGAATTCAAGCGCATTACCTCGCGCTCGCTGGAATCGAAAAAGCCAAGGCGCTGCTTTACCAGGACGCCCGGGATCGCAGCCGCAGCGGCAGGCACCACAGCGGAGCGCTTTACGACGCCCCGGAACAATTCCGCGATGTGGCTTTCGGACGCGGTCAGTTTCGCGTGTTCCGCCGTGGACGCGAAGATGAAGGCGGCGGGACGCTATACGGAATCAGCGATGAGGAAAGCCGGCTAAACGTGAACGTGGCTTCGGCGGAGGAACTCGGGCAACTCCACGGGATGACACCGGACGTCGTGGCGGCGATCCAGGATTGGCGGGATGATGACAACACGGTTACTCCCGGCGGGGCCGAAATCGAATACTATGCTGCTCTTCAGCCGCCCTACCAACCGCGAAATGGCCCGCTCCAGACAGTCCGCGAACTCCTCATGGTCCGCGGCGTTTCGCGCGAATTGCTTCTGGGCTCGGCTGCTGCTCGGGACGGGCTGCAGGCCACCCAAGGCGATGATCGAGACGAGGGGTCGCTCGACCATTTGGACAATGGCTGGGCCGAGCTCTTGACGGTGGATTCTTCGGTCAAGGATATCACTGCTTCCGGAGGCGAGCGGGTCAATATCCAGTCGGCCGACGAACGTTCCCTGACGGGAGTGCCAGGGATCACGTCGGACATCGCCCGGGCGATTGTCGCCTACCGCGCCCAAAACCAGTTCAGGAGCCTGGCGGATCTCCTGGATGTGACTGCGGCGCAGAACCCAAATCAACTTGGTGGAAACCCCAGCCAAACCTCAAGCGGCCAGGATCAGTCAGCCCCGCCTCCCGATGTTCAATCGCCGAACGGCTCAACTTCAGCGCCCACGGGACCCAAGGTCGTGAGCGAGCAATTGCTGATGCAGATTAGTGATGACCTGACTCTTGAGAACAGCGGGGATTTGGCTGGAGTGGTCAACATCAACACGGCGAGCCTGGAGGTTTTGGCGTGCCTGCCGGGCGTTAGCCGGGAGCTGGCCCAGGCGATTATTTCGTATCGCGCCTCCAGCGGTTTCTTTCCCAATACGGCTTACCTGTTAATGGTGCCGGGCATGACGCGCGACATTTTCAAACAGGTGGCCGCGCGGGTAAGCGCTCGCTCGGAAACCTTCCGCATCCTGAGCGAGGGCAAAGTGACTTCGACCGGCACACGACAGCGCATACAGGAGATCGTCCATATCGGTCTGAATGATCTTACGACGCTCTCCTATCGAGAGGACGACTTGTGAGAGAGAGCCGTTTCATGGATCCGCCCTGGGTGTATATCGAGATCCGGCAGAATTCTCTGAAGGCGCTCAAAGGCGAAAAAGGGCTGGAATTGCCCCTTGAGCGCGCGCCCGCTGGCGGGCTAACGAAGGCTTGCCGGGAGAAACTGACTCTTAGCCTGCAAAGCTTTCTGAAGAAGGATGTCTGGCAGCACCGATTCCGGGCCTACTGCGCGATCGGAGCCCGAGGAGTTTCCTTGCGGCGTCTGACTCTCCCGGCCACATCGAAGGACGACCTAAAGCGACTCCTCGCGTTGCAGATCGAAAGCGAATTCCCGCTGCCGCCCGACGCCTTGGCCTGGGGCTACCTCCAAATCGATGATGCCAACATTCCTGTGGGCCACTCAACCAACCGCTCTGGCGCAACCCAGGAATTGCTCGTCGTCGCTGTTAAGAAGGAAGTCATCGAGGAGTATTCGGAAATCCTGTCGGAATGCGGAGTGGCTCCCGTGTTCACGGTGGCAGCCCTGGCGCGACGCTACATCTGGCAGCACCCGCCGCAGACCTGTGCCCTGCTGGATGTCGGTAGGAACTATGCCGAGCTGATCTCCTTCGAAAACGGTGTGCCTATGGCCGTGCGTGTTCTTCCATGGGGAGGAGAGAGCATGACCGGCGCGATCGCAGACAAGCTCGGAATCAGCCGTGACGAGGCGGAGAAGCTGAAAACAGGACTGGCGCCGCGTCCCTCCGGCGATGGCGAGCTTGGGTTGAAGATCGAGGCGGCAATCGATGCCGCTTTGGACTCGTTGGCCGGCACCATCAATGGCCACTGGACCGGCCAGAAGATTTATCTTAGTGGCCGGAGCACGCAGCTCAAAGACTTCGCGCCACGGTTGGCGCGGCGTTTGGGAAATGGCATGCAATGCGAGCTGCTGAATGTCGTCCCGGGCGAAGGAAGGTCCGCCGCTGTCCTCGGCCTTCGCAACGCGGCTGAGAATGGCAGCGAATTGTTAGTGACCCTCCAGTCAAAGCCAGCGAATGGCGGCCCGGCTCTCGCGCGTCCGACCCCTTGGAAATGGGTGGCCCTGGCGCTGGGGCTTGCAATCTTATCGCTGGCTCTGCCGTACCTGGAAGCCCCCTTGCTCAAGTGGCGGCTCTCAACAAGGCTGAAGGCGATCCAGGCCGACCGTGGCCGGATGGTGGCGATCGACCGCGACCTGGACTTTCTCCGGCACATCAAGCAAAACCAGCCGCCCTACCTGGATGCGCTGTTCTTGTTGGCAAAAGCGGTGCCTCCTGGAGCGAAGTTTGATTCACTCTCGATGAACCGTCGCGGCGACCTCGCATTGCGGGCCTCCATGAAGGACTCCCAGCAGGTGGTCGGTTTTCGCTCCAAGCTCATAGACTCCGGATTCTTCGCAAGCGTCGCCGTCGAGGAACAAACACCCACGCCCGACCGCCAGAAGTTGACGGTGCGGATCACGGCGCAATGGAAGCCTGCCAACGACCGGCAGTCGCTCTCACTCGGGCCAACTGCCGAGGAAATCGAAAAGGCCAAGAACCGCCCAAAAGACCCTCCCGCCGGCGCATTTCCGGGGATAGATATGGGCGGCTCCCCGGGCGCGGTGCCGACAATGCCACTCAGGCCAGGGCCGGGGGGAGGGACGATGCCCGGCCCAGGGAAACGGATAACCGCACCGGGGAATCCAGTGATGCCAGCTCCGCCGCCGGCGACGAACCCTTGATCCCATGCGCACGCTGACGCCTCACGAAAAACGCACTGTCCGCTTCGGCGCGGCGGTGATCGTCATTTACCTCTTGGTATTCGGCGGGCTCCAGGTTTGGAGGTACTTCGTGAGGTGCCGAGCCGATTACCAACAACTGGTGAGCCAGGCCGATCGTTTGAAACAGGAAGTGCGGCTTTACGACGACAGGGTATCGGTCGTGAAAAAGCTGATGGAAAGCTTGCGCCTGGATCCTGCGAAGCTAGCGCGCACCTCCGTTGTTGCGGAGGCCAGCGCGGCGATCCAGAAGGCGGCGTTGAGTGGCGGAGTCCAGGTCGGTCCTGTCCGGGAGTCTCCGGCGCGCCCGTCGAGCAAAGAACTGGCTACGGTCCAGTTGGAGGGCGCCGGCCAGGTCCCGGCAGTAATGGGGTTGCTTAGCCGTCTGGAGAGTGTCGGCTTTCCGCTGATAATCGATTCGGTTCAACTGACGCCGGACATGAGACCGGGGCAGCTCAAGGTGAACCTGACCATTTTGATTCTGGATTTCGAGCAATGGACTAAGGAGGGGTCGCCGCATGCTTGAACGTTCGGAACCCGTTTTGAAGGGTATCTGCGTAGCGCTGGCCGGCCTCCTCCTGTTCCAGGTCGCGCGTCTGGTCTTGCGGAGCGATCCATTGGCGCACTTGAACATCCCGTCCCTGCCGACGTTGCCGCCGGAAACCAATGCGCCCGCCGGCGGGCCGGGAACGAATGCTCTGGTGGCCTCTGGCTCGGGCAAAGCAGGCACGAATGCGGCTCACCTTGGCGCCCAGGTTGCCGGCGCGCCAACCAATTCTCCCTCCGGCCATCAATCTGGAATTGCTGGTACCAATGATCCGCATCTGGTATCGGCACTGAAAGGGACGAATGCTCCGTTGCCAATCGCCGAGACAAGAACCGACACAAATTCTGCACGCGAGCCACGTTCCAGATCCAAAGAAACTAACACCGTCTCGCGGCCTGATTTAACTAGGACCAACCTGAGCGCAGCGCCAGCGGGCGCGACCAACCCAGTGCCGGGCGTCAGCGCCGGAATTCCTCCGCAAATGACAGCGATGGGAATGGGACCTCCCGGACGTCCGGGAGCTATGACAGCACCCGAACTCCCGCTCGCGATCCGGGCGCGCGTGGATCGAATCACCGACAGTGAGATCCTGGGACCTGTTATGCGCCCGTTGCCGATGGCGCTGTTGGGCATCGCCGGCAACGTCGCGTTCCTTCGGGCCGCCAACGGCCAGACCGGGGTCGTCAAGGAAGGTGACAGCCTGGGCGGGCTCAAACTCCTCAAGATCGGCACCAATCGGGTTTTGGTGGAAGATGACGGGCAGAAGCAGGAACTCACCATCTTTTCCGGTTACGGAGGCGAGTCGCTCCTGCCCAAACAAAAGGATAATTCCCAATGAAAGCACCCTTAGGTTTAATCAGCCTGGTGTTCGCCGGCCTCCTGGCGGCGCCCGCTCCGGCTCAAGACACGCAGCCGAGCGCGGAGAAAAAGCCGGCGGCTGAAACGCCGACCACCAACAGCGCGCCCGGGGTCAAGCCTGAAGCAAGTGTCCTGGCATCCACCCCGCCGGTCGCTGCCGAATCCCCCGCCCTTCCCGCCCTCGAAAAGGGCGCCGCCGGGACCAACGTGGACAGCCAATCGAAGACCAACAAAACTGCTGGCTCCGACGACATCCAGGTCAGCTTCCAGGGCGCGAACATTGACATGATCGTGCAGTGGTTGGCGCAAACCACCGGCAAGAGCGTGGTCAAACATCCGCAAGCCCAATGTCAATTGACCATCATGAGTTCGAAGAAGGTCAGCACGCGCGAGGCGATCAATCTCGTCTATCGCGCCCTGTCGTTGGAGGGGTTCAGCGCGATTGAATCCAGCAACTCGATCCTGATCGTGCCGGAAGGCAAAGAGCCCAAGATGAACCCCGAGCTGCTCGACGCCTCGCGAACGGATATCCCCGAAGGCCGCCAGCGTCTGGTCAAAATCTTCTCCCTGTCGCACATCCAGGCGGCGGAGCTGCGGGAAAAAGTCCGCGGCGTGCTTTCGGACAAGGGGACGATTGATATAGACGAGCGGGCCAACCAGCTTATCGTGACCGATTTCAACGACAACCTGCGGCTGCTGTCCGACCTCATCCGGGAATTCGACGTTTCGGCCTCCGGTCTGGTCATCGAAATCCGTCCTTTGCAACACGCGGATGCCGACGAACTGGCGAACCTGCTGGGCCTGATTCTGAGCGCGCAAACCGGCGGCGCATCGGGACCATCGAAATCCTCGCGCTCATCGAGCATCAGCCCGTCGTTTCCGCAGGGAATGAGTTCCATGCCGGGCAGCCCCTCACCCCCGGGCGGCGGCGGTTCTTCGGGTGGGGACAGCAGTCCGCCAGCCTCCAGCGGCGGCTCCCAAGGCGGCAGCAGCGGCCAGCAAGTCAGGCTTTGGCCGGACAAGTCCTCCAACCGCCTGATCATTTCGGCCCCGAAATCCAAGCTGCCTGAGGTCTTGCGCCTTATCGATATCCTGGACACTGGCAAAACCGAAGACGTCGCCCTCCGTGTCATTCCGTTGAAGAATGTGAACGCCGCCGACCTCGCTAAAGAGCTGGGCCCCCTCTATCAGAAGACCGGCGGCCGATCTCCCAGGGAAACAGTCGAGGTGGCCGCCAACGACCGTTCCAACTCCTTGATCGTCCTTTCTAGCGAAGCGAACTTCAAAGCCGTCGAGAAACTAGTGGCCGCCCTGGACACAGAGGACGCGCTGGAGAAAGCCACGCGCACTTTCCTGCTCAGGAACGCCGATGCGCAAGACGTGGCCAAACAGTTGCAGGACCTCAACAAAGACCAGGATAGCTCGTCCCGCTATCCCTACTTCATTTTCTCCTCCTCCGGTTCCTCCGATAAGGGATCGAAGAAAATGAGCGTCGTGGCCGACCGCCGTCGCAACTGCATCATCGTTCAGGCCCCGCCCGCGCGCATGGACGAGATTGAGAAGATGATCAAAGAGCTTGACGAGCCCGTCAGCGACGACAGCCTGGCGCCCAGAATTTACCCGCTCAAATATGTCAGCGCGGTGGATATTGAGGACGTGCTCAACGAGCTTTTCCTGAAGAAAACCCAACAGCGATCCTACTTCGATTACTATGACAACCCGGAGCCGCAGGCCGACAGGGACGTGGGCCGGCTCTACGGCAAAGTCCGCATTACCAGCGAGCCCTACGCCAACGCCATCATCGTCACCTCCAACTCCAAGGAAAACCTCGCGGTCGTGGAAGACGTCCTCAAGCAACTGGATCAGCCTTCGGAAGCCGGCGAAAGCACGCTCCGCATCGGCCTCAAGTTCGCCAAAGCCTTCACCGTGGCCAACAGCATCAACATCCTGTTCGCCAAAAACGGGTCGCCGCCGCTGCGCGCCGTCAACCAGCAACAGCCCCAAGGCAACCAGCAGACGCCCCAGCAGCAGCAACAACGCACCGCTTCCCAACCGGCCTTCGAGCTGGAGCGCGCGGCCAAGGAAGACGGCTACTTCCCTTGGCTCGGCGGCCAGCCCGATCCCCCGCGCACCTCCGATGGCCGCACGTCCGTCCGCAGTGTGAGCGATCTGGTCGGCCGGGTGCGTGCCGTCGCCGATGAACGCAGCAATGCCTTGCTCATCTCCGCAAATGTTCACTTCTTCCCGCAGGTCCTGAAATTGATCGAGGAACTCGATGCGCCAACCGACCAGGTGCTTATCGAAGCGCGGCTCATCGAAGTCTCCAGCAATTTCCTCGACAAGCTCGGCGTCCGCTGGTCCCCCGATGGCAGCCAGGTCTTCTCGGCCGATGACTATCAGAACTCGCTCCTCGCCAGTACGACGGCCCGCTACATGCAGGGTGTTGGTGGCTCTACCGCCGTCAACACCCCTAATGCCGACGCTGTCGCCCAGACCCTGACCACGCTCCGGTCGGGCGTTCTCAGCAGCACCGTAAACATGGACTTCCTCATCCAGTTCCTGCGCATGACCACCGATGCCCGAATCCTGGCCGAGCCTCAAATCAACATCCGCGACAATGAAACCGGCCGGCTTTTTGTCGGGCAACAAGTCCCCATCCTGACCGCCAGCCAGAACGCCGGATCCATCGGGCTGAGCCAGAACTTCGAGTACAAGGACGTCGGCGTCATTCTCGAGGTCACCCCCCATATCAACAACACCGGCGACGTGGAGCTCAAGATCCACGCCGAATCCTCGGTTGTGGTTGCCGGCGACACCATCCTCGGCGGCGCCGTCTTCGACACGCGCAACTTCCGCACCGACCTCACCGCCAAAAACGGGCAGACCCTCGTGCTGGGCGGCATCATTCAGAAGCAGGTCACCGACACCCTGTACAAGACACCTATCCTCGGTGAGATCCCAGGCCTGAAATGGCTCTTCAACAAGAAGGACAAGACCACCCAGGAAGTCGAGTTAATGGTTTTCCTGCGCCCCAAAGTCACCCGCACGCCCCAGGACGCCCAAGACCTGATGAACGAGATCTACGACAAGGCGCCGAACGTGAAGAAGTGGAAAGACGAATTACATCCGAAGAAAGACGCCCAGCCAGCTCAGGACCCGCCCGGTAAATAGCATCCTTTTAGCCCGTCTGATATAAAACCCTGATCCCCCGTTTCCTGAGTACAGGCGCGCCAAGCCATGGGCCGGAAATCCGTCCCACCACTCCTCCAGGCGCCAACTTTCCGGCTTTCTGGCCTTGGGGTAGCTTTGGGGTAGCTTTGGGGTAGCTTTGAGGTGGCTTTGGGATGGCTTTGGGGTGCCTATGCGTTGGCTATCAGTTGGCTTTGTGGTGGCTTTGATGTCGCTTTGGTGGCGCATTGCCTCGTTGGAAGTTGGATGTTCCGCATGCCGAATTGCTCCTTGCTCTCTGCCCTCCGATTTCAGGTTTCAGCTTTCATTTGCGATCTGCCATTTGCCATTGACCTTTGGCACTTTCGCTGACACCGCCCTGGCGGGCAAAATGTGAGTTCGACAGCCCAGCGTCACACGCGATGATCAAACGGCACAAAATGCAAACGAACAACCGTAGGTTCACACTGAGACCCATTCGCGCTGCGGCCTTTGTGCTGGCGCTATCGTCGGCCGCAGTCTTGGCACAGGCATTTTACCCGGCATTCGTCCCCAGCCCTGCACGGATTCTTCTCGACGGCTCGCAGATCATCATCAGCAATTCCGCCCTCTCCTCCAGTTGGCGGGTTGGGGACGTGGGGCTGCGGCCGGAGTTCTTCCGCGATGCGGTGAGTCAAAGGCAGGTCACGCTCACCGGCGAGGCCTTTGAGATCGTCCTCACGAACGGCGAGTGCTATGCGGCCTCCACCCTTCGCCGGGACGGCCCGGCGCGGCTGATCGAGCTCACCCCGGACCCCAAGGCGGCGCGTCTGGCCGCGCGCATTCCCGGCAAGCAGGTGGAAGTACCGTTGCGCTCGGCCGACGGGCGCGTGCTCGTGGTATGGCGCGCGGTGTTGCACGACGGCGGGAACTACGTCCGGCAGGAGATTGACGCCAGCGCCGCACGCGAGGACTGCTTCATCCGGGAGATCGTCTGGCTGAACCAGACCATCCCCGAGGCACAGCAGGTGGGGCAGGTGGACGGTTCGCCGGTCATGGCCGACGACTTCTTCTTCGGGGCCGAAGATCCTCATGCCCTGAACGAGGTAGCAACGCCGCGGCAGGAGATCGGCACCTGGGCGCCGCAGGATTTGGCAGCCGAGATCGGGACCGACCCCGAGTTCAAGCTTCCCGCCAACCAACGCGTGGAGTCATTTGGGCAGGTTCTCTTGGCTGGCCGGGGTGGCCCGGTCCTGTGCCGGATTCCGCGCAACGCCCTTTTGAAGCGCGGGGATACTATGAAGCAGAGCTTTGTGTTCGGCGTTGCCCCGGCAGGACAGATGCGTCGCGCTTTCCTGTATTACTTGGAGCGCGAGCGCGCCCATCCCTATCGCCCGTATCTTCACTACAACTCCTGGTATGACACCGCGTGGAACCCATTCGCCCTGAACGAAACCAACTGCCTCGAAGCCATCCGCCTTTGCGGCGAGCGGCTGATCAAAGCGCACGGCGTGATCATGGACGGCATGGTGTTCGACGATGGCTGGGATGATCCGAAGACGCTCTGGCGGTTTCACAGCGGATTCCCCAACGGCTTCAAACCCCTGGCCGAGTTATGCCGGCAATACCACACGCACCTGGGCGTCTGGCTTTCGCCCTTCGGCGGGTACGGCGAACCCAAGGAGCAGCGGATCAAGTTTGGCCGCGCGCAGGGTTACGAGCTTAATGCCACGGGCTTTTCGCTGGCCGGGCCGAAATACTATGCCGCCTTTCGGGAGGCCTGCGTTGGCATGATCCGCAATTACGGCGTGAACCATTTCAAATTCGACGGCATTGCCGCCGGGATGGCCGCCAACGGTGGCGCGCAATACGTGCTCGACACCGAAGCCATGCAACAGTTGATGCTGGAACTGCGGCATGAGGACCCGAACCTCTACATCAACCTCACCACCGGTTCGTGGCCGTCGCCGTTCTGGCTGCGCTATGCCGACTCCGTCTGGCGGCAGGGCGGGGACATGGGACTCGCGGGCAAAGGCAACCAACAGCAGCAGTGGCTGACGTATCGCGACCAGGAAGTTTACCGGAACATCGTCCACAAAGGACCGCTGTTTCCGCTGAACTCCCTGATGACTCAGGGCGTGGCCTACTCGCGCCAGGGCATGGCCGGCGACCCGACGTTCAACGCCGCCGGTTTCAAGGACGACGTGCGTGCCTTCTTCGGCAGCGGCACCGGACTGCAGGAGCTTTACATCCAACCAGGCAAACTCACCGCGGAAGATTGGCGCGTGCTGGCTGAAGCCGCGAAGTGGTCTAGGGCCAACGCTGACGTGCTCGTGGACACGCATTGGATCGGCGGCGACCCGGGCAAGCTGCAGGTCTATGGCTACGCCTCGTGGAGCGCGCGAAAGGGCATCGTGATGCTGCGCAATCCGGATGTCCAACCGCTCGATTACGCGCTCGACGTCGCGACCGCGTTTGAATTGCCCTCGGGCGCCGATACGAAATACCTGCTCAAAAGTCCTTGGGCCGAGGATGCCTCCAAACCGGCGCTCCGTGCCGAGGCCGGAAAACCTCTGCGGCTCACTCTCAAGTCGTTCGAGATCGTGGTGCTGGACGCGCTGCCTTCTGCCTAGCCTCCAAACCCGTGCATTTCAATCGATGGCAAACGGCAGGTCTCCGAGTCAGTCGTGCTCGAGCCGCTACCCTTGCGGTTGCTTAGAACGCCTTTGCTCCGCCATTCTGCATTCAACATTCTGCATTC
>Ga0181538_10003531_pt1 | contig 15203 bp, 13 predicted proteins | sample PEATcosm2014_Bin_40_FD_119773 | JGI IMG/M metagenome (GOLD analysis project Ga0181538, IMG submission 119773) | Peatland microbial communities from MTU Mesocosm Facility, Houghton, MI, USA - PEATcosm2014_Bin23_30_metaG | ecosystem: Environmental > Terrestrial > Soil > Wetlands > Peat | place...
GGCCAAGGTCTATCCGCTCATGCGCGGGGCTGCGCAATTCTTCCTGGACACGCTCATACCGGAGCCCAAGCACGGCTATCTGGTGAACAATCCGTCGCTGTCACCCGAAAACGAGCACCCATATGGGGCCAGCGTGGTGGCGGGCCCGACCATGGACGCGCAGATCCTACGGGATCTGTTTGCCGCGTGTATTCGCGCGGCGGAGATCCTGGGCGTCGATGCAGAGCTGCGTGAGCAAATGGCCGCGACGCGCGGGCGTTTGCCGCCCAATCGGATCGGGGCGCAGGGGCAATTGCAAGAATGGCTCGAAGATTGGGACCAGGCCGCGCCCGAGATCCACCATCGGCATGTCTCGCATCTCTGGGGCCTTTTCCCTAGCACGCAGATTTCCCTGCGCGACACACCGGCCTTGGCCGCGGCCGCGCGACGCTCGCTGGAAATGCGCGGCGACGACGCCACGGGGTGGGGTCTGGCGTGGCGGTCTGCCCTGTGGGCGCGCCTGCACGACGGTGAGCACGCGTACAAGATCTTCACGGCTTTGCTGCAGCCCGAGCACACCTATCCCAATCTCTTCGATAGCTGTCCGCCCTTCCAGATCGACGGCAATTTCGGCGGGACCGCGGCTATCGCCGAGTTGCTGCTGCAGAGCCGCAACGGCGAGATCGAGTTGTTGCCCGCGCTGCCCGCCGCCTGGTCCGCCGGTGCGGTGAGAGGGCTGCGCGCGCAGGGTGGATTTGAAGTCGACATTCGCTGGAAACGCAAGCAACTGGAGAGCGCTACCCTGCGCAGCCACGTCGGCGGAAAGGCCGTGGTCCGCTACGATGATCGCCAGCAGACAGTCGAATTGGCGGCAGGCAAGAGCAAGACACTTTCGATGAAATCCTTTGCGACACGGCTTCCTGATGGGACGAAGGGGAATCCACAATGAACCGATCGAACCCACTGTGTGCGATGGGCATTGGCGCCGCGCTGGTCCTCGTCGCGAATCCGCCAGCGGCTTTCGCCACGGTCCGGGTCGCCACACTCATCGGAAGTCACATGATGGTCCAGCGGAACCGGCCGATCCGGCTGTGGGGGACAGCCGCCCCGGGCGAGTCGGTTCGGGCCACGCTGGCTGGCGGGAAGGCGGCGAAGCAGGCGGATGTCGGCCCCCCGAACACCCTGAGAAACCAGGCCGACCTGCCGGCGGCGCCGTTTCGTAGCGACGAGTGGCCAGCCCCCTCGTCCGACGCGGGACCGTGACGAAAGCCGGGATCACGGTCATACGGAATTCGACGTCACGATCCAAAGGGAAGCTTATCTTTGGGCCGAGCATGCGGCACGATGGCACGTGCAGGATTGAGCATGGCAACCCCACTTGATTCACGTCTGCAAAGGCGAGTTGACGACCAACTCCGTCTGGCGCAGCAGGCGCGGTTGCTGTCACCCGATACGGCGGCCCCGTATTTTTCGCACATGCGGCTGGAGACGGACGGCCGGGTTCGCGACGTGTTGCTGGGTGCGCAGACGCGAACTGGCGGCGGTTTGGTCATCATCGACTGGCGAGATGCACCGCTGGCCGAGGTCTTTTTTTCATGCGCCGAGGGCGACGACTACGAGATCGAGGTCGGCGAGCGCACCCTGACCGGCACGCTCACCGAGCGCAATCTGGTCGGTTTTTCGCACGGCGAGCTTGACGAAATCGAGTGCCCCGAAGGGCGACTCCGATCCCAAGACGGTGAGTGGCAGGTTGAGGCGGCGCGCAGCCTCGGGCTGGCGCTGCGGCCCGAGGCTGCACGCCTGCGCTCCAGCTCACCCGCGGACGTGGTGCTGGATGCAGCCCAGCGACGAATCGTCGAGCTGCCAGCCGGAAAGCCGGTGCTGCTCTTGGGCGAGGCGGGATTCGGCAAGACCACGGTGGCTCTGCATCGGCTGGCGCATCTGCGACAGCGGACCGAACCCGGGCTGCGCGCCGCCGTTATTGTGCCCACCGAGGGCTTGCGCCGTCTTTCGGCCGCGCTGCTCGAAAGACTGGGAGCGGGCGGCGTCGAGGTCTGGCTGTACGATCGCTGGGCAGGGGCCGAGGCCCGGCGCGCCTTTCACAAGCTGCCCGAGCGCGAAAGCCAGGACGCCAGCGCCGGGGTCATCCGCATCAAGCGCGATCCGGCGCTGCGGGGTGTGCTGGCGGAGTTGGCGGCGAAATCGGCCACCCGGCCGCGTGGCGGGCGACGGACGCGGCGGCGGGATCTGCTGCACCTCTTTGGGGACCGCGTGCTGATGCAGAAGCTGGCTGCAGCTTCCCAGCAGGGTATTGGCGCGGGTATGGTGGCCGAGATCCTGGAGCACACGCACGTGCAGTTCAGCAACACCGCCGAGGAGGAATTCGAGCACGTGGACGCTGAGCGTTTGCTGACCGTGGACGGTCGGCCCATCGACGACGGCACACCCATGGAGGATGCGGGCACCCTGGATACCGAGGACTACGCCGTGCTGTTCGAGATGGATCGGCTGCGAGCCGAGCGCGCGGGCGAGCGGCCAGCGCAGCCGCGCGCGTACGACTGCCTGGTGCTGGACGAGGCCCAGGAGTTTGCCCCGCTGGAACTGGCACTGATGGGCCGTGCGCTGGCGCCGGGTGGTAGTTTGATCGTCGCGGGGGATGCGGACCAGCAGGTGGATCCCACGGCGTGTTTTTCCGGCTGGGCCGGGAGCATGGCCGAGCTGGGGTGCGCTGCCTACGAGACCGCCGTGCTGGAGATCAGCTACCGCTGCCCACCAGACGTGACTGAGCTGGCCCGGCGAATCCTCGACGGTGGCAATGTGTGTTGGCCGCCCGGGCCGGCGACGGTGTGCAGGGAATTCGCCAACCAGTGCCACCAGGCCGATTGGCTGACCCGCGAGCTGCGCACGCTGCAGACCAGCGATGCGCGAGCGTCGGCGGCCATCATCTGTCGCACGCGCGAGGCAGCTCGGCGCATGGCCCAGCACCTGCGGCGCGGGCTGGGCTTGCGACTGGCACTGGACGGCGACTATCAATTCGTGGGCGGCATCAACGTCACCAGCGTGCAGGAAGCCAAGGGACTCGAGTTCGACTACGTGGTGATCCCTGATGCCTCGGCTGCGGTCTATCCCGCCACGCCCGTCGGCCGTCGCGCCCTGTACGTGGCGGTCACGCGCGCCTCGCACCAGCTAGTCCTATCCACCGTCGGGCCGTGGACGCAGATGTTAGGCCACTAGTGCCGGACTTGCGGTGCGGGACGTACCGGTCGGACCCTGCACCAAGAGGAAGGCGCGCGAACCTGCTGGCTATCGTCTACTGGGTGATCGCGGTCAGTCCTTCGATACAGAAGTCCCAGGGCACCGCTGTCGGAGGAGCAGCCGGGATCTGGAACTGAAGGAGGATGATCGTGGTGGGATCCCAGGTTTCCTTGGTCTCCCACGTTGCTTGTCCAAATGTCGGGTCCGTGAAGAGAACGGTGTGCTGCCCCATCGTGGTGACCGCCTCGAAATAGGCATTGTCGTTGTTGTTCTGTGTGGTGAACGCGACCCGGAGGCCGGTTGATGGGGGGATCTTTGTTCCCGTCAACTGGAAACAGAATCCTTTGACCCCGTGCGAGGTCGCATTGTACGGTTGCTGCCCACCAGTGTCGTTCAACTCGAACCCGAGGCCGGCACCCCACGCGTTTGTGGCCGTTCCGGTCGATCCCGACGTACACATGTTGCCGCCGACATTCGGGAAGCTTGTGGTCGTGGCAGGAGCGGTTACGGTCGAGCAGCCAACATTCTTTAGATCGACGCAGTCGCTATAATAGAACCAGTTGCCATTGATCCCGGTGGTCCCAACGGAACCCAGGGCCACGTGGCCCGTGGCGTCTGGGATGATCGGGATACCCGGACAGCCGGTCCCGGTGCCTGTCGAGCCAGCGGCCGCAGTTGAGCCCCCGGCCGGGGGGGAGCCGCCGTTTGCCGTCGAGCCACCGTTGGCAGTGGATCTCCCATTTGCCGTCGAGCCGCCGTTGGCAGTGGAGCCCCCGTTTGTCGTCGAGCCGCCGTTTGCGGTCGAACCACCGTTGGAAGTGGAGCCGCCGTTTGCCGTCGAGCCACCGTTGGAAGTGGAGCCGCCGTTTGCCGTCGAGCCACCGTTGGAAGTGGAGCCACCGTTGGAAGTGGAGCCACCGTTGGAAGTCGAGCCGCCGTTGGAGGTGGCTCCACCATTTGCCGTCGAGCCACCATTCGCGGTCGAACCGCTGTTGGAAGTGGAGCCACCGTTTGCCGTCGAGCCACGGTTTGCGGTCGAGCCACCGTTGGAAGTGGAGCCGCCGACGCTAGCGTTGCCCCCTGCGCCACCATTCCCGCCATCTTCTTTGCCGCTAGCGCAACCCGCAAGCAGCAGGCCTGCCAGGCCGATGGTCGCCAAGGAATACGTCAAGGCACCGCCTTGACCACGACTGGTGATGCACATTCTTAGCATGTCGTGCTTCTAACACCGCCGCGCGCGGAACGGAACGTCAAAACGATCGCAGCGGCAATGACGAACCACAGCTTGTGGCGTACACTGGCTTCTGCAGTGTCTTCGTGCAAGGAGCGAGAAAGCATGGCGCGCAGGGAAGACCGTGCCCGTATCGAAATAGCGTTCTGTCTTATGCGACGTTGGTGGGCTTTGGCCGTGGGCCTGTTCCCGGGAATTGTCATTCTTGGTGTCGCTGGATGTTCCGGAGCCAACCGATGCGTTCCGGGCGCCAGCGTCGAGTGCTCGTGCCCAAACGGCCGGCGCAGCGCCCAGGTGTGTGCGCCTGAAGGGACGTTCCTGCCGTGTCAGTGCTTTGGACTTGCGGTCACGCCTCCAGCCAATCATGCGCCCGAACCGACCCCGCCGCCGCCACGCGACGCCTCCCCGCCTGGCCTGGAGTGCCCGGAGAACCAGGTGCCCATCCCAGGCGGGACCTTTTGGATGGGGGACCAGGACTTGGACAAGTCGAAGCCGGTACACAAGGTGGCGCTTTCGCCCTACTGCATAGATAAGACGGAGGTGACAGTCGCTGCCTATCGTGCCTGCGTGCAGGCAGGCATCTGCCCGCCCGCCAGTGCGACAGTCGACTGGAAGGGCGTGAAGCCCGAAGACAAGACGAAATGGAGTCAGTTCTGCACCTGGGGCAAGCGCGGTTTTGATCGGCACCCCATTAATTGTGTGGATTGGACCCAGGCCAACGCGTATTGTGCCTCGACCGGTGGTCGCCTACCTACCGAGGCTGAATGGGAATATGCGGCTCGCGGCAGCGACGGTCGCAGCTATCCGTGGGGCAACAAGCCCCCGGATGCGACCAGGCTGAATGCCTGTGGCAGCGAGTGCGCATCGATGGCGCAGCAACGGTTGGAGGCGACCTGGACGCCGATGTACACGGGCGATGACGGCTGGCCAGCCACGGCCCCGGTGGGCAGGTATCCCAAGGGTGCCAGCCCCTTCGGTGTGTTGGACATGGCGGGGAACGTCCAGGAATGGACCGCTGATGCCTTTGCCGACTACAACTCGGATCCGGTCACCAACCCACGACGATCCAGCAGCGACGAGTCGCCCCGCGTGATCCGCGGCGGGAGCTGGATCAGCGAGGTCGCTGACAAGATGCGCGCGACCTTCCGCTCTGGTTTCGTCCCTGGTTACCGCATCAACAGCCTCGGGTTTCGCTGCGCACGCGGGGAAAGAATCTAGGCATCTGTCGTTGTCGGGTCACGGCCTTTGCCGGACCCGACATGGCCACTCACGTGGATCACGGGGGCGAAGACGCGCCTCTGAGGATTTCCGGGTCTTTCGGCAGGCCTCCCCTCCACGCCAGGACGGTGGCAGCCGTATCCACCAGGCCCATGGTCACGAACAGCGCCGTGAAGGAAAAGTACGCCACGATGGCTCCACCGAGGAGGGCCGCGGCGCCTGCAATCAGGTGCGTGCCTCCGGACCAGATCGACCAATGCCTGGCCGAGGAATGCTCGATGGCGTCGGTGAATAGTGAGTCCCAGGCCGGCTCGATCAGTCCCGTCGCCAGCCCGGCGATGACCTGCGCAGCGAAAAGCTGCCACCGGTTTTGCACGAAGATGTACGAGATGTCGCAACACGCCGACCCAAGGAACCCAAGTACCAGGAACGTCCTGACGTGTTGCTGAAAGCACGGCCGCGTGCCTATCAGACTGACGAAGGCTCCGGTGGCCATGGAGAAGCAAGCAAAGGCGATGCCGGCATCGAGGATGCTGCCTCCGACGCTCTCGGTGAAGGCAGCATACATCGGCACCAGCATCGACTCGGCGAAGGTGGTGAGAAAACTGATGGTGACCAGCAGGCGCCGTTGTCGAGAGAGAGAACTCAGCATGAATGATCCGCAGCGGGGCGGCGGGCGGACCCTAACACTTGCGGGCCCATTACGCACCCTTTCGCTGGATGCCTACCCCTGGCGGTCTGGTGTAGAGTCCATCGTGCCCTTGCCGCCTGAAGCAAGAAAGGAAATGACCGCGCTGCTGATTCCTGCGCCAAGCTACACCTCCGGATATCGTGCCCTTGCCAGGACCGCACTCGAGACGGCTCTGTCGACTGTGCCGGCCTACAGCAACTGGCGCCGCCATGATCCCGGCCCGTCCGCCGACATCTTCGAGCGGTACCAGGCGATGCCCGTGCTCAGCAAGGCTGATCTACGCGAACAGCAACCTGCGGGATTCGTCCCGGCAGGGCGTGATCTCGCCTCGGCTCTCGCCAGCGGCGAAGTCGAACTGGTGGAGACTAGCGGGTCAACCTCCGACGCTGTCACCAATGTCTGGTGTCAGGACTGGTGGGACGCCTCCGAGGCCTCCTCGTGGAAGTTGCATGCAGCCACGGCGTCGGCGCGATTGGGCGACCACCGTGAGGCAATCCTTGCGAGCCCCCGGTGCGTCGGGTTCGCAAGCGAGGTCGGATACTTGAGCATGGAGCAACGCACGCTCTGGCACTATCTCTTCCTGACCGAAAAGGCCAATCCAGCCGAATGGAGCATCCCATTTTGCGACCGGATGATCGATGAGCTGGGCCGGTTCGAGCCAGCGGTGCTCGAAGCCAACCCTTCGTTCCTGAGCGTGCTCTGCCGCCACGCGATCAAGCACAACCGTCAGGTACTTCAGCCCGCAGTCGTGATCTTGACCTATGAGAACCCGTCTCTCATTCATTTGCGCCATATTCGCAGGGTCTTTCGCTGCCCGGTGATCAGTTCCTACGGCGCGACCGAGAGCGGGTATGTGTTCATGCAGTGCAAGGCCGGCCGACTCCATCAGAACGTCGAGCACTGTCACGTCGACTTTCAACCGCTCGCTCCCCGCCACGGTGGGCCCATGGTCGGACGGATCCTGGCCACCACGTTTCACAATCCCTGGCGGGCGCTGATTCGTTTTGACATGGGGGACTTGGTGCGGCTGGCGGCCGAGCCGTGTCCGTGCGGCCGTCGCGAGGGACTGACGCTCGATGGGATCGAGGGCAGAATGGCCAATGCAACGCTTTCTCCTGCGGGCAGGCTGGTGACCCAGAGCCAGGCCGATGCGGCGATCGCGCAAGTGGACGGCCTTGATCAGTACGAGCTGGTGCAACCCGACGCCACCACGGTTTCGGTGCGCTATGTGAGCGATACCCGAGAGCCGGCAGCGATCGAGCCCGAATTGTGCGCGTCGCTGCAACAATGCTACGGCTCTTCCATGAATATCATTTCCGATCATGTTCAGGCACTTTCGCCTGTTCTGGGCGTCAAGTATCGGCTGGCCAGAGCCGACTTCCCCATCGATATCCATGATTTTCTTGCGGGGAGCCCATGAGCGGACGGAAACCGATTGTTTTGATTGCCGGCGATCCTGGCAGCAGGCGCACCGGACCCGATCCGTTTCTGCGAACGGTGTTTGGCAATTGTGGAGTCTTTCCTCCTTCAATTGCGTACATCGGCGCCGCCAGCAACGACGATCGGGGTTTCTTTGCCTGGGTGAGCCGCATTTTCACCAAGTCTGGATCCGGAAAAGTGACGCTGGCTGCGACGGTCCGGCGATTCGAGCGGCGCTCATTCGAGAAGACTTGCGAGACGGCGGACGCGGTCTTCATCAGTGGCGGTGACGTCGAAGAGGGAATGAATGTCGTCGCCAGGCGAAGAATCGCTGCGTTTCTGAGCGACCTGTATCGCGGTGGAAAGTTCCTGTTCGGCCTTTCCGCCGGCAGCATCATGCTGGCCCGCGCCTGGGTGCGCTGGAAAGATGAGGACGACTCCGTCGGCAGCCTCTTCCCCTGCCTGGGAATTGCCGACATCTTGTGCGACACGCACGGGGAGGAAGAGGACTGGGCCGAGCTGGTCGCGTTGCTGAAGCTATCGCCGGACGCGAGCGTCGGCTACGGCATCCGGGCGGGGTCAGCAATTTTGGTCGATCCCGACGGCACCGTCGCGCCGATGGGGAAGATTGATAGGTTCGTCAAGCAGGGGGATGTCGTGCGCAGAGCCAAGCCCTGATGATTCCGGCGGTCGAAGAAGAGCAGGGGGCACAGGGGCTGACCTACCCACCCCCCGGTATGCATGACCCAGGTTCTTTGCTCGTCTGGGGATACACGAACAACCCCGCGAAGGTTTCGTTGCCCATTTTGTACTCGACGGTCTTGCTCTTGACCACGACCGTTCCCGCCGATGCCAGGGATGTTGTCGCGAACAGGAACCCAGCTGTGAGCGTTGCCGCAATGATGCTCATCATCTCTCCTTCCTCGCGTGTCGTGGTAGATGCCAGAGGGGGGCTAGGTGACAAGATCGCACATGCCCGGTTGAGCGGATGGGTGATATTCTCGGAAGCCGTGAGGATTACGCTGGAAGAGTCGGCGGGGATATGATCATGCCCGAAGCAGAACCCACACCGCCAAGTCCAAAATCTCCCGCGTCGACGCGGTCCGAGGTGGCGGCCTGGATACTCGTGGGGCTCGGCCTGCTGGCCGTACTGTGGTTGCACCTCTTGCCCGCGCTTCTGGCCGGCCTGTTGGTGTACGAGCTGGTTCACCTCACCGCGCCGCTGTGGCAGCGGCATCTTTCCAACGAAAGGGCACGGGTGGTAGCGGTGTCGGCCCTGGCCGTGCTGGTGGTCGGGCTCGTGACGGCCGCGGTGACTTGGCTGGTGGTGTATCTGCGCGGTGAGGGGCACCTGACCCGGCTACTGCAGAAGATGGCGCAGATCATTAACCAGGCCCGCGCCACTCTGCCCGCGTCGGTGACGGAGAACCTGCCCGACAACGCAGACGAACTGAGGGAAACCGCGGTGCACTGGCTGGAGTCGCACGCTCGCAGCCTGCAGACGGCGGGTGAAGACTTCGGCCGAGGGCTAGCGCACGTCCTCGTTGGCCTGGTGGTGGGCGGGATAGTTTCCCTCTCGGACGTGCGCCCGCACACCTTCGACCGCCCACTGGCCCGCGCCCTGGCTGAACGGATTGCCCGCCTGGCCAATGCCTTCCGTCGCATTGTGTTCGCGCAAGTTCGCATCTCGGCGGTGAACACCACGCTGACCGCGCTCTTCCTGCTGGTCGGCCTGCGCCTCTTCGGCGCGCACCTGCCACTCGTCAAGACCCTGATCGCCATCACATTCTTGGTCGGCCTCCTGCCGGTGGTGGGCAATCTGATCTCGAACACCATCATCGTGATCGTCGGGCTCAATCACTCCCTCGGGGTCGCGCTGGCGTGCCTGGGTTTTCTCATCGTCATCCACAAGCTCGAGTACTTCCTCAATGCACGCATCGTGGGCAGTCAGATCAGGGCCCGCGCATGGGAACTGCTCATCGCCATGCTGATCATGGAGTCCGCCTTCGGTCTGCCCGGCATTGTGGCTGCGCCCATCTACTACGCCTACCTGAAGGACGAACTCGCTGCGCGGCAGTTGGTTTGACAGGAAGCATCGCCGCCGCAGGCGACGCTGGGCGTGCGAGCCGCCACGCACGAAGGTCATCCCGGTAGCGAACTGGACGGGACGATGCGTATCCGCGCCGCTGCAACCGCCGGCATACCCATCCCCGGTGTACGGACGACCGTGGACGCGCGGCTCAAAGGGACTCAGTTTCCGTAGCTAACTCGCCGTGCGACTCACCTTTCCACACCAGATGGCTTTTTCTGCACGCCACAACCTGGCCCCAACCCGACTGCGCGTTTTCCCCTTATCTCGTGTATGATCAGCGCGTGTGCGAGGCAGGGCTTCGTGCCACGCGAGGCGGCTTTAGCCTGAATGTTGTCCAGAGATACAACGAGGAGGGGTCATGACCATCGCTCGTCTTCGAATCAACTGGCATCGGTTGTTCTTCCTGTCCGCCGCCGTCGTGCTCGCGGCATGCTCAAGCTCGTCTACCACGAATGATGGTGCGCAGACCGGGGGCGGAAGCGGGGACACGGCTTCTACCAACTCTGGTGGAAGCACCGGTCGTACCAGCGCCAGCGGCGCGAGTACCGCGGGCTCTTCGGCCAGCGCGGGCGGCACGAGTGGAGCAGGCGGTGATTCGAGCAGCGCCGGTTCCACAGCCACTGGTGGCTCGATTGCTGCAGGCGGCTCGAAGGGAACGGGCGGCGCCACTCATTCTGGCGGCGCGGGTCCGGGTGGCGCAGGCTCGGGCAGAAGTGCGGGCTTCGGTGCAGGTGGCAGCAGCGGGCTGGGCGGCAGTGGCGGACGTGATGCCGGCGTGCCGGACGCTCCCGGTGTGCGGCCCGATGCCCCCATCGCTGGTGGCGGTGGCACGAGCGGTGGCTTTGGTGGCAGTCGTCAAAGCGCTGGTGGCACCAGCGGCGGCGCTGGGGGAACCCACAGCACGGCACCGAACGCCGGGTCGGCGCTCACCTTCACCACGACCAGTTGCCCAGCGGCCACTCAGGGTCAGCCCTACAGTTGCACGCTCGCGGTTTCCGGCGGGACGGGCCCGTACACCTTCTCTGTCCCCAGCTCTTCCTCCTATGCGCCACTCCCCGAGGGTATGGCGTTGGACGGTTCGACGGGTGTCATCTCAAGCTCCCTCGTCGGCGGCCAGGGGACGTATGGCGTCCAGTTTCAAGTCGCCGACTCGGCCAACCATGTGGCTACCACCACCATTACCTTCTCTATCGCTGGAAACAACGCTTTCCTGGCTTCGATCTTCCCGTCGAACTCCATCTTCCGCCATCGCGTGGACGCTGCCTCGACAGGCTTGCCGGTCGATACTTCGCCGGCTGCTCCCATATATAGCGGTTATCAGTCTTCGCACATCAAGGTGTTTTTCGGCAACGCCGACTACCTCAATATGCCGAACGGCATCCCCGCGATCCAGGTTCCATATAACCAGCCAGATGTGCCGGTGGCGACCACGCAGTACCAGTCGTACTACACCTCTGGGCCGATCCCTCCCTACGCCCCCGTGGAAGGCACGTCGGTTTCCGAGGCTGCTGGAGGGGACGGGCATGTCTTGGTCTATGTCGAAGGCGGTGGCGGGAACCCTCCCGCGCTGTATGAGATGTGGCAAGGTGTCTTCCTGGGCGCGCAAGGTTGGACGGACTCCTCGAATGCCATGTGGAGTGACGTAAGCTCCAACGCTCTGACTGCCCAGGGCAACGGCACCACGGACGAAGCGGGCTTGCCGGTAGCCCCATTGCTCGTCAATGTCGATGAGGTCATCGGAACGGGGACTCCCAGTGCACCCAGCGGCGTCGTGCAACACCCCATCCGGTTCACGACGAATCATACCCTCAACTACTGGGTGTGGCCTGCGACGGAGACCGCCGGACAGGGGTCGTGTAGCGGCATCTCGACTGGCAACCTCCTCTCGCAGTCCACACCGCCAGCCTCATGCACATTCTCTGGAGTGCCTGGAGAGATTTATCGGCTGAATGCCTCAGTCGCCACTCCGTCGTGCGCGTCCACGAGCCCTCAGGCGAATATCATCATCACCGGCTTCCGGAACTACGGAATCATCCTGGCCGATAATGGCGACACGGGAGGATTGATCGGGACCCCGGACAGCCGCTGGAACGACGACGACCTCTCCTGTTTGACGAACATCACCTTGGCCGATTTCGAGCCGGTCAATGTCAGCTCTTTGATGGTCAGCGCGGACAGCGGGGAGACGGCGCACTGAAGCATGGACAACTTGTCCCAAGAATCCCGCGTTGCGAACTGGCCGAGCGCGCACATCTGCGCGGCAGCACGCCACTCCCATTGAGAAACTCTTGCACGGCGCCTCGTGCCTGCGCTGCCGCCCGAGCACCCATCTCCGTTCTTGCTGACTTGCGTGGAACGTTACGGGCAGTACGCCACTTGGCATTGGCCAGCGACGCACGTGAAGTGCGCACAGCCGGCGCTGCCATCTGCGCATAGCTGACAGAGCGCGGGCAGGGCGCCGGTGCAGTCGGTCGCAGTCATGCAGCTGGGCGTGGTCGGAGAAGTGTCAGGCACGCACTCGCACAGGGTCGTGTCGAAGCGATCGCCCTGGATGCACAAGACATTGTCTACGCATGTGGGCTGCGCGTCGACCGGCGCCACTGCTCCCGCATCCTGATCTGGCACACATTTGCAGAGGGTCAGGTCAGGGTGATAGCCCGGAATACATGCGCCAGTCTGCACGCATTGACAGCGTCCCGACACCTGGGGGTCGCATCCCTGTCCACAAGTCAGCGACGATGCGCAGCCGAGGGCGGGATTGTGGCACGCGAACCCTGCTCCGCCGTCTGGCCCTTGGCAGCCATACAGTTCGAATCCAATCGGACAACAGGCAAGCCCCGCGTCCGGATTCGCCACGCCTGCATCGGAATTCGGCGCACAAATGGGACAACCGCAGGGCTCGGGATTCGGTAGGTAGCCACCTGCGCAAGTCACCATTGGGCACATCACATTACAGACCAGCGGCGCATCCGGCTTTCCAGCGTCGCTGGTTCCACCGTCCACCGACATGCAGCCGGTGCAGCCGCAGGCCGGAGAGTTCAGCTGGTACCCAGCGGGACAGGTCTTTAGGGGTGGGACGCAAGGGGGCACGGGCCCCGGACAGATCGGACCGTCTGGGCTGCCAGCGTCCTTCGTCGCGCCAGCGTCAGGAGTTGAGGCGCAGATGGGACAGCCACAAGGCTCTGGATTCGGTAGGTACCCGCCCACGCAGGCTAACATGGGGCACGGGACCAGTGGACAGACCGGCGTGGTGTCGGTCCCGCCAGCATCTTTAGTCACGCCCGCATCGGGGTTCGGTCCACAGACGGGACAGCCGCAGGGATCGGGATTCGGCTGGAACCCACCCACGCAAGTGAGCGCCGGGCACGCTACCGGAAGGCACGGGCCCTTTCCGCCCGGGCCGCCAGTTCCACTCATTCCGCCAGCCCCGACTCCATCCGAGCCGATGGTGCCGCCCGAACTGCCCGCCACGATACCACCGACGCCGGCTGCGCCAGCCGAGCCACCGACCACGCCGCCGGTCTGCCCTCCCTTGGCCGCCCCCCCCAGCACCACCCGGTTCCTCACCAGGATTCAGGCCGGCCTGGTTGGTACAGGCTACGCCCAGTGGGCCACCTACGAGAAGGACTGCAACGCCCGTTGACATCTTGAACATCGGATTCTCCGTGTGCTCAACAGCAGCAAGCTCCATGTCCAGTCTAGCACCGCCGTTGTAGAGTCAATTCTCCCGCGACGACGCGGAGGCAGATGTGGTGCAGGCTCCCTACAGAGAGGCGACGAAAGCGTTATCTGCAATTGCCCTTGCATTCCTCTCCAGCCATGCCGTCGTCAGGAGGGCTGTTACAACATTGCGGTAACTGCGCCACTCCCCATTGAACGGGAATCGCTCGGATGAATGCATCTGGCCATCATCTGGCATCGGCAGCCGGGAGCATCGGTTCCATGGGCTGCTGCGCACTGAATTATCGGAAGTATTTCGGTGAAATCCTGCGTTGACCCAGTTGCATCCCAGGCGGGTGCTACCGGGAATGCCAATCTGGGCACCGTCCAAGCGTCTGGACACCTCAGATGGTAGTCTTCCGTGCGTCATCGTCATGGCAAGCAGAAGCCCCGTCTCGGGAAGAGTCTATGCCCATCTTGCTCTGACCGCAGGACTGTTCTCTCTCTTGGTTTCCTCTCCGGCTTTTGCTCAAGACGACCAAGCAGAGCCAGGCTTTCCACCATCGAGGTCTCCACCTCCTGGCTCATACCAAGAACCACTCCCCGTCTACACGTCTCCGCATGGCCAGGGAATACTGGTCATGCCCTATGTTGGATTTGTTGCCCCGGTTGGAAGTGCGACTGACTATTACGGGACAGGCCTGCGGATCGGCACTCTTCTGGGTTGGCACCTCAGCCGATACCTCTCAATCAACGTTGAGGCTACGCTTGATATTCTGAATCCGAAAGGCATCGCATCGAGTTTTGAGAACTATACATTTGATTATTCGCTGAGTCCGCTGCTCCACCTACCCGTCGGCAAGCTGGCTCTTATAGTGGGTCCCAAAATAGGGCTCTTCGATGAAAACCTAATCTACACGATCGACGGGAATAGCTACAACGAGAGCTTCAGTGGTATATTGTTCGGAGTCAACGTTGGTCTTCTAGTTGACGTCGGCAGGTTTGAGATTGGCGGGCTGTTTAGTTACAGCGGGCGCTACTACTCAAGCCCGTGTCACGTAATCGACGAGGGCGGGAACCGTTGCACCTATGTGTCAGGAGCTTTCCACACGGTTTCGCTCAGTGGTGTGGTCGTCTTCTGACCGTCGAACACATCGGAGGTGCGACATGTGTGTCGCTCCCCCCCCGCACACTCGGCGTGATCCGCGAAAGCCTCATACGCACGGGGAATCGTGAGCATTCTGGGCCGCGGCCCCATGCACCTTCTCGTGTCCCTTCTGGTCTGGGTCCTGCGCGCGGTCCTCACGTCGCGTCGCTCTCTCGCCCTCGAAAACCTAGCTCTTCGTCAACAGCTCGCGGCTTACACCCGAACCCAGAAGCGGCCCCGGCTCAAGTCCGGGGGGAGGGCGTTCTGGGTCGCGCTCTCGAAAGTCTGGCGGGACTGGCGCTCGCCCCTGGTTCTGGTCAAGCCGGCCACCGTGATTGCGTGGCACCGGCGTGGCCATCAGCGCTTCTGGACCTGGAAGTGCGGGAAGCCAGGCCGTCCCCGCATCGCCGCCGAGCACATCGCTTTCATCCGGCGCATCAGCACCGACCACCCCGAGGGGGGTGAGGACCGGATCGCCGAGGAGCTGGCCTTGAAGCTGGGCGTGACCCAC
>Ga0181538_10003533_pt1 | contig 15195 bp, 10 predicted proteins | sample PEATcosm2014_Bin_40_FD_119773 | JGI IMG/M metagenome (GOLD analysis project Ga0181538, IMG submission 119773) | Peatland microbial communities from MTU Mesocosm Facility, Houghton, MI, USA - PEATcosm2014_Bin23_30_metaG | ecosystem: Environmental > Terrestrial > Soil > Wetlands > Peat | place...
CCTCTGGCTCCCCTTCCGGCCGGTAGGAACCGACTTTCGGCTATTCTTCCGAACTAAGCAAAGCCTTATGCACACCCTCGGTCTTCGAGCAAAAGGCACTTTTTCCGCAGCCTGCTAGGAGAGAGGGCCGTCCAATTTCGCGCCCAAACTGCAGCGCCAAATCAGCGCGTTCCGCTTCTCGCCCAGTCTGGCATGGCGATGGGCCATCACTCTTTCGGCAACTCGGAAATAACTTTTTTCCGTGTCGTAGTACGTCCCGACTTACCGAACTTGTTTTGCTCGCCTTATCTGTCGCCGGTGGAGCTATCAGTTCCCAAGTTCAGGCACAACAACCTACCCTCGTTCGCGTTCCGTTTGTAGGATGCGCATCGGACGGCCAAAATGGGCCCTTGCCAGCACCAAAGGGTCCAGAGAAGGTCGTGTCGATAGATGCAGGTGCAGCGCAAGGCCTTGCGTATTATGCGGCGACATCTTCCGGTGTGCTAGCTCCACGAGGTTGGTTCTGTTTTGGATTGTACGGATCGAGCGGTGATGGCTTGTTCGTTACACCCCAGCCTTTCGAGACTGATGAATTGCTCCCGCCGGCCCGAAGGCGATTTGCGGGGCCAATTATCGAATCCGATTCCACATTCTGGCAGTCTCCGGGAAGGTTCGACATTGCTCGTATTATTGCCCGTGTCTTCCCGGACCAAGTGGAATTCGCGCAGAGGGTCATTCGCGAGGGGATTTTGGCGGCGAGCGATTTTCCGTTCGGCCCTTATCCGAAGGACAGGTTGACATATCGAAGTGACCACATCGTTGAGTATCAAACGCCTCCTCATTCAGAGGGCCTTGGCACTGACTCCCGGTGGTTAACAGCGAACGACACTCCTATCAACGGCGTTATAATTCTGCAAGGCGAGCCGCCTGACGCTGCGATTTTGAACGTGCGTTTGCGGTCCGGCATGAATCGCCTCACACCATATATCATTCACCAATTTGAGCGCGATAACCCGCAGAGCGTGCCACGGAAGTAGAACGGTTGGAAAACAAGCCGGATGGCGCGGACCTTCTCTTTAGGTCCGAGGCTCGTGCGTCCGCCGCACCGAAAAAGCCGCAGACCTTGGAGGGCAGGCTCGCGCCAGCCGTCGTCTAAACTAGCAGCGCGCCCCGTCAGCTGAGCGGTTTTGCCGCTGACTCGGCTACATGCCGTTGATTTCGCTTATCCATGCTTGATAGGATGGTGCATCATGACCCAACATATCACTCGCCGCAGTTTCCTGAAAACCACAGGTGCGGCGGCCGCGGCGCTGGCGAGGCCTCGCGGCCTACGCTCCCAGCAGGCCTTCGCGCCTTCCTGGGACTCGCTGGCGAAGCACGCCGCTCCCGCATGGTTTAACGACGCCAAATTCGGCATCTACTTTCACTGGGGGCCTTACTCGGTGCCGGCCTTCGACAACGAGTGGTACTCCCGCAACCTGTACATCGAAGGCCAGCGGGCGAACATATATCACAAACTCGTCTACGGCCCTCCTTCAAAATTCGGCTACAAGGACTTCATCCCCATGTTTCGCGCGGAGAAGTTCGACGCGGAGGAGTGGGCGGATTTGCTGCGCAAGGCGGGCGCGAAATTCGCCGGGCCGGTCACCGAGCACGCCGACGGATTCTCCATGTGGGACTCGAAAGTTAACAAGTGGAATGCGGCCGCCATGGGCCCTTGCCGCGACGTGGTGGGAGAAATGAGCAGAGCGCTTCGCAATCAGGGCTTGAGATTCATTTCCACGTTCCACCATCAGTGGCTATGGGGCTGGTACCCGACCATCGACAAGTCGGTTGATGCTTCGAATCCCGAGTACAGCGGACTCTATGGCCCACCGGCTCCCCAAAGCCCGTTCAGGGATTACGACAAGCCTGCGCCGCCACCGTCGCCTGCCTTTCAGGAAACCTGGGAAGCGAAAGTTCGAGAAGTGATCGACAAGTACCGCCCCAGCCTCATTTACTTTGATAGCCGCCTGAATATCATTGACGAGCGCCGCCTGGCCGACGTGATTTCCTATTACTACAACCAAGGTGAGCTTCGGCATGAGGAAGTCAGCGTGACCTACAAGGAAAAAGACTTGCCCTCAGGCGCTGGAATTCTGGATATCGAGCGCGGCAGGCTCGACCATCTTGCCAGCTATAAGTGGCTGACCGATGACGCCATCGACTGGAATTCCTGGTGCCACGTCCAGAACGCGAACTACAAAACCGCGCATCGCATCCTCGGTGAGCTCATCGACATCGTCAGCAAGAACGGAAGCTTCCTGCTCGACATCACCCCCACAGCCGAAGGGGTGTTTCCCCAGCCGGTCGTCGAGCGCCTGCTCGCCATCGGCGAGTGGCTGTCGGTGAATGGCGAAGCAATTTACGGCACGCGGCCCTGGAAGATCTTTGGAGGAGGCCCCACCCAGGTCCAAAGCGGCATGTTCGGCGAGGAGCATATTCCGGACTTCGGAGCAGAAGATGTTCGCTTCACCAGCCGCTGGAAAACTCTCTACGCCATCGCCCTGGATTTGCCCCGGGACACTCCGGACTTGCTGATCAAACCACTCAACACACGCGACGCGCTTCTCGCCAAGGGCGAGATCGCGGCTGTTTCTCTCCTGGGCAGCGACGCCAAGCTATCTTGGGAACCTAGCGATGTGGGCCTTAGGATAAGCCTGCCCGCAGCCAAACCCGCCGCCCTCGCATACACCTTCAAAATATTGTTGAATTGACTGTAATAATTGGCATGGTGGCTCGTCCTCACATTGACGGCAGTCGTCAGGAGGTGCCCGTGCGATCGGCCACCGCGGAGGTCACAATTCCCAGCCCCAGCGATGCAGTTGAACGACTGTTCCGCGCGCACCACGCTCTGGTCATCCGTTCTGCCTACCGGATCACCGGCAATCTCACCGACGCCGAGGATGTCCTCCAGACCGTCTTCCTGCGCCTCATCAGCCGCGACGGCGCGGCCTCTCAACTGGAGAATTCCGAGCGGTATCTTCGCCGCGCGGCAGTCAATGCCGCGCTGGACGTGGTGCGGGCCCGGCGAGTGGCGGAGAGCGGGCCGTTGCCGGATTCGCTGCCAGCGCGCGAAGAGTTGAAACGGGGAGAATTGCGCGAATGCTTGCGGCGCTCTCTGGCGAGCTTGAGTCCGCAGGCGGCCGAGATTTTCGCTCTGCGTTTCCTGGAGGGCTACAGCAATCCTGAAATCGCGCGCATGCTCGGCGTCTCGCAAGTCTGGGTGGCGGTAACAGTGCACCGCACCCGGCGGCGGCTGCAGAAGGAGATTCGTTCCTACATTGGAGGGAAATCATGAGCCAACCACCAAAACAACGCGACCCAAGCTTGGATGAACTGATCACTGAATTGCGCCGGCACGACGTTGCCGATCCGGGTGTCGAGCAGGCGGCGGATCGCGTCTGGGCCCGACTGCTCGAGCGCTTCCCCGCCCCGGCGACGGCAGCTGCTGCGGACGTGGGGAAGATTCGCGGCTGCGCGGATTTCCGGGCCCTGCTGCCTGCTTACTTGGGCGGGAACCTCTCCGAAGCGCGATCGTCGTTGCTCGAGGACCATCTGCATGGCTGCGTGGACTGCCGCCATGCACTGCGAGAAGCGCGCCACGCTCTGCAACCTGTCGCCCCTCAAGAATCTGAGATTGCCGCCACGCGCAAGGCAGCCGGCACCAGAACCAGATGGATCATGCCTTGGGCCCTCGCGACGGGCGTGATCATCATAGGCCTCGTGGTGTTTCTGAGCGACGGACACTGGGCCAGAATGCTTCGTGGTACGGAAGCCGAAGCAGCCGTGCTCTCCGCTGAAGGAACTCTCTATCTTGATTCTGGACGCGGCGGCGAAGCAGTTCTTCCCGGCCGTTCCATTCACCAAGACGAAGAGATTCGCACTGCCAAGGCTTCCTCCGCCGTGATCCGGATGGTGGATGGATCGACAGTCGAAATGGACCAGCGCACTTCATTCTGGGTGTCTAAAGGCTGGCGCGACACGACGCTTCACTTGCAGCGCGGCGACATCATTGTCCGCGCGGCCAAGCAGGGCCGAGGCCGGCTCAACGTTGCCACACGGGATTGCGTAGTTTCCGTTAAGGGCACCATTTTTGCCGTGGATGAAGGCATGAAGGGCGCGCGAGTTTCCGTTATTCAGGGAGAAGTGGAAGTCGAGCAAGGGCGCAACACAAAACTGCTTCATCCCGGGGAACAGGTCTCGACGGAGCCGGATGTGGCGCCGGTTCCGGTGAGCTACTCGGTATCGTGGAGCCGCAACCGGACTGAATACCTCGCGCTGCTGAGTGAGTTTGCGGCCCTGCACAAGCAGTTGGAGGCTCTTCCGGGACCCACGCCCCGCTACAACTCAGTCCTGCTGAATCTGGTGCCGAATGACACTGTATTCTACGCTGCCATCCCTAACCTGGGTTCGACGCTGACTGAAGCGAATCGACTCTTGCAGGAGCGCATCCAACAGAGCGCAGTGCTGCAAGCCTGGTGGGCCCGCCAGCAGGCGTCTGGAGGAGCCGGCAAAGAACCCGAGTTGATTGAACGGCTCCGCACTTTCAGCGACTACCTCGGGGACGAGATTGTCGTCGCCATGACGGCCGATCAGCATTCGCCGATTGTTCTGGCAGAGGTGCGACGACCCGACTTCCGAGCCTTTGTCCAGCAGCAACTGGGCCAGATCAAAGGCGGCGAGAAGCAACTCGAGGTGCAGATCGTGGATAACCCCTCGTTGCTTCCGCCTGCCGCCGGCACAAACACCATGCTGGTTTACTTGCAAAACAACCTTATGGCGATGGCCGCGGATGCACACCAGTTGCAGAAGGTGGCATCCCTGATGGAGCATGCCACTCCCAGTGGTTTCACTTCCACTCCCTTCTACGGAGCCATCCGGCAGGCATACCAAGCCGGGGCCGGCCTACTTATTTGCGCTGATATGGAACAAATTCTTGCGCATTCCGTAAATCAGAAAGAGAGTCTGGACCTGGTTCGGGACGAGAGGACCGGCCTCGCCGACATGCGATATCTTATTATGGAGAGCAAGGACGCAAGCGGCCGCACTGAAAACCGAGCGACGCTGACCTTCTCCCAGGCGCGCCACGGCCTGACGGCTTTGCTGGGTTCCCCCAGCCCCATGGCGACCTTGGATTTTGTATCGCCCACCGCCAGCTTGGCGGTTTCCTTTGTCGTCGAGAACCCGCAGGAAATCGTGCAGGAAATGTTCAGTCTGGCAGGGAGTCATGATCCGGGATTCACCGAGGGCCTGGAGGACTTCGAATCGGCAACCGGAGTGAATGTGTCGCAGGATTTGGCAGCCCAACTGGGCGGCGAGGTCACATTCGCGCTTGATGGTCCGATTCTGCCCACTCCAAGTTGGAAGGCGGCGCTGGAAGTGAACGATCCGGGACGGCTCGAGGAGACCATCGAAAAGCTGGTGGCCAGCTACAATCACCAGGCGGATTCGAAAGCAGGCACTCTTAATCTGACCAAAGAGAATGCAGACGGTCGAACCTATTACAGCCTTCAGATCAACCGGCCTTCGGCGGCGGCGGGCGTTCCGTCCGAGATCGATTATGTGTTCGTGGACGGCTATCTTTTAGCCGCGCCGAGCCGGGCATTGCTGCTCAGCTCGATCCAAAACCGCAACACACAATACACTCTCGCCCGCTCCAGCGATTTCAGCAGCCGTTTGCCGCGCGACGGATTCACAAACTGTTCCGCGCTCGTCTATCAAAACCTGGGCGCCATGATCGGATCGGTAGCGGACCTCCCTATTCTCACTCCCGCGGAACGGCAGGCCATCGAGTCCCTGAAGCAGAACAGCGGCCCCAGCTTGACTTGCGCTTACGGCGAGCCGCAGGATATCGTGGTCGCCAATACGGGGAACATGTTCGGGATGGGTTTTGGCCCGCTTCTCGGGATTAAGGGTGCAGGAGTCCTGGACCTGCTTCCGCTTCTGAAGGGCAGCAGGCAGTAGGCAGACGGGCAGGTCGGCAGGTGGGCAGGTCGGCAGATGGGGCAGGTGGGCGACGTAGGGAATTACGCACTAGACACAAGGCACTAGGCACTACGCACTAGGCACTGAACTATGCCACCGATCATCGAACTCGAGGGATTGGGCGTCACGCTGGGAGGGCGGAAGATCCTGGAAGGTCTGAAGTGTTCGCTCTCCGGCAGGGCGATCGGGTTACTGGGCCCCAACGGCGCCGGCAAATCGACTCTCATCAACACGCTGTTGGGATTTTATCCGGTGGCGGCGGGCACGGCACGGGTCTTCGGGCGCAACATTCGAACTGAAATAAAGCAAATCCGAGCGCTTGCCGGGTACATGCCGGAGTCCGAGTGTTTCATTGGCCAGATGACTGCGGTAAGCTTCGTACGCTTGATGGCGGAGCTTTCCGGCCTGCCCTCAGAGGCTGCGCTGGAGCGCGCTCACGAGGCGTTGTTTTACGTCGGGCTGGGCGAAGCGCGGTACCGCCTCCTCGGAACCTATTCGCTGGGCATGAAGCAACTGGCCAAGCTCGCCCAGGCGATCGTCCATGGTCCTCGCCTTTTGATTTTGGATGAGCCTACCAATGGCCTCGATCCGCCTGCCCGCCAGCGCATGATCCGCCTGATTCGCGAGATGCGCGACAGCCGCGACCTCCACATCCTGCTCTGCTCTCATCTGTTGCGCGACGTGGAAGAGACCTGCGAAGAAGTCCTGATCCTGAAGGATGGCCATCAGGTTCATTACGCCAACCTGGAAGAAGAACGTCGAGCCAACCGGCGATTCCTCGAGCTTGAGACGCTGGGCGGCGACGGCGCCTTTGCAGAGGCAGTCGAGCGCCTGGACTGTGAGTGCGCGATAACCGGCTCGGTCCTTTCCGCGCCGGCGTGGAGCCATACCGGCCGCAGCCCTCGGCGGTTCAAGATGGTGCTAGGCCAGGACTTTGCCCTTCAGGACCTTTATCGGCTGGCTGAGGAGCACGGCGTTCAGATCCGCCGCCTGAATTACCGGCGCGACAGCCTCGAGGACATTTTCCTGAAGGCTATGGAGAACTCCAATGGCCGTCCATAAGCGGAGCTATCGCAGCTATGCGGGAGAGTTCAGCCCGGCGTGGTCTCGCTTGCTGATTGTGAGCCGGTACGCCTACCAGAGAGCGCTTTCTTCCAGGTTTATTGTTGCTTATTTTGCCATCTGCTTCTTTTATCCTCTCGGCTGCGCCCTGGCTCTCTACATGAACCACAACCAGCGCCTGTTGGCAATATTCAATTTGAGCTCCTTCTTCTCCGTCGATGCCACGTTCTTTTATCACTTCATGAATGTTCAGGGCGTGCTGGCTTTTATACTAACAGCCTTGGTGGGACCTGGCCTTGTCTCACCCGACCTCGCCAATCATGCCCTGCCGCTCTATTTCTGCCGGCCTTTTTCGCGGGTAGAATACGTCTTAGGGAAACTGTTTGTGCTGGTGTTGATGCTTTCGCTGGTCACCTGGATTCCGGGCGAGACCCTCTTTCTGATTCAGTCCAGCCTCGCGGGCGCAAGCTGGATGTGGAGCGACCTGTGGATGGCGGCAAGCATTTTCCTGGGTTCGGCAATCGAGATCCTGGTTTTCTCGCTCCTGGCTTTAGCCCTCTCGGCGTGGATCAAACGGAAGACGGCGGCGGGCGCGGCGCTGCTGGGCGTGTTCTTTTTCGGCGCCGGCTTCGGGCAGGCTATCAATGCTGTGCTGCGAACCAAGAATGGCTCCCTGATTGACTTAGGAAGTCTTATCGCCCGTATCGAGATCCAACTCTTTCACCAGTACGCACGGCGGATGACAGCCATCCCTGCTGACTGGGCATGGTTAGTTTTGTTGGCAATCGGCGCCTTCTGCCTGCTGCTGTTGGAAAAGAAAGTCAGGGCTTACGAGGTGGTGCGGGGATGAACGCACACGACGCAGACATTCCCCTCCTTGCTAAGGAGGGGGCAGGGGTGGTTGCCCGTCAAGGCGAAAACGAGGCCCACCAGCCCTTCGCCCCTCCTCAAATGAAGGCCGGAGCTCAGGACCAGCGAATCGTTTTCGAGGACGTCTCCAAGTTCTATGGCGAAGTGCTGGGCGTAAACCGCGTAAACCTGTCGATTCCTCCCGGCATCACCAGCCTGGTTGGCCCCAACGGTTCGGGGAAGACCACATTGATGAACCTGATGACTGGCCTGGTTGAGCCGACGCGAGGGTGCATCACCGTGCTTGGCATATCGCCCCACCAACCCGAACGTCTGTTTCACAAGGTCGGTTACTGCACGCAGTTCGACTCGTTCCCCAAAGGGCTCACCGGCTACCAGTTCGTTTACTCTTATTTGCGGCTCTTCGGACACGCGCATGCCGCCGCAGCGAGGCTGGCCGAGCAGGCGATTGAACGGGTGAACCTGACTGAGGCGGCGCACCGCCTGATCGCCGGGTACAGCAAAGGCATGCGTCAGCGCATCAAGCTGGCCCAGGCAATGTGCCACAAACCCTCCGTACTCGTGCTGGACGAACCGCTGAACGGCCTGGACCCGTTGATTCGCGCCGAGACGATCGCCCTGTTCCGCAGCCTGGCTCAAGAAGGGCTGTATTTGATCATTTCCAGCCACGTGCTGCACGAAGTGGACGCGCTCTCTGACCAGGTCGTCCTCCTCAGCAATGGCTACGTAGTGGCGGAGGGGCAGATTCACGGAGTGCGCGAAGAAATTCACGAACACCCCATGCAGATTCTTATCCGCTGCAACAAGCCCAGCGACTTTGCATCACGCATATTCCAGCAGGAATATGTCGTGGAAGCCAGGATCCTCCCCGACGCGCAGGGTCTGCTGGTGAAAACGCGGGACGCTGATCGCTTCTATCTGTTGCTGAATCGCATCGCCCAAGGCGGCATCAGCATTGAGTCGGTAGCGCCTGCTGACGACGACGTTCTATCCGTCTATGAATATCTGATAGGCGCGGAGGAGCCACCCAAATGAGTTTCCAGCGGCTGCCCTGGGCGCTCTGGCGAGCGCAGATTCTGGCCATCCTTCGCCTCGAATTGAAAAAGACCTTCTTCACCCGGCGCGGGGCATGGATTTACTTCCTGGCGTTCGCGCCCGTAGTGCTCTACGCCCTCCACTCCTTCGTGGAGTTGAAGAATGGCGTGCACGGCGACGTGGGCGAGGATAGCCACATCTTTGCTGCCGTATTCCAGTTCTTCTTTCTCCGGCTAGCCATTTTCTTCGGCTGCGTCGGGATTTTCGGCAACCTCTTTCGCGGGGAGGTATTGGAGAAGAGCTTGCATTATTACTTCCTGGCGCCTCTGCGTCGGGAAGTCCTGGTAGTTGGGAAATTCCTCTCCGGCCTGCTCGCGGCGACAGTCATCTTCTGTTCCAGCGCCCTCCTTCAGTTTATTGCCCTCTATTGTTACTTCAGTTCGAACACCATCCGGGAGTACCTTTTCCACGAGCATGGCCTCGCGCACTTGGCGGCCTACCTCGGCGTGACGCTGCTGGCCTGCATCGGGTACGGCAGCGTTTTTCTCGCGGCGGGCCTGCTCTTTCGGAACCCGCTGATTCCTACGGTGGTGGTGCTGGTGTGGGAGGCTGTGAACGGCTTCCTGCCCGCACTCCTGCAGCGGATCAGCGTGATCTTCTATCTGAAGTCGCTGTGCCCGGTCGCCATACCGGAAGCGATTAACGTGGATAAGAACAACCTGCTCGCCTTCCTCGCCGTCAATCCCTCCCCCGCCGCGCCTGCAACGGCCATCTTGGGACTGCTGATCCTGTGCCTGATCATCCTGGCATTATCCAGCCTGCAAGTCCGCCGCATGCAGATCGATTACGCGGCGGAGTGAATGGCGAGGAACTCCTCGTCAGCGGAGTCCCGAAGGCGCAACAGGCCCGACCAGGTCACACATGATAGCCTAAAGTCCCGAGCGGCGCGGTACAGTGAATGGCCGGGTTCCGTGCGGGGTTGGCGCAGACCGGAAGTCCTGGCCTGCGCTACCTCTCCTCGGCAACGTTCGCTGGATGAGCAGGGACAGCTTTTAACTCGTCGAGTTCCTGCGGAAGGTTCTTGCAGGCCTTGCAGTGGCGTGGGGGATGTGTGGCGTCGAAGTTATTGTAGAAATCCAGGATATTGGCCCGCAACTCCGGAGTAACGTTCTTGTACCGCCCTTTTCGCAGTTGAGCCAGGAGATTGGCATAAGTATGATCGGCAAGCGAGTATTCGCCGGCATGAGTAGGCTTGCCCGTGTCAAAGTCGGAATCCGGCAAATCAAGTGTGCCCGCCCCCACTTGCTCCAGCAGGCGCCGGTAATTGGAGCGGACCGCTTTCAGACTGTCCAGGAACATATGCTCCGTCTGGGGCGTGGCGGGGATGAAGCCGAGTGTGCGAAGCGGGCCGATCCTGGGAATGATGGTGAAGATGACGGCAAGGATTTTGGCTCCGATGCCAGGAGTGTGAGCCGCCTCGACAATGCGGTGCTCGTAGCCCTCGATTTCCCCGGTCACTCGCCGGCCCCGGAACTGCTTGCCGTACTCTTTCTCGTACTCGCGGCGCGAGAAGCGGTAGACGAATCTCCGCCTTGTGATGCCGGGAATTAGTTTTTCGATTTCGTCCCGCTTGAGCTGCCATGCCGCCGCGGTGAGGTGCGGAATCATCTTGCCCGCGGCGTAGCGGTAAGTACCCAAGGCAAGATCTTCGATGAAGAGAACGTCATGGAGTTCGAGCCCATAGGTTTCGCTGAACGCGCGTTCCAGCAGCGGCTTCGAGACTCTGAAACCAATGAAGTCATGGTAATCGTTTGGTGCATAAACACCCGCGGCCACCTGGACAACGTCGAACCCGAACTCCACCATGATGTGTTTTGGGGGGTCGTCCTCGTAAGTAACGACGTTGCCGTATTTGGCGCCCAGTTTGGGATACAAGATCGGCACGGACAAGTTCACGGCCATGGGATGGCCGAGATTATCCGCCGAATAGTGCGCCAACGCGCCGAGCGCGAAGGCATATTCGTTGATGTTCCGCGACTGACGCAACAGAGAGGCAACGAAATCGCCGCTGCGAACGTAGTGGGTCAAGTCGCTGAAAAACGCGTTGCCGAAGGGATAGTACCCCATGTCCTGAATAATGCACCCGCCGTAGACGTAAGCATGGGCCTCGTGGAGTTGTTCCGGCGTCGCGCCGGGAAACCGTTTGAGTATGAGGCTGCGAATGGAAGTCTGCCACAAAGCGTCAACCACCGCCTCATGGCTGAGCACGGAGTAGGCAATTACGCTTCGGGGCGCCCCAAACGTGAGGAATACCGCCAGGAAAACGCACGCGATTTTAATGGAGCTCTGCTTCATCGCGCCTTACCGGGGAAAGCGCACGCCCCAGATCAACCGCACGGCACAAACCGTGCGACACCTACAGTCTAACTCGCCGAGGCATCGACTAGCCACCACCCGCGCGCCCAAGCTTCGCCGGAGCGGTTCAATCGAATGCGGGAAGCGTGCTCATGCGCGAGGCTCAGTGATTGTGATCGCGGTCGATTCAATCCCGTTCGGTTGGCTGACTTGCATCATCGCTGGGCTGACGCACAATGCACCCGCTGGTGACCCTGTAACGCATCGTTGGTCTTTACCCTAAGGCTCTACGAAGGCAAGGCAGCCTCACCTGGCCGCCGGGAGTTAAGGGGAGGGCACGGTCGCAGAAACTTCCAAGGAGCTCTCGCTCTGAGTGCTCCCATTCGCGGCTACAGCGGTGATTTTGTAGTAGTAGGTCCGGCCCGCCTGGACGTTCGTGTCCGTAAATGAGGTCCCGGCGATCGGCTCGGTGTTCAGGGGCGTCGAGCTTTCGCTGCCTGAACTGCTGCCGCGGTAAACGTCGTATCCCGCCGCTCCCGAACTGCCGCTCCAGGAGAGAATGACGTCGTGGGTTGCCGTCCCCGAAAGCGCCACGGTCTGAGGGCTACCGCTAACATTGTCAGTGACGCTCAACGAGGCCGAGCGGCTCCCGCTCGCTGACGGCGTGAATACGGTCACGATCGTACAAGTTCCTCCCGTCGCTACCGACGAGCCGCAGGTGTTATTCTCCGTGAAGTCGGCGGGATCCGCTCCGGTGAACGCGAGACTGGAGATGCTCAAGGCGGTGCCGGAATTGTTCGACAAAGTAGTGGTTTCCGGCGAACTGGCTACTTCGACGGGCTGGTTCCCAAAACTAACGCTGCTGGGCGAGAGACTTACGCCGGAACCCCCGTTCCCCCCAGCGCTGCCGCTGGAGTTGGTACCTGTGCCGGATAAGGGCACCGACTGTGGGCTGTTGGGGGCGTTGTCGGTAAGCGAGACAGCCGCTGCAAATGAGCCGGCAGCGTTGGGGGCGAACTGGACGCTGATGGTGCAACTGGCTCCCACCGCCAAGCTGCGACCGCAGCTATTATTCTCTTTAAAGCAGTTGGGATAGGAGCCCGTGAGCCCGATCTGCGTGATGTTTAGGGTTGCATTGCCGGTATTCGTCACGGTCAAATTCTGGGACGAGCTCGTGGAACCTCCCGCTTGGCTGCCGAACGCCAAGCTGGTGTTTGAAAAACTGACCTGCGGACTGCCTGTACCCGTGCCGGAGAGGGCCACCGACTGTGGGTTGTCAGGGGCATCATCGTTAAGAGTGACGGCCGCCGCAAAGGAGCCGACCCCGTTGGGGGCGAACTGGACGCTGATGGTGCAACTGGCTCCTGCCGCTAGGCTCGTGCCGCAGCTATCGGTCTCTCTGAAACTAGTGGGGTAGGCACCCGTGAGCCGGATCTGAGTGATGCTGAGGGCTGCACTGCCGGTATTCGTCGCGGTCAGGCTCTGGGCTGAGCTGGTAGTACCTCGCGGTTGGTGGCCGAAGGCCAGGCTCGCGGCCGACAAACGCAGAGCGGGCACGCCAGGGGTGGCGCCACATCCCGACAGGCAAAGCGCCGCGAGCGCCGCCCCAGCCGTCTGTAGTATTGGCCAGCCGGACCGAGGCGTCTTTCGGCCGATTCTCTGACGGTATCGGATCAGGTCGCTCCACGCAGGCATGCTTCTACTCCTCCGGCTCGCAACAGACGCGAGTCGTCCAGTGGTCGGCGAGGCCGTCCTCCCCATCGCAGCCGAGACTATCGGCTCACACCGAGGAACGAAACTACTCGGTCCCAATCGTCCTTACGGGTAGGAATGACCGTCACGATCGAAGGGCTAGCAGCCCTGAAGAAGTGCGTGTTCGCCTGTGCGTCCCGGCGCCACGGGATCCTTTTTGGCTAATTCAGGCGGCTCCCTAGGCACCGCAATTAATCATGATGAGTGCGATTCGCTTATCTTGGCGCAACAAGCTGGTTATGAGTACCTGTGAGAAAATGCCTTCTCCAGCGGTGCTGGACTCGCTCTTGCTGAGGATTCGTCCCCTTCTCTCCTGGCGCATCCCTTCTCGACCCATTGCCGCCCGGCACCACTGCGCAACACCAGCTTTCAGCCGGGTCGGAATTCAACTGGGTTTCTTGCCACAAACTGAACGACAACGTGACACGCGGATCAATTGCCCCGCGTTTGCTGCATCCGAGCCAGGGACGCAAAAGACGCTCGGATTCTTTCTTACCGGCCGCCGGATCTGCATTGAGACGCTCTTCGGCGATCACAATTTGCCCAAGGGCTTCGCACACGACTAGCCAAACCGCAGAGTCGCGGTCAACCTCTTGATTCGATGGGGGCGGGGCCGGGGCTGGCTATCAAACAAGGTGTAACTCTTACCGGAAGAGAGAAGAATTTACATGTTATATTAGGGCCATTATGCTCAACGAAGAAAGACGCCGGAGTATTCTGGAAATCATCAATCGTGAGGGGCGAGGAATTGTGAAAGACCTCTCACGACATTTCAAAACCTCGAATGTCACCATTCGCAAGGATCTCGAAATTCTTCACAACCGCGGAGTCGTCCACCGCACGCACGGGGGGGCGCTTCCTTTGCAGAGTGGGGCGCTCCTGGATTTCAGCCTTCAGGAGAAGGAAAAGCTGCATCGCAAGGAGAAGGAGCGAATTGGCCAGGCGGCCGCCGCATTGATCAAGGAAGGCGAATCCGTGGTTCTCGATTCCGGGACGACGACGAGGGCAGTGGCCCGAGCGCTGCGGGAGCGAAAACAGCTTACCGTTATCACCAATGCCGTTAACATCGCCGCTGAACTGGCGGGGACCTCGATCGAAGTCATCCTGACAGGCGGGATTCTAAGAGAGAAGTCTTTCTCGCTGGTGGGCCCGTTGGCCGAGGAGACACTGCGCAGTTTGAGCGCCGATATACTGTTTCTCGCGGTTGATGGGATTGACGTTCATTTCGGCCTGACGACCCCAAACTTGCTGGAAGCGAGAGTGAATCGGGTGATGGTGGAGATCTCTCGCCGTACCGTGCTCGTTTGCGATTCCAGCAAGTTTGGCCGCCGCAGCCTCTCCTTGATTGCGCCGATGTCGAGCATTCAACAGATTATTACCGACAACCGAATCCCGAAATCCGACGTCAAAGCCCTGGAGGAAGCCGGGATTGAGGTCACAGTCGTTTAGCGTTACGTCACCGCTCGGCGATACTTAAGGCTACGGCACGGTCGCAGAGACCTCGCCTGAGGGAGGGCTCTGCTCGGTGCCATCGGCGGCCACGGAGGTTACTACATAGTAGTATGCCTGCCCGGCCAGAACACTCGAGTCGGTGAGGGTAGTTGCGGCGATCGGCGAGGGATTGAGTGGAGTCGCGCTCTCCCCACCTGTGTTGGTGCCGCGGTAGACGTTATAACCCACCACTCCCGAAGTCGTGCTCGCCGTCCAGGTGAGAATCACGTCGTGAGCTCCCGTGCCTGAAAGCGCTGCGGTCTGCGGGCTGCCGCCGGCATTGTCGGTGACAGTGATCGACGCAGTTTCAGCGCCGGCCAGCGACGGCGTGAAGGTAATTCCGATCGTGCAACTCCCTCCCGCCACAACCGAACTGCCGCAGGTGTCTGCCGTCTCGGCAAAGTCGCTGGAATTGGCGCCCCCGATCGCCAGGCTGGTGATGCTCAACACTGCGTTGCCGGTGTTGCTCAAGGAGATGGTTTGCAAGGAACTGACCGATTTGATGGGTATACTTCCAAAGGCCAGGCTGCTGGGTGAAAGACTTACGCCAGGGTTCGCCCCCGTACCGGAGAGCGCCACCGTCTGCGGGCTGCCGCTGGCATTATCCGCAACACTCACCGAAGC
>Ga0181538_10003534_pt1 | contig 15190 bp, 10 predicted proteins | sample PEATcosm2014_Bin_40_FD_119773 | JGI IMG/M metagenome (GOLD analysis project Ga0181538, IMG submission 119773) | Peatland microbial communities from MTU Mesocosm Facility, Houghton, MI, USA - PEATcosm2014_Bin23_30_metaG | ecosystem: Environmental > Terrestrial > Soil > Wetlands > Peat | place...
CCGTCGCCGTGTTGCCGTAGGCGTCGATGGCGGTGATCCCCAGGCCGAACGAGGTGCCGGCGACCTGGCCGCCCGGGTTGGTCACGTTGAGGCTGGCTGCCGTGGCCGCACCGTTGACGGTGAAACTGGTGGAGGTGCCTGTCACCGAGCCCAGGGTGGCGGTCAGAGTGGTGGATTGGGCGTCATAGAGGGTGATGCCCGACGCCGTGCCCACGCCGTTGGTGAAGGTCACCGAAGCCGGGTACGTCGGGACGTGCCCGTTGGGCGAGTTGGCCGGCCCGCTGAAGGTGATCGCCTTAGCGCCGCCGTAACCGGTCGCCGTGTTGCCGTAGGCGTCAGTGGCGGTGAGCGTCACGCTGAACGCCGTGCCTGCCGTCTGGGTACCCGGGTTCGCCACCGCGTAGGCGGTGGCCGCCCCCGACCCCGTCACCGCGAAGTTGCCAGAGTTGCCCGTGACGGATCCCTGCGTGACGGTCAACGACGTCGAGGCCTGGACGTCGTAGAGGGTGATCGGCGAGGCCGTGCCCGCACCGTTGGTGAAGGTCACCGAGGCGGGGTAGGTCGGGACGTGCCCGTTGGGCGAGTTGGCGGGGCCGCTGAAGGCGAGAGTCTGGGGACCGGTGTAGCCCGTCGCCGTGTTGCCGTAGGCGTCGACGGCGGTGATGCCCACACTGAACGGCGTGCCGACCACCTGGGCCCCGGGGTTGGACACGTTGAAGGTGGCTGGCGCAGCGCCGTTGACCGCGAAGCTCGTCGAGGTGCCACTGAGGCCGCCCTGGCTGGCCGTGATCGTCGTGGTCTGGACGTCGTAAAGGGTGACGGTTGCGGTCGCAACGCCGTTGGTGAAGGGGTACGTGCCGAAGAAGCCACTGCCCTGGTAGGTCGGCGCGGTGCCATTGGGGGAGCTGGCCGGGCCACTGAAGTTGATGTTCGAGAATCCCGGGTTGTAGCCCGTGTCGGTGTTGCCGTAGGCGTCAACCGCCGTGATGGTCAGAGTGAACGGCGTGCCTGCAGTCTGCGTCCCCGGGTTCGTGACGGAATAAGCCGTCGCCGCCTTCCCGTTGACCGTGAATGAGTTCGAGGTGCCGGTGAGGCTCGGCCCGGTGGCGCTGGCCGTCAGCGTGGTCGTCTGGGCGTCGTACAGGGTGATGTTGGCAGTGCCCACGCCATTGGTGAAGTTGACCTGGGCCGGGTAGGTCGGGACGTGCCCATTGGGCGAGTTGGAGGGGCCGGTGAACGTCAAGGTGTGGTTGCCGTTCGCGTAGCCCGTCGCGGCGTTGCCGTATTGGTCAGTGGCGGTGATGGTGACGTTGAATGCGGTGCCCGCCGTCTGGGTGCCGATGTTGGACAACACGAATGCCCCGATGGCTCCCGTCCCGTTGACCGCGAAGTTGCCCGAGTTGCCGTTGGCGCCGTTCTGGCCGACCGTCAGCGACGTCGTCTGGGCGTCGTAGAGGGTGATGCCCGAGGCCGTGCCCACGCCGTTGGTGAAGTTGACCGAAACGGGGTACACCGGTTGCGTCCCGTTGGGCGAGTTGGAGGGACCGGTGAAGCTGAGTGTCTGCGGGCCGGTGTAGTTGCCAGCGGCATTGCCGTAGGAGTCTGTCGCGGTGATGGTGACGCTGAACGGCGTGCCCGCCGTCTGGGTGCCAGGGTTCGTCACCGAGAACGAGCCGGGGGCCCCGGGGTTGACGGTGAATGCCGTTGACGTGCCCGTCAGGCTGGGTCCGGTCGCCGTGGCCCTCAACGTCGTCGAAGCCTGGGCGGCGTACAGGGTGATGTTTGCCGTGCCCACGCCGGCGGCGAAGTTGACCTGGGCCGGGTAGCTCGGGGGCTTCCCGTTCGGAGCGTTGGAAGGACCGGTGAAGGTCAGGGTGTGGTTGCCCGTGTAGCCAGACGCCGCGTTGCCGTACTGGTCGGCGGCCGTGATCGTCTCGCTGAACTGAATGCCCGCCGTCTGTGTGCCCGGGTTCGCCACCGTGAACGACACAGGCGTGGTGAGAGGGCTCACGGTGATGTTGCCCGACGTGCCGGTCACCGACGAACCGAGCTGCGCCGTGAGCGTCGTGGTCTGGGCGTCGTAGAGGGTGATGCTCGTCGTGCCGATCCCGCCGGAGAAGTTCACCGGGTTCGTGTAGAGCGGGGTCGTTCCGTTGGGCGAGTTGGACGGACCGGAGAAGGTGATGGTCTGGTTACCGTTCGGTGGACCCGGGAACGGGAACCCGGACTGGTCGAGCTCCGTGATCGTGACATTGAACGCCGTGCCTGCCGTCGGCGTGTTGGTGGCCGGCACGACCTTCAACGACGTCAGGGCGGCCGTCACGATGTTGAACTGGTTGCTCGTGCCGGGCGTCAGGGTCCCATCGCTCGCCACCAGCGTGTAGCCGTTCCCTGGATTGTTGATCTTGCAGCCGCTGAAGGTCGCCACGCCACTCGTGGTCGTGCTGGTGCAGCCCGACAGGTTGCCCGCCGGCGAGCCCGGGCCGATGGCCAGCGACACCGTGCTGGTTGCCGTCGTCTGATTGCCGCCGGCGTCCTGAATCGCCACGACGGGTTGTGGCCCGAAGGGGTCGCCCGCCACTGTCGTCCCCGGCGACGTCGTGAAGCTGAGCTGGGCCGGCGGGCCAACGGTGATATTGAACGGGTTGCTGGGCGCGGACGGCACCGTGAGGTTGTCGGCAGCGTCGGTCGCCGTCAACGTGTACCCGGTCCCGATCTTGTCGATCTTGCAGCCCGTGAACGTCGCGAGACCGTTGACCGTCGTGCCGGTACTACAACCAGACAAGCTCCCGTCACCCGACGGGTTCGTTCCAATGGCCAACGTCACGGCCGTGTTGTCGCTGAGGACGGGGTTACCGGCGGAGTCTTCGATCTGAACCTCGACCGGATGCGCAACGGTGGCGAACGGGGTGCCGCCGGTCCCATTGACTGGCTGACCACCCGGCGAAACGAACTTCAGCTGGGTCGCTACGCCCGCTGCTATCTTGAAGCTGCCGCTCACCACCGGCGTCGTGATGTTGTCCGTGGGGTCTGTCACCTGCAGGGTGTAGGTCCCGGGCGTGGCGATGTTGCAGTTCTGGAAGGTCGTCTCGCCGTAGCCGACGTTGGGCACGCAGTTACTCAGCGTCGCCCCGTTTGTCGGGGGGGTGATGGCCAACACCACCGATGAAGCATCGGTTTGGACCACACAATTGTTGGCGTCCTCGAGTGCGATCGTCGGTGACGGGTAGAGCACGGAAGCGGCATTGCCGTTGCCGGGTTGGTCAACCCAGACCAGTTTGGAAGCTGGCAGGGCCGGCACGCAGGTCGTTCCGCCCGGCGGAGCGTTCGGGTCCTGGACGACGGTCGTGATCGACTCGGTCCTACCGCCGCCCGAAACCTGGATCGTGAGTTGTTGCGGTCCTTGCTGATTGGTTCCCGAGGGGCACGCCGAATAACTGCTGGGCGGCTGTGCCGCTGTGAAAGCAAAACTAGGCAGATTGGTCTGCCAAAACTGAACATCCGTGATGGTGGCGGTATAGGTAGCGTCCGGCAATGGGATTGAGGCCTGGTTGACCAGGTTCGCTCCAGCGCATTGTGCGACGGCCAAGCCAACCGGCCCTGTCGGGTTGGTCTGCGCCTGGCTGTACTGCTGCTGGATGTCGGAGGTGACCTCGGCTGCTGCCGTTCGCAGCATCGTGTCGAAGCTCGCGGCCGTCCGCTCCTGTCCCGATCCCGAAATGGAGGTCGCAAAGGCCAGCAGAATGGCCGTGGCCCCGATGCCGATCACGGTGAGGGTGATCAGGATCTCGATCAGGGTGTCACCCGCTTCCGAGCGACGCCGGTGGCCAGGTATCGGGCCGCCCTGCGTCGCGCCATCATCGGCGAAGCGCCGGCGCCTCATGGGAGCAGCACCCCGAGGAACATCGCCTGGAGTCCTCCTGAGTACAGGGTCACGGTGAGTGTCGATGGCGTCGTGGCCTGGAGCATGACCGTGCCCGTGTGGTCCTCGGAGACGGTCGAGGAACACTCGACCGTCGTCGTTCCAACGCCGGTCAGGTAGGTCTGGTTGTACCCAGGCGGGGCGCTTGTCCCAAAGCTGTCGCACGCATTACCCACGGGCGAATTCGCGGAATTGGGAAGCAGGGACAGCTTCTTGTCGGATTGCCAGGTGATGGACTCGTTGGTGTCGGTCGACTCGGCATCACCGGTCACCAACTGCCAATTCGTCACGACAGCCCCGTTGCCGGTGAGCAGCTGTATGTTCGTGAACTTGATCACGGCGGTGGAGCTCTGCTCCACGGTGTAGAGCGCCGGATCTCCGGGCACTCCGGTGTAGAAGCCGTTGTTACCCAGGAAGGCCTGGCTCGTCGGGGCGCAGGTATAGGTCGGCATAGGGACTGCTTCTATGTCGTCCCAGCCCTCCAGGTTGGGGCTGCAGAGGGGGTTCGAATTCCCGAGGTTCGTCACGTAGCCCGAAATGGACTGGTTGGGGGTCCCAGTACATGTCCCCCCTTGCGCTGGCGGGATGCAGTTGGCGTTGAACTGGCTGCTGGTCACGCTCATGCAAAAGGAAAGTGTGAAAGCCGTGTTGGTGACACCGGCCGACACGTACAGCTGCCCGCTCGCGCAGTGGCTGTTGGAAGGAGGAGCGGACTGCAGCGCGTCCCACGACGAAAAGTCCACGAAACCCAGCAAGGGGTTGCCGGTGCCGGGGGTGGCGAAGCCAATTTGATTCGGCGTACTCGGAGGAGCTGCAGGGCTGACCGTATTGCTTCCCGCGGCGGGTACGGCCGCCAGTTGGTAGTTGTAACTGTTCGGCGTGGTGGTGTTGAAGGTGACCTTCGTGACGCCCAGGGTCGACACCCAGCCCTGCGTGTAGGCGCACGCGCCAGGTGGTCCCGTCACCACGCACTGGACGCCAACCGGCGGCGTCCCACCCACCGGCGCGCAGGCCGGCGCAGTGGACCCGCTCGGACACGTGATCGTCACGGGAGAGACCGTGAGCGTAGACGTGGGCATGTCGTGAGCGACGGCCAATGAGCTCTTCGGGGTCGAGGTCCCTGCGGCGCAGACGTACCGCGTGAGGGTCGCGCTCTTCCCTCCCGGGTTGGCGCTCGTGCTGTAGGAGATCTGATCCTGGTTGCCGAGCTGGAGTCCGAGCACCTGGAACCCCGAGCCGCATGGAGCGGGAGCGCTAGGTGAGCTCGCGGTCGTGATCGTGGAGGCGCTCTGGACGTCGCTCTGGAAATTCACTGAAACGACCTGGGCGTCGCCAGAGTCGCCGAGACGATTCGACACGCTCGACTGCAAGGTGAAGACGGAAAGGATCCCGACGGTGAGAGCGCCGACCACGAGCGGCAACACGGCGACGACGACGACCAACTCAATCAACGTGAATCCGTCGCTTGACACATCCCGGTTGCGGGCGGGCGCGTCGGCGCGCCTAAGGAGGCATCGCACGTTCCCCAACCTTGCAGCTTCGCCAATTCGCCGCTTCGCCAACATCACTCCTGTCAGCAGACCGCCTCCGCCTTACAACTCGGACTAGGTCGCCAAATTCGCCAAGACCACTCCGATGAGCGGACCGCCTCCGCCTCATCCACCTGGGAAAACTCTACTCCCTGCCCCGGAACGAAGAAATAGCGTCACGGGGCTTTTGATGAGCCGTCGTCAGTTGTCGGCGGTTCGTGCCCGGGTCCGCACCGCTGAACTGGGCGGATCGGGTGAATTGTGGGTTCGTTGTCATTCCGTATCGCCCATTTTGGCCTCGCGATTGAGCGTTTTTGGGTCTTTGGCGTAGACGATTCCGGCAAGAACCACATCGAAAAGGCCGCTGAAGGCCCGCCTCCACCCGCTTCGGGGAGGTGCCGGTTCGCTTGGCGAGGGCGTGCAGTGCCCGAGGCGCGCGATCGGCCCGTCAGTCGCCCATCGCTCGTCGCACGTCCCAGAGGTGATGGCAGACCTCGTGCGCGTTGCGCTGGACGACATCGAAGGCACAGATCTCGCCGGCTTCGGGATGTGGTGTCGTGACGTCATGGGGCGCCTCGAAGGCCGCTGTGCGCCAGGCATCCGCCGCGGCAATGAGGGCGATGAGTCCGACGAACGGTGAGAGTTTGTCGTAGGAGCGCACGTCGGCCAGCACGTTCTCGTCCCATATGGGAACGCCGAAGGAGGGGTCCGCGCTGATGGTCCACAACCGCTCCGTTCCGAAGCGGAGGACGTCGACGGTGTGCCACACGTAGCGGCTGGCCGACCACAGCCCCGGGTCCACCGCCACTGTCGGGTCGATCTGCGAAAGGACGCCTCCGAAGACGGCGACGTTGTGCATGCACTGACCGACGAGCAATTCGTAACCGGGCTCGGTCCAGTCGAAGCCGCACTCCGAGCATGACGACTCGAGCTGTTCCGACACGACCGCACGTGGCTCCGGCGTCATGGCGCGGTCAGCGGTCTCCGCGTGCCGGGTTGCCCATGTGCCACGCCGGGCACACGTCGCATCGATACACGTTGAGATCCACCCCGGACTCCTGGCGTCGCACGAGGGCGGCAGTCAGCGCATCACTCTGGGTCCGGTACGCGGTCTTGGGTGCGCCGTCGGCACGCCAGTGCGTCCCCAGGCCGGAGATCCGATCCCTGGAGGGACTCTCGGGCCGCTGGGCACTCCTTGGATTGTTTCGCCGGGGCATCGGACCCGTTCTTTCGACTCGGTGGTGGAGCGGCGACAAAGTGCCTGGTCAACGGCCTGGGTCGACGGCCCCGAGGCGCCGTGGATTCGACGGAGGGGGAATGGGGCCGAACCCCGGCGCGACGGGACTGGCCCACCCTATCGGTCGCCCCCACCCAGGGAGCCTTTGTGAGCGACCGACGGCTCTGCCACCATTTGGTCATGGCAAAGACCGTGATTGTGAGGCTGACCGACGACATCGACGGGGAGGACGCCGACGAGACGGTGCGGTTCGCCCTCGACGGGCGCTCGTACGAGATCGATCTCAGCGCCGCCAATGCATCCCGGCTCCGGGTGGCGCTCCAGCCCTACATCGAGAAGGGGCGCCCCAGCGGGGACGGGCCACGACCCCGGTCCCCCAGGGCGAGCACCGTCCCTGCCGAGAGGAGCCTCTACTCCCAGCTGAGCGTCGACGAGAAGGCGCGTTTCAGGGCCTGGGCGAACATGCCGACGGCGCGCAGGATCAGCGACGCCCGGATCAAGGGTTGGGTGGAGGCAGGCAAACCCTGAGCAGCGCCGCTGCCTGACCCTCGAGTTGAGGTCGAGGGATCCCTCAGGCGAGGCTGAGGATCCCGTACGTGTTGCAGAGTCCCGCCACGTCGATCAGCAGGAACGCCGCGACGACGGCGATCACGAAGGGAGCCTTCCAGCGGCGCCCTCCCTGGCGCACCGCCGGCGGCATGTACCAGAGGGGCAGCGCCGAGCCGAAGCGGGCCAGGTGGATGCCGATCGGCACCGCCCCGTCGGGGATCGGCGCATCCGGGTCGGCGGCCAGGGCCAGGTTGGTGAGCTCCTCGTCGCTCAGGACTTCCCCGGGGTCCACTTCCTCATCGGTCACACGCGCCAAGCTAGCTGTCGAGCGACAGGTGGGCCGAGCGCCCTCGTCGGAGGTGAGAGGCATGGTCGAAGACGATACCGGGACGTCCAGATCGGTGATGTCGGAACCGGACGAGGGCCATGCCGGATTCATCCCCAAGGCCCCGGGGTGGTACCCCACCCGCACGAACCCCAATGACCAGACCTACTGGGACGGCCAGGACTGGAAGGCCCGGAGGCGGTGGACCACCGGCAAGGGCTGGGTGGTGGTGGGCGACGCCCCCGAGGGATCGGAGGGCGATTCGGGACCGCCGCAGGCATCGCCTCGGCTGTCCGCCAACCCCTACGCACCCGTCTCGGTCGCCCGGACCAAGGGGACCGGCTTCTCGTTCAACCTCGGCGTGCTGCTGCTGTGGATCTGCGGGATCGCCTTGATGTACGGGTCCGTGGGCGAATGGGTCCATGTGGCCGGGACCGTCGGGATCGCCAATTTCCACCTGTCCATCAACGGCACCGACCCCGCCATCTCCACCCTCATCAGCGTCAACGGGTGGGTCACCTTCATCGGAGGCATCCTGCTGATCATCTTCGCCTGCTTCGAGATGACGTCGGACGAGCTGACGCTCTCGGTGTTCACGACCGTGGTCTCCGCCCTGATCACGGTCTTCGCCATTTACGACATGTTCCGCATCGTGCAGAAGATCTCGAACGTGACCACCGTCGCGGGCTCGAACATCAGCGTCGGGTGGGGCCTCATCTGTGTGCTGAGCGCCGCCGTGTTCGCCACGCTGATCACCTTGGTGCGGCTGATCCAGCGTTAGCGACGTCGGGGCCAGCGTCCGGTGACCGGACGCTGGCCCGCTCGTGCCTGCAGCGTGCCTACTGGGGCGGGCCCGAGGACAGCTGGACGGTGGCCGTGTGGGTCTGGCCGGAGCTGTCGGTCCAGCCCACCTGGACCTTGTCCCCCGGGTGGTACTCGGAGATGGCGTTGGTCAGTGCGTCGGCCGAGCCGATGGACTTGCCGCCGAGCGAGGTGATGGTGTCGCCCTGGGCCAGGCCGGCCGTCTGGGCCGGGCCGTTGGTGACCACGCCGGCGACGGAGGCGCCGGCGACCGACGACCCCGTGTTCCCGGAGTTGCCCCCGAAGAACCCGCCGCCACCGCTGCCCGAGCTGTTGCCCGAGGGGCTGATCTCGACACCCAGGAAGGCGGTCTCGCCGATGTGCACCGTCGTCGAGGACGACCCGGCCTCAATGGCCTTGGCGATGTTGAGCGCCGTGTTGATCGGGATGGCGTAGCCCTGCGAGCCCGAGGACTGGTCGTTGGACTGGAAGGAGAACCCCGCCGAGGCGGCGGTGTCCATGCCGAGCACCTGCCCCGAGGTGTTCACCAGCGCCCCACCCGAGTCGCCGGGCTGAATGTTGGCGTTCGTCTCGATCAGGCCGCTGAGCTGCTCCGATGTGCCGTCGCCCTCGTCGCTGGCCGTGATGGACTGGTTGAGCGCGGTGACGGTCCCGCCTGCCGCGCTCGGCGTCCCACCGGTGCCGCCGGCGTTCCCGATGCCGACCACGTCCTGGCCGACCGAGGCGTTGGACGAGTTGCCGAGGTTGGCCGTCGTCAGGCCCGAGGCGCTGTGGAGCTGCAGCACGGCGACGTCACCGGTGCGGTCGTAGCCCACCACGCTGGCGGTATAGGTCTTCTGGTTGCCCACGTCGGTGACGCTGATGGTGGTGGCGCCGTCGATCACGTGGTTGTTGGTGAGGACCACGCCGTTGGACGACAGCACGATGCCGGTGCCGGCGGCCTGCTCCTGCGAGTAGCCGAGCGTTGTGTTGATGTCGACCAGGCCCGGGTCGACCTTGGCCGCGATGGCGCTGGCGTCGCTCGGGCCCGACGAGCCCGACGATCCGGAGTTGCCGCTGCCGGTGTTGCCGGTGCCGCTGTTGCCCGAGTTCCCGGAGAACCCGCCGCCGAACGGCGAGCCGTTGCCGAAGGGGCTGCCCGACGAACCCGAGTTCCCCGAGCCGCTGCCCGACGAACCCGACCTCGACGGCGTCGTGTTGCCGGAGGAGGCGGCCGAGAGGTTCGGGGAACCGTTGGTCCAGGCCGCGTGGCCGACGGCGACGCCGCCGGCGAGGAGGGCGAAGGCCGCCACACCGGCCAGCACGCCGTTGCGCGCGTGGTGGCTGCTCCCGCCCGCAGATGCTCCGGCTGCGGGGGCCGCCGGCCACAGCGGGGCACCCGGGTCGGTCGGAGGCCCGGCGTAGGGGCGACCGCCGGGCTCACCGAGGATCGGGTTTCCAGCGAGGGCGCCCATGGCGTAGGTGCCCTGGGGGATGTCGGAGCTCTGCGGCACACCCATCGGCGGCGTGTCGGGCTGTTGGGGCAGCTGCGCCGGCGCCGGGGGGGTGGTCGCCGGCAGCGCGATGGCCTGGCCCGTGGTCTCGGGGACCGCGGTCGGGGCGGTCTCGGACTCCGAGCTGCTCGTCGGCTGGTCCGCCGGGAGGTCGTTCTGCTGGTTCTGGTCGTTCTGCTCTTCGGTCACGTGCGATCCTCCGTCTGAGCCCCGGTCTCCGGGCGCTTCACGGATTCCATTTGACACGCCGGGTCTGTATGCCAGGTCAGAGAAAGATATGACTCACATAAATGTTGTCTGTGACCCCCCGTGTCGTGCCGGTGCGTTGCAGGGCTATGGGTTGTACTCCGTGTGAGCGTTCGGTGACGGTCGCGTGGCGGAATCGGCCCCAACGGCCGGCCGGGGCGGGTCTACGCTGGCGTCGACGACCTGTACCAGCCGGGGGGCACCGTGGAAACTGCGATCTTCGACGCCGACAGCCACCTCATGGAGACGTCGGACTGGCTCGGTGAGTTCGCCGACGAGTCGGTCCGGGGACAGCTCGGTTCACTGGGCCTCGAGGGCGCCGGTGCCGGAGCGGCCGAGCTGATGGCGGGGCTGCCCGGCCTCTGGGAGTCCCACCGGCACCAGGAGATCGGGCCCGAGGTCCTGCAGGGCCCGAAGGGGTGGATGGCGCCCGGCGCCCTCGACACCGGGGTGCGCTCCCGCGTGCTCGATGCGTTGCACATCAGCGCGCAGCTCGTCTTCCCGACGTTCGCGCTGGGCCACTTCGCGCGGAGCAAGAATCCCGACGTGCTCTACGGGGGGACGGAGGCGCTCAACCGGGCGATGGCCGACTTCTGCGCGCCCGACCCCCGGCTCAAGGCGGTGGGCTACCTGCCGCTCAACGACCCCGCGCGCGCCCGGGAAACCCTGGAGGAAGCACTCGGGGCGGGCGTGTCCGCGATCTGGGTGCCCTCGGACGCACCGGGCGACTTCTCGCCCACGCACGTCGGCCTGAATCCGGTGTGGGCCTGCCTGGCGGAGGCCGGGGTCCCCTTCGTGCTGCACGTCGGGGGCGGCAAGCTCCTGCCGCGGGCCTTCCACAACAACGGCCTGCCCCGGCCGAAGGACTGGCTCGGTGGCGGCGAGAACCTGCGCTCCAAGGATTTCCCCGTGCTCCACCACTCGCCCGAGCGCTTCCTCGCCTGCATGGCGCTCGACGGTGTCTTCGAGCGTCACCCCACGCTCCGCGGCGCCGCCATCGAGCTCGGCGCCACCTGGGTGCCCGGGCTCCTGCGCAACGTCGACCACGCGCTGCGGTCGTTCTCGAAGTTCGAGCCGGTCCTGCAGGAGCTGACGCTCCTGCCCTCGGAGTACCTCCGCCGGCAGGTGCGCTTCACGCCCTTCCCGTTCGAGGACACGGCGTGGCTGCTCGAGCAGTGCGGCCCCGATCTCTTCATGTTCTCGACCGACTATCCCCACCCCGAGGGCGGGAAGCGGCCCTTCGAGGCGTTCGGGGACGCGGTGGCCGGTTTCGACGAGTCCACCCGGGAGCGCTTCTTCTGGCGCAACGGGGCCGAGCTCCTCGGCCTCGCCTGACCGAGGGCCGTGGCGTGACGACGGCCCGGAGCACGGCGCTCACCGTGGAGCCGGTCGCGGGCGCGCTGGGCGCCACCGTGACGGGGATCGACCTGAGCGCGGTGACGGAGGCCGCGCAGCTCGACGATCTGCGCCGGGCGCTCGCCGACCACCTCGTCGTGTTTCTCCCCGGGCAGGACCTCAGCCTCGACGACCTCGAGCGGGTGACCGATCTGCTGGGCGGGCGCGACGTGACGCCGTTCGTGGACCCGCTCGAGGACCGTCCCTACGTCATCCGGGTCATCAAGGAGCCCACCGACGTCCTGAACTTCGCCAATGCGTGGCACAGCGACCTCAGCTACCTGCCCGCGCCGCCGGCGTACACGTTGCTGCACGCCTGGGACGTCCCCGACCACGGGGGCGACACGGTGTGGTCGAACCAGTACCTGGCCTACGAGACCCTGTCGGCCGGACTCAGGGCGACGCTCGACGGGCTTCGCGCGGTGCACTCGGCCGGCATGGCCTACGGCACCGGTGGGCTGCTCGACCAGGTCAAGGACCTCACCTCCATGGCGATCGCCCCGTCGGCCGAGGCGTACGCGGAGCACGTCCACCCCGTGGTCGTGGTCCATCCGGTGACCGGGCGCCGGGCCCTGTACGTCGACCCCGTCTACACGACACGTTTCGAGGGCTGGACCAAGGAGGAGTCACATGCGCTCCTGGGCCATCTGCACCGCCACAGCATCAACGAGAATTTCACCTGCCGGCTGCGCTGGTCGGTGCGCACGCTCGCCATCTGGGACAACCGGTGCACCATGCACAACGCGCTGAACGACTACTCGGGCGTGCGGCGGGAGATGTACCGCACGAGCGTCCGGGGCGCCGTGCCCGTCGGCGTGGGCTGATCGGGCCGGACCGCGCCACGTCGGCGAGCGCCCGGTTCCCCCAGGTGATGGTATTTCCGCCGGTTGGGTTCAGGTTGCGGCGCCTCCGACAACGGGCTTGTTCAGGTGGAGCGAGCCGGCCGATCCCTTGAACTGCGAGCCCGTGCCGTAGTTGAACACCCCGCCGTCGGAGGCGAACGTCCAGTAGCCCGCGTTGTCCGGAGCTGCGGCGATCCCGACGACGGGTGCGTTCAGGTGGAGGCTGCCGGCCGAGCCGAAGAAGTGCGCCGAGCCGAAGTTGAAGACGCCGCCGTCGGAGGCCACCTCGTCGTAGCCGGCACCGTCGGTCGCCGCCGCGATGCCGACGATCGGGGCGTTCAGCACCTGGCCGCCCATGGAGCCGTAGAAGCCTGCGTCACCGAAGCCGAAGATGCCCCCGTCGGAGGCCACCTCCCAGTAGCCCCGCCCGTCGGGCGTCACCGCGATGCCGACGATCGGCTTGTTGAGGTGCTGGCCGCCCATGGAACCGTAGAAGCCTGCGTCGCCGAAGGTGAAGACGCCGCCGTCGGATGCCACCTCGACGTAGCCCTTGCCGTCCGGCGTCGAGGCGATGCCGACGACGGGGGCGTTCAGCACCGTGCCGCCCATGGAGCCGTAGAAGCCGGCGTCGCCGAAGTTGAAGATGCCGCCGTCGGACGCCACCTCCCAGTAGCCCTGGTTCCCCGGCGTGTGGGCGATGCCGACGATCGGCTTGTTCAGATGCTTGCCGCCCATCGAGCCGAAGAAGGCGGTGTCGTAGTTGAAGATGCCGCCGTCGCTGGCGAGCATCCAGTAGCCCTGGGCTCCCGCACCCTGGCGGTCGGAGGTCGTCTTGAAGCCGCAGCTGCTGTCGCCGACCACGTTCCCGCCCGCCGAACCCAGGGGAAGCCCCTGGGGCGCTCCGCCCACGAATGCGCAGTCCTGCTCGACCCCACCGGGCGTCCGGTTGTCCGCCACGGTGCTGTTGGTCAGCGTCCCCGCGCCGGCGACGTTGCCACTGCCGTCGCTGGCCATCGCGAACCCGGCCCCAGCGTCGGCCACGTTGCCGGCGACCGTCATGGCGTCGAAGTCGACGGTGTTGCCGTTGTTGGGTGGGAGGTAGACGCCCCCGCCGGCGTCGGATGCACCCGAGGCGATGTTGTCGACGATGGCGGAGCTCGTGCCCTGGAGGACCCAGAGGCCGTACACGCCGGCGCCGAGGTTCGACGTGTTGCCCGACACCAGCGAGCTGGTCATGATCATGCCGTTGTCGAGGTAGAGGCCGCCCCCCCCGGTGTCGGCGTGGTTGCCGCTGAGCGTGGTGTCCGAGATGTCGGTCGACTCGTTGGCGTAGAGGCCACCCCCGAAGCCGTCGTTTCCGGACCCGGTCGCCGTGTTGCCGGTGATGGAGTCGCCGGCGAGGGCCAACCCGTCGCCCTCCTCGCCGATCGCCCCACCGTTGCCGTCGGTCACCGAGTTGGCGGCGAAGGTCGTGGAGGAGATGGTGGTCCCGCTGTCGTCGTCGAAGGCGCCACCCTCGCTGCCCGGTAGTGACCCGGAGGCCGTGTTGCCGGTGAACGTGCTGCCGACCACGGAGTTCAGACCGAACGTGTCGAGGACCGCACCGCCGCCGCCGACGCCGTCTTCGGACACGGCAGAATTCCCCGTGAAGGTGTCGTCGGTCAGCTCCGTTTCGTAACGGGCGGCGATGGCGCCGCCGTACGCGTCACCCCCCGGGTCGCTGGCTGTGTTCTTGCTGAACGTCGAATTGTCCACGGAGGCGGGACCGTTCAGGATGAAGATCGCGCCGCCGGCGACGGCGGCCGAGTCGCCCGAGAATGTGTCGCCACTGAGCCGCATGGAGCCCAGGCTGTTGTAGATGGCGCCGCCATCGTCCGTTGCCTTGTTGTCGGTGAAGGAGCTGTTGGTGGCCCAGAACTGCCCGTCGTTGTCGACGGCGGCACCGTCGAGGGCGCTGGCGCCCGTGATGCCCGAACCGTCCATCTCCAGGGTGCCGTTCGAGCTGTTGACCGATACACCCTTGCCGCCGCTCAACGTGATGTTCGTGAGCGCGGCGAAGCCGCCGAGGGAGGAGGATCCCGCCGTGTCCACGTCCAGCACGTCATTGGTTCCGACGCCCACGAGGGTGGTGCTGAGCGATCCCGCTCCCAGGAACTCCACGCCCGCCGGGTCGGTGACGTCGAGTGTGCCGAGCGTCAGTGTGTAGCCACCCGCCGGGATGTTGATCGCGACCGTCTGGTCGATCGCGTTGGCGACGTCGAGGGCGGCACGGATGGAGCACTGCCCGGCACTGTCGGCGCAGTTCCCGCTCGATGGGCTGCTGGCGTCGGTGTCGTTCGTCGTGTTCACCGTGAACGACACCTGCGGGGGAGGGAACGTGCGCGGCGTCTGGGCGAGGTACGGGAGCTCCGTGTGCGCCGGTGTGCTCGGCACGACGGCGGGCCGTGACGCCGACGCCACCGACAGGGGCGCCACGACCACGGCAAGACAGAAGATTCCGCCGAGCAGCACGCGGAAGCGGAACGAAGGCGTCGGCATGCACCCCCCTCATCTCTCTGATCGCGGTAGGTGTGACCATAGCGACACGGCGGGTCGGGCGCCATCACCTTCGCTTGTGAACGCGCGCACGTGTTGCGGCTCCTTTGTTCGCTTTGCCCACCGCCGGGCTCTCGGCGAATGTTAACGCACGGTCAACACGAGTCGACGCGTGCGAGTTGACTCAGCTAAAACCTCCGCCTGACCCCATACGTTGCCTCATCTGGGAATCTCCGCTTCGCGCTGAGATCGACAGCTGGTTGGCCCGGGGGATAAGGCCTGAGCGATGGAGCTC
>Ga0181538_10003537_pt1 | contig 15179 bp, 10 predicted proteins | sample PEATcosm2014_Bin_40_FD_119773 | JGI IMG/M metagenome (GOLD analysis project Ga0181538, IMG submission 119773) | Peatland microbial communities from MTU Mesocosm Facility, Houghton, MI, USA - PEATcosm2014_Bin23_30_metaG | ecosystem: Environmental > Terrestrial > Soil > Wetlands > Peat | place...
AGCGCCACAGGCCGGGCACTTCACGAGCTACCAACCCCAACGAGTTAGCCACATGCCGCGCCGATGCCGTTGCGTTGAAAAACTGCGTAAGGTACACTGCGCATATGTTTTGCTGCGCGACATTATCGGGCTGTGTCGTTGAGTCCGGGCTACGACGGAAGCCGGTACACGAAGGTCAAATGGCCCGAAACAAGAAGTTAGCCAAGACCGGGACGTCGAGGCATTCTGCGAATTTGTGGTTCATGCCGAAAAATGAGGCACCGCACCACGCCGCATTGCCGACAGATTCCCATCGCGAATTGGACCTCCGGCCCGGATATGCCCCTCCAGGTCTGGCGTCTACGGGTCCGGCCGAGCCGGACCCCGCGTGTGGATTTGGCTCACGCAATTTGGGGCGCACGAGCGCTGAGCTCCAATATAAGGGATACGCATGAATCAGCCACCACCGATCGAGCGCGTTGTCCGCGGCGCCGCCTCTCGTCTCGCGCTGCCGGCGCAGGATGAGGACATCGCCTCGCTGCGCCGCAGTATCGTTGCGAAGCTGACCTACGCTGTCGGCCGCGACCCGATCGTCGCCTCCGAACGCGACTGGTTCGTCGCCACTGCACTTGCCGTGCGTGACCGCATCGTCGAGCGTTGGGTCCCTGCCACTCGAGCAGCCTACACGCAAGGCCGCAAACGCGTTTACTATTTGTCGCTGGAGTTTCTGATCGGGCGCCTGCTCTATGATTCTCTGAACAACCTCGGCCTGGTGGAGCAAGTGCGCACCGCGCTGGCCGAGCTGGACGTCGATTTCGATCGTTTGCGCGAGCTGGAGCCGGACGCAGCCCTCGGCAACGGCGGGCTCGGCCGTCTCGCGGCTTGCTATATGGACAGCATGGCGGCGCTGTCGATCCCCGCCCACGGCTACGGGATCCGCTACGACCACGGCATGTTCCGCCAGGTCATTCGCGACGGCCGGCAGCAGGAATATCCCGAAAACTGGCTCTCTTTCGGCAATCCCTGGGAATTCGCCCGGCCCGATCTCAGCCACCTGATTGGCTTCGGCGGCGCGGTTGAGCTTACCACCGCCGGGGATGGCACGCCCAAAGCGGCCTGGCATCCGTCGGAAACGGTCGTCGCCGTGGCCTACGACATGCCGGTGCTTGGCTGGCGTGGCCAGTTCGTAAACACGCTACGCCTGTGGTCGGCGCGTGCCCCTGACCCGCTGATGCTGGATGCGTTCAACCGTGGCGACCACGTCGGGGCCCTGGCGGCCGGCGCGCGCGCCAATGCGATCTCGCAGATCCTCTATCCCAGTGACGAGACGCCTGCCGGCCAAGAACTGAGGCTACGTCAGGAGTATTTCTTTTCCTCCGCCTCACTGCAAAACCTGGTGTTCCGCCACATTCGACAATACAAGGACGTGCGTACGCTATCGCAATGCTGCGCGATTCAGCTCAATGACACGCATCCCGCCATCGCCGTGCCGGAGCTGATGCGTCTGCTGGTGGATGTGCACGAGGTCGGCTGGGACGAGGCTTGGCGCATTACCTGCGAGACCTTCTGCTACACTAACCACACGCTGCTGCCGGAAGCGCTGGAAAGCTGGCCGGTTCCGCTGATGGAGCGGCTGCTGCCGCGGCACATGCAGATCATCTACCAAATCAACGCTCTGCACCTGGACAGGCTGGTCGCTGAGGTCAAGCCGGGTGCGCCGCCGCTCGATGCTGTTTCGCTGATCGACGAACAGGCCGGACGGCGTGTGCGCATGGGCCACCTGGCGTTTCTCGGCTCACGCCGGGTGAACGGCGTCTCCGGCCTGCACACCGAGTTGATGCGGCAGACCGTGTTTCGCCCACTGCACCAACTCTACCCTGATCGCATTGTCAACGTCACCAACGGCATCAGCTTCCGCCGCTGGCTGTTCGACGCCAATCCACCGCTTACCGAACTCCTGCTCGAGGTCGTGGGCCCGGGAATGCTTGATGATGCGACGCTGCTGGAGAAGCTGGTGCCGCTCGCCGATGATGCCGCATTGCACGACCGCCTGCGCGCTGTCCGCCGCACGGCCAAGCAGACCCTCGCAGCGCTGGTAGCCGAGCGCCTGAACATCGCACTCGATCCCGACGCGCTGTTCGACGTGCACGTCAAGCGCATCCACGAGTACAAACGCCAGTTGCTGAACATCCTGCAGACTGTGGCGCTGTATGACGCAATGCGGGCGCAGCCCACGCGCGAGTGGGTGCCGCGGGTGAAGATCTTCGCCGGCAAGGCCGCGGCGAGCTATCGCAACGCCAAACTGATCATCAAGCTAATTAATGACGTGGCGCGCGTGGTGAACGATGACCCGACGCTGCGGGGCCGGCTGAAGGTGGTGTTTCTGCCCGATTACAGCGTGAAGCTGGGGCAGAGGGTGTATCCCGCGGCGGACCTGAGCGAGCAGATTTCGCTGGCCGGCAAGGAGGCTTCGGGAACCGGGAACATGAAGTTTGCCATGAACGGCGCGGTGACCATCGGCACGCTGGACGGGGCCAACATTGAAATCCGCGAGGAGGTGGGCGCGGAGAACTTCTTCCTCTTCGGGCTGACCACGCCGGAGGTGGAGAGCCGCAAACGGGAGGGCTACAACCCGCGCGCAATCTTCGAGGCCAACCCCATGCTGCACGATGTGCTGGTTTCGCTCTCCAACGGCGAATTCTCGCGCGGCGACAGGACGCTCTTCGAGCCTCTGGTGAACTCCCTGCTGAACTCGGACGAGTATATGCTGCTGGCCGATTACCAGTCTTATATTGATTGCCAGGACCGTGTGAGCGCGGCCTACAAAGAACATGAAGCGTGGACGCGCATGTCGATCCTGAACGTGGCGCGCATCGGCAAGTTCTCCAGTGACCGGGCGATTCGCGACTACTGCGCGGAGATCTGGAAGACCTGGCCGGTGAAGATACAGTTGTAGGCGCTGTAAGATTTTTGCGGCTGGTTCATCCCTCAGGAACAATTCTCGCGCATCCGGTGTCTACCTACACATGACCTTGCGATGGCGTTGGAATAGACTGCTTCGGATTACCGGCGTCGTGGTGCTGGCGCTGATTGCCGGACTGGCTGTTTTTGTGCAAATTCAGCAGCGCATTCTCCGCTTGCGGGCGGAGCGGTTGCTGGCCGATATGCGCGAGTTGCAAAGCCACAAGAGCACTTGGACTGATGCACAGAATCTCATGACGAAATGGGGCGCATGGGGCAGCTACGAAGGTTCCTGCACAGCGGAACATTGTACCGGATATATAGAGATTGAAGACTCGCTCAATACGTTTATCCATAGCCATTACAAACAAATTCCTATCCTACATCTGCTCTATTACCCGTTTTCTCTGATTGGCGAAAAATGGGCATCCGTGTATGCAACACTGAGAATCAAAAGTGGAGTTGTAGAAGAGAGCAGATATGAACTTTGCATTTCCGTTTTCTATGGCAATTCGAGAGTTTCAACAGGCGGATACGATTTGATTGGAATTACCTCGCAATCAGCATACGGATTTGGCCCCAATTTTCGGGTCGATCGCTTACTGCATCCGGAATACTGGATTGGTGTGACGGGTGGATGTGAAGGCTGCATCAAGTTTATGACACAATTTACTCCTCTTGCCGGACGGGAGAAGATTAGTGAACTTACTGATTTTAATTTCTCCTGCATCACGCGCTGGTTCTCCTGCACCAGTGAAGCGGACATTATGCCTTCAGTCTGGAGGCAGTATCAGAAAGAGTTGCCAAGTCGACAAGCACGCATAGAGGCATTCAACCAATGCAAGGTACCGCTGGAGTTCTTTGGCCGGGAAGAAGAAAACATTGCCGTTGCAGACGTCATCTCCCGCCAAGCGACCCGAGCACCGGATAGCGTAGAAATCACAGCCCGCCTGCGTGTGGCCCGCATCCTAAAGGGTGGGATCGACTGGCCGTTAAACAAGGCCGAGGATGCAATGGTATACGACAGAGGGCAGGAGATTCAGGGCTGGAGTTCCACGGATATGGTCGCCGGGAGGCGCTACATTCTGCTTGCCGATATCGGCAAAGACGAATCAGGCAAGAAAGAAGTTGCTATCAACGACTGCGGCGTCATTCCTTACAACGAGCAAAACCTCAGCGCGATTCAACGTGGCATTGACGAATCCCTGGCGCGGCACATTCCGGAGAAATAGTTCCACCCGGTTGCTGCGATATCACCGGCGATTGTGGTATTGTTCCCGCATGGGACGCTTACGCTTGTTTCTCGCCGCTCTTGTTTTCGTCTTCGCCGCAACCCTCACCTACGCCCAGAGCCCCGCGCTCACGCCGCCGATGGGCTGGAACAGTTGGGACGCCTATGGGCTGACCATCAACGAGGCTGACTTCAAGGCCAATGCCAAGGTGCTGGCCGGGTTCAAGGACCTGGGCTGGCAGTATGTGGTGATCGATGAAGGGTGGTACATGGAGAACCCCAACGGCCGCAACCTGGCCGAGAGGAAGTATCTGCTGGATGGGAACGGGATTCTGCTTCCGGTGCCCAGCCGCTTTCCTTCTTCTGCGGACGGCGCGGGATTCAAGCCGCTGGCCGACTGGGTTCACAAGCAGGGGCTCAAGTTCGGCATCCATATTGTGCGCGGCATTCCGCGCGATGCGGTGAAAGCGAATCTGCCCATCGCGGGGACGAGTTTCCACGCCGCCGATGCCGCGGACCTCAACTCGCCCTGCGGATGGGATGACGGCAACTGGGGCGTCGCCGACAACGCTGCCGGGCAGGCTTACTACGACTCGATGCTGAAGCTCTATGCGGGCTGGGGATTGGATTTCCTCAAGGTGGACTGCATCAGCGACCACCCCTACCGGCCTACCGAGATTCGCCAGATTGCGGCGGCGATAAAGAAGACAGGACGGCCGATTGTGCTGAGCCTTTCGCCGGGGCCTACACAATTGGAGCACGCAGCCGAAGTGGCCGAATTGGCGCAGATGTGGCGCATCACCAACGATCACTGGGACGGCTGGAGCTTCCCCCGGCATCCCGGAGACGACGAGTATCCATTCGGTCTGCGCGACGAGTTCGACCGGCTGGCCAAGTGGTTTACCTATGCGCGGGAGGGCAACTGGCCGGACGCGGATATGCTGCCGTGGGGCTGGCTGGGGCCGCATCCGGGAATGGGCGAGGCGCGGCAGTCGCGGCTGACGCATGACGAGCAGAGGACCGAGCTCACGCTGTGGGCGATTGCGCGCTCGCCGCTGATTCTGGGCGCGAATCTGACCAAGCTGGATGATTTTACGCGGTCGCTGATCTCCAACCAGTCGATTCTCTTCATGAACCAGAATGTGACCTACAGCCATCCGGTTGATCTGACGAGCCTGGGAGCTGGATTTGAGAACGCGCGTGTGTGGCGGGCAACGATCAACGCTCCGGGGGCCAGGAATTATGCGGAATACTTCGGCTTTTTTAACCTGGACGACAAGCCGCTGACGCTGCGCGTGAGCTGGGCGCAACTTGAGCTGGACGGAAAGAAGCACCTGGCCCAGGATATGTGGAAGGAAGACGGCTTCAAGGAATCGAAGGAAGTTAAAGTGACATTGCCGGCGCACGGCAGCGCGGTTTACGAGATTCGATAGGCGAGGCTTTTACCGTGCAGCGACGTAGTGTTCTTTGTGGTTTGGCGGCGATTTGGATTACGTCTGATCGGCACGCGCTTGCGGCCACGACCAACGGCCAAAAACTGGCCGAGGCTGCGCGGGCGCAATTAGGCGTGACCACTGGCTACGATCCGGCCTATAGGAAGTTGAGCTACCCCGGAGGCGATGTGCCGCGCGCGACCGGAGTTTGCGCCGACGTGGTGATTCGTGCGGCTCGCGACGGGCTGGGATTGGACCTGCAAAAGCTGGTGCATGAGGACATGGTGAAGGCCTTCGATGCATATCCGGCGCGCAAGGTGTGGGGATCACGGGAGCCTGATGCGAACATCGATCACCGGCGGGTTCTGAACCTGGAGGCATATTGGACGCGGGCAGGGGCGCGACTGTGGGCCGCCAATAAGCCAACACCGGGCGACGGCTTTCCAAAGCCCATCGAAGTTGGAGACATCCTCACCTGGCTGCTGGACGCGCGGCTGCCGCATGTGGGCATTGTGGTGAGCGCTGGCCGGCAACCGAGGGTAGTACACAATATCGGCCGCGGAGTGGAAGAAAGTCCACTTGCAGCCTTCGCGCCCCATCGCGCAACCGGGCATTATCGCTGGCCAGTGAGTGGGTAGAACATTTTCAAAGTTTCTGTGAGGCTGATTTTGTGGTTTCCCACCCATTTCACAAAGAACGTGAAATGGATGGGGCACGGAGCTTCCTTACACTATCGTTGAAAATACTCTAGCGCGGCTATTGCTTGGCTGCGCCGAGCTCGTCTTTGTAAACCTTGCCGCCCTTCATCACAAATGAAACATGCTCCAGCACCTCGATGCGCTCCAGCGGGTTAGCGGTGACGGCGATCAGGTCGGCGTACTTCCCGGCTTCGAGGGTACCCACGTCGTGGGCGCGGTCGATGAGGTCAGCGGCGCTTGAAGTGGCGGCGCGGATGGCTCCGGCGGGGGTCATGCCGAACTTGACCATGTAGTGGAACTGCTTGGCGTTGTCGCCATGGGGATAGACGCCGGCATCGGTGCCGAAGGCGATCTTGACGCCCGATTTCACAGCCTTGGCAAAGTTCTCGCGCTGCTGGCGGCCCAGCGACTTTTCCTTGTCGATACTTTCCTTGGGCAGGCCGAACTCGATGGCCTTGCCGAGGATGTAATCGTCGTTGTAGATGTCGGCGACCAGATACGTGCCGCGGGCCTTCATCATCTCGATGCCCTCGTCGTCGATCAGGCTGCCATGCTCGATGGAGTCGACGCCGGCGCGCACCGCGTCCTTGATTCCCTGCGTGCCGTGGGCGTGGGCGGCGACCTTGCGTCCGGCGCGATGTGCTTCATCAACGGCCATCTTCATCTCTTCGTATGTAAGCTGCTCGGAGCCGGGCTTGTCTCCCAGGGAGAGCACACCGCCGGTGGCCATGACCTTGATTACGTCCACGCCGTACTTGATTTGCTCGCGGACCACATGACGAACCTGTTCGGGGCCGTCGGCTAGCTGATAGTCGCGCTCGGCCGGATACATCATGTTCTCAACGCCGGGGGCAAAGCTGTTCATGTCGCCGTGGCCGCCGGTGATGGAGATGGCCGGGCCGCTGGCCACCACGCGGGGGCCGGGAAAGAGGCCTTCGTCAATGGCGCGGCGCAAATCAACGGCGAAAAAGGGCTGGGAACCCACGTCGCGGACGCTGGTGAAGCCGGCCTGGAGGGTTTTGTTGGCGTTGATGACGCCGTTAAAGCCGCCCATGAAAGGAGTTTCCCGCACAGCCCAGATGGGGTCATAGTGGTCGGCGCGGGCCTCCAGGTGGGTGTGGCAGTCAATGAGCCCCGGCAGTACCCAGGCCTGGGAGAGATCCACGACCGTGGCCCCGGCAGGAATAGTTACCTCGGACGCGGGCGCGACTTTGGTGATGCGCTCGCCCTCGACAACCAGCACTATGTTGTCGCGCAGGTTGTCGCTGGTGGCATCGAAGAGATGACCGGCCTTGATGTAGACCGTGGCTGGAACGGTCTGGGCCAGGACGGCGGGCAATAAGAGGACCAGCGCTCCGAGAGCAAAAAGAAGGCGGATAATCAGGGACTGAGTACGATTCATAGGGTGCTCCTTCGCGACATGTCGATTTCTCGCATTATAGAGAATGCGCGCCTGCCGTGATAAATAAAATGCGATGCAGCGCAGGGCCGGCGCCGGTCAGATACCGGGATTTTCCCGTCACAGCCCACCTGAGATTTATGTGCGAAACTATTTGGGCTGGAAAATGGCCGCGATCAGATGGCCTGTCCAGGAGGATCACAAAATGCCTGTACTACGTTCATTTTTTATTGCACTTTCTCACAATCGCACCCTGAGGCGCTTCAGCGAACACTCCAGGGTGGGAAAGCGGCTCAGTTCCCGGTTTATTGCCGGCATGGAGATTGATGACGCCCTGCGCGTGGCCGAAGAGGTCAACAAGCAGGGCATGAGCGTTACGCTGGACTCGCTGGGCGAGAGCGTGACCACGGAGGCCGAGGCCAGGGCCGCCGCCGAAGTCTACCACAAGCTGCTGGATGCGATTGCCGCGCGCAAGCTGAACGCCAACATCAGCATGAAGCTGACCCAGATGGGGCTGAACCTTTCACGCCCTCTGGCGGAGAGCATTGCCGAGAGCGTGGTCCAGCGTGCCAGCAGGACAAAAAGCTTTGTGCGCATTGACATGGAGGACTCGTCGCTGACGCAGGTAACGTTGGAGATCGTCAAGCGGCTTCATGCAAAACCTGAGTTGCGCGAGGCTATTGGCATCGTGATACAGGCCTATCTTTACCGCTCACAGAAGGACATAGAGGATCTGATTGCCAACGGCATTCGCGTGCGGCTTTGCAAGGGCGCCTACCAGGAGCCGGCGGAGATTGCGTTTCCGCGCAAGGCCGATGTAGACGCGAACTTTATCAAGCTCGCGAATTTGCTGCTGGAGAGCCCGATTTATCACGGGCTGGCGACCCACGACGATGCCATGGTCGCCGCCGCCAAAAGCTATGCCAGGGAACACGGCATCGATCGCAGCCGCTTTGAGTTCCAGATGCTTTATGGGATACGCCGCGACCTGCAGCGCAAACTTGTCGAGGAGGGATACAACGTGCGCGTGTATGTTCCCTTCGGCGACGACTGGTACCCGTACTTCATGCGCAGGCTGGCCGAGCGGCCGGCGAATGTGCTGTTTTTGGCTAAAAACTTTTTCCGGTTCTAGGCAGACGAAAAACGGCGAGGGGGGGACCGTCAACGAGTTTCTCACGCTCACGCGGACTCTACGGAATCGATCTTCCTGGCGATTTCGGCAGTGAGGGTTTCGACCGTGGGATGGAAGAGCCTGCGTTCGCGCTCGGGCAGTTCGTCCATCAGATCGGGATAGAGCGTGATCTCGCAGCCGGAAAACGCGGCGCAGCCTACGGTATCGGCCAAGCGGCAACTGACATTGATCACATCGGCCATGCCCCAGGAGCCCTCCTTCTTCCGTGGCGCGTGATGCTCGGCGACAATGGGTAAAAACTCCGCGGGCATCATCCAATCCGCTATCAGTTGCCGGCCTGCCTCGCAATGATCCCAACCGAACAGATCCCGCTCGGCCTTGAGAATGCTGGCGGCAGAGCCGCTGTGAGCCCCCAGCAGGAGGCTATATTCCTTGGGCCGGATCACAGCCAGCGCCAATCGCCCGATATCGTGCATCACTCCCGAGGTGAATGCAACATCCCTGTCAAGGAAGCCCACAGAAGCCAGTTGATCGGCGATCAGCGCGCAGGCCAGGTTGTGACGCCAGATAGCCCGCATGGCAGGCTGGTTCAGCGCTTTGCCCATATATGCGCGCACGCCGACTGTCAGGCAGAGTCCTTGCAGGTTATTGGCGCCCAGCACCGCGATGGCCTGCAGAACGCTGCTGGCGGGAAACCGCGGAGCATACAAGAGCGAATTGGCGATGGTAAGAACTTCGCTGGCAAAAGCCGGGTCGGAGGAGATCAGATTGCTCAACTCGTGCAGTTGCACGTTTTCATTGTTGGCCAGTTGCAGCACCCGGAGGGCGACCTGAGGAAAAGGCGGGAGGCGGAGATGTGCCCAGGACGGAGTGATTCCCTCTTTCCGTCGACCCTCAATCTGCAACATCACATCTCTCCCCTCGTCAGACACAGAGCGCAAACTGGCTGATTGTTCTGCCGATGCAACACTCTGACCACAACGCATCAAGCTTTACAGGAAATACCCGGTATTAGCCTTTTCGGCGGACGGAGAGATTCCATGAGCAGGCCTTTGTTGGATGAGAGAGATCTAAGAATTGTGCTTTGGCTAGAGCAAACGCATTGCCAAAATGGAGCCGCACGTTGAGGCTGGTGCTACACCTTGCTCTTCAGAAACGGCAGGAGCGATCTCCCGGCGCGTAAAGTGATTTCATTGCGCCGTCCAGGTTTTTCCATCCGTGCTCGCCCAGGTCGAGCCGGCGTCGTTTTTCAGTTCAAAAATAAATGCCGTCGCAGTGTCGCCGCTCAAAACTGATTTTGCCCGCACCTCGATGGCGCGCCCTGTCCATTGGCGAGCAACGGGTTCCCAGTGCTCGCCGGTTTCGTCGCTCAAAAACAGCGTGCCCGCCCGATCGATTTCCAGCATGAGATGCTGGGCGGTAGCCCGGGAGACAGCCTCCAGGCCGCTAGGCAACTTTGGCGGAGTTGCTTTGCGAGCGACAGATAATTCGGCGTGTTGCTGCTGTGTCGCAAGGTCGAAGTTGGCGGAAGGCGCGGACTGGGATTGCTGTGCCATGCGCGGCCCCGCCGAGGCAGCCTGGCGGCTGGTGTGAGCCGAGTATGCTTCCATCCGCAGACTTTTTTGTGAATATTGTGCGGCATCGGCGCTGGTCGAGGGCGCGCCGCCAGAGCTTCGCTGCTGCTCCTGCTGCCAGGCGGTCACAGCCGGTTCGGGTTGATATTGGGTTGCTATTACCGTCTGTGGCGCGGACTCTACGGATGATGGTACAAACGCATTGCTTGTTCCAGACGAAGCCGTGACTGTGACTGGTTCAGACGGGGGCGCGGCGGAAGGAGCAGACTCATGCGCATGCACGTCCGGCAGCTCGCGCGATGTCGTAAATCCAGCACTTCCGGAAGCGGATTTTGTCGCGAACGCCGGCTTGTGCGACACGCCAGCGGCTATCGGTTCCTGTGGGACGGGAACTGGAACAGCCGCTTCACCAGGCGGTTCGACCTTCGCCATCTCCGGTGCAGGCTCGTTGTGCCTCGGATGAAAGGTGATCACCAGCGCCAGAGCCGCAGCCAGCGCCGCGGCAGAAACCCAGGCAAAACGCCAGTTCCAGAACCACTCTTTAGGTTGCGCTGAAGGCCGGGTTACCGGAACCCGGGCCGGAGCTTCTGACGCCTCGGCTGCTGCCTGCTGTGCCAGGAAAATCACCTGCCGGCAGCGGCTGCACCCGGCGAGATGAGCGAGAATCTGCTCGCGCTCCGTCGCGGCAAGCGCCTGCTCGGCGAAGGCGTTGAGGCTCTCGGCGTCGGGATGAAGATCGAGTTGGGAAGTTGTGTTCACGATGCTGCCTTCTCTTGGAACGCATCCAGCGAGGAAATTTGCAATATTTTCTTCAGATTGAGGTTCAAATCACGGGGATCGGCCCCCAGCGCCTCCTGGGCGGCGGGCTTGCTCAGTCCCAACCCTTGCAGATTGCGGATGACCTGCTTCCGGAGGCCTCCGGTCACACGGTGCAGTTTGCGGCTGATCGTTGCTTCGTGAACGTGAAGCAGCGGGGCGATCTCCAGCAGGGTACGCCCATCCAAATAATAGGAAGCCAGCAAAAATCTATCCTCCGCGTCCAGTTGGCGGAGAGCCTCTGCAATTGCCTTGCTCAGAAGCTGCAGATCGGCAGGGGGAGATTCGGGCTCAGGAATTGATGCTGGAGGTTCATAGCCGTCTGCCGGGTCGTCCAGCGGAAGCTCTCGGCGAGTGCGGCGGTGATGATCCACGTAACGCTGTGCAAGCGTGGTGCGGAGCCAGCCCATAAGTGAACCTTTGCCACGATAGGAGTCCAACGGGCTGCGCCGCACGCCGTCGCGGGTCTTCAGCCCATACAGCTCCGCGTAGAGTTGATCGGCCAGATCGCGGCCCAGCGTTTCGCTGCCGGTAATGGCAATGGCGGCGCGTGTCAGCGGCTGGCGGTAGACAGCAAGGAAATGCTCCCACGCGCCCTGGTGGCCGCTGGCGCAGGCTCGCGCCAGCACCAGGTCGGCGAGCCGGAGACCGTGAAAGAAACTCGCCTGCTGCTGCCGCGAAGCTATCACCCCAGCCGCCAGGCCGAAGTTCTGTGCCGCTGCGATGCGTTCCAGGATTTCGTTGAACTGCTCGCGTTCCAGCCCATAAGCGTCTGCGTCGGATTCGCGCCAGAGCTTATCCAGCACATGAATCGTCTCCGGCAGGGCGGATATGCCGGCTAGAGAGTTCGTTTCAACGGGTTGGGAGGACATTAGCCCCACGTTCTCAAGATACGCCAGAATGACCCGCAAAAAAACTTTGCAAGAAAATAGCCGGGCGGCGTTCTAGGTTCATAAGCCGGCGATCATTCCCGGCGGAGGAGAGTTATGAAGAATCTGGGCAGGTTGGGGATGGCGGGCGTTCTGGTGTTGGGGCTCGCCGCATTTATGCAACAGAGTGGAGTGCAGGCGGCAGGCGGGCCGCAGGAAACGGCGAATGGCTACTACAAGGTGCTGGCCCCCATCGAGAGCGGGAACTTGTTACTTTTCCCGGTGGTGCGGGCCAACAGTAAATCGCCCGGCGCAACACCGTTTATCACGCTGGATGAGGGCATCAAGAGCGGCCAGGTGGAAGTGACCGAGGCAGGCCGCGCGCGGGGACTGGTGCGGCAGAGAGACATGATCATCGGCGTTCCGCCTTATCGCGGCGACGGCTTACCCCAGTATCCGCATCACGGCGACAACTATCCCGGAGACAGCTATCGTGGCGACGAAGTGAACACGCTGGTGCTGGTGAACAACTCCGACAAGCCACTGCTGCTGCTGGCCGGAGAGATTGTTACCGGGGGCAAGCAGGATCGGGTGATCGCCAAGGATCGCATTGTGCCGGCCGGCAGCGATCCCATCGACCTGGGAGTTTTCTGCATCGAGCCGGGACGCTGGACGGCGAGCTCGGAGACCTTTGGCGCATCGGCCAAAGCTCCCGCTCACAGCTTCATGGTGCAGCCCAGCGTGCGGGAGCGGGCCATGGTTGCCAAGGACCAGCAGGAGGTGTGGAACTCGGTGCGGGGAAGTATTAATCAGATGGAAGTCGCGGCTGCTCCAACCTCCACCCTGGCGATGAATAGCGGATCGGGCGGATACTATCGTTCGATGGGAACCACCAGCTACGCACGGGTCATGGAAGACAACTCGGTCAGCGCCAAGGTGGATGAGGCCGCGGCTCCGGTGATGAAGGCGCGGGAACAGGTAATCGCGCAGCTACGCAAGGAAGGCGCGGTCGGAGTGGTGGTGGCGGTGCGCGGCGAGATTGTGTGGGCAGATTTGTTTGCCGATACAGATCTGCTCAGCCGCTATTGGACCAAGCTGGTGCGTTCTTATGCCGCCGAGAGCCTGACCGAGGGCGGAAGCCACGACGCGCCCACCGTGGCCGATGCGCAGCGCTTTCTTGATGCGCCCGCGGGAGGCACTGAACCCAGCGAGGGAGATGTAGGCGTCTACCGTTACCGCGAACTGCGCGCCGGAGGCACGGAGACCTTTGTGCTGGAATCACTGCTGCCCGGAACCGGCTACGATGTGCACATCAGCAAGCTGAAGCTAAGAGAAGTGGCATGGCGCGCGCCAAAGCCTCGCCCCATTCCCCATGAGCCGATTATCCGGCCGGAGCTTCCTCCGCCGCATTATGAGCCGCAGATCTATCGCTGATGGCTGGCTTACATTCTGATAACCCCAGGTCTCGATTCCGGGATCTGGGGTTTTTGTTGCTTTGCTGATAAGCCATCGTTCATTGCGCTGGCGTGGACTATGCTTTCTTCTTCTTGTGTGCCATGCGCGGAACCGCGATGAGAGTGATGGCGAAGAGGAATATTGCAGCGGCGATGAACTCCAGGTGGCCAAGGCGCAAATCTTCAAAGAGCAGCTTGGCGGCAACCAGCCCCAGCGTGGCATAGGCAATGCGCGTCAACTCCACGCGGCGCCAGTGGGAGCCGGCAAAAGCCATCAAAATGGCTACGGCACAGAGGACTAGCGTGCGGATGAATGCAACGTAAGGCGCACTGGGAGTCATGCGCAGAGCGGAGAGCCAAAGCAGGCCCTCGACCAGCAGCGCCGCCAGCGTGAAGATCGCCAAAGCTGCCGTTGCCAGATGAAGAAGCTGCGGCTGCCAGTTCTCCTGAGGAAGATGCTTGCCGGCTGCGTAACAAATAAATGCACAGAGTGAGACGATGCCGGCGCTTGCGTCCAGATGCCCGGGCATGGCTCCGGACAGCACACGGAAGGAATGCTCCAGCAGTCCCGACGCTATAGCTGCCACCAGCAGAAAGAACAAACCGTGAAAGCGGAGCGACAGGCGAGTTGCGAAAATAGTGGCGGCAATCGCTGCCAGGCCGAGAATCGCCGACAGCCAGATGGGCGGCAGGCAGAGCAGGCTTCCGGCAAGAAAGAGGCCCGCAGCCCACGCGGAAAAGACGTGGAAGTTGCGGCCTTCAGCGGCATTGCTCAACAGATGAAAGGCTGCCGCGTAACATGCAGCCGAGAAGAGCAGGCACACCACACCTAGGGCGATTGCTCCGCTGCCCGGCGCAAAGTAGAGCACGCTCGACGCGGCCAGCAAAAATGCGATCATCGCCTGGCCGGTTTCAAAGACGGTAATCTTCTGGTGGAGCAGCAAGGCTCGAAGGACAACGCTCGCCGCATAGATAAGGAAGAGGGTGCAACCGGGCAAGACCAAGGCGGCCGTGCCCAATGCCGGATAATCCACGCGTGAGGTTACGGGGCCGGAGTAGATAAAAATCAGAGCCCAGATGGCTGCATCCGCGGTCAGGGCCGGCAAGAATCGCACGCTCAGCAGGTGACGGCGCAAAGCTGCGTATTCCGAGATCAGCGCCATCAACAGCAGAGTCGCGATAAAGGGCAGGAGCTGGTGCGTGGCGACTGACAAGGCAAGCGCAACCGCTGCCGCGGTAAAGTTTGCCACCCAGAGGAGCGGCACACGATCCTTCTTCCAGGCCAGCGCGGTGGCTACACTCACGAACAGGCCCAGGATGGCAGCTGTGGCGGGCGCGGGCAGCACCTTGAAGCTCAGGGTTAGTTCCCAGAGCATGGGAGCGAGAATCATGGCCGACGTACCGGCGTAGATGGTGCTGGAAAACCATTGCGCTGCCGGGACGCGCGCCGCAGCCACCAGCCACAGTAGCGCGTAAACAATGGCGACGGCGGCAATCGCCAAACGGGGAAGCGAGCTGGACTCGGCCACTGCGCGCAGCAGGTATGCGCCGGCAATGCCCAGCATGGCTATACCCAGCACGGAGAAGACGCCGCCGGCATGCGCAAGGGAGAGCCCTTCACTAGCTTCGGCCA
>Ga0181538_10003538_pt1 | contig 15176 bp, 7 predicted proteins | sample PEATcosm2014_Bin_40_FD_119773 | JGI IMG/M metagenome (GOLD analysis project Ga0181538, IMG submission 119773) | Peatland microbial communities from MTU Mesocosm Facility, Houghton, MI, USA - PEATcosm2014_Bin23_30_metaG | ecosystem: Environmental > Terrestrial > Soil > Wetlands > Peat | place...
ACTGAAGTAATTGAACAGGAGCCTGTATTTACAAAGGTGCTTGTTTGTGGTGGATTGTCTAAGGCGAATGCACCTTCTAGGATATACTCTGTCTCTGACAAGTTGTTGTCGTGGAAAGATGGGCCCCAAATGGCCATTCCTCGTTATTGCCACGGCACACAAAACATTGGTGGTGGGAATGTGTTTGTCTCTGGTGGTCTTGATTCGTGCACCTGCAACAACGAGGCTATCGAGTGTGAGGTATACTTAGCTGCAACCAACGAGTTCAAGCGTCTGGGATGCAAGCTGTCTGTCCCGAGGATCAGACAGGCGATGGCACGGCTTCCAAATGGAAACGTCATCATGATGGGTGGGGCATGGAAGGATGGAACTGTCTATCGCACTTGCGAGATATTCGATCCAGTCAGGGGCTGTGTGTTTGCATCGAATGCATTGCACAGCGATAACGTCACTGGTGCTGCTGCGTGCACCTTGCGTGATGGCAGTGTGCTTTTCACTGGCGGATGTGCCAACAAGCCCAGCAACCCTCCTGAGAAGTCGTACGTGTCCTCGGGCACAAGATTGTATGACTACCGAGAGGACAAGTTCCACTATGGACGGTCCATGATCTATGGTCGCTGCCATCACACCATCACCTCTGTCGAAGATGGTGCGATCGTGTTGGGCGGTGACGTCAACTGCTCGACCGACAAATCGTCGACGATCGAGAAGTATGACAATCGCACCGGAGACTTCGTGTCGTTGGGCCAAGTTTCCTGCGGCCTTGCACTGACTGGCCATTTCGCTGTGCGAGTGGGCGGTGTCGAGGGACTCAGGAGCCGTGTGTTGTTTGGCGGTGGCATCCCAGGGGATGGTGTCACCACCATCAGGTTGTTCGACATGCAAGAACGGTCTCTGATTACTCAGGAGAACGCCCTTGACAATCGAAGGTATGCTACTGCCAATGTCATCTAACTAAATTAAAAACAAACAAACACACAAAAAAAAATTCTAACCTCTTTTGTTTTTTTAATTGTTGTTTTTTGATTACATAAACATGTCGTCAAAAGAATGGACTTGGGGTCAGATTATCTTGGGCGCCAACAAAACAGAGGAGTACTCGAACACGGTTGGCGGGACTGGCGTCGGAAACAACAGCGCGTTGTTTGTCCCCAACAGACACATCGAGCAAGCAAAAAGGAATCTCGATACAGGCGAGGCGCCTGTGGAGTATGCACCAACAGCAGCAACAGGGCCTGCGAATGGCATCGCTGAAAACGGCACTATTGGTAGCGGAAGCGCGTTCAAGCAGGCTGATTACGTGTTCAACGCTGAACGACGCGTGAGGATACCTGGGAAGATGGTGCCAGTTGGCCAAGTTGGCGAGAATTACATCGTGGGAATCATGCAGACATACAAGCGCGTGTTCTTCCGTTTCATCAGAGATGGTGTGACGTTCCAGATGAACATGTTCTTTTCGACCCTTGCTAGTCAGGAGCATTACAGCGTGAGCGAGCTGTCGATTTCAGGCAAGTGTCCTGGAAGATACAGTCTCAGCTGCATGTTCCCCAGCGATCCATCTTCGATCATCGCATCGACTGAAACTTCGTCTAAGAGTTCGTTAAAATCGACTAGGTTTTCGGGCATCACCAAGCCTTATGGCGAAAGTAGTAGCAGTAGTAGTGGTAACAACAACAACAACAATAATAACAACAACAACGTTGGCACCATGGTTAGTCGAGTGCGCGATGTTGAGACAAAGTTGAACAACCCGAGAAGGTGCAACACCGAGAAGCACGTTGGCGCTGCTACCAGCATGACCAACTCTGCGATCCAGTTGTGGGAGTACATCTGTCGCGAATGTCCAGACCCTTCGTATCGCGGTTACTACGACTGCGGCAACAACTTTATTGTGCATGTGCTTGGAACCGACAAGATCGACCTGTTCCATGAAAATGCCATTGACGGGAGCATCGTGCCCGCGAAGGGTAACTGCGCCGTGTGTATCGAGGGCCAGCGCGGGGACCACAAGAACACGTCTCGAAAGTGCTACATCAACGGGGACGACACTAAGATATACGACGCCTTCATCCCGAAGGACGCACCTGGAATCCTCTACGAGACAAACGCCACCATCGCGCCAGACTGGGAGTCCCTCCACGGACCTCATATTGGCGAGGGTTTCTACGACACCTCCGACAGGACGTCTGATGGCAGGTTTCATAGAATACCATTGGGCAGCTCGTTCTTCATCTTCATGTGCTACAACTTCATGCCTCTGCTCAAGGAGTACATCGCTGCGAACGACAACAAGTTTCCAGAGGCGATAACCACCGAGATATACAACGAATTGTTGGCTGTGTCTGCAGAGTGGCCAGACATCGACATCTACGAAAGGATTGATCTGGTCGACGACAGGCCCTACCAGCTCGGGAAGGTTCTGTACAAAAACTCAAGCGGATACTTGTGGAAGTGCGAGGCTTACTCGTTCAATTTCTGCATACCAGTGAAATGGGCCGAATTGTGCTCTCGCGTCTTCCAGAGCAGCGCAAACAGTCTCCATTGTCTCATGCCAGCGAGAATGGCTGTCGAGTTGGCCTACCAGAAGGGCTATCAACGCGAGAGGGATGATGATGTCATTCTCTCAGGTGTGTTCAAGGCGCAGGCATTTATTCCATTCTACTGCTTTTATATCATGCCTGACCCACAACAACAAGAATAACAATGACAATGATAATGATAATAATCGTAATAAAAAAAAAGAGAGAGCCCCACTCCCAAATGTGGCAAACATTTTTCTTTTTTTTTTATACGGCATTATCTGTTCGCACGATAGTTCTGTTGCGGGTGTTAAGCCCGTCTCGACTTATGAGTCTGATCATGTGAACGGTGACAACAAACATCATGAGTAACTCGGTGCCCGTGAATACTATTTGCATGATTAACACCATCAAGCAGCCGATGTTTCCCGAGCAAGGCAACGTGTGGTTGAAGATGGACTCTATGACATTCGCTCCGAGCATCAGCAACAACGAGCTCTCCCATATGACCAAGAGCCAGAGTTCGGTCATGTGCGCCTTCCAGACGACTCTGATCACAATCAAGATGCTCATCACGAGCATCGCGATGTTGAGCAACAAGGCGAGTATGATGAGCAACCACAGGATGTCGGTTGGCTGCAACACGGCTAGGCCGATTGTGTACATGCATAGTAAGTTGATGAGGGCGCACACCGTAAAAGTCGGCGCGCAGAATTCGCTCGTCTGCACAAATTCCACCCACCAGTATATTTTGATTGTTTCGAATGTGCGGACGTAACTTGTCTGCAACAACGGGATTGCTGATTCGTCGTAGTCGGTATCGAGTGTCTGCATTCGCGTTTCCTCTTTGTCGCTTGTGAACCCATCAGGCTGTTCGTTAGTGTCTGACATCTGTTTGAGTAAGTGAAACCGAAAAAAAAATTATATAAATGTTTTTTTTCTGGACACCAGAAAGTATTTAGTGTTTAGTTTACGAGGAGACCATGCCTGACATTGACGAGATAGCTGAATTGGATGATGACGACGATGACTACTACAATGGGTCGAAACCATTGGGGCCTGGGTTCATGTTCATACGGAGAATGTTGTGGAGAGCGCATCTAGCAGCGCGTGCGAAAGTCGCAGCACTTGGCGAGCCATGGGTTACCAAATGTATCGCGTGTGGCGGATTGGACAGTCAAGCGTGTCTGTGTGCAGCCGATAACTACTCTCCGAGTCGCGTGTACATTGAGCAGTACGTCGCGATGGTATTCGAGGCAGGAAGGCGCAAACGCGAGTTTGATCGCATCCAGAAAAGACGGGAAGCAATCTCCAACAGTGTGAAAATACGAAATAAATAAACAACAATGGACTCCTGTCGTCCTTTCTTTGTTTTATTTTTGTTGTTGTTGTTGTTGTTGTGTGTATTACAATCCAAAGTCATTTGGTTGGTGTAATGGGACTCCAGCATTTGGAGCAAAATAATACTGATCGTCATCATCGTTTTCGGTGACGGCTTCCATTGCATCGTTGTTGTTGTTGTTATTGTTACGATTGATCTCGCTTGGGCATCGCCTGCAGATATATCTGTCGACGGTTGCCGACAGCAGTGATTCGTCTAATATGTCGTTTGTCGTGGAGTAAGTCGCAAACCTGCGATGGTTTATGGCCAGCCCAGTTCTAGACTGACGCAGTGCTGTTGCGCAGGTGTGCAGCATCAGAAACAAGAACCCGTCTCTCTCGGGGCTTTCGTTAGTGGTTCGCGGATACACTGCAACCCCCACGCTAAGAAGCATGTGGTAGAGAAGATAGGAGAATTGCAGCAGTAGCTTGTCTGTTCTGAACGTGAACTTCAGGAAAAGCGGCTTCGAGAACAGCCTTCGTATCTTGGGTCTGTCGCAGTTTGCGAGGGTCAGCGCCATGGCTTGTATGATCACATTGGGGACTTCATCGAGTGTGGTTACATCTCTGAGCTGCGCGTTTGGGTCACGCTGTCTGTGGAGAGATATCGTTATCCCCGCGAGTCTGTTATGCGGGAATTCCTCGTTGTGCGATGCAGTCAGATCGAGGACGAGCTGTCTCAGTCCACACAGGTCTGTGTTGTTGTGTATTTGGTTGAGGCTCCAAGAATACGAGGTGGGTTGCAATGGCTGCACACGCAATAATTCAAACTTGAGTATTACGCGCTCGTTTGTAGTGGGAGTGGAAGTTGTATCCTCAGTGGATTGTGTCAGACCCATAGTCAATTAACAAAGTAAATAGATAATACACAGAACGATTACAGTGATGTTTTTGTTTTTTTTTTTATTTTTAAAAAAAAAATAAAAAAAATGGCGCAAGATGTCAATGAGGATGGTTGGACAGACGCTGTAGTATCTGGCAAGAAACAACGCAATATATATTACTCATCTGAGGCATTTAAGCCAGAAAATCTTCTGCTTCCCGTGCGACTTTTCTTTGTATTGTTCGTTTTTACCAGTTGGACATGGACTGTGTGTGACAGTATATATGGAGCAATATTAGCATTTTTAATTTCTAATGCCTTTATGATTGTCCTTGGCGTTTTCGCGATGTTTGCCTACGAGAAACATTCGTCATTAACGAGCTCGATGGTACATGAATTCACTCTCGTGTATTTGATTTTTTTGTGGGTGTCGTGTCTGTTGTTGCTCAAGGATACAAAAAGTCCATTGTCCTATATCAATCAACGATTTACCGATCTAATAATCACCAATCTTGTTGGTTATACCGTACTGTCAGTTTGGCTGATGTGGTTATTCAAAGCCCTCCTCACGTCAGCGAAAAAGAAAGATGCCAGATTGATCGCGGCGTGGCGTGTGCATTATTTGATATGGTCAGTGGTGACTTTGTCATTGACGGTTGTTTCGTTAGGTGCCGTGGGCCGATTAAAGACAATGGGAAATGTGCAGTGAAGATAATGAATAATAAGACAAATTTCACAAGCATACAAAAAAAAATAAATAAAAAAAAAGAAATAAAAATAAAAAGAATGTTTATTGGACTGACGCCATATCTTGACGACATGGGCCAGCTTGAGTTTGGGGTTTTTGAGTTTCCATTGCGAACTCGAGGCCGAACGATTGGCAGGGATTTAAATATGTCGTTCAGACGCATCGTCCTGCAGCACACCGAACGAATGAGTTGGGTATTTTTCTATTCCTGTGCGGCTGCAATGTCCCTCTTAATTGCGCTTTCGTCGGATGAAACGCTGTTCTCCACAGCGCGATTTTTATTGGCAAGTTGTTGCATGCTTATTGCATTGGCCTCTTGCTTCTCGTTCTTCCTTGAACGGCGCGGCCTGATGACATATTCCGTAAGCAACGCGCTGCTTAATGACTTTGGCGTCTACATGCTTGTTGTTAGTCTGGCGTTCGCACTGCGCATATCATTGAAGCCATTTTGCCCCATTCGCATTATGAAGACGTGGATATATGGGGTGGATTTCGTGTTCTGCTTGGCATTTTGCTTCGCGATCACGTCGTTTTGCAATGGGCGCAATGCTAAACCAGCCAGAGAATATAGCATGTGCTGGATCGTGTGGTTCCTTTACTTGGTCGCGGCAACGTCCATGTGGACCTTCTTTCTATACCGCGACCTTGGCGAGATTGAACAGGAATGTTGGCAATGGCTAAATGAAAAAAACACAGATACTCATTGACCAAAAAAAACCACCCCATAACAAACTAACTAACTAACTAAATAAATAAATACCAACTAATCAGAATGCGAACAAAATCAATCAAATTCAACCCCTTGATACCAGTTCTTCTGGTTCTATGCTTTCTGATCATATCAGGTTTCTTCTCCAAAGGGGCCTCTGCAAGCTTGCCCATCTTGCTGGACTCGCAGGACGTGTTCCAGCCGCCCTACGTGACCTGCGTCCACGAGGACTACTTTTCGTATCCCAACTTGACCAGCGACTGTATATTGACGCAATCAGATGGATGCAACACTGACACTAACTTCTGTATCCTCACAAGCGGCTTCGGCTACGACAACACCTCTCTCGTTTATAATATTACGGTCGTCAAGACGTGGGCCTCGACCAATCCTACGCTCAATGATGGCTGGGCTGAAGTGTGCATCCAGTTCGCCGCCAGCGAGCATGCGAACTTGCAGGGCACGCTCCAGCTGTGGTACAACCTGTACGACACGACGAACAACGCTATCTATTCATTCAACTACTCGCAGTATGTCATCAACGACCAGATACCAAACCTCAGCCACTGCTTCGTCTTCCGCGGGCTTGGAGGCAATCGTAATTGGGTCCCTGTATTCTGGCCCATTGGAGGGACTCGTTACGGGAATGGCTATCCAGAATTGGGCCCCATTTTTACTATTCTAGCCGTGTTCCCAACAAGCAGGCCTATCAGGATGAAGTATATTGTCCCAGGCCCATTTGGAACCCGTGGGTGCTCTGATTTCAGTCTCTTGGGATATGCACGTATTGGATATATGCTTGCTGGGTTTGCGGGTCTCGAGACTTATCTACTGCAGGCTAACCAGCCTCCCTATAATCGTGGAATGATGTTTTCGATCACGACTGACTGGGGAAATACTGTTGATCTATATTATAATCCCTATGACCCAGTTTCTGGAAACTACCAGATTTGCTACTGGTTGATGAATCAAGGCGGGTTCAAGGCTAACATCGACACATCGAATCCTGCCTACACACCATTCGCATCTGCAAATAGATTTCTTCTGTCCGCCAAGTTGGTGTATAATGGGTTCTTTGGCTCATCGTACGGCGATCAATGGGCGAGTGCTAGTTCAAGACAGGTCACAGGGTATTTTACAGTCATGGCGCTGCGATTCCTCGACGTTGTTCAGAACGAGGTTCCAGATAACGTGGCAGTAACTCTTTCGCAGCAAAATTGCAACGGATCTCTACAATATGCTGAGACAAATAGTCGCATGATCTTTTCTGTTGGTCCAAACACCGACCGTGTTTGGACTTACTGGACACGGCAGCGTCAACAGTCTTGTACGCCTGATGGAACTCCAGTGGGTGGCGATTTCTACAATCATTATAATAATGTGGTTGAACGCACATTCAATTTTGGTGACCAGTGGGAAAATGGGTTCACTTACCATGATTACATTGATGGCACTATGCTTAACAATGTCAACTTGAGTCCCTATTTAACTGCCACGCCTGGTGCATTCCAATTGATGTATTATGCAGATTACGACAATACGAATATCAACGATTTGCCCTGTGTTGTTGCTGGGAGTGTCTTTGCACAGACTTATGCGAGTTCATCAGAAAATGCATTGTGTTGGCCTGCAGTTCTCCTTGTTTTTAACAATTATGCATTCACGCGATATTCGCAGAATCCAGTAAATCCAAGTTCATCTTGCACAACTTCAATTTCTTCACAGCCAGTGTGCAGTGCGCCAAATTATTTGTTTACCGCCTACGATGTCATTGATCCCACGAATGCAATTGCTGGAAATTGTGATTGTTGCAATGAAGAGATAACTGATTTTGGACAATATATTTGTGCAGCTCTTGCTCCCTACAGTCATTCGTTACCAAATTTGCAGTTTTCGACATTGACTTTTGGTGTTTCGTTTTGTGGGATAATGGGCACTTATTTCACTAATTACAATTGGGCCAATCTTGGCGTGACCCAGAATTGCAACTATGGCGCCACCCCGCTTTTTTCATGTTTTGCAGGAGGTCAGTTGCCTTATCCACCATATTTTGTCCCTACGCAGCTATGTTATTGGAATCAGAATGCGCTGAGTTCGACAGTACAGTTTAATTACGAAGTGTCAAATTGGGAAGTTGACACTAGCACTTATGTGATTACTCTAACTCCATCACCAGATATACTTTATTGCACGGGAAGCGCGCCTCTGTTGCGTACGCCAACAACGCCCATAATTTGGAATAATGCGGTTAGGAATTTGGTTGGACAAGTTCCGCCTGATTCTGCTATGGTATCATCCAGATTTGTGAGGCAGCTTTTCGCAGCCAGTTATGGAATTGGATATGTGGGGTTTGGCACGGCATCGTTATTCAATGCACGGTATCAGAAACATCCCACAATCGAGTTTTACGACTTTCGGAATTCGCAGCCTGGGATAAACGGAGCGCCTGACACGATCGAAATATCGTTCGCCGTCTATTGCGATAGTGTCGCAACTGGGCGCATAACATATGTTGCCTACTGTGCTGAACAAATGACATTATCTTATACCAGTGACCCGACTGTATCTATTGTTCTGGATGTTATCGAAGGCACAGTCGAGACTGCGCGCCCAAGTTATATTCCAGTTACATGGCCTCCTGGCTCAGTCTTTGGGCAGGTCTTGAATTATACATATTTCCGTCTGAAGATACTGTATCTCACTGGGGACATACAACTCACGATGTTACGCCGCGGAGTTCCTGAACAACCGCTTGGTTCTTCGTATTGTGGCTGGACGAGCGACATAATAGCGACGCCGCCGCCGAAGGGGCTTATTTGGATGCCAATGATCGCGACTGCCGAAGTTGCCGCACCAGAATGTCCATATTCCCCACAGACTATGATTTGCAAGGCGAGGCGCGGGTTCTTCTTCGTGTGGCAGAATGTGATTTCGCTCGATCTGGCTGCCACTGCCTCGCTTGGGGTGTCTTTATACCAGCAACAGGACCTTTCGTATTACTACGATTGGCTGATCAATGGGACTACTTACGAAGGGTATGCGCAAGACGTGCAACTGTATGAATTTGGATCAGTCGTGACTGTGTACGATCGGGTTACCAAGGTGACTGTCAACACAATCGTCAATTACTACTTGGAGCCAACTTACCCTAACCCGCTTAAGCGACCGCCTCAGTGTCTCGATCCGACAAGCGAGATAGCGGATGTGTGCCCCATCAATCCAGCAGACGACCCCTATCAGTATGCGGGGATCAACGAGTTTCCAATCTGGGACCCCTCCTTGCAGATCGAATACACGGTCCTGACTCCTCGGTTGATCACGAACCCTCCCTTCACCGTGAGCAAGAACATCCGCTCGTGGTTCTTCAACCTGACGACGGAGTTCATCGACATATTCATCATCTCGCAGCAGATCGCGGGCATCAACTATCAGCAGTCGGCGCAGGTTGTCTACGCGTCGTCCGTGTGGACATTGTTTATAAGCTACGGTAAATACGATGGACCCATTTTGATCACCCCATGCTGGGAACGTATGATCACCTCGACAAATGTTCTGTCGCAATTCTCGATAACCGTGTACAGTATCACCTACATCAATGGGTGCAATGCGACTACTTCCTGTTGTTACCAACTGAACTACATCGTCAGCGGAAACACACCATCCACGGGAGGATTCGTCAACTTCGACAACACAACTGACGTCTGTTACAACAGTGCGCGCGGTAAATGTTCTGGCTACGTGAACTGCGGAAACACGTCTGACCCTTGCTACAACACATGCCCATGTCGCTACCAGTTACTCACATACCCTGCGCTGACTCAAGGAGGTGGTTATTGCCTTGGAAGCACGTATATCTTGACTGTGCAGAACAGACCTAGTGATGTCATGAGTCGGAATATGCCAGCTGGTTACCCTATGGGATTGCCCTATCGAGAACCTGTGACCGTCACGTATCAAGTGCCCAATTTGGGCGTGGGTCCAGTTTCTGTGACAGTCTTTCCGGGCGACTGCGATAACAGAGGAAATAAATTCCAAGTCAGTTTCACTGTGAATAATCCCCTTTGCGAAGGCCCAGTCACCAGCTTCAACTTGAATCCCACTTGTGCGTTAAATCTGTACTTCGCGCTTACCTCTACCAACAACCCAACATACCCTGGCCCTACTCCAACCAATGGGTTGCTGCTTACGGGAAATGCCTTGTATTCTTACAACTTCCAGGGCACATTCGTGTTTGCCGACATACTCGGCGGACTGTATCCCGCGATTCCCAACGGTTATTGGCAGGTGTATGTATGGGCAGTCCCGCCTTCTTCTGTCGACCAGACTTACAATGCAGCCCAATCTGTCTACCGACAGCAGATAAGCGTTGTCGCAAGTCTTATAAATGGCCAGAGCATGATCATCATCGTCGAGAGCAACATTCGCCCGCGTTGTCCCGATAACACACCAATCACATTCAACATGATCCTGTATGACACTCTATGGAATGGGCCCTACTATGTATACTGGAGCACTCCAACTGGCCGTCTGATTTCGGCCCAGACACTCACGGTATATTCTTTCCCGCCAAATGCTGCTTGCTGCTTCAACAGTGACTACGAGACATGTATCGAGACGTGCACTACTGCGATTAATACAAGAGGACTACCTTTTACACTTTATGTGGGGACTGGTATATATAGTCCTGGGGAGAACGGTGGTTACAACTTGACCATTTACGCGAACTCGTCCACATGCGAGGCCCAGAGCTTCTTGGTGATGAATGCACTCAACCCGCTCACGTTGCAAGTGGCGTGCTTGAACTCGACATGTGCCAACAAGAACGACGGATTCTTGGCAACTTCTGTCAATGGAGGCACGCAAATACCGCTCGAGTATCGTAACGACCAAGCGAGTGGCGGGACAAGTCCCTATGGACCGCCTTATACATACAACATCTCGTCGCCCTTTGGATACTTGATCACAGAAGAGGTGTTCAATGCACCCGATGGAAACTATACAGTGTATGTATCGGATTACAACAACTGCACGGTGAACGCGAGTTGCGTGATCAGACCTAAGAGCAGCCAGATTATCTTGGTGCCCGTCGGTGAAATCCCGCCCAACTGCACAGACTTGCCTGCGATTGTCACATTCACAGCATATGGCGGGTATGGTAATCTGACGCTTGTGCGATTAAGCAACAGCACGATTACGATAATAAATGGTTCGTACATCATGGAGGACGCGAATGCGGTTCCGGGACAACCACAACTCTACGCAGCAATGGACTCGCTGGGATGCATGTCGGCGTCTGTGCTATATACAGCAGAAAACGCGCCTCCCTTCTACGTGATTGTCAACGCGCGCAACTTCCCATGCACAGAGGGAGTCAACACGGGCACGATGTTCGCAACGGTGCCATTCCAGTATGCGCCAGTCATCTATTGGTACTACATTTCATCTGGATATACGTTGGTGTTTGTTGGCGAGACATTTGTGAATGCGCCCGCTGGATTATATTACGTGAAGGCCGTGGCCTCGTTCAACACGTCATGTTACGCCGATACGGTCTTCAATCTGTATGCGGTTGGCACTCCACAGATTGTGTATAAGCGTTTTGCCAATAGCGGAGCTGGTGCCAATGTCGCCCTCGGCACGTTTATTGCAGAAGCATCGAGCGTGAATGGCCCTCCATTCACTTATGCGATATACCCGCCTGGAGAGCCCACTAATCCCGTCCCATACATCAGCTTCTATGCGGGGCAAGGCAATTACCCAGCCACCCTCACTATACTCGATCTTCTGAATTCGTTCTCCTTCGACTTGGTGTTCACTGACGTTGGAGGATGTCAGAGCACTACACGATTCCAAGGCGAGTCTCCTCCAGACACTATACAGCCCACTAAGCCAACGCCACTGCCCAACGTGACAGTTGGACCCAAACACGGGGAAGCTGTCCCACTTGATGCCTTTGCTACTTCGATGATCATGCTCGTTGCTTTGGCAATGGTAGTCATCATTTGCCTGATTGCTTACATACAATACCAGAGGGACTATGTTGTCCAGCCACCACCACAGACACGAAATAGACGTGAATAATCAATTAATTAAAAAAATTTATTTTTTTTATCTACCACTTCTTTGTATACAACACAGCTATCACAATCGCGATTATAAGGACTATGGCTATTCCAACAACTATCAACATGGCATCCTGTGCCGATATCGGCCCGCTGTTGTTCTTGTGCTTGGTTGGAAAAAAATCATTGTTGGGTGTCGTGAGTCCTGGAATCTGGGGCGATGTGCCTCCCGTGTCGTAGAATGGGTCAGATATCACTATCGTCACTGCACACTGGTGATCAGACGCGCTCACGGAGAGCACGTATGCCACGCCCCTGCATGCGCCATCGATGATGATGGTGCCGTTGAACAGGATTGTAACATTCATGTTTGGACTTGGGTTTGTCACTATGGCGTTATAGGGTGGTGCGTATGGGGATCCGCCAGCGGCCAAGACTATGATGTAGTCGATACAGGGCCCATGTAACACGCCATCCTCTGTGCGGTTCAGGAGAGTGAGGGTTATAGAATTGCGCTGAGAGACAGTGATCGTCGACGACTGGGTGCTGCAGCCTGCGTAGTTAGAGACAGTCACGATGTAGTCGATTCCAGGAGGCACGTTCTTCTGGTAGCACAAGTTGTAGTTCTCGATGGGTATCCCGCTGGCGGCCCATTTGCAAGTGTAATTCTGCGATGGAACGACTGTCATGGTCCCCGTGGGTGTCAACGGAGATGGGCACGAGGGAGTGGTCTCGACGGTGAAGTTGACGGGACCTGCAGTTGGCGGGGTGAAGCAGTACAAGTTTGGCGTGATGCACCCTACGCTGTTCATTACCTTGAAGCAGATGCTCTGGCTGTAGTTCTGGTAGAGCGTGATGTTGATGATGCTGCCGTTTCTGATCTGGTCGAGATACTCCAAGATGTAGTATGGTGGATTCGGCCCGCTGATGTTGAATGTAGCGACCGCGTATGTGCTTGTCTCGCAGTAGGCGTCGTATCCAAGCAACTCCACTGTCACGGGTGCCACGTTGGTCACGTTTATGCTCTCGCATGCTTGGCAGCCATTCCGATCTGTTGCGCAAAGCGTGTAGGGGCCTGGGATAACATACAATGGCAGGTATTCCTGTATGCATGTGTGCGGATTCAGCGGCGTGATCCAGCAGAGTATATAGGGAGAATATATCAGTAACCCAGTTGTGGGGTCTATATATGTCACATTTAGGGCCTCGTTCGAGCTGTAGAATCCAGCGCCCCCATTCACGGTATACTGAAGCGCAGGATTCTGCGAATTGCATGTGGATGGTTTACTGTACAAGTTGATTATTATGGGGTTCACGATGTCGATGTATATTGGGTAGCCCTCCACACAGCTACTGTTGCAACTCTTGACGACGAATGTGTAATTGCCCGAGAGCTGGAACCCATATTGGCTTCCCGTCTGTAAGGTGAAGTTGAACACGCCAATGAGAACACGTCCGCCGCCGACTGGCTGTGCTGGCGGCAGTTCGCCAGTGCAATTGGGATTCAGCACAGTGTTTGCGCAGCATCCAAACGTCTTGAGAATGACGCCCTGTGGGTTGAGGAACTGGACGACGTAAGGCGGGTAGCCTTGTCCATGTGGTCCAGCGTCGTCGTATATGCTGAAGGAGAAGTAGTAAGTGTTTCCGTAACAGGGAGCCTCTATGTATTGATTCAACACGATGTTTATGCCGCCGCCCTCTGATGCCATACTCGGGATGATGAATTGCCTGAATGTGTACAGGTATCCAGGCTGGATCGCAAATGATCCAGCGGGAGGCAGGGTCACGCATGAGTAACAATTGGGCGTTGGATTGAATCCCGTTTGACATATCTCGTATATCCAGATGTTGATGACACCAGGAGGCAATGGCGTGAACTGCTGCATGTCGAACCCGAGCCCCGCTGTTGGCAAGTAGAGCTCCTCGTTTATGGGCGCCGAGAACGGCAACGGGGAGCCATTCCAGTCTGGCATGTATAGGCAGAGTTGTATCTGCGAGCCAGTCTTTGAGGCATCTGGGTCGTAGTAGTATAGAATCATGTTGGCGCTACCATCGTTTAATGAGCAGATCGAGTCGAAGACGTTGATATTTGTCAGCAGCGGACCTGTCACGTTGAATGTGTATGCCTCTATGGTTGGGCACATCCCATTTGCCTTCACTGTGATGGCATACTCGACGCCGAGATTGATGGTATACTGGTTGTCGGCCAGTGGCGGCACGGCATAGGGGTTCTTGCCGAATGCGGGATTTGCACTGACCGATATGTTCTGCACGATGTCCTCGTAGATGTAGTCGACAAGCACTGTTATGGTGATCATGTAGCAATTGCTTCCCTCGCAGGGAACTGGAGGGTAGTTGATCTGTATGAGCTGGGGGCCTGTCACCTGTATCGCAAGCGGATCGGGAACGTCGGTGCGTATGCTACTACCAGTTCTGCAATAGACTGCACGTCCAGTTTCGTTGTTGAAGTATCCTGAGGGCACCCAAGCAACGGCATCCCAATACTCGCCGTCGATGTTTGTAACGAGGCTCTGGTAGAGCACATTCGGATATGCGGGCGGAAGATTCAGACACCAGTCCAAGCAGACGTCTGTTGTCGAGCCGTAGGAGCCCAAGCAGTATTGCTGCACTTCGTATGCAGTCATGTTGATTAATAAGGGACATTCCTGTGGCAGGCGGAAGTACAAGTCGTTTGGATCGTAGACCTCCTGTGTAGTCAGGTTCGTTGGCACGTAGTAAGTGATGATCTCTGACACGTTTACGGGAGCCGTGGTTACGACCTCGTAGGTGATATTAGTCATCTGCGTGCCGTTGTCGCAGAAGAGTTCCTGCGACACGAAATTGATCATCGTCGTGTTAGTTGGCACATCGGACGTGCCCTTTGCAATGGCGTAGACGAGGTTGCTCGACGCGTCGTATGCAATCACGCGTATGA
>Ga0181538_10003540_pt1 | contig 15170 bp, 16 predicted proteins | sample PEATcosm2014_Bin_40_FD_119773 | JGI IMG/M metagenome (GOLD analysis project Ga0181538, IMG submission 119773) | Peatland microbial communities from MTU Mesocosm Facility, Houghton, MI, USA - PEATcosm2014_Bin23_30_metaG | ecosystem: Environmental > Terrestrial > Soil > Wetlands > Peat | place...
CAAAAAATTTTCCTCTACAAAACGCTCTATCAGGTGCCGGTTCTCGGCGGCGCTCCAAGAACAATCAAAGCGGATGTGGACTCACCGGTGGCTTTCTCTCCGGACGGCAGTCGCTTCGCCTATGTTCGTGTTACGGGCGATAAGGACCGTGTCGATCTGTTCACCAACAACGCGGAAGGCTCCGACGAGCGCCTGATTTCCACCCGCAAGATGCAAGAGATGTATTTCCCGTTGTCGAGACTGGCCTGGTCGGCGGATGGCAAGAGCATCATCCTTGCCGCCAGGGCGGATCAAGCTCGATCAGCCCTCGTCGAAGTCCCCCTTACCGGAGGACCCGAAAAAGTTCTGACCACTCGCAATTTTCAATGGATCGCGGACCCTGTATGGCTGAGCGATTACAGCGGCTTAGTCTTCACCGCCTCGGAACCGGGTTCGAATTCCGAGCAACTCTGGCTACTCCCCTTTCCCGCTGGGGAGGCCCGCCGCATTACGAACGATCCAAACTCATACCGGGACGTGAGCCTGTCAGCCGACTCCAGGACGATCATCGCCACCAAGGGTGAGACGACTTCGAATCTCTGGCTGGCGCCGGAGGGGAAGGCCGAACTTGCCCGCCGCATCACCTCAAATGACAAGGATTACGATGGCTTCGATGGTTTGGCTTGGACTCCCGACGGCCGCATTGTCTTCGCCTCGGACCGAAGCGGGAACTCGGATCTCTGGATCACCCGCGCTGATGGATCGGACATCCGGCAACTTACGCATGGCGAGGGCAGCAATTACAATCCCTCCGTCTCCCGTGATGGCCGCACCATCGTTTTCATCAGTACACGATCGGGCACTGAGTTGATTTGGAAGATGGATATTGACGGTGGGAATCCCGTTCAGGTTACGCGCGATGGCTTTGAACTTTCCCCGAAAATAACTCCCGACGGTAATAACATCGTCTACCAGACCTGGATGCGCCAAGGCATATTCAAGATACCGCTCTCAGGCGGTGAACCGGTTCAGTTGATCCCGACCGCTGCCTTCCAGCCTTCGGTTTCTCCCGACGGGAAGCTTCTGGCTGTATCGAAGGTTGATCGCCCTCCAACCATGTACGTGGACGTTCTTCCCTTGGCTGGTGGCCCTTCTATCAGACAATTTGAGCTTCCTGTTCTCTCCATGACCGGCTTTCCTCTTTCCTGGACTCAGGACTCGAAGGGTCTGATTTTCCTCGATTCTCGTGACGGTGCCAGCAATCTCTGGCTCCAGCCGCTCGCAGGTGGAAAACCGAAACAACTGACCACTTTCTCTTCTGACCGGATCTACTCGTTCGACTGGTCAACTGACGGCAAACAACTTGTTGTGGCTCGCGGTAGCTCTTCCAGCGACATCGTCCTGATCAGCAACTTCCGCTGAAGCTGACTTTTCGTCGCCATTTACTCCAATAGCGTGAACAGCACAGACAGATGGATGTCGATGCGCGGCAATTTTATGCCTGGCGCAGCTGCTCTACCCCGATTCTTCTGACTCCGGATGTATTGTCCGCTACTCTGAAGCTATCGTCGGACCACCAGGCTAAATCCTGCTAAGTCGGCCAACCGGCGAAGCGCAGCCTCGTGCACACTCCGTCGGTTTCGCCGTTAATCCGGCTTGTGCATGCGATCATTCATTTATACGATCAGCCCAACCGAGAGGACAATGAACCCATGAACTCGAACCACAAACCAGCCCTGGCCATGTTCCACCGCTGGATATTCAAAGCAGGGATTGTTTTCGGCACCGCACTGGTCTCCTTCGCCGCCGGCTCGCTCTTCACTGCCCACCTGACGCATATGAGCCAAGTGAACGCCGATAGCAATCGCGTCTTCGAGCTTATGGTTTATCACACTGTGCCGGGAAAGGTGCCGGATCTCGAGGCGATCTTTCGTGACGTAGCAAAGCTACAAGCCCAGCACGATCTAGATGTCATCGGCTACTGGGTACCCAACGATGATCCCGCTTGGGCCAACACATTCATCTACCTCGTCGCACATCCCAGCCGCGACGAAGCAAAAAAGAATTGGGCGGCGCTTCATGCCGACCCGGCGTTTCCTGTGTACAGAACACAAGCCGCTTCCCTCATAGAAAAGGTGGGCGACGACTACAGGGTGGACGAAGTCTACATGCGTCCGACGGATTATTCAGCGATGAAGTAGGCCAATACCCGCATGGCTGGTTACCGCGTCTACCGGGACTTGTAATTCCCTTGGTATACTTCCGCCAGAACCAAGCAAGTCCATCTTCATTCGCTTCGCACGAAGGCAGAATGCTGAACCGCTTGATCACAAACTGGGTTTACGGCGGTTTTCTCGCAGGCTTGCTCTTGTTGCTGCTTGCGCCTGTCATTGTGCGCGATTGGCCCTCGGCTCTTGCCGCAACGTTCTTCTCCCTCCCCGTTTACATGCTTCACCAATACGAAGAGCATGACAACGACCAGTTCCGATTGTTTGTGAACAAGCTCCTGGCCAAAGACCGGGAGGTCTTGTCGCCTCTGGCCGTATTTATTATTAACGTTCCCGGGGTCTGGGGTGTGATTGGAGTTTCGATATGGCTCGCGGCAACTGTCCATATCGGCTTCGGATTAATTGCCGCGTATCTTTTGATCGTGAACGGTACTGTGCATCTCGTTCATGCGCTAGTTTTCCGTGCGTATAACCCTGGACTGGTTACCGCTATCGGGATGTTTCTTCCTTTGGGGGCCTACTCTCTTATTGCCATTCAGCGCTCCGGCGGCGGTACGCTCTGGATGCACGCGACGGGAGCGGTGGTAGCTATCGGCATCCATGCCCTAATCATTGTCCACGTGTTCCACAAACGAGCGACGCTCCAGCACGCCGATTCTGCGGAGTCGAGTCGCCGTTAACCTGGATACTAGCCTCCACTCTTTCGTTTTCCGCGTGAATCAGAATTTGGCTGGCCCCGCTACGCACCTCTTTGCCATATCAGTGAGTTGCTGGAACCGGTGCGGCAGATGTCTCTAATTCCTGTCCTGGTCTTGACGTCAAATTGATCAGCAACACGATCGACACAATCAGCTGTGATGCTTGCAGTAGGGCCCAACTCCGCACCTCCTGGCTCGCTGGGAACATCAGCCCCGAAAAACCCCACAGCACGTCTGCGAAAGCGTGCGCCAACGTCGGTACCCAAATATTCCGGGACCTGATGTACAGCCATCCCATAGGAATCACCGCAAGGATGTTGTCGATCGGCGTCATTACAAACGGCCCCAGGATCGGATGTTTCGGAAATTCATTCATGAAGTAATAAATGGGCGTGTGCCACAAACCCCAAATGATTCCGAGCAGCAGTAGACCGTTTACCAGCCCAAAAGCGCGTACCAGTTTTCCCTGCGCATAGCCCCGCCACCCGAACTCTTCCGCGAAAGCGAAAGGAATTGAAATCACTGTGTAGATCAGTACGTTCTCAACGATCTTGATTGGGTGGGTAGCAAGACGGCCAGCTGCCGTCGATATTGGCGCCAAGGCGGCATACCCAAGCCGGATCGCGATCGGCAAGGACATCAAAAGCGCGATAACCGGCAGAAGAATTGCCCACACCCAATAAGTCAGAGGACCCTTGCCCCACCCGACTGACCGGAATCCCGCACGGTAGTGAATCCGAATGATTACCGCCATCAGTCCGGGGATAAACATCAGCGCGTTTTCCGCCCAGTTATTTGTTATATGCAGAAGAGGGAAGCAAGCTACGATCAGCGTCGTCAAAAAGATGACGGCCAGGGCGTAAAACAAAATTTCCTTTCGTTGCTGAACTGTAGTATCCGAATAGCCGGATTCCCCACGCGGCTGCGCTAAGTTGTTCACCTCGTCTCTCCTGGTTAGTAAGTACGCAATGAATCGCGGAAAGTTCCCTCACGCTCGATCAGCGTGCCTGGACCCACTTCTCCGCTTTCCGCGTTCCCCAGGACCTGACTGCCACGCTGCCATTATGGGGTGTCTAACTCCTCGGTGTGGACCATCCAACTTCGGCTTCGACTTATGAATCGGGCTGCGTAGAATAGCGAAGAGCCATTGCAGATGACGAAATCGGTGAAGACTATAGCGGCAATCTCGGGCACCCTGCTCATCTTAGTTGCAATCGCAATGGTTTACTCAACCGCAAAGAGATACACAATTTGGTTCTTCAAAATCCCTTATGCCGTCATCACCGTCGATGGCAAGCAAACAAAGGGCTGGCTCCATGAAGCCCACAACGGGAATGTCATATTCTTCACCCGCGCTGATTCCAAAAAGCCCGTGACATACGACCTCGTTTTCGCTGACGGTGGAACTGGCCATGTTTTTAGCTGTGGTACTTGGGTTGCGTCACGACTACCTTTGATTGAAATGGGGGATGTAAACCCGCCGTGCTTTTTCGAGGGGTCGGCTGGACACAATCTGACGAAAGGACCACGCTCAGTGGCATTCATTACAAACGACGGGGCGAGGATTGAGGCTCACTGGTAAGCGCCAAATTGGGTAATTCCGTCCCAGTACCGACATGGACGGTAACGGCGCTTGCCGCAACCCGGCCCGACTTCTGCCATCACGCCCAAGTTGCCAACCACACGGAGTTCAGCAATTGCAGCCTCGAACTTTCAATGACCTTCTATCGCGTTACCGCCGCGAGTCCGGTGGCACCAGGTTGTTCGCGCGATAGTAAACCACAAGCTGGCCATAGTGCTCGCCGCTGTGCTCGATGGCGAATGTCCAGATGTTGGAGTTGTGCGCCATCCGGTTACCGAAGAATTTCGATGTTTTATCCAACCCCGCGTCGCCCTGCTGTTGAATCACTTGCGCTCCGTCCGCAACGGCTTCTTGCACGAACTTCACCACATCGGCCTTGCTCTTGAAAACGTCACGCGAAGGATTGTCGCCCTCCCCGAAGTCCGGCCCTACGTTTGTTCCCGAAACCCTGCGTATCAGCACGAAATCCAGTGCGGCGGCGTGCAGAAGATTCTGGGCAAAGGTGCGCTCGTCTTTTTGCACTTTAAAATCGTATTTGTCTTCGGGGAAATCACGCGCCATGGCGACGAGTTTGTTCCCGATGTCGTTCCACCTCTCCAACATCTCATCGGATCGAGATCGCGCAGGACTCGGGGGTTGGTTCTGCGTTTGGGCCCGGCTGGTAAAACCCATTCCCACCGCACCAAGCAGAGTGACCGCAACTAGTACAAACGAAGCTCGCTTCATTGAATATTCCTCCTTTTCTTGATCCGCTTTGACAAATTCCCACAACGAGAAGACGAAGCCCCACTCGGAATGTTTCAACAAATCTGCATCAAAACTCGGAAAACAAGCATGTGACAGGAAAGGTCGCTCCACATGTGGATGGCGCCCAAGTGACGGGCAACCCGGATGTTGTGCCTGCTTCGTCGGCCAGCAGGACATCTTCGTACCGGGACCCGCTTGTCCGGGAACCGCGTTTATCAGGACTTGCCCGCTTAATTTGTGACTTTCAGGATTACTTCCGGTTTGCAGATAATACGTCCGGAATGTGAACTCGGCTTGGGGTGCGCCGTCGTCCAACTGGCTGCCCTGTAGAGAAAGCTCTTGTATCACACGATCAGTTTGTGACGAGGATGCCCCACCGGTCGCGGCAGAAGTTCCGCCACATCCCGTTCCAGGTGCTCGTTGGCCGGGATGCGGATGGCGTACTTCACGCCCCGGCTTTCCAGCGCTTCGTAAATCTCTGGCTTGGCGAAGGCGGCATCGGCGCGAAACACCACTTCCTTGCCCAGCCTCTGTTGCCGCTTAATCTCGGGCAGCAGAAACTCCTCCCAGCCCTCGGCGCTGTGCACGTTGCCGGGTATTTGGGATGGAAACAGATGCAAAAAAGATCGCAAGCGGAGGCAAATGGGGATAAATTCGTTCGCAGTCGAAAAGCAAAAGGGAAATTGCGGCTTCATTGCCGCCAGAGATTGGTTGCCCGACTTAGTCACTTCGGGGCGATACAATCTCGAACAATTGATTTGCGGAAAGAAGGAGATTCCGTATGAAACCACCGATTTCGCTCTTCCTGCTGATCGTCCTGTTGAGCTCGGCAGCGGTGCTTGCGCAGGATGCGCAGCATAGTGATCCATGTAAAGCCATGCCGGCCGCTCGGTCGGCCGCGGCAAAGTATTTCCTCACATTCGAACAGTTTGAAAAAGAGTTGCGAGTCGATATCACCCGGCAGGATGCAGTTGCGCTGGCATTTTTGGTGAAGTTTCCTTTGCACATCAGCGAGACGGGAGGCGGCATGATCTCGTTGACCAACGCAGCCGCGCTCAAATCGCATTTTGGAGAGGTTTTCACGCCGGCCGTGCGCAAGCAGATCTTGAGCCGGACCAGCGACGACGTTGACGACGTTGACTGCGACGAGGAGTATATCTCGCTCGCGGGGGGAGTAATTGCGGTCATTGCCACCGATCGAGGATATGCGATCTCTGCAGTGAGCCAGAATGGGACCGTTACCCCAGAGACCTATTGCGTATGCCAAACGCAGTCCCATCGCATCGTGGTCGATGCGGTGGCGGGCGGAGAACTCCGTTATCGGTCCTGGAACAAGCCGCGGGCAGTAACGGAGGCACCCGATCTGGTGCTTACGAAGGGAGAAAACACAATCGAAGGGAACCGTTGCGGGGACCCGGTCTACGCATTCAAGAACGGTGCGACGGAATACAGAGTTGTGGGCAGCCTGAACTGCTACCCGACTTTGGAGATTTACGCACCGCCGAAGGGCGCCACCGGGCGACTGGAAGTTACTGTGGCAGGCAAACCGGCCGCAGATTCGTGGTGCTACTGACGGCATGTGGGACTAGGTCTCTGACCGTGCGATTTTGTACTTTGGGTTTTGCGCTTAGGTCGCGAACGTCACTTGCGGCAGCATGCGCTGGTTTCCTGCTTCTATTCCCAGCCAGTTCCCCAACCACCACGGTGGAATGCAAAAAATGGGACATCAAGCCTCTTCGTTGAATCTGTGGCACTGTCATGAATCCATTGGACGGGCCCATTGCCCGCGCTAAAGTCACCATCCTCAACGACGGAAAAGCACAAGATGCGATGACGGCAGGGGAAGATGGCAGGTTTTCATTCGACTCGGTAAACTCGGGTCACTACGAACTTCTTATCGAGGCGGACCATTTCCGCACCCTTAAATTTCCCATTGTCACGGCGAAAACGGAAAAGAAATGCAAGAAGGCGCTAAGCATCTCACTGGCGATTGCATCCGAGAACTGCGCAGGCGTGCGCCTTGTGAAGCGGTAGTGGCCGACCCGCGAACCCCAATCTGTAGCGACCGAGCCGTCAACTCCTGGTATGTCGGCGTACCCTCCATGTTCGTACTAAAATCCACCCCAAAGGCCCGCCAAATTTGTGGCCTTCCGGATCGATTCCTGGTTCCCCACCAACCGCCCGGTTACAGCCGATTCTGGGATTCTGAGTGTTATGGCGATGTTGCTCCAACTATTTATTGACCACGTGGCTGTGCTGGTCCAGCGTGCGGGATTGGGCATGGTAGTCATCGAGGTGAACAGCCACAAGTAGCGAAACAAATCTAGGGAGTTGGAATGGGGCTGAATTGGGGTGATTCGACTGCCAGCAAACGGTAAGCCTCCTCCATCGTATGGACCACATACGCATTGGGGCGGCTTTCTTCGCCGACTGTCACAAACATGCGTGACAGGCCGTAGATCGCGTCCCCGGGAGCCACGAAGACCACAGTCTGGCCAAGTCCGTAGGCAGGTGGCTGGGACGCAATTCTTATGATCATCTCGCTGGAGGCATCAACTCTTGTTATGCGAGAAAAGTCCTGGATACCCCTGCACGAAGGTCTTGCTGCCAACAACCTTCTGCCAGCGGCGTCGCCCTTCAACAAACTCTCGTCCGAAAGGTTGCCTTCCCAGCAATACCGAAGAATGTTGTTAACAGAGTCGAATTCGAAATAACAGCCCACAATACCCCTCGCATTGGCGCGGGGGCACATCCTAAGCACAGTAGTCGCGGCATTGCAGTGATTTAGCTCACAACCAGTACACAATAAATTCTGGCATGCTAAGTCCTGGCTTGTCGGCTTCCCGGACTAGTTAGTTCCAGTACCCATATGTACGGTTAGCGCCTATCAGGACTTAGCCCGCAATCTGTCTCTCTTCATTGACCCGACTGCCCTAGCAACCTAATATGTCCGGCACATGTCAATCTCCGACTCTCTCATCGGGCAGACTGTCTCGCACTACCGCATCCTCGAAAAGCTGGGCGGCGGGGGGATGGGTGTGGTGTATAAGGCCGAGGATACGCGACTGGAACGTGCGGTGGCGCTGAAATTCCTACCGGAAGACCTGGCGAACGACGCGCAGGCGCTGGAACGGTTCAGGCGAGAAGCAAAAGCGGCCTCCGGACTGAATCACCCAAACATTTGCACGGTATACGACATAGGAGAGGACGGCGGACGCGCGTTCATTGCGATGGAATGCTTGGAGGGGCAGACATTGCGGGACCGCATCGCACTGGGAACGGTGCCGGTCGAGCAGTTGGTGCAATGGGGGATTGAAATTGCGGACGCGTTGGATGCGGCGCACACGAAAGGAATCGTGCACCGGGATATCAAGCCCGCGAATATTTTCGTGACGAAGCGGGGGCACGCGAAGATTCTGGATTTCGGGCTGGCGAAGCAATGGCCGGGAGGCGCAGGCGTTGGCATGTCGTCGATGCCGACGGCGACGACGGAGGCGTTACTGACGAGCCCAGGTGTAGCGTTAGGAACCATGGCGTACATGTCGCCGGAACAGGCGCGCGGAGAAGAATTGGATTGGCGCAGCGATTTGTTTTCGTTCGGGATGGTGCTGTACGAGATGGCGACGGGAAGGCCGGCGTTTCGCGGACAAACGACTGCGCTGCTGCACGATGCGATTTTGAATCGCGCGCCGAAACCGATGCAAGAAATCAATCCGGACCTGCCGCTGGAGCTGGAACGGATCGTGGGGAAAGCGCTGGAGAAGGATCGCAAGCTGCGCTACCAGAGCGCGGCCGAGATACGCGCGGACCTGCAACGACTGCGCCGCGACACGGAGACGGGAAAAACCGCGCCGACGACGGCGAACGGAGGAGGAAGGCAAGGCAAGAAATTGGGCTGGGCGGTGGGGATAGGAACCGTGGGGCTGGCGGCGATTGCGAGCTTGCTGTATTGGCGCGGAGCAGAAACGACGCCGAAAAATAGCGGGAAATGGGAGCAGGTCACGTTTTTCACGGACTCGGCGGTGTACCCGGAGCTTTCGCCGGACGGGAGGCTGCTCGTATTCATCCGGGGAAGCGATACTTTTTTCGGACCGGGCGATGTGTATGTGAAGTTGTTGCCGTCGGGAGAACCGGTGCAATTGACGCGGGACAAAGGGAAGAAACTGTCGCCGACGTTTTCGCCGGACGGGACGCGCATTGCGTACAGCGTGGTGGGCCCATGGGACGAGTGGGAAGTTCCGGTGCTGGGAGGAGAGCCGCGATTGATGCTGAGGAATGCGTCGTCGTTGACCTGGGTTGAAAACGGTAAGCGGTTGATGTTCTCGGAAATCAAGACTGGGTTTCACATGGGGGTCGTGACCACGGACGAAGCGCGCGGCCAGCAGCGGGAGGTGTACCTGCCGGAAGGGGAACGCAGCATGGCGCACCACTCCTATTTGTCGCCGGATGGGAAATCGGTGCTGGTGGTGCAGATGAATTCCCAGGGAAAGATGACCCCGTGCCGGTTGGTGCTGTTTGACGGGAAAGACCAGGGGCGGGAAGTGGGACCAGCGGAAGCGCAGTGCACTACGGGGGCATGGTCCCCGGACGGGAAGTGGATGTACATGAGCACGAACAAGGGAGGGAGATTCCATATCTGGAGAGAGCGTTTCCCGAAGGGCGAGCCGGAACAGATAACGAACGGACCAACGGAAGAAGAGGGAATCGCCATGGAGAAGGATGGCAAATCGTTACTGACGTCGGTGGGAACGACGGACATGTCGGTGTGGATTCGCGACGGAAAAGAAGAGCGGCAAATCTCACCGGAAGGGACAACCTACAGTCCCACGTTTGCGGCGGACGGTAAGACTCTATTTTACTTAAGAAACGTGGAAGGAAGGAACGAAGCGGAAATGTGGAGTGTGGAACTGGCGAGCGGCAAGAGTGAAGCGGTGCTGCCGGGATACGCGGTGGAAACCGGCGGGGATAACCGGAATTACGCGGTGAGCGCGGATGGCCAGCGCGTGGCGTTCGCAAAGAAGGATGAGAAGGGGATGTTGCATTTGTGGGTTGCGACCATGGATCGACGGAGCGCGCCGGTGGAGTTGCGGGCGACGGTGAGCGAGGACGCGCCGAAATTCTTGCCCGATGGAAGACTGATTTATCGTGCCACGGAAGGCGGGAAGAATTATTTGAGCACCCAGAAGGCGGACGGAACGGAGAAGCGGCGAGTGAGCGAGGAGCCCATCCTGGAACTACAGTCAGTATCTCCCGACGGGCGCTGGGCGATGGTGACACAGAAGGATAACCAGGACCCCGAGGCACCGTACCGGACAGTAGCGTATCCGAGCGCCGGGGGAGAGCCGATAGTGATCTGTGCGACAATCTGCTTGGGCAGGTGGAGTGAGGACGAAAAACACTTGGAATTAACGCTGCTCGACGTGAGCCAGACCTACATCTTGCCGGTACGGAAGGGGACGGATTTTCCGGAAATCCCAACCGGGGGATTCAACCGCGAGCGCGGACAGAAGGAACTGGCGAAAGGGACCATGATCGAGGTGAGGTCGGATTCGGTTTTTCGCCCGGATATGTTTGCGTACACAAAAGTGAGCATACGGAGGAATATTTTTCGAGTGCCGATTTCGTGAGCGGTCGTGCACGACCCGCATACAATCGCTGCTATAACGCGATTGGAAAAACCCTGCTATAAAGAATCGGATGGATGAGCTATCGTTCCCGGGTCCCAAAGGCGGGACTTGGGGCACCAAACATCTCTCGGGTGCCAGATATGCGCCATCCGCCGTCCAGGGCTAATATCCATCCTGGAATTGGAACTGAGGAAAAATATTTCATGTCGGAGCAATGGAGTAGCTTTTTTTCCATGGTGGGCAGCGGCGCGGCGGCGCTTGCAGGATTGATTTTCGTTGCAATGTCGATCAATCCCGAAATCATTATCCGAAACACGACACATAAAAACCGGGCAATTAACATGCTCACGGGCTTCACTGCAGTTTTCATGGCATGCAGTCTTGCGCTTATCGGAAATCAAAATTTCGCAGCGCTCGGCTTCGAGTGGCTTGTTCTCTGGCTTATCGCAACAGTCATCTTTATTAGGGGCTATGTTATAGCCATCAGATCGGGCATGAGTTCTATTGGACTGAGTGCGCCGCGGCTTGCGGGCGGCACAATTTGTTACCTCGCTGAAGTTATAGGCGCAATTTTCCTTATCCTCGGATATAGCGCCGGGCTTTATATCGCAGCTATCGCAACCATTGTTTTATTCGGATTCCTCATTTCGGGCGCATGGCTCCTTATGATCGGCGTCTACGAACAAGCTAAGTGATGATAGCCATGGCAATAATTAACTTACATGTAAAGGACAAGGCGCTCTTGAGATAGCCAGAACGACCCCGTATTATGCGAGACTCAATAAATCCACCTGTACGGTTACGGCGTTTACCAGGACCTAGGGCAGGTCGGTCTGTGTGATACAAGAAAACTTCCACTTACCATGAATCTTGCCGGAGCCTCCGCGAAAGGTACTCCAAGCATGTGCCACTAGCTACAGGGGAATGGCAAGAACATTGAATAAGTCTCCGTTCTTTCGAGGAATGTAGGGAGTCAGGCCTGTTTCGCCAATCCAAAAGAGGCTATACCCGCTTCCGCGAAGGAACTCCGCGAGTTGAGCGCACGAAACCCCGTATTCCTGCAGGAATTCCTCCCAGAACTCGACAATGATGTGCGGTTTCGGATTTCGAGATAAAACTCCGCGCGCACCCATTAGCACATCAAGTTCCGCGCCCTCCACGTCAATCTTGATTAGATTGATCCGATCTATGCCATGCTCTCCGGCATAGCTGTCCAGAGTTTGGCATTGTACCCTGACTTTCACCCCTGAGAAGTTGTTGGGCTGGCGCAACGAGGTCTGTCCAATGTTGTCCGGCCGGGCCACATAGAGCTCGACTTCTTTAAGACTCTCTCCAAGGGCACAGCGGATCGGGTGAACATTGTGCAGACCATTTATGAGTACGTTGTGCTGCAGCAAATCAAAGGTCTCAGGCTCAGGCTCAAAACTGTGGACCGTCCCTTCCAATCCCACTAAGCCGGAACCTAGCAGACTGTACTGTCCAACATGGGCTCCGACGTCGACAAAGGTCATGCCCGGTTTGAGAAGTTCTTGGATGGTTCTCACGGTGGGAAGGTCATAGTAGCCGTCGACGGCGATTGAATAGCCAATCACGTCCGTCCATACGACCCGAATCTTCATTCCATTGCCGAGGCGCGTATCCACCGCAATGCGGTAATTCAGATCAGCAGCCATCTGGCGCAGGAGCCAGTGTGGCTTTCGGGGAGCCATTAGCTTGGCCGACAGACGGAGGGCAATCTTCGTTAGAGCGGGTGTGGCCCCTGCCAAGCGGAGAATCGGGGGTGAAAGGCCAGTTCTCATCGACCGCGGTCCCGAGCTATTAATCAGCGCCCCGACAGCGTTCGAACCGCAGACTATTGTCTGACGCTCATCTAGACGAGATTTTCATATTAACTTCTGGGCCGAGCGACAACGTACACCCACCCCCGTTAGAATGCAATGCTCCAGCCAGGCATGCGCATAAGGCTGGATGGCCATTGCATTACAATCTAGCTCCTTCTTGGGTGGAGAGGGAGAGTTTTGTGGCAAATGCTGTCAAGTCCAGGTAAGTCAGCTTCCCGGACAAGTTCGTTCCAGTGCCCATATGTACGGTTACCGCCGTTAATCCGGGATGTAGATTCGCGGGTTGCCGTCAACCGCAAGCAATCGCGATCACTTCCCGCAAGGCGACAGCCCCTGATGCCAAGGCCTCCGCCGTGACGGCTCGGGCTCCTGCGCAGGTTGCGGTGGCACTCGAATCGTCATGTTAATGAGTAATTGCTCAAGGAAGCCTAGCTGTTAAACCATGCACCCAGCTGCGGTACGCAGCGCATGGGGAAGCATAAATTAGCGCAGGTGTAAGGGTTCAGAAACCAGGAAACAGAAATCGGGAACTCCAAAATCCACACTTGACTTCTTCGGATAATCCACTACCATATGGTTGTGGATAAGTTAGACACAACATTTGCCGCTCTGTCTGATCCAACCCGCCGGGCCATGATCGAGCGACTCTCCCATGGGCCTGCCTCTGTGCATGGATTGACGGAACCGTTTGCACTCTCCCAGCAGATGATTTCAAAACATATTGCCTGCCTGGTGCGGGCGCGGATTGTGATCAAGACCAAGCGTGGAAGAGAGAGCGTGTGCAGGCTTAGGCCAGAGGCGATAAAGACAGTCAGCGACTGGGCGATTAGCTATCGCCGATTCTGGGAGGAGAGTTTCGACAAGTTGGATGTGGTTGTGAATCAAATGAAAAAAGAGGAGGTCAGAGATGAAAAAAAACACAGTTGACGAGAAAGAGCGGATGGTTGTCACTAGAGTTTTTGATGCCCCACGCGCATTGGTTTGGAAGGCGTGGACAACCCCGAAATATGTGATGCAGTGGTGGGGGCCGAAGGGTTTTACTGCGCCTGTTTGCGAGATGGATTTTCGCGTAGGAGGAAAATTTCTCTGCTGCATGAGAACGCCGGATGGCCAGGAGTTCTGGAATGGTGGGGAATACCACGAGATTGTTCTGCACGAGAAGATCGTTTACTCCATGTACTTTTCCGACGCGAAGGGAAACAAGGTTGAGCCTGCGCACTATGGAATAGAACATGAGGCCATAGACGATGCGCACGACGTGGTTATTTTTGAGGATTTTGGAAACGGCCAGACGAAACTCACCCTCATTGGAAATGAAACCATGGAGCAAGCAAAAACCAGCGGGCAAGTCGAGGGCTGGAATCAGATACTCGATAAAGTTGCCGCAGTTGTTGCGGGGCTAGCGCAGGCGAAATAAGAAGTTGAAGTTTTGATGATCGTCATGCGCGAGATATAGCTAAGGCTGGCGGCGGAGGCTCAGTTAGAATGGGCTTCTCGTCGCTGGCCGAATCGGCGCATTTTCCGGTAAGTGACCCTTGGCTCAACTGTTGCCTTCAGGCCAATGCGCTCAGCGACCAATGTTTACCGAACTCAACATTAGTCCTGTGAAGCGCGCGAGTGTTTACCGATTCAATTCTGCTTGCCTGATCAGTCGACTTCCCGTACAAGTTCGTTCCAGTACCCACATCTGCGGTTTCCCCCGTTAATCGGGAGGTATGGCTTCTCTCACAACCGCATCCGCTGAATTGTTAGCGTCGGTAGGTGAACCGGGCACTTCTTCGCCTCGATATGTAATCGGACCGGTCACCGCATTTTCTAAGAGTGCCACAGCAAAGACCGATGTATCATTCGACATCTGGCCCGGGTACGTCACGTTCACCGTATTAGGAATTATCGGGACCGAGCCGCGGACCTTCCGGGATTGGGTCACCCACAAGTACGCGAAATCCCATGGCAGATTGGCAAATGCGAGAAAAGCGGCCCCTCCGAGGACCGGTGCGCGAGGAACCGGGGCCGACGCTCAAAAACTACATCACGCCCTCCGGGTTGCAGCGGCTGAAAGACGAGCATCTGTTCCTACTGAGTCGCGAGCGGCCCGCGGTGGTGGAGGTCGTAGCGTGGGCTGCTAGTAACGGGGACCGCAGTGAAAACGCCGACTATCTCTACGGCAAGCGACGGTTAGGCCAGATCGATTCGCGGATTCGCTTTCTTACGAAACGCATTGACTCGGCCGTGGTCGTCGATCCCGCCGCTCCGCGGCCAGGGCCAGCCGCTACGCGCGTCTTCTTCGGCGCAACCGTGACCTACAAGGACGCCGCCGGCCTCGAACACGTCGTCTCGATCGTCGGCACCGACGAGGTGAACCTCGACCGCGGCTACATCAGCTGGCGCTCGCCTCTCGCCATTGCGCTAATAAAGGCGCGCTCCGGAGACATCGTGGATCTGCACGCGCCAGCGAAGACGGAACA
>Ga0181538_10003541_pt1 | contig 15168 bp, 14 predicted proteins | sample PEATcosm2014_Bin_40_FD_119773 | JGI IMG/M metagenome (GOLD analysis project Ga0181538, IMG submission 119773) | Peatland microbial communities from MTU Mesocosm Facility, Houghton, MI, USA - PEATcosm2014_Bin23_30_metaG | ecosystem: Environmental > Terrestrial > Soil > Wetlands > Peat | place...
AAGACCGCCGCGAGGCGGTCTTTCTGTTTGTTGCTCATCCTTCCAGGATATGAATTTAGGACAGTGAACTGGACCGCTATGAATTTTGCGATCATGGATGGAGGGCATCGAAATAGCTGCCGCGGCTTTCTTTACCCGCGGAGGTTCTCACCGAGACCGCAGCGAAGAGTGCGCGAAATCTTGTCCTCTGAAGCGGCAAACTTGGCGCGGCTTCCGATCGCTAACAGGGCGGCCGAGGTCAGCTTCCCAGCGTCTTCACATGGCCGCACTGGTATCCAGGCCAGCGGACGCGATGTAAGTTTAACATTCGCATCTAGCGGCGCAAAAAAACCATGACATTATCGCAATACCAGAAAGCTGCTCCTGCCGCTTTCCACGCCTGCGAGAATTTTTCTGAAGTGTTTTGGTCAAACGAATAGCCATTGTCGTCAAATTTTCTCTTCCAATAGGAATGCGGTTGTTCGTTAATATGGTCGCGGCCCCCTTGGCCGGGAGTTGCGGCCGATGCTACGACAATCGGCGAGAGTTTGCACAATAATCCGACATATCGCTTGGCACTCCACACTGGCAAATGTTCGGCAACCTCAAAGCTCACAGCCAGATCATATTGCTCCTCACCTAAACGGTCTCTCTCTATATTAAATTTCCGAACGGAGAGGCCTCTTTTTCTGCAATAGGCTAAGCCAGCTTCCGCGTATTCGAGGCCCTGCACTTCACAGTTTAGGCCTTTGAAAGCAGCCAATAGCGCTCCCGTGCCGCACCCTATGTCGATCACTGTTTTTGGCCGAAAGGATTCAACCATTGAACGTGCCATTACGTCGGCGCTATTGAGTGACTCGCCTTCAATTTCATTGTCATAGTAGATTTTCTCATAGATGAAATCGTGCGGTCGGATCAAATGGCGCGCAGTTTGGTACACCCGCGACATTTTGATGGACTTTACCAGACGTGACGCCGTGCTCATCTGTGTTAGACCATACACGAAGGTTGAATTATCTCGTTTCGAGGAGGCGACGGCAAGGAACGATATAATGGGGTTGCCCGTCGCCTGTTAATTTAAGGTTGAGGGCGCTCTCCCTACCAGGTCCCTGCGACGCGGTCGCGTTGCCAGGACGTCGGCGAGACGATCGCTTTTGCAGTATCTGGGCATTCGCCACTGCCCATCCTCGCTTTGACAATCGCAATCGCGCTTGTTCCGAGGCGAGAGAGCGTTGCCGGCTTACGTCAATGGCGCTCAACTTGGCCCCCCCTTGCCAAGGCGCATTAGGTAGCCCGCAACAGCAGGGCCCCAACTCCGGCTTCCCTGGGGCGTTCCTTACCGCCGCGGCGGCCACCGCCCATTAAAAGGGCGGCCCGCGCAGGCCCCCCAATCGCCTAAAAGCTGGGCCCGCGCCAGCGGGCTTGGCTCGGCTCCGCCCCTCGCGGATTCCTTACCGCCGCGGCGCACCTGCCCGTCAAGGGGCGCGCTGCAAGGCCTCCTAGTCTGCCCGGGCGGGTTAAGGCGCCCTCCTCCGAGATAATGGGCCCATGATGGCCGTGGCTGCCCACCGCCAGCCAAGCTCGAACCGTCGAAATCATCCCATCCCAAATCGCTGGAGAGCGAGAAAAGCCCCGGTCTTGACGGCCGGGGCTCCGCTAGCCGCATCGAAAAAAGTGCGCGATCAGCGTGAAACGGCAATTGCAGGCGCATTATTCGCGGATGATTCGAATTTGGGCATTTCATCGCGAAACCACTTCCAGGCATGACCGACCTGCTGATCCAGGCCTGGAAATCTCGGGGTCCAACCTAAGTTCGTTCGCGCTTTCATCGAGTCACTCACAAGCACAGGCGGATCGCCTGGGCGCCTGGGACACATTTCGGTAGGTATTGAATGCCCCGTAACCTGCTCGCATGTTCGTACGACCTCGCTTACCGAAAATCCTTGTCCATTTCCCAAATTGAACGCTTCGCTCGCCTTTCCTGCAGCGAGCCAATTAATCGCTGCCACATGCGCATCGGCCAGATCGCAGACGTGAACATAATCGCGAATACACGTACCATCTGGTGTCGAATAATCGCATCCGAAAATCTTGACTGACGGACGGCGACCCATTGCCGCGAACAGGGCCAGCGGAATCAAGTGGGATTCAGGGAGATGTAATTCTCCCAATTCACCATCCGGATCGGCTCCCGACGCGTTGAAATATCGCAACACGACGTGTCCGATATCGTGCGCAGTCTCGGCATCTCGTAGCATACGTTCAGCGACCAATTTCGAATATCCATAGGGATTAATTGGACGTTGGTCATCGTCGTCTTGTATCGGCAACCTCGCGGGAAGGCCAAATGTTGCACAAGAACTTGAGAAGACGATTTTCTTGCAGTCGTGCGCTGCGCAAGCTGCCAGCAACTTTGCCGTTCCACCGATATTGTTATCGTAATATTTTATCGGGTCTGCGACGGATTCACCGACATAAGCATATGCCGCAAAATGAACGGCCATTTCAGGACGCCATTTTTGGAAAACGCGCTGCAGGTCATTTTCGCTCCGTATATCACCTTCCTCAAAAGGCCCCCATCTGACCGCCCATCGATGGCCGCGTTCAAAGTTGTCGAATGTAACTGGTGTGAACCCGGCACGGGCCAGAGCCTTGCACGTGTGGCTTCCGACAAATCCTGCGCCGCCGGTTACTAGTATTGTCCTCATATACAGTCCGAAGGCTTCGGTAGACCAATCAGTCAAATCGATTAATTTTGCATTTCTGTGTAGCCCGATTGGAGCCTAACGTCCATGGCTTGGTCACCGGCATTGCTCGACGTAGAAATCGCAGCAGTTTACTGCTCCTAATATCCTTCGAACGGGATTGATAATTTGCACAGCGGAATGACGGTACAAGTCGCCATTATAAAGCAGTATTCGGGTGTATGCGGAAACACGAGCGTACCTCGTTGACTGCACCCCCCTGTCCGACGTGTAGGACACGGGGTAATGAAAGCTATGTAATTTGGTCAAACTGCATAACGCTGCGCGACCGGCGTATGAATAAGATCACCGTGGTCCGATTTCTTTGCCACGCCAGCGGCACCAACACGACGCATGCTGTCCACCAGGCAAACGCATGCAGCAAAATGGCCGCAGCGATCGGCACGTACCAACTTAGAACCATAGCGTAGGAGGGACTTCCAAGTCGCCGGCGCAGCAGGATGTCCAGCGCGACATAGGTAGGAATCGCGCAAAGCTCGGCGTAGCCATAACCAATAATCCCGAAGCTCGATAACAACAACCACGCTGCCGCCGCAAAGACGCTAACGTGAATAGCGTTGAAGATCGCCACGTCCAGGTTGCGCCTGAAAATATACAGAACGTAGGAATGCATTGAGAAAACCGCGTTGGTCAGCGTTGAAACCGCAATAAACGGGTATAGGGTCAGGATCGGCAGCCAGCGGCCGCCCAGAGCCAGAGTAACAATATCGCGTCCCAAAAGTGCAAAGAGCACCAGAAACGGCCCCAAGGCCAGAACCTGGAGCACCATTCCTTGATCAAGGGCTCTCAACAGCCTTGCCGGATCGTTTTCGATCTTAGAGAGCGCAGCAATCGACAGACGCCAGGTCGCATTCTTGACAAACGCCAGCATGTCGATGACGCGTGCAGCTAAGGCGACGAAGGCAACGGCTTCGACGCCCAGCAGGCTTCCTACGATGACTGAATTCACAAGACCCCTAGCCGTCCATATGGCCGAAGACAGCGAGAATCCAATTGAATATCTGAGCATGTCTTTGAGAATTGACCATCGCCACGCCGGTCGCGGAACCCACCTCGCCAACACGTGGTACAGAACACATTCCAAAACTTGCTGGACAATCAATCCCGTTGCCAAGGACCAGGCGCCGTATCCGCTCAATGCCAACGGCAACGACACGGCGTAGAAAATAAGCTGCACTGTCAGTTCGACCACCGCGATTCGCAGGTAGTCCAGTTTACGCTCAAAGCGCGCTTGGACCGGAATTGTTAGAAGATTGACCGGCAACCCCAAGGCCAGAAACGCCAGGATTGGCATCGCTTGACCGAGCCCAATCAACGTTCCCGCGTTAGTGGCAACGATTAGCTCGACGATCGCCGCCGCGACGCCCGTCACAAACAAGAAGGTGCTGGCTATGTTGAAGGTAAGGGCGTCCGGATCTTTCGCGCCACGAACTAGGAACACGCCAATTCCCAATTGGGCGGTTGCAGCGGTAAAAGCATTTATTCCAAAAGCTGCCGTGTAACGGCCATACTCGGTTGGGCCCAGAAACCGAATAAGGAATAGAAATCCCAACACGCTTACAACGATCGAAAGAACTTGCCGCGCTGCCAGCAGAAGCCCGCCCCGGAAGATCCTTTCTCCAAGCCCGAATGTTTCTGACGTGTGCTGCTCTGAGTTGGACATTGCGGCTGTATGATGCTCGAACTGGTTGAACCGCGCGGGCGCCTGCGTTATTAACCTTACATACGGTCTTGAGACCAATTGAAACTGATATTAATCCCAGAAACCTGATAACAGACTGTAACGCGCCCTGTATCGACACGCGCCGTAATGTTCGCGTTGAGAAATTTGGCCTTGCCGCGTGCATGACGAATGACAGCTGATGATGGCAAAGACAATCCCCTCGGATTTAAAAAAATGGAACTCACCGTCATCATTTGTACGCTTAATCCAAAACGCCATAATTTTCTGCGTGTTCTTGAGGCCCTACGCAATCAGACTTTGGATATGCAGGAATGGGCGCTCTTAGTCATAGACAATGCTTCGTCAGAGCCTCTACAGGACTGTTGGGATTTTTCCTGGCACCCGCACGCGCGGGTAGTTAGGGAGAATCAGCCCGGCGTCGCTGCGGCGAGACGTCGGGCGATCATAGAAACTACCACCGATCTTATTGTTTATGTCGATGACGACAACGTGCTCGCCGAGAACTACTTGTTCGAGGCAGCGAAAATCAAGCATGAATGGAAAATGCTCGGGATTTGGGGCAGCGGTCGAATTTTGCCCGAGTTTGAGGTGGAACCGAGAGACGACTTCATTGAATTTCTTCCCAGCTTAGCGCTTAGAGAAGTAAACGGTGCGCGTTGGACCAACACCTATCCCTCTGCAAGCCTACTTCCCGAAATAACGCCATGGGGCGCCGGGCAATGCGTGAGAACGGAGGTCGCTCGAGCCTACTATCGAGCGGAAGACTTATCCACGATCCAGATGTCAAGCCCTGCACTCTTTGCACAGCTACGAGGCCGCACTACCGAGGATGTTGAGATCTGCCTTTTCGCGTGCAGCGTGGGTTGGGGCATAGGCATCTTTCCGCACCTTAAAGTAACGCATCTCATTACCAGGGAACGGCTCACGGAAGAGTACCTGTTGAAAATCCGCGAGTTTACCGGCGCATCTAACGTCCTGGTCGAATATAAATGGCACGGCATTGTGCCCCGAAATCCATATTCCTTGAGAGGTATGATGCACTTTGTCTGGCATACCTTGGTCACGAGGGGATTCCGTCGTCGAATGTATTTCGGCAGCGTCCGTGCCAGGCTTAGGGCGCGATCCATTATCTCCGCTAGCCGAACCAATACCCGCCGAGGCAAGGACTGAAGACCTGAACGGGATATGGTAAAGGACAAATGCTTGATAGGCCCCTCACACGATATGCACAGTACAGGGTGAACTGAAACTGAGATGTCCGTTGATCCGCTCGTCAGTATTATTGTCCCTGTGCACAATGGGGAGCGCTTCATTCGCCGTACTCTCGAGTCAGCGCTTGCCCAAACCTATCACCCTATTGAAATTATCGTCGTTGATGATGGCTCGACCGACCGGACCGCTTCTATTGTCGAGGCTTTGGCAAGCTACGATAAACGGTGCAATCTATTTCGCCGATCGCACTCCGGCGTGTCGGCTTCACGCAATTTCGGAGTAAGTCAGGCCCGTGGAACATTGATTGCCCCACTGGATGCCGACGATCTCTGGCATCCGCAGAAAATTGCTCGCCAGGTCGCGGTGATGCAATCGTCGCCGGCCGCAGTGGGCTTGGTCTACTGCTGGACTATTGAGATAGACGAAGATGACACCATTATTCCGCGAGCCATTGACACCGGAATTGCCGAAGGTCGTGTCTTGGCTGACGTAATTGCACGAGCGGGCATCATTACGAGCGGGGCCAACCCGCTCATCCGACGATCCTATTTCGACGCCGTCGGGGGATATGATTCGAGCGTCGAGTTCGGCGAGGATTGGAAACTGCAGCTTTGCCTTGCAGACATTTGCGAGTTTGCGGTCGTCCCCGCATATCTGGTCGGCTATCGCCGCACAACTGGGAGCGCATCTAAAAATATTGCCAGGATGGCGCGCTCTATGGAAAACATCTCACGCTGGGTCATCCAACGATGGCCCGATACACCGCCCAACGTTATCGACAGCATGGATTATCATCGCAATAGCTATCTCGCGCACTTGGCGCTGACGAACAACCAGTTTGACAGCGCCATTCGATACACGTTGAAAAGCCTAAAGGCTCGCCCTCGAGCAGTGTTCTCGCGCCCCACATTTACATTCGGAGCGCGCTTATTGGCGCGCATGTCGGGAATTCGACCATATCCACGACCGCGCCGAACTGACGCGATTAGCTTTTATACTTTTTGCACCTCGTCGAAATTGCCTGTTTCCTTATAAAGGATAATTTTCATGGACGAAAAAATAGAATCATTTGGCGCATTGCATAATGCTCTAACGCCAGGCATAAAATCATTTGGCATGGATGACCGCCCACTCAACTGGCTCGCACGAGCCGACGGCTTCCCATTCTTGATTGGCCTTTACAATGGATAGAATTCTTGTGACCGGCGGAGCCGGCTTTCTCGGCTCACATCTGTGCGAAAGACTGCTCGCCCAGGGGCATGACGTTCTTTGCGTGGATAATTTCTTCACCGGCAATAAGGCGAACGTCGCTCATTTGCTCTCGCAACCGCGGTTCGAGCTATTGCGGCATGATGTGACATTTCCGCTCTATATCGAAGTCGACAGGATTTATAACCTCGCCTGCCCAGCTTCCCCTATCCATTATCAATTCGATCCGGTGCAAACGACTAAGGTTAGTGTCCACGGTGCCATCAATATGCTGGGGCTTGCCAAACGAGTTCGAGCGAAGATACTGCAAGCTTCGACATCTGAGGTTTATGGCGATCCTGAAGTTCATCCGCAGACGGAGAGCTATTGGGGACGCGTTAATCCGATTGGATTGCGCTCATGCTACGATGAGGGTAAGCGATGCGCCGAGACGTTGTTTTTCGATTATTGGCGCCAGCATAAACTAAAGATCAAGGTCGTTAGGATTTTCAACACCTATGGCCCGCGCATGCATCCAAACGATGGGCGAGTGGTGTCCAATTTTATCATTCAAGCTCTCAAAGGAGAGGATATCACCATCTATGGTGAAGGCACGCAGACTCGCAGCTTTTGCTACGTTGATGACCTGATCGACGCAATTATACTTGCCATGAATACGCCCGACGATTTTACCGGACCAGTCAACATTGGTAATCCGACAGAATTTACAATACTCGAACTTGCTGAACTGGTAATGAAGCTGGTCAGGTCCAAGAGCAAGATTGTTTTTAAGCCGTTGCCAAGCGACGATCCCCGCCAGCGACAGCCAGATATCTCGCTGGCCAAGAAGGTATTAAATTGGTCGCCTATCACCGAGCTCGAACATGGTCTCGACCGCACCATCCGATATTTTAAGGACCGAATTGGCATGACTTAATGCCAAGCGCCAAGCCGGAAAGCCCAGTACCTATATCGAGCTATGGATTTCATAATCAACGGCCGCTTTTTGACGCAACGCGTAACGGGCGTTCAGCGTTATGCCCGCGAACTTGTGGGCGCCCTAGATAATATCTTGGACGCAACCGCCGAGTTTAAAATTACGGTGATGTCTCCGCGACTTTCCGAACCGCCTCCGGTTTGGCGTAATGTCGAATTGCAGCAAGTAGGACATCTTCAAGGTCACGCCTGGGAGCAATTTGAGTTGCCATGGTATTCAAGAGGAAAGTTACTTTTTTGTCCGGGTAACACGGCGCCGATCATTTCGCTGCTTGGATCCCAGCCTGTCGTCGTTACGGTGCACGATCTTTCTTACATGTATTTTCCCGAAGCTTATCGCTTAGTCTTCCGGCTATGGTATGGCTTCATCATCCCACTGGCTTTCAGATGTGCGAGTCGCGTTATAACGGTCTCGGAATCCGAGCGCCAAGCGATACTCGCGCACTACCCGAAAGCGGCTGGTAGATTGCGCGCAATTGCGAACGGAGGCCTGCCGGCAGCCTTTCTGACCCGTAGTCCAGACCTGGATGCACAACGCGATGATTATATTCTTTATGTCGGCTCTCTGAGCAAACGCAAAAATATCGGGCGCATGCTGGACGTCGCGTGCCAACTCGCGCGCAAGCGAAGATTCCATTTTATCTTTGTCGGTGATGTGTCGAAGAGCCTAACGACCTCCGCCGCCCAAATCCCCGAGGATATTGCCTCCGAAATCACATTCGTTGGTCCGGTGGACGACCCAATTAGGCTGGTCTCCTACTATCGAAATGCAATGTGTCTTATGTTTCCTTCGCTGTACGAATCGTCGGGTTTACCGCCGATCGAGGCAATGGCGTGCGGATGCCCAGTACTCGCTTCGGATATCCCAGCTTTAAGAGAGCGGTGTGGCGATGCCGCGCTGTACTGCGATCCACATGACGTTGAATCGATGACCACTGGATTGGAGCGCCTCATGGATGATGAAACCCTCCGATCGCGACTAGAAGCGCTCGGCCGTCAGCGTGCCTCGATGTTTACGTGGGAACGCTGCGCACGAGAAACGCTCGACCTCATACACAATTCAATCGAAAATCGCTAGACTTTCGAATTCTAGTCAGCTCGATCATGCGAGCTCCTTCGTACGCCGCCGGCCGACCATTTCGTGCATCAAGAGCTCATATTCATCGAGGGCCCGCTCTGCATCGAACCTCTGTGCCGCTGCCAGACAAGCCGTGCTCCAGATTGGGATTTTCGATTTATTCTCTACTACATTAACGATCGCGGCTGTCCACGCCTCTTCATTCCAAGGTGGTACCAGTAGCCCCGTCATCCCATCGTCGATGATTTCTGGTAATCCGCCGATATCCGAGGCAATGACCGGCAAGCCCGCAAACAATGAATGCACTGCCACACCGGGAAAATTCTCTAGCCATAACGAGGGGACCAAGAGCGCCGTCGCTTCAGACATATATTGTGCGATGAATTCCTGATCTACCCGTCCGTGAAATCTTATCCAGCTCGTATGCTCGTAGGATTTTCTCAATTCTTCTTCGCTGGATCCACCTCCCAAAACGTCTACATCGAATTCTATTTTCTTGTAAGCCTCAAGCGCGCAACGCAATACTCGATCGATGCCCTTTGATGGATCGAGCCTGCCCACGTAAAGTAGGCGCGGTTTACTGTCGCTCGACCAGGTTCTTGTTTTGACCAGAAAGTAATTTGGGTTGGGAATGATCGCTTTTCGCCATCGCGATAGATCGGCGTACTGCTCTACCTCCTCCATTACGGCACGCGATGGCGACACGAAGGAAAAATGTTCTGTCCGGTCGAGCCAAGACATACGAATTGTCTTCTGAACTCGACACGCAAAGCATAAGCCGCGACATTGGCGACCGTTTCTGAAGCGACTCTTGTTTAGACAGATGATCCCGTAATCGTGCAGGACCTGGATGCAAGGGATGCCTGCCTCGCGAATCCACCTCCAGATATTGAGCCCGATGCCATCGATCGCGTGTAGAACGATGATATCCGGCAATAATTTTCGACAAACTTCACCGAAGATTCTCGTGTTGCTTGGATTTGCCAGATCATGCAAATGCCATACCGCCTTAAGGAAGGGATTGGCTTGCGGACCGATTGGATACGGCCGTGGAAACGTTTTGTAGTGAAATTGAACATGCACGCCGTCGGGTGCCTCTGGGGGAGATGAGCTCGTAGAGCCGTCCGCCAGGAAGTGGACATCATGGCCTCGCCCGGCTAGTCCGAAGGCAAGGTTCAACGCCGAAAGCTCGGCTCCGCCGAACGAATTGACGAATGAGTTAACGCAAAGAACTTTCATTGCAAATGCTCGCTCGTTGGGCAAAGTTTTCGATCGCTACGCCAAGCGCTCATTTCAAATGCTGGTGGTCCTGGATTATTGTCAAGATAGCGCCGTCGGCTGCGTCAATGGGCTGCCTTCTGCACCGCAGGTTTAACGGTTGCCGGCAATTGCAACGTTAACGGAACTCGGGCTTGGAATTGAGCGGAATCTTTGTCTAGCCACTCCTCTTCCTCTAGTGCGTTGCAATCGCTAGAAGCAAGGCAGATAAGCATGGATGGATCGTCGAAAGCGAAGCAAATGAGGCGATACATTTTCCCAAGACATGACCTCTGCGCAACAACGGCAAGATGCGTATTCTTCATCTAAATGTACTTTATCCTCCCCGTACCAGCGGGGGCTCGGAGCGGTTTGTAGGGGCTTTGGCCCAGGAACAAGTTAAATGTGGTCATGACGTTGGCGTAATCACCCTCGCACCCAATCCCGAGCCAGCAAGCATCGAGAATGGCGTTACCGTCTATCGGATCGGCCATGGCGGACTGTTCTGGTTCGAGAATTGGCAAAAGCACTCGGCGCCGATTCGCTATGCCAACAAAGCTCTGACCAACTGGAACCCAATCACACTGCGTCAAGTTCGTCATGTCGTCGAGCTATTCCGGCCTGACGTCATGAACAGTCATTGCATGCTCAGCTTTCCAGTCGATAGCTGGAAGGCGGCCGCGGAACGGGGCATTCCCATTGTTCACGCTTTGCATGAGTTCAATTTGGTTTGCCGAAATACGAACGCGTTCCGTAACGGCCGTATGTGCGAGAGCATGTGCCTCGCATGTCGCATCAACGAACCGAAGCGCTGGCTAAGCCGCCATGTTACGGCGGTCGTTGGGGTGAGCCACGACGTGCTGCAGCGGCACCTCGATTTCGGTTTCTTCCGACATGTCCCGCCGGAGCGCCGTTCGGTGATCTGGAGTACATCACCGATCCCGATGAGAAGTCGCCCACCGCGGACACCAGACGCGCCTTTCACAATTGGGTTCATCGGCCGCATTGTTCCCGAAAAGGGGCTGGAAACTCTTCTTGACGCAGCTGCAAATCTGCCCAGCACCGGCTGGCAGCTTCTCGTCGCGGGCGCAGTTTCGCCGCCCCTCGACCCGAGGGCGCTAAGGGCGCGTGTTGCGGGTCTACCTGTAAAGTGGCTCGATGTTGTCCCTGCCGCGGAATTCTATCCGCAGATTGATCTTCTCGTCGTTCCTGCAATCTGGGCCGATCCAGGACCATTGGTCGTCCACGAGGCCTTCGCGAATGCTGTGCCGGTTGTCGGAGCCAGAATCGGTGGGATCAAAGATTTTATCGAGCAGGGAATAACCGGCTGGCTTTACGAGCCTGGCGACTCTGCCGCACTGACAGCTATTCTCACGGAACGGATCCGTGACGGCCGCAAGGGCCTGCCTCAGGAAGCCGCTTTTTCCCAATTTCGGTCCGAAACCACTCCAGAGCGTGTCGCTGAGCGCTACGAACGGGTCTATCGGTCAGTAATTGACGACAATCATATCGGCAAATGAGCGTTTGACCATTTGGGTCCACCATTCTCGGAAGCGAGTTTCAGCGCGCGAGCGCATGCCTGATCCATATTGTAATATTGATAATCTGCAAGCCGCCCGGCAAAGCAAAAGCGGGGAAATTCGGCCCGCGCCGCCGCAGCGTATTTTGCGTACAGCTGCTGATTCTCGTCGCGCGGGATGGGATAATACGCAATCGTTTTGCCCGGCTCGTGCGGGCAAGGATATTCGATCATCAAGGTCGTAACAGACGCCTTTTGCCCGGTAATGATCTTTTGCTCGCTGACCCGGGTATATTCATGATTATTCGGATAGTTGACGGTCCCAACCGGCTGATGCTGAACTTCTTGCAGAGTGCGCTCCTCCAAACGAAGGCTTCGGTACGCGAGCGGCCCAAACCGATGGTCCAAGAGCTCATCGATTTCGCCCGTGAACAGGACGCGTCCCTCATCTTTCCCGGACGCGGCGGGCTTCCAATCCCAATCGAGTACAATCTCGATGTTCGGATGATCCAGCATGCGCTGGAACAATGCACTGTAGCCGTGCAAGGGAATCGCTTGGTAGGTATCCTGAAAACATCTGCCGTCCCGACTGATCGAAACCGGAACGCGCGCGGTTACGCTCGGGCTTAATTCTTCCAGCCGCAATTGCCATTGCTTGATGGTGTATCCTTCAAATACATTTCGATACACATATTCCGCCAAATCCCGAATCGCGGGTTGATCCGATTCTCGCAATTTCAAAATTGGAATCTTCTTGCCAAAACCATATTGCGCAATGAGAGCGTTTTCCGTCCGGGCGGCAACTTCTTCTGGGAAAAGGGCTGCGAGGCTATCGAGATTGAAAGGAATCGGAATGAGCTTGCCCTCTACCAAGCCGAGCACATGGTGCTCATAGGGACGCCAAGCGGTAAAATTAGAAAGATAGCTCCACACCACATCACTGTTAGTGTGAAAGATGTGAGGTCCATACCGATGAACTAGAATTCCATAATCATTCATTTCATCCCATGCATTACCGCCGACATGAGAACGGCGCTCTACCACGAGCACGCGTTTGCCCGCCTTCGCCATCCTCTCTGCGAAGGTAGCGCCCGTAAACCCAGCTCCAACTACTGTCCAATCAATGGCCATGATTGTGGAAGACAATGCCCTCTGTCACGCACCCACGCCACAGCTGCTCGTCAGAGAAAACTGCGCCACTGATCCGTATTGCACGTAATTATGAGTTGCGGCCAGAGGATTATTAGAAAGCGTCTGCTCAACGAAAATCTTCTTTATCTTAACCAGTAACCATGAAGGTATCGCTGCAAGGATTTCCAATTCGAGGGCCTCGATATCAATCTTTAGAATATCGATTGATCCATGCTCATCAACGATGTTTCTAAGCAGCGTTATGGCATCTAAGCATGGCACCGTTGTGTAGGACCCAGTTTTCACCCCCAAGCCTCCGTACCTACCGGTCTCTTCAAATCCGAACTCCTCTCGACCGTCACGCAATGCTACCGCTGCTTCCTCCAGCTTATATCGAGCTTCAAATCCCGAGAGGTTTTGCTTCAACCGAAGGATATTTGTGGGGAGCGGCTCGAACAAATAGCAAAACGATTGTTCGGCCGCCGAAAGAAAAAACGCAGCCGAAATGCCTATATTGGATCCAAAGTCGACTATGATTTTCTCTTCGCCCGAAGTCTCATAATCCATGCGAAAAAATATTTCATTGATTGTGAGCACATCGTGCCAAGAGAAAACCTGCAATTGCAATTTTCTGTTATTGAAACAAAGGCTCTGAAGACATGGATACGAGCCGACTCTGAAGATATAACGCCCGATAAAATCGACAGGGTGATCATGATATAGAAAAATTTTTTTCAATGCCTTGTAGTGCCTTGGTTCAAATAATGCGCGCAGCACTGTTCGGATATCGCGCCCTTTTTGGACCTTAGGCTCGCTCGGTTCAACCACGGCTGCGGCGCCTCTGACCAATCCAATCAAGCTCGAACTCTTGCATTGCGAGCTAGCCCAAACTTGACACGATCCGTCACCGAGTGAGACGCGAATGCACGACCAACTGGGGTTCTTATAAATGCCCTTGCGCCGATAAGGCAGACAGCCAATGCATACGAGTACGATACTGGCAATTGCTCGAACAAAAGCGATATAGTGACCTGCAACGTGAGCAATGCGAAGAAAATATCTTCGTCGGTGCGAACACGTAAGTTTACCACACAGGCCACCACAAATGTGCAAAGCAATAGCAAGCCAAAGACGCCGCCAAGCATTATGAAACCATTATGTGGCGACCCCACGCCGCCGCTGCCCGCAGCTACGTATGAGATAAACTCTCCGATTGGCATGCCGAACGGATTTGTCAACATCACTTGTAACCCGGACAGAAATGAATCAAGACGGTCCGATATGTTGTTTGTGACATTAGGATCATCACCAAAGCGAGATGCGATAAAATCGAACTGCGACAGAACAATTAACGTTATAACGAGAACCGCCGGCATCACCGCGAACCGAAGGAATGAAATGCGGCCGCGTGTGACCAAGAGCGGAATGATGAGAATTGCACCGCCGGCGACAAGTCCGCCGCGACTCCGGGTATAGTAAAAGATCGCCAATAAGGCCGCGGAAACGAGGACAACCGGAAGAATTCTTCGTTTCACAATACCGAAATAAGCTCCTGCAGCGGCGGCCAATGCGGCAACATGGCCTGCTTCATTGGGGTGCCCCGAAAGTCCCGGATAACGCAAAAAGCCGACTTCATTACTCGCAAGGACTTGCGCATAGCCAGGAGCAAAGCCCCATTCGATCAGCTTCGATGAATACGCTGAGTCCTGTATGACGAAGATGGGTACAGTTGCCAGAAGACCGATAATCAACCCCCAACAAAAAGTTTCAAGAATACGATTATCATCGAGTATTACGACGATATAGAGAGCCGCAAAGCTATAAAGAATGTAGTGGTAAGCTAGAATCGCTGTCCGCGGGTCGGGCGATAGCGATGGAGCGACGTATAACGCACCAATAATCAGTCCGTACAAAATGAGCGGTAGAATGCGGCGCGGCGCCAGCGAATAGAATCCCAAAAGGCCGGTTGCACCGAGACAAACAAAATCGCTCAAACGGTATCCGTAGCCGCCCGTAGCCGACGCACCCTCCCCGCCGCCTCCAAGAAGAATATTGAACTGCACGCAAAATCCGAACAAAAACGCCACAACCAGCCTCAATAAGGAGGCGTGGTACCGTGTGACCAGGAAGCTTGGAGCCTTCCGAAGCCCGGCGAATGCGAAATTCGACTTCATTACGTTAAGCGCCTTGAACGTTGCTTGAGCGTCGATAGTCATTCCGAGCTGAAGCGAGCGAATAACCTGTGCTCGGCCAAAAGCTTCATATCGACTGCCAGTTTTCTATTGAAGACATACGTGCAATTCAAGTATTATATCATGTGTATCGCATAATCATATTTACCCTGTTTTTAGGCGGCGCG
>Ga0181538_10003545_pt1 | contig 15154 bp, 4 predicted proteins | sample PEATcosm2014_Bin_40_FD_119773 | JGI IMG/M metagenome (GOLD analysis project Ga0181538, IMG submission 119773) | Peatland microbial communities from MTU Mesocosm Facility, Houghton, MI, USA - PEATcosm2014_Bin23_30_metaG | ecosystem: Environmental > Terrestrial > Soil > Wetlands > Peat | place...
GCAAGTGCGAGAAGCAGTGTGCTACAGAAAATGGAAAATAGTGGGAACGAAGCTAAGAAGTACTTGAAAACAAAGAAAGTCGGTTTTTAAAATGTTGCAGATTATGCGCGTTTTGCGCGCAAATTAGCACCCGAAAGAGCAAAAAACAGACGATTCTACGCAACCAAAACGAAGTTTGGGAGGCGCATGCCCGTGCCCTGAAAGTGACAGGATGTCGGCTACGCAAGCGCCGCGCAGTCCTGTAAGGGCACGCCATGGCGTGCCCCTACGATCCTCAGGAATCCGCCTCGCTGCGAACCGGCCGGCATTGCGTTGACGGGCCGTTAGGCATATATTACCTTCGGCGTCGAATGCGTAATTGAGGCGCTTTATATGATCCTAGGCCGGGTGGCGAAAAATGCCGATGAAGATGCGATATCCTGCCATTAAAACCGCCTTCCTTTTCGCGGTGCTATCAGGACTGTTTCCCGTTGTTTTGTGGCCGCAAGGAGCCATGCCCCTTAACCCTGCGATGCCTTCCATCCGCAACATAGAGAAGCACCGCTGGCACATTTTCGGGAAGGTCGTCGATTTCAAAGGTGAGCCCATTCGACAAGCTGACGTGCACATCGACTTGGGCTACGGCATGAAGTTGATCCGCGATGTGCAGACGGACCTTCAGGGGCGGTTCTCGACTGAGTACGAACTGGAATTCACCACCTTTAAGACTGTCGTCGCGAAACTCTCGGTGGACCGGGAGGGCTACCATGCTGCGCGCGAGATCGTGGATTTCGGGAACGGGGATAAGACCTGGGAAGTCACGATCACGATGCGGGAAGATACTGACGACACAGAGGAGTTAGCCGAAGGATCGTTGGTGAATGAGCTTGGGCAAAAGCTGAGGTCGGATTTGGAGACTGAGAACAGCGTGGGATCCGGGCGCAAGGACCTGGCGCGAGGGGTCCATGAGCTTTTCGACCGCCAAGAACCACTGAAAGCGGTGGACTCCTTGAACGAGGCCTCGAAGAAGTCTCCGGATTGTGTTGATTGCCGGATTCTCCTGGGACTCGCCCGGCTTGAGGCGGGAGGCCTGAACGGCGCCGCCCGCGAATTTGTGGACGCCATGAAGGGTGCGGATGAGAAGAACAACAACCTTCAGCGAGCCCGATTGAACCTGATCTTCGGCGTGCTGGAGGATTGGAAAGGTGAGTACGCGAAGGCCGCCGGGTTCCTGATGCAGGCCAAAGCGCAAGCTCCTAACGATCCGCTCATTCTGCGCGAACTCGGCCGCACGCTCATTCTCCAGAAGAATCTTGAGGCTGCCGAAGATTACTTGGGCCAGGCGATCCGCGCCGGAGATTCTCAAGAATCGAAGATTCTTCGCACGCGGGCACTGCTGGATGACGGTGATACAAGGGCCGCCGCGGCGCAACTCAAAGAATACATGGGTAACCGCCCGGCTACGGATTTCCCGCTGCCCGTGCGCAACCTTCACACCCAGGTTTTGGCGCGGCTCAAGTTGGAGTCAGCTTCGAAAGTCTCATCCGTCCTCAACCAGCCGCTTCTCACTTTAGTCCAGTCAATCCCCGAGCTTCATACGATGGCACCGGCGGCGAGCCAGGATCAACTCGCCACGATTCTTGCCGAGACCGGTCAGGACGTCCAGGCCTTCTTCCAGAACTTCTCGAACACCATGTCGGAGGAGCAGGTTCGCGAGACCCGCCTGGGAAAAAAGGGTGAGACCAAAGACCTGTTGGAAGAAGACTTCCAGTACCTGCTTCTCGCCAAGCCGGAGAAATGGGGTGTCGGCCTGGAAGAATATCGCACCGATAAGCATGGCGACCGGACAGGGTCAAAGGGTCTGGATGCCGGTTTCATGCTGACCTCCGGTTTTGCTTCCGCTTCCTTGGTTTTTCATCCCGCCTATCAGTCCGGCGCGGCATTCCGGTTGATCGGCCAGCAAACCGTTGCCGGACATCATTGTCAAGTGGTAGCTTTCGCCCAGTCGCCGGAGAAGGCTCAGATGGTCGAGCGGTTCAACACCGATCAAGAATCGATTCTGGTCCTCTTCCAGGGAATAGCCTGGATTGACTCGAACAGCTACAAAATCGTTCGCCTGCGGAGTGACTTGCTGTCGCCACAACCCAAGATCCGCCTGGAACGGCAAACCACCGAAATCACTTACCAGCCCGTTCAGTTCAAGGAACTCGCCTCCGCCATGTGGTTGCCTACAGAAGTCGCCGTCACCGTCCAGTGGAAGGGAAGGACCTTTCGGAACTCACACACCTACTCGCGCTTCAAGCTGTTCAACACGGAGGTGAAGGAAAAACGCGGAACCCAGACTGCACCGACTCCGCCTCTGTCAGACTGACCAGCGCTCTCGCGTTGTAGCGGCGGCCCTCGCGGCCGCCCCAGGGCAATCACAAGAGATGCACCTTTGGAGCCTCGCCACGACTCAACTCTAAGACGCCTTGGGTCTTGGGAAGGGTGTGTGTATGGGCGTGCCGCGCGAAAAAGGCGACAAATAGGCCGAAATAGGCGGATTCTTTGCGATTTTAGTATCCTAGCCGCAACCCGCTACTCACCCGAAACGTCATAGCTTGAAGAGCTAGTTTTACGCAGACGGGGTTCTTTTCCGTCCGCGCTCGGTGTTTATATGAATGGCATTTCCATTGCTGGGGTTATCGGGATGGCATTCATGTACGGTTGGAAGTTGCCGCCGCGTAACTTTACCAACTCGCAAATCTGAATGGTCGACCGGGGCTAGACCTCTTTGAGGGTAGGCCCCGCTCGCAGTGTGTATCGGTGGAGGTTGCCAATGAGGATGCAAGTTTGCCGGCTATCCGGGGACCGCGACATTAGATCGGCTCTAACCTTGGTTTGCGGAAGCCTGCTGGTTATGAGCGTGGCCACGGCGGGATGGAGCCAGACGCCGAGCAGCCTCTACAAAGCCGCGGGCACTGTGGCGAGTACCGAGCCAACGGGTTTCACCCTCCAGACCGATGCCGGAGTTCGTCTTGCCGTCGAGATCCCCAACAATGCCCTCCTTGTCCGGGTTGCTCCGGAAGAAAAGACGCTCAAGAATGCCACCAAGATCAGTGTTGCAGATATCGCTGTGGGCGACCGCGTTTTGGTTCAAGGGCAGATATCGAGTGATCAGAAGACCCTCGCTGCCGTCCGCGTGATTGACATGAGCAAAGCAGCCATTGCGCAGAAGCACGCGGCGGAAACCGCACAGTGGCAGCGAGGCGTAGGGGGACTGGTGAACGCCGTCGATCCTGTAGCGAACACCATCACCGTTGCGACCTCAGGCTTCGGTGGCGCGAAGAAGACGACGGTCCACGTTTCCAAGGACACCATTCTACGCCGGTACGCGCCGGATTCGGTGAAGTACGAAGAGGCAAAGCCCGCCCCGCTCAGCCAGATCCAAACCGGTGATCAGCTCAAGGCGCGAGGCACGCGCAGCGCCGACGGCAACGACTTCGACGCCCAGGAGATTGTTTCGGGAACGTTCCTGAACATTGCCGGCACCGTCTCATCAGTTGACACCACCCAGAACACGCTCACGGTCACGGACTTGAAAACCAAGAAACCGCTTGTGGTGAAGCTTACGGCGGACTCCCAGCAGCGCAAGCTCGACCCCCAGTTGGCCCAGAGGATCGCCGTGGCTTTCAAGGGGGGCGCCAATGGCGCGCCGGGCGGGATACCGGGCGGCGCGGGAGCGGGCGCGGGTGCACCCGGCGGCCGTGCTTCGCAGGGTGCGCCCACAGGTGGGGCTCCAGGAGGTCCCGGAGGGCAAAGCGGCTTCGGCGGACCTCCGGGTGGCCCAGGAGGCGCGCGAGCGGGCGGAGCGCCTGATTTTCAGCGTCTTCTCAATCGCATGCCCACCGCCACGCTTGCCGATTTGAAAAAGGGTGATGCCGTGATGATCGTGGCGAGCCAAGGTACGGATACCGGCGGCGCCACGGCGATTACTCTGCTGAGCGGCGTGGAGCCAATCCTGACCGCGTCACCGTCCGCCAGCCAAGCGCTCTTCTCGGGATCGTGGAATCTAGGCGCGCCGGGCGGCGGAGGCGGAGAAGAAGGGACGCAATAATCCAGCGCCGGTCGCAGGCCCAGCGCCGGTCATGGGCTCGAATCAGAGTTGGTTTCTCGTAAGTAGGGGCTTGTGCCCCACTCAAGCAGCAAGAAGGTAAGCAAGTGCCCGTCGTAGTCACCCCGTACCAGCGGGGGGTCCGCACAAGGTCAGAAAGACCTGGATTTCCGCATTCGTGGAGATATCAGGCGTAGTGTGACTTCAGGAGAGACGTGATGCGATTTCGGTTATTTGGGAAATGTCTTTATATCTTGTTGGCGTTTATTTTGACGCCAGTTTTTGCCAGCCCTTTATTTGCACAAACCACTGCCGGCGCGTTGCGCTGCCAGGTGAACGACTCCTCCGGAGGAGCAGTGACGCAGGCGACGGTTCTTGTAACCTCGGAGACAGGTCAAGCCCAAGCCCTGCAAGGGAACAAGGATGGCGTTTACGAGTTCAAAGGACTCGCTCCGGGCAAGTACGGCGTGAAAGTCATCGCCAAGGGATTTGCGCTGTACGAGCAGCAGGGAGTTGAGGTCAGCGCCGGGCAGGTTCAAAAGCTCGCCATTTCGCTTCAGATCGAAGAGGAAGTGCAGAAAATAACGGTCTCGGGCGAGGCACCCACCGTGAGCGTCAATCCCGAGAACAACGCCAGTTCGCTGGTCATCTCGGGGAAGGAGCTCGAATCGCTCTCGGATGATCCGGATGAATTGCAGTCGGAGCTTAGCGAATTGGCCGGACCATCAGCGGGGCCAAACGGCGGCCAAATCTATATCGACGGTTTTACGGGCGGCCAACTTCCTCCCAAGTCCTCGATTCTCGAGATCCGCGTTAACCAGAATCCCTTTTCGGCGGAATACGACAAGCTCGGCTATGGCCGCATCGAAATCACCACCAAGCCCGGCGCCAGCCAGTTCCACGGACAAGGCTTCGTGAGCGGGAACACCGTTTCGTTCAACACCCGGAATCCTTTTGTGAGTGAGGAGCCGGCCTATCATTCGGAGTTCTACAATGGGAGCGTCGGGGGACCCATCAGCAAGAAGGCGTCTTTTTTCCTCAGCATATTTCGGCGGGACATCGACGACGCGAACGTAGTGAGCGCTTACGTTCTTAGTCCTGATTTGTCTCAGCAGGTTCCCTACAACCAGGCCGTGCTGAATCCCCATATGCGCATGAACCTCGGTCCGCGCGTGGACTACCAGCTCAGCTCGAAAAACGTCATGACCGTGCGCTACCAGTATTGGGGGAATAACGACACCGACGACGGAATCGGGCCGTTCGCTCTTCCCTCGCAGGCCTACAACACGAATGGGTCCGAGCACACCTTCCAGGTGGGCGATACGCACGTGATCAGCGACCGGACGGTAAACCAGGCTCGCTTCCAATACCTTCACGACAGCAACTACCAGTCGCCAGTGAATCTGGTGATCAACGGCAGCAACAACCTGATCGGCCCTCCCGTGGGGTGTCTTTTACTCGCCCAACCCTGCCAGGTTTCGGTAACCGGGGCGTTCACGGCGGGCGGCAACAGCCAGGGAGTACAGACGGACTACGAAAATCACTATGAATTCCAGAACTTCACGTCCATCAATCTGGGCAAGAACTTCATGAGGTTCGGTGGGCGCGTACGTGACAACGATGTTACGCTGGGTTCGGCGCAGAGCTTTAACGGTTCGTTTTCGTTCCCTAATCTCAACGCTTATCAGACCGCAGTACAATCGATCAACGCCTGTACAGTGGCCGGAGGGACTTCCTGCGAGGCGAGCGGAGCGACTCTGTTTACTATCAACCGAGGCACTCCTGCATTGAGCCTCAACTACGCCGACCTGGGGCTCTACGGTGAAGACGATTGGCGGGCGCGCCCCAACATGACAGTCAGTATGGGCTTGCGCTTCGAGACGCAGACCGGTATTCATGACCATGCCGACCTCGCCCCACGCGTGGGTTTGTCCTGGGGCCTGGGCAAGGGAAGGTCTCCTAAGTCAGTCCTGCGGGCCGGCTTTGGCGTTTTCTACGACCGCGTCTCACAGACCAATTTGCTTCTGGCCCAGCGCATGAACGGCTGCAACCAGCAGAGCTACACGTACAGCAACCCCGGCTTCTTCCCCGATCTTCCGCCCGGTATTCCAGCTTCGGGCGCGGTGGGCTGCCAGACCGGTTCGAACATCAGCCCTCTTGACCCCAACCTGCGAACGCCCTATACGATTCAGGGCGGCGGAGGGCTGGAGCGGCAATTAAATAAGAATGCCACGGTCTCGGTCACTTATCTCGGCTCGCACGGTGTTCACCAGCTTTTGACCCGCGACATCAATCCGCTGAACGACCAAGGCGAGCGCCCCTATCCGGGCTACGGCAGCTTGACCAGTGTAGCCAACATCTATCAGCTCGAGTCGGCGGGCATCTTTAATCAGAATCAAGTGATCGCGAACTTCAACATGCGCATGGGAGCCAAGCTGAACCTGTTCGGCTTCTACACACTCGGCTACGCCAATGGCACTGCCCTCACCAACATGAACCCGTACGATGTTGCGGAGGACTACGGGCGCGCGGCCTTCGACATTCGCCACCGTGTTTTCTTGGGCGGCACGTGGACTGTGCCGCACGGCTTTGCCTTCAGCCCTATGATCGTCCTGAACTCCGGCGCGCCCTTCAACATCTTCAATCCGGGGATTGATCTCTTTGGCACAGCCAGCTTAAATGATCGGCCTGCTCTTGCCAGTCCCGGCACCACGGGGGAGAACATCGTGGCAACTAAATGGGGCACGTTCAACACCGCCCCGGGCCCGAACGACAAGCTCATTGGGCCCTATTACGGCACCGGTCCGGGTCAGTTCGCAACGAATCTCCGAGTCAGCAAGACTTTCGGCTTCGGGAAAAAACCGGAGCGTTCGAGCGGTGGACAATTTGGCGGTGGCCCAGGCGGACCGGGCGGGGGCGGCAGAGGAGGCCCTGGTGGCGGCCTTGGACCTCGTGGGTTAGGTGGCGGTGGCGGCGGCGGTGGTTTCTTCGGTGGAGGCGCGCCAACCAACTCGCGCTACAGCCTCACCTTCAGCGTCAACGCGCGCAACGTCTTCAATAATGTGAACCTTTCGCCGCCCACCGGAGCCCTCGGTACAACCCTCTTTGGCCGGTCGAATTCGCTTATGGGAGGCTTCTGGTCTTCGGCAGCGGCGAATCGCCGCATCGACCTACAGGCGGCGTTCAACTTCTAGCCTTGGAGGCTGTCAGGGCGGCTTCTGTGGCCGCCCTGGCTGCGGACGGGTTGACTAACCCGGGCCAGTCGGCCTCTGCGCCTCGCTATCTTACTTTCCCACGTTCTCAGGATTGGCCCGCTTTGAAGTGCAGCATCGGTTTGCCGTACTCGAAACACACTTCTCAAACATGCTCTCTCAACAGGGGATGCGCAGGTTGGCTGCTCTCTAGGCGGCGATGATCTGGCTCGTAATGCAGTGACTTAGTCCGGCGCGTTCCGAACTGAAGGCCGGCGCTGCGCGCAGAACACTTGCTCCCCGCCGGGCAGGGCGGCCGCAAGGCCGCCCCTACACCATTGCTATTGCACAACGAGGTTTACGCTCGTTTCGCGGATGACCGTCGTCTGGGTTCCAGTGGTTACGCCTATGCCCGCAGTTGAGCCGGTATAGGTACCCAGGATCGTTATGGTGTAATTCCCCGTGGGAGTGCCGTTGATCGTTGAGGGCTGAATGACGTTGGTATAGATAGAAGTCTCGCAGCTTACCCAGAACACCGCAGCAAGAGCCAGCATAGCTAAAGCCAATTGCGCGAAGATCAGCCTGCGCCGGCTGCCCGGTCGGCGCCTTCTCAATTTCCCCCGAATCAGAAAGACGGAAATCAGCACCAGATTGCACGCCCCCCACAAAGCAAACATCATCGGAGTTGGCGGGGGAGTGCGGGGTGGCGCGGCTCGAGGCAGCAGGTGGCCCGTCGTCGAAGTCGATTGCGCTGTCGTGCTCAGGGTGAGTTGCGAGCTGACCGCCCCACCATTCATGGGTGACAGAGAAGCTGGATTGGCGACACAATACGTTCCCTGCGGCAGAGGGTGTGCCGGCGTGTTGAGACAGCTTATCAACACCGACTGGTTAAAGTTATTGACAGGCGAAACCGTGACCGAGTAGATGGACGATCCCCCAGAGGCCACGGTGTTGACCGCCGGGGTGGCCGAAACCGAAAAATCCCCAAAGTCAACGGACAACGTGAGCGTCGCGGTCTCGCCGGTGCTGCTGGTCACGTCCCGTCCAACGACGCTAAAGATATAGGGATTGGCGCTGGTGGGCGAAAGTCCGGAGAGCGTCAGAATACTCGTGCTCGGAATGGTGGTTGAATTCAAAGCGATGTTGGAGGGGTTAAAGAGGCAACTGCCGGGCGAACAGGAGAGTGCGACGGTGTCCGTGAAGTTCAAGCTCTGTTGAGCAGACATATTGATCGTAAAGGTCGTCTCGGCAGTGCCAATGGGAAGAGACTGCGTGGTGGTCGGCGAAGTCAGGGAGAAGTTGGCGTCTCCAGTCCCGGTTAGAGCGATGCTCGACGAGCCGCTCGTCACGTTATCAGTTACGGTCAGACTGCCCTTGAGAACGCCTGTACCGGTGGGTGTGAACGTGACCGAGAAGTTGCAACTGCCGCCCACGGCCATGGTAAACGGGTAAGACGGGCAAGTATTCGTTTCCGCGAAGGGGCCGGTGGCCGCAATATTAGTGACCGTCAACGCGGTTTCGCCATTGTTGGTCATGGTCACTGTCTGGGGCGCACTGGTGGTGTTCAAGGTTGTGGCGGGGAACACCAAACTGCTCGGCGAAAACTGCACTTGTGCAATCCCCGTGACCCCCGTGCCGGTGAGCGTGACCAGATGCGGGCTGCCGGCGGCATTGTCGGTGATGGAGAGCAACTCCGTCTCGGGAGCCAGCACCGTGGGAGTATACGATACGCTAATCGTGCAAGCTTGACCACCCCCCGGAAGGGTTCCCACGCAATTGTTGGTCTCACTAAAGTCGCCAGTCGTCGCCACACCCGAGATCTGAAGCGGGGCGGTGCTGGCGTTCAGAACAGTTACAACAGCGGGGACATTCTCGTCGGTTACCGTCTCGGTGGTGTTTTCGGTTACGTTTCCAAAGGCTATTTTTTGTGGGGTCAAGGCAACTACCGGAACGCTATTGTGAGAAATCTGCGAAACGAAGACGCTGGAGAGACCCGTAGTGTTCCCCGATTGCCCTTGATAAGCGAGGGCGATAGCGGGGAAACTCTGAGAGAACGTGGATCCTGCAATGTAAGCGTTGGCGTTGGTGTCCACGGCGATAGCGTTTCCAAAGTTCCCATTGGTTCCCGCAAGGAAGGTCGAGTACACCAACGAGGTTCCCTGCGGATTCAGTTCGGTAACGAAAGCATCCTGGCAAGGGCTCGCCCCGCACGACCCGCCAATGTAACTCGCCTGAACGGCGTTGGCGGTGGGAAAATCACTCGACTCCGTGTATCCGGTTACGTAAGCGTCCCCTGCGGTGTCGACGGCAATTCCCGAGGCCACGTCCGACAAGCTGCCGCCCAGGAGCGTCGAATAAAGAAGAGCCGAACCGAAGTGGTTCATCTCGGTTACGAAGGCCACAGGGTACCCCGGGGCTTGCTTGGTGGTGAAGATTTGATACGCCCCGGGAGTCGTGGGAAAGGTCGAAAGGGGATTGCACCGCGTCGTGGTCGCCGTTGCCGGATTACATGCACTGTAGCTGCTCCCCGCGACGTAAATGTTGTTTTCACTGTCCAGGGCGATCGCCCAGGCTCGATCGTCCCCGCTTCCACCCAGGTAGGTCGAAAACTCCAAGCTTCCGCCTCCGGGACTCACCACGCTGATGAACGCATCCACGCTGCCGGCGTTGCCGGTCTGGTAAGCATTGTAGACGGGAAAGTTATTGGAGAAAGTGAAGCCGGTCACGTACGCATTGTCGCCGGAATCGACGGCGATCCCTTGTCCGGAATCGGCGCTGCTCCCTCCCAGATAAGTGGAGTAAACCAACTGTTGGGTTTGCGGCAAGTTGGTGTCGATTTCGGCTACAAAGGCATCCCCGTTGCCGGCGTTACCGGACTGAACCGGTTTCACGGTGGGAAAATCATTGGACTGTGTCGAGCCCGTCACAAAGACGTTTCCCGAGGGGTCCAGGGCCAAGGCCAGTCCGTAATCGATATCGCTGCCACCCAAATATGAGGAAAACAGAAGCTTCGCACCGCTGGGATCCAGTTTGGACACAAAAGCGTCCGAATTGCCGCCATAGGTGGTTTGGAAGGCGCTGGCCGTGGTCGGGAAGTTCGCGGAGGACGTGTTGCCCGTGACGTAAACATCCCCCGTAGAATCGACGCCAATCCCTTGCCCGATATCGTAGTTATTTCCCCCTAAGTACGTCGAGTAGATGATCGCCTCGCCGTCATACCGCAGCTTGGTAATGAACGCGTCCGTATCACCCCCATAGGCACCCTGGTAGGGCGATGAGCCGGTCGGTGAACCCTTGGGGAAATTGCTGGACGATGTGCTGCCGGTGATATAGGCGTCAAAGAGAGCGTCCAAGGCAATCGCATTCCCTGTGTCGCCTCCGCTTCCGCCCAGGTAGGTTGAATAATACAGGGAGGGATCAATAATCAGCGGCTGACGCGGGTCATAATTGGCCACCTTGAAGCCAACTCGGTTGTGCCCACGCAGGACATACGACGCTTCCAGGTAACGCTTCTTCGCCGGATTCGAATGGTCAGTCTGATAGGCGACCGGCCGGTGAAAGGTCATTTGGCCGTCGGTCGAGCTGAACACCAAATCGCCATGCGAGTCGATGGCGGCCTCGCTGCCTTGGAAGGTCATGGCCAAAGACTGCGGCGCGACGCCCGGTGACAAGAAAAAGTCGTACTCGAGCTGCTGCTGATTTCCATAATAAACAAGGTCCACGCCCGGACGGATTTTGTCAAACTGGACCTTCTTGTAGGTCGGAATATTGGTATGCCATCGGCTGGGGTCATTGCCGATGAAATAATTGCTGAGCCCCGGAAGCCGATCGAGAGCGTTGGCAGTGGCCGAAGGATCTGCTCCTTCAATCTTCATCGACAACACGCGAGTGGATGGCTTGGGCTGGGCCTTTTCCGGAAACCGTCGGTCGGGCTGCGACGATTCGAGCGCCAGCGTCGCCTCACCCGGACTCAGGAAGATCGTGTAACCAGGGCCGCGCGCCAGGAAACGGACGCTCGAGTCCGCCTGGCCTTGGTTGACCTCAAAGCTCATGGGCAGAGCGCCGTAGGATTTCCAAGCTCGAGCTTTGGTCACCCGAGAGTTCTGCATCGGCGACGGTTTCCCGGCTGGCTTATTGCCCCCAGGAATCAACACGGTGAGGAGAATTGAAATCAGTAAGGAAAAGAGACTCAGCATAGCCACCTTCGGGTTCAAAAGTAGAATTTAACTGCAAATTGAACGGCGCGCCCATCATTCGGGTTGTCGCGCGTGGAATTGATCTGTCCAAAATTCGTAAGGTTAAGAAAATCCAGGTTGGTCGGTTGTGCAAAGAACGGGTGATTCAATAGATTGTAAGCTTCCGCACGGAACTCAACCCGAACATTCTCTCTAATCTGGAAGCTCCGTCGCAGAGCCGCATCCAGCCGGATAAGGTTGGGGCCGTAGACCTGGGTGGGAGCGCCTCCTAGCGGGGCAGTGTCACTCTGCCCCGTCGAGACGACCTGCGGGGGGTTGTAGAACGAAGCAGGATTCCAGTACTGATTTGCGTTGTGAGGGCCGCCGCCCTGGTGCGCTCCTTGAACCAACAGAGCGTCGCAGCCAAGGCCTGCGGCGGTGGTAATGGTACAAGGAATGGTCATGGGCTGGCCGCTCGCATAAGTGAAAACCCAGTTGAGAGACCAGTTGCCGGCGATTTTCCCCTTGATGTCGCCCTTTTGCGCCAAGTATTGTCTTCCCGGACCGAAGGGGAGATCGTAGTTGCCGCTGAAGTGACCCAGGTGCCGAACTGCAAAATCCGCTTGCTGATAATCAGTCCTGATACCGATGGACTGGACCGAAGGAGCGCGGTAGGCTTGTGGGCCATTAAGATTGAAAAAGTCCAAAGCATCGGTCAGCGTCGTGCTGTAGGTATAGTTGCCAAGGAAACTGAGCCCGTGCCCGAAATTATGCGTGTACTGCACCTGGCCGGCATTGTACTTACTGTCCCCCTCCGTCTCGAGGTAGCTCGTGCCATAGGCAAAGCTCAGGTAGGGCTCATAAGCCTGGGCCTGTTCGAAGGGCGGAAGCAACTCTCCGACCTCATTCGTTCCCGCGTTGATCAAGAGATGGTGGCCGACGGTGGTCACCCAGGTAAACTCCAAAAGATCATTGTTCGAGCGCCGACCTTGGACGTTAAGATTGAAATTATTCGTGTAGGGATTCTTGAAAGTGCGTTGGACGCCTCGCAACACGAGGTCGGTTGCCGTAGCCGCCAAAGGAGTGAGTGGAAGAGGCGCGAGTCCCTGTTCCAAAGTCGCGTGGGCCAACGTCGAAGGGTAAGTGATGGCCGTGCCATCATCGAGGCTGGTGTACTGGTAGTTGACCTGGAAGGGGTAGGCCCCACTCAGGTTGGCCTGGCTACCCTCGTTCATCATTCCGCCATAGAAGAGTCCGAATCCACCCCTCACCACGATCCGCGGCGAGTACTGGTAGGCAAACCCGATGCGCGGGCCGATGTTGAGCCGCCGCGAATCGATGATCCCGCCCCGGTGAGGGTAATTGAGTGAAATGCTGTCGTTCGTGAGTGTGCTGGTGAAGTCCGTCGATAGCGAGTTGATATAAGTGGATGTGCAGGTGACGGGGTACAAGGCGCCGCACGGCAGGGTATCAAACCCGCGGCCGGCAGGAATCAGATATTGCGCATTCCCTGAACTTCCAGGAACAAAGTTTGCCTCCGCGCTGAAGTTCTCTTTCCAAGGTTGAAAGTATTCCCACCTTCCCCCTATCGTGAAGGTCAAGTCGGGGCGATACTTCCATTCGTCCTGCAAGTAAGCCGCGTAATAGAGCCGCCAGTTGTCATTATCGATGGCGGAGATGTTGGAGCCGTAAACCCGGTTCGGCCCACCCAGGCCATTGATCCCGGAACGAACAGTGGTGTTTTGGGGGACGAGAACAAACTGAGCGGCGCCTGTGCTGGGGTCGAGGGAATTGGCAATGGAAGTGAAGTTGCCCGAAAAACCAAACTCGCCGCGGGAGTAAGGCGGCTGGTTGACAGCGTTCCTGACGTTGATGATTTCAGCGCCGCCGATGATCGTGTGGTTCCTGAGGGTCTTGGTGAAACCCTCGCTGAATTGGTAGGTAAGGTTGTAGTCGATAGCCGGCGTATACGGGGCACTTCCCAGGGGACTATAAATCCCGACATCGATGGTCGGGAGGCCGCCGTTGCCGGTGACTTGGGGGACTCCCGAGATCCCAACCTGCGCGGGAATAGCGGTCAAGAAATTGGCGTAGGCTTGGACCCGCTCCAGTGACACGTAGCTGGCCGCCAGCCGGATATTGTGGATCAGCGTTGTGGAGGAGGTGTGGTTGATGCTCACGACGCTATTCACCGCCGTGTCGGTCTGCGTATATCCCCCGCCATCTGCGTATTGCGCCAAACCAATCGCATCCGTCGGGAAAGGACCCGTCTGTAATTGGGGGTTGTTGAGATAGCTGACACGCACAAAGGCCTGATTGCGATCGTTCAAGTGGTGATCGACGCGCGCATCAAACTGGTTGGCATCGCCGCGGCTGAATTCGTTGGTCGTGTAGTTGTTGTAGATCGTCGCAATGGTGGGCGCCGGATAGAAATTGAGGAGTCCTAGTGCCGTCGGATCCACTCGATTCGCGCAGATCGTGTTCGCAATGCCTTTGCACTGAATTGGATCCCGGACATAGCCGTTGGCGGTGGCGCTCAATCCCGTAATCGGGTCAACCCCGCCCGTGGCTAACTCGCGCGTGGTGGCAGGATCGAAAATCGTTCCACACGGTGCAGCACGCCCCAGCACATCCGGGCCAGTGGTGCACTTCGGCTGGCCGGCTATCAAATCTGACATATCGATATATCCGCTGGCATTTACTGTTCTGTCAGCCAATGTGGGCACAGTCCCGACGAAAGGAACCCCTTGGCGGTACTTGGTTCCTTGATAGTCTGCGAAGAAGAAAGTTCGGTTCTTGCCGTTGTAGACATTGGGGATGTTCAGAGGACCGCCGAGAGTTGCGCCGTAAACGTTCTTGCGCAGCTCCGCCTTCCGCAGGGCCACAGCGTTATCGAAGTAATCCGCCGCGCTCGTGTAGTCGTTGCTGAAGTATTCCCAGGCGCTTCCGTGGACCTCGTTCGTTCCGGCTTTTGTGGTGACGTTGATGACCGCTCCGGCTGCTCCGCCCAGAGCGGCGCCGAACATGGTTTGAACCCGGAATTCGTCAACCGCGTCCATGGCGGGAAGCACCTGGTACGCCGCGCTGGGAAGGAAGTCGAGAAAGCGGTTGTTGTCATCGGCTCCGTCGAGGATATAGTTGTTCTGCGCAGACTGAACCCCGTTGGCCACGAAACTCCCCGTCGCCGCAAGATTGGCCGGCACCTCGGCGATGGGCCCTTTGCCCGGAAGTAACTGTGCGGGAGTCGATGTTTCGGGGACCAACTGCGCGGTGGGCCCCGTGCCCGCAAACAACTGCGCCAAATTGGTGACGTTGCGACTAAACACGGGCAGAGTATCCACGGCGGAGGGAGAGGCTAGTTTATCCGCCGGTTCGTGAGTGTACGACGCGGTCGATCCTGAAGAAACGCTGGCGCCATTGGCGGCTTGGGAGGCGACGAGGCGGAAATTGACCGACGCTTGATGCTGGATCTCGACGACCACGCCCGCCTGAAAGGCAGGTACAAACCCCTGCAACTCGACGGATACGGTATAAGTGCCGATCTTGACAGGCGCGAAAATGTAAGTGCCGTCCCCGCGAGCGTAGGTGGATTTCGTAATGGCGGTCGCGTCGTTCTTGAGAAAGACCTTAGCGCCGGCTGCTCCGTCACCGGCGGGGTTTCTCACAATGCCCGCGACGGACCCACTGTCAACTTGCGCGAACGCGCCTCCGCACCC
>Ga0181538_10003546_pt1 | contig 15143 bp, 13 predicted proteins | sample PEATcosm2014_Bin_40_FD_119773 | JGI IMG/M metagenome (GOLD analysis project Ga0181538, IMG submission 119773) | Peatland microbial communities from MTU Mesocosm Facility, Houghton, MI, USA - PEATcosm2014_Bin23_30_metaG | ecosystem: Environmental > Terrestrial > Soil > Wetlands > Peat | place...
CCGCACTTTGGACGAGCTTCATTCAGCCTTGGCAACTGTACTCGACTCGTTCTCATCTCAACATTGCCGAGGCTTCTTTCGCCATGCTCAATATGCGTCTATCTAAATAGAAAATGCTTTAAAGCGCAGTTCAATCACACAACGGTTGACCACCGCGCAAAGGAATATGTGAACGGCGATTGCCACACGAACGGTATTGAATCGTTTTGGGCGTTGTTCAAGCGCGGTTATCATGGCGTTTACCACCACATGAGCCGGAAGCACATGCAGCGTTACGTCAACGAATTTACTTTCCGCTTCAATCGCCGCGCCAATGAAATGCAGAGCGTATTCTCTGATGTTGTGGAGAGGGTTGCAAACAGCGCACAGTTGCCTTACAAAACACTGATTCAAAAAACCGTATGAGCAGACCACAGAAAATCATTCCGCCAATCAAGGGCAGTTTCAACGACATATTGAAATCGGTTGCAATGGGCAGCGGTGTCGGGAAACGTGCGGCGGTGAAGCTTGCCAGGTCTAAAGCGGCAGAGCAAAACATCATTAAGGCATCGCAACCGCAACCGCCTAAAAAACCCTGAAGCTAAATGAAGGTAAATGAAACCAAATCAAGCCAGTTCAAGGGTAAATTTGTATATAAGTCCCCAAATTAGCGCATTGCGGAAGGCGGAATGGCATGTTAGTTTGACATGCGAAAATGTTCGACGACGATTCAAATCAAAGAAACGGCGGTGACCGCGGGCAGAAAAAACCGCCCGGCGGTTTCAAGGTACCGGTGTCCACATGGATCCTGTGGATTGCCATCCTTGGCGGTCTCGTGGCGTTGATGATGTTGAAATCCCACATGACGACGCAGGGCGATCAGTTGTCGCAATCCGAGTTTTTGCAGAAGTTCAGCTCGAACCAGATTGTCCATGCGACCATCAACTTCAATTCACAATCGTCGCCGCTCACGCCCATCGCCGGCACGTATTTCAAAAAGGAAAACGGCAAGACAATCGAAGCGCCGTTCAGCGCACCGAACGCCATGCTGACGCAAAAGATGCTGGATGAACTGCTGATCTCGGACAAAATCGAGGCGGGCGCGCCGAACGCGATGCTTTGGTCCATCGGTTATCAACTGTTGTTTTTTGTGGGCATCGGCCTGTTGTTTTGGTTTTTTTTCATCCGCCAGATCAAAATCGCCGGCAAGGGAGCGCTGAGTTTCGGGCGGAGCAAGGCGCGGATGCTCGCCAAAGACCGCAACAAGACGACCTTCAAGGACGTGGCGGGCATTGACGAAGCCATCGAGGAAGTTTCCGAGCTGGTCGAGTTTTTGAAGGACCCGAAGAAATTCCAGCGGCTCGGCGGGCGCATTCCGAAGGGCGTGCTGATGGTCGGGCCGCCCGGCACGGGCAAGACACTGCTGGCCAAGGCCATCGCGGGTGAAGCGGACGCTTCGTTTTTCAGCATCAGCGGTTCGGACTTCGTGGAAATGTTCGTTGGCGTGGGCGCGAGCCGCGTGCGCGACATGTTCGAGCAGGCACGCCGGAACACGCCGTGCCTTGTTTTCATTGACGAAATTGACGCGGTTGGCCGTTCACGCGGTCACGGCCTCGGCGGCGGCAACGACGAACGCGAGCAGACGCTCAATGCGCTGCTGGTTGAAATGGACGGTTTTGACACACAGGAAGGCATCATCATCATCGCCGCGACCAACCGCCATGACGTGCTCGACCCGGCGTTGATGCGCCCCGGCCGTTTTGACCGGCAGGTGGTCGTCAATTTGCCGGACGTGCGCGGGCGCGAGGGAATCTTGAAGGTGCACGCCAAGAACGTGAAGCTCGCGCCGGAGGCGGATTTGTCCATCATCGCGCGCGGCACACCGGGTTATTCCGGCGCGGAACTGGCAAATTTATTGAATGAGGCCGCGTTGCTCGCCGCGCGTTTGAACAAAAAATCCGTCGGCATGAGCGAATTGGAAGAAGCGCGCGACAAGGTCCGCTGGGGACGCGAGCGCCGCAGCATGGCGATGTCCGACGAAGAGAAGCGCGCCACGGCGTGGCACGAAGCCGGCCATGCGCTGGTCAACGTGCTGCTCAAACACGTACATCCGCTGCACAAGGTCACGATCATTCCGCGCGGCCGTGCGCTTGGCGTCACAATGTCGCTGCCCAAGGAGGACATGCTGAACATGCGGAAAAAGCAGGCCATTGACAGCATTGTCCTGGCGATGGCCGGGCGCATCGCGGAGGAATGCGTGACCGACGACATATCCAGCGGCGCGGCGATGGACATTCAGCAGGCCACGCAACTGGCCCGTGCGATGGTGATGCACTGGGGCATGAGCGAGAAGCTCGGCAACGTGCTTTACGGCGACAGCCAGGAATACGTTTTTCTCGGACGCGATTTCATGCGCACGAAGGATTACAGTGAACAGACCGCGCAGGACATTGATGCCGAGGTCAAGCGCCTCATTGATGAGGCGAACCAAACGGCGAAGGAACTGATCGAAGCCAACCGCGACAAACTCGAAATAATCGCCCACGGGTTGCTTGAATACGAAACGCTTGATGGCGTACAGGTCGAGGAGATTGTCCGCACGGGCACATTCACGCCACCGCCCCGGACACCGTCCCAGACCGGACCGATGCTGGGTGCCCCCGCCGGCACGCCGTTGCCGGAAACGCCGCCCAAACCCGCCCCGCCCAAGTTGCCCGGACTCGGCGCACCCGCGCCGGCGCCGGTTTGAAATGGTTGTTTCCGCTTTCCGATATACACGACTTCACGCCGTGGACGGTGACTGGAGAATGATGCGTCAATCGCCAATCGAGCATCACAAATTCATTTGCTCTTTTCCAGGGTCTTCAAATCCTCGGCGAGAAACTGCGTCACATCCTTGAACCGCGCAACATTTTCCGGATTTATCGCGATAAGGGTTTGGTGCGCTTCGAGGCAGATGCGGGTGATTTCTTCACGCGTGGGGTTGGCCGGCTCCGGCGTGCCGGTTTTGACATCGTCGGGCAACGGCAATGCGCCGCCGGTCATTTTGAAGAGGCGCGCCACCCCCAGATTCTCCAGCAACTCGGCGACGCGCTTGTTGGCATTGAACAGTTCAATCCCTGGCTGGTCGGGGGTGACAGACTGCATCTTCAATCCAAATCCGGCCAACACGCCGAGAAATGTGCTGTCCATAAGCACGCATTCCGATAAATCAATGATGAAATGCCGGTAGCCTTTCCCGGTCAGTTCACCCAACAGCGTTTTAAAATCGGGAGTGGAGACGTAGTTGGCGCGTCCGGCAATTTTAACGCAGGCGAAGTTCTTGCCCACCAGCACGTACAGTTTTCCCGATGGCGTTGACATTTGTTAGAAAAATTATTTGGCGCGCTCAAGCTGCAGCAGCCTGGGGTGCGACAATTTGCACCAGCGCCTGTTGCAACAGCAGCGCCTCGTCCAATCCGCTGGATACCAAGCGCTGGTTGCAGCGCAGCAGCAAATCCATGGCGCGAACCAGTTCGTCCTGACTGTATTTTTCGGCGTGCGGCAGCGCCTTGTAAAGCACATACGGATTCAGCGACAGTGGATTGAACCGCTTGTCCGCCGGCAGTTTTTCCGCCGGCACGCGTTCCAATTGCTCCTTGAACCGGTTGTAGTCTGCTTCTGGTTTGATCCAGCCCGCGCGCGACATTTCCTTTAACAGCAAGATCGCACGGACCTTTGAAATCAGGCCGTAAAGCAGGCCGATTTCCGATTTTTTCGGGTCGAATTTCAATTCCCAAAGTTCCTCGTCCAGCCGCCGCAGCAAGCGCGGCAAATCGCGTTCGCCCAGCGCGTCGCCGAGCGCGAAGGCGCGCGCCGTCTTGTTCCGCGTACAGACCGCGGCAACGTCGCCGGCTTCAATTTGTTTCCGGTTCCCGACAAACAGGCACAGCTTCTCGATTTCGCCGTCGAGCAGGCGCGGGTTCGGGCCGATGCGATTGACCAATTCGGCCAGCGCCTCCCCGGCAATTTCCTTTTGCCGCGCACGGATGGCGGAATGGGCTTCAATTTCCGCGCGGTTCGCCCAGTCCTTGTCATCCGCCCAGCCGGAAAGCGTCTCGACCTTGCCGATTTTGTCGAGCGTTTTGAAGAACGTTTTGCGTTTGTCCACCTTGCCCGCGCTCACGAGGAGCCGCACCCCCTGCCATGAAAATGTTTTCAACTCCTCCGCCAGCTCGGCGAGGGTTTCGGTGACAGCCTGGGCGGAGGCGGCGCGTCCGTCACCGAGAAAATTGCAATCCCGCAGCCAGATGACCTTGCCGGAACCGAAAAACGGGAGTGTTTGCAGGGCTTCACGCAGGCGGGCCATCGCCGCCAGCGCCTCGCCGCTGTTGGAAACGGTGGCTTCGATGGTCTCGTGGTCCATGCCGCCAAGCTCGTCGCACCATTGCTGGTAGAGTTGCCGGGCGCGTTGCTTGACGGCGAATTCATCTTCGCCGCAAATGAGGGCGAGCGCTGGGATCCTGGCCGCGGGCATTTTATTCGGCTTCGCTGCCGGTTTCGTTGATCCGGTTCAGTACTTCGCTCATGTCCTCGACTTGTTCGAAAAGCGCGCTGGTGACGAAGATCGGTTTTTTTTGCGCGGCGGCGATCGCGAGGCAATCGCTGGGGCGCGCGTCAAGTTCAACGATTTTGCGGGCGACTTCATTTTGCTGCTGCAAAATCAGCCGGGCGAAATAGGTGGAATTCTTCAGGTCCGTGATAATGACGCGTTCGACACTGATGCCGAAACCCTGGAAAATGCGGTTGATGAGGTCGTGGGTGAGCGGACGTTCCTTGGGTGTCTGGCGCAGAAACATGCCGATAATGGCGCCCATTTGAGGCTCAACATTGATGACAAAAACCTTCTGGTCGTTGCCGATGAACAGCGCGCACCCGCTGTTGGCGGGCAAAATGCCGCGAATCTGAACGGGCGTCACTTCGTTCTTCATACCCCTAGTTTATGGGAAAAGCCGTAAAAGGCAAGCTATCGTTGTTTTTTGGAAGGCGCTGCCGGGCCTGGGGCAGCACTGGCGCGCGGCGTATTCGGGGGGCTGGACGGCTGTGAGGATTGCGGGTCGTTAAACCAGATGGCGGCAACGGCCAGAAACCAGGCGGCAAAAAACGGGTAGGAATACCGCCCTACTTCATTGCTGCTGCTGAATTCAATTGCCTTCGACAAATCGCCTTGCATGTGCGGGAGACAGGCGATGACAAACGCAAGAACGGAGAAAACGCCAATGATCACAACCGTAAGGCTCCCCAGCGCCAGGCGACCGCGCCTTTTCCACCAGGCCAGCACCAGCAGGATAACCAGCAGCCAGGGCAGAACGCTGAGTTGTTCATTCACAAAACCTCCGAACCCGATCCATTTTCCGGCCCATTGCAAATGATCATGGTTGCCCGGCTGCCATTGAAAAAAATTGCTGTTGAAGAAACGGCCGAAAATATTGAGAAACCAGGTTTGGTGAAAGCGGTACAGGGCGGAGGCGGGGGAGGCAACGCCTGCGTGCCACCAGCCCGATTCGGGATGAAGAATGGGCTTGTCGAGTCGAAACCAGACGTATGGCACCAAACAAACGATGGCGGCTACGGCGCTTTTCCACAGGACGCATTTCTTCAACCAGCCGCGCCGCCAGCAAAACGGCAGCAACACGAAAAAATAGGCGGCGGCATAAACGATGCCTTCAAATTTGCTCATGGCGCAGGCGGTGACGGCAAGGATGGCGGCGGCGAGATAATATTCGTCCGCGTCGGAAATCGCCTTTACCATCAGCAGGGCCGTCAGACTGGCGGAAAAAACCATCGGAATCGTGCCGCCTTCCTCCCTGATGAAGGTCATGCTGGCCGGCAGAAAACAGAAAGCCACGACCGTCAGAATGGGCAGCGGATGCGGATGTTTCCAAACCTTCCCGAGTGAAAGAATCCCAAGGCACAACGCCACCACCATCCAGAACGGCCAGACCTTGTTGACGAATTCGTCCACTCCGCCAACGGCGCCGTAGTTGAGGACATAAAGACCGGGCACCAGCATTGGATAATCCCAGTGGGTGTAGGCGAGATCTGGTTGGTGCATCCAGTACAGAAGGTTTTTGCCTTGTTCCAGAAAGAGAATCTTTGCCTTGAAAACCCAGAAAGCGTTGGCGTCAAATTCGAGTGTTCCTTCCAGTGTGGAAAGCCTGCCGAAAACCCACCAGGAATAGATTACCGGCAAGAGCAGGAGCAGCCAGAGATGGCCCGGCTGGAATTTTTTTATCTGTTTCAATCCCGCCGCCGCCTTCGGCAGCATTAAAACGACTTCCGCCGCGCCCCAGATGAGCGCCAGCCAGGCCAGCCCGGCGGCCAGATTGGCTCCCGCCAGCGCTCCCAACAATACCGTCTGTGAGAAAACGAGCATGCCAACGGCCAGTCCGATCGTAAAACGAAGGCCGGGGCCGAACCTATCCTCGAATTTCTGGCCGAGCACGAGGCGGCTTACCCGCATCCCGGCAAAGGCCACAGCGGGCGGCAATAGAAAGGCAATCCATTCCTTCATTTCGGAATTCCTTTCTGCGTGAGTGGAACCAGCCCAAACCCATTGGTCCCGTACCTCACGAGCAAATCGAAGCCGTTGGTCTCGAGTTCCGCGGGTGAGTCGCAAGGCGCGCCGGCAAACCAGCCTTCATTAAAGATGGGTTTGTCACCCAGCGATATCGCCACTTCGCGCGGGAAAAGATAATTTTTGAGAAAATAGTAATACCCCAACTTCGGGCCATTCGTTTCCCCAACCATGCCGGAGAAAAAAACGCGGGCGTCCGGCGGCAAGGCGCGGTCAAGAGCCCGTCCGTAGGCGGACAAGGGAACACAATAAGAGTCCCGCTGGACCAGGTTGGTTACCAGCGCCAACGCCGACGCGCGCTGGTCCAGATTCGGCAGCGTCATCGCGTTGGCCTGCGCCGGTCCGGGAAAAACCTGTGGCCAAGCCAGACAGATTGCCGTCACGCCAATCAATAGCGTCACGAAAATCACCGGCCATTGCGGATGCGGCCTCGCGGGCGGGGTTGCGTTTTGGCGGTTGGGTGGCGGCATTTTTTCAGCGCGACAAAAAATTGTACTTCAAAATGCACCACAAGGCATGGAACCCGTCGCGCCAGCCGATCTTCTTTCCTTCCGCATAGGTGCGCCCGTGATACGAAATGGCCACTTCGTAAATGCGCACTTTCAACCGTGCCACCTTGGCCGTGATTTCCGGTTCAAAGCCAAACCGGTCTTCCTGAATTTGAATTTTTTGAATGATTCCGCGCTGAAAGGCTTTGTAGCACGTTTCCATGTCGGTCAGGTTCAAATCCGTCGCCATGTTTGAGAGCGTCGTCAATAAGCGGTTCCCCACTGAATGCCAGTAATACAGCACGCGATGGGCATCCGAACCGGTGAAGCGTGACCCAAAAACCACGTCCGCCTTGCCCGACAGGATCGGCACCAACAACTTGTGATACTCCGCCGGGTCATACTCCAAATCGGCATCTTGAATGATGACCATCGGCGCCGTTGCATGGGTAATGCCGGTCCGCAACGCGGCGCCTTTGCCTTGATTCTGCGTGTGCCGCACCAGCGTGATGCGCGCATCACTTTTGGCGGCCGATTGCAGTTTTTCCCACGTGCCGTCCGTGGAAGCGTCATCCACGATGACCAGTTGGGCGATGGGCCGTTGCGCCAGCACCGTGTTGATAACTTCTGACACCGTGGCGGTCTCGTTATAAACCGGCATGACGGCCGAGAGACATGGCTCGACGTCGGCGTTGCTCTTGATTTCGCTCATTCGCTGTTTTTCAGGCCTTCCAGAGGAACCGTCAGGCTTGAACGGCAATTATTCAGAATGCGTGGAAGAAAACAAGCCCGGCATGAAAGCAACCCGTTTTCGACGACGAATGGACACGAATTGGGTGTTGGGCGTTCGATGTTGACCGCGTGGCGAATGTGAATCTCACATGACCCGGTCCAGCAGGGGTTTTCCTCGAACGAACCGGTCAAAGTTTTTGAGAAAATGACAGACCAGCGTTTTGGTTTCGTCAACGTGTCCTCCCGCCACGTGCGGTGTGATAAAACAATTGGGTTCCGCCCAGAGCGGATGCTCGTCGGGCAAGGGTTCCGGTTCGGTTACATCCAGCCAGGCAGCCCCGAGGCGTCCTGAACGCAGCGCATCCAACAGGGCATCCTGACTGACCGTCGCGCCGCGCCCGATGTTGTAGAAAATTGCGCCTGGCTTCACGGCCAAAAATCGCGCGGCGTCAAAGAAATGTCTCGTTTCCGCGCTGTCCGGCAGGATATTGACGACGTGATCCGCCTCGGCCAGCGCGCGAAACAATTGCCCGCCGGTGACGACCGGCACGCCTTCATCGCCGTGCGCCTTCCGACGATAGGCGAAGACCTTCATGTCGAACGGGCGGAGCAGTTCAACCAACCGTTTGCCAATCGTGCCGTAACCCACGATGAGAACGGTTTCTCCCCGGAGCGTCCGGGAGGAACCGCGCAGGGCAAACCAGGCATCGGTGCCGCTGGCGGTCCGGGTTTTGAGTGCCAGGGGCAGTTTTCTGGCCTGTGCCAGCATGAAACTCAAGGCGTGGACGGCGCACGCCTCGTCATAGACGCTCGCGCTGTTGGACACCGCGATTTTGCGTTCCGCCATCAACGCGCGAAAGTGCGGGTTGTCGTAACGCGTGATTCCCGAAGAGCTGACGTGAATCCATTTCAAGCGGTTGGCCTCCGCAATCGCCTGGGGTTCAGGCTGGCCAAAGGTGATATCTACCGTGGCGAATTGCGGATCGCGTTCCGCCTTGGCCAGGACGGAAGACACAGGCGTCCTGGGAAAAACCAGTTGATGCCCCTTGGTTCCCGCTTGCAGCAATTCCAGGACATCCGGGGCCACGGCCAAATCCACAAAGATACGAAGCTTGTTCATGGCGCCTTGAATTTAATCGCAATTCGCAACCGAGGCCAATCAGTTCGCTGCGATCAGTCTCAGCACCTCAGCCAATGCTCGACGCTCGACTGACTTGAATGTTGGGTGTTCGATGTTAAAACCACGTCGCGAAGCTTTACGCGGATTTTGCTCTTCCATTCCTCCGTCAAATGCGGCAGGCTCGCACCGACCACCAACCCCCATGAAACCAATCGCGTTTCTCTTGCTCTTGAGTTCTTGCGCGGCGTTTGCTGCCACGGAGGAACAAATCAGCACCAACTTCAACGTCGCGCCCGGCGGCACGCTGGTCGTGAATGTGGACTTCGGCTCCATCACCGTCAGCACCAATGCCACCAGCGGAGTCACCGTGGACGTTTGGCGCAAGGTCGGCCGCAAGACCGCAGCGAAGGAACAGGAATTCCTGCGGGACTATCCGGTCCACTTTGCCCGGGAAGGCACGACGGTGACGGTGCGGGCGGAGCACCCCGGCTCCGACGGCTGGTTCTGGTGGTCATGGCACGGTCGGTATCAAAACGAGGCCAAATACACCATCCACGTGCCAGCGCAGTTTAACGTCCAACTCGAGACGCCGGGCGGCGGCATCTCGGCCAGTGACATTGCGGGGAACACCAGGGCCAATACCAGCGGCGGCGCACTGAGTTTCGCGCGATTGCACGGACCGCTGGACGGCAACACCTCGGGCGGCGGCATTCAGGTCGCCGACTGCGATGGGGCGCTCAAGATCCACACCAGCGGAGGCGATATCACCGTGACTGGCGGCTCCGGCACGCTCGACGGCGATACGTCAGGGGGTCCGGTCACAGTAAAGAATTTTCAAGGGAATTCACACGTCAGGACGAGCGGCGGCGGCATTACCATCGAGAATGTCGGTGGTGAAATTGAAGGCTCCACATCAGGCGGTGGCGTTTCTGCCGTATTGCCTTCGCCGTTGGTTCATGCGGTGGACCTTTCAACGTCGGGTGGCGGCGTGACCGTGCGCGTTCCGGAAAATGCGGCCTTTGATCTGGACGCCGTAACTTCGGGCGGAGGCGTGACCAGCGAATTACCGGTGACGGTGGTGGGCCAGATGGATTACGGCCATTTGCAAGGCGCGGTCAATGGCGGCGGCCCGACTGTCCGGTTGCGAAGCAGTGGCGGCGGCATTCAGGTGAAGAAATTTTAGGCCGTGCTTCTGCAGCAAGACGCTCCTCCCCAAAAGAGGGCGTGGCAGCGTGGCGAAAGCTTACGCGGATTTTGCCTTCCTTCTTCCTTCAAATGTAGCAAGCTCACGACATTCATTCCTCCAATCGCTTGCGTTTCGCTTCGCTGACCCACCGAGGTCCGGTTTGGAGGCCCTTTCGACCTTGCAGGTCTGAAGCAGCTTTTTTAATCTAAAACAAATCTGGAGCCAAGTTGTCTTAACCATAGTGAAACGCAAATCCAGCGCTTTTACCTTGATTGAGCTGCTGGTGGTGATGGCCATAATTGTCATCCTGGCCGCATTGTTGCTGCCCGCACTGTCCGCGGCCAAAGGCCGCGCCCGCAGAACCACTTGCCTGAACAACCAAAGACAACTTGGTCTGGGCTGGGAGCTTTATGCCTCTGAAGCCGATGACCAACTGGCGCTTAATCTTGGAAGCTACATTGACGGAGTCCACCGCAGTCCGCCGGGATGCTGGGTGACGGGCAACGCCTTCCTGGATGCGGACCCGGCAACCATCACCAGCGGCTCCATTTTTCCGTATGTGCAGGACATCCAGGTATATCATTGTCCGGAGGACCAGAGTTTTATTGCCGGCACCACCACGCCCCGGTTGCGCAGCGTGTCATTGAGCGGCTACATGGGTGGTGAGGATTATGAGACCAACTTCCTGGTCCAACTCGTGCGCAAATCGACGGCGATACGGCACCCTTCAACCAGCCTCACGTTTCTTGACGAGGATCCCTGGTCAATAGACGAAGGTCTTTTCCTGTATTCCTCCCAAGTGGACGAGTGGCTCAACATCCCGGCCCGATGGCATCAGAATGGCGTCGTGTGGGTCTTTGCCGATGAACATGCGGAATACTGGAAGTGGAGAGGGCCGCCGCCTACATCCTATTTTAACGGCGGCACTATCAGCGACCCACTGGAATTTCAGGACCTCAAGCGCCTTCAACAGACCGCCCCGGATGCCGAGTAACCGCTCATGGAAAACTTCAACGGCCTGTGGTGCCCTGTCCGGCGTGCTGCGCAAGTGGAATGACGCCTGGAAAGCGCGCCATGCCACGCCGAAGTGAAGGTGGATTTTAACTAACCCGATACCATCCATGTTGTCCGTTTCATCCGCGGTTAAGCCGTCTCACTCCATTGCGGCCAGTAGTTCGTCCAGGGAAACGGTGGCGAAGCTGGTCGCGGAATCGCTCATGGCATAGGGGATGATGAGTTCGCGTCCGTGCAACAGCGCGCCGCAGGTGTACACCACATTCGGCACATAGCCTTCGCGCTCGGCTTCATTCGCGCAGAGCAAAGGTTCCCGCAGGCGGCCAACCACGCGCGTCGGATCGTTCAAATCGAGCAGGAACGCGCCGAGACAATATTTCCGCATCGCGCCGACACCGTGGCTCAACACCAGCCAGCCCGCTTCGGTTTCAATCGGCGAACCGCAATTGCCGATCTTGATGAATTCCCACGGCTGCGCCGGCGGCAGCAACAGCCTCGGCGTCTGCCAGAAATGGATGTTGTCCGAGAACATCAGGAGAATGTTCTCGTCGTCCTGGCGCGACAGCATGACGTACTGCCCGTTGATTTTGCGCGGAAACAATGCCATGCCCTTGTTCTGCACGGCGGGGCCGTTGAGCGTGCTGAATTTGAAATGGACGAAGTCCGGCGTCTCCAGCAATTGCGGCAACGTGATTTTGCCGTCGTACGCGGTGTAGGTCGCGTAGTAGGTAAAGCTGCCGTCGTCGTTCTGGAAGCGGACGAAGCGCGCGTCTTCGATGCCGTTGCTCTGGCTGGGTGCGGACGGAAAGAGGACGCGCTGCGAAACGCGGCTGTCGGGCGCGAAGTTCACCTCGTAATTCGATTCCGCGAGCAACAGGATGCCGCGCGCGGCGCGGGTCGCCGTGGCGTCGGAGGTGTCCTCCGTCAGGCCCGAGGCCAGGAGAACCTGGCGCAGCTCCTTCAACGTGAAATCCTCGTGCAACTGGTCCAGCACGCGCCGGCAAAATTCATTTTGTACGCCCGCCTCCTGCAATTTGTGGGCAAACAAGCCCTTGACGTAAGCGGCATTGGACACGCGCTCCGGCTCGGTCATAAACGGCACGGGCGGCGTGAGGGTGATGCGATGTTGCGCACTGACCGAGCCCGTTCGGAAGGTGATGGAGGAAATATGTCCTTCACCCGTGGCCCGCAGGCTCAGGATGAAACGCAGCGCGCCCTTGGGCAGCCCGGACTGGTCGGGGTGGGGCACGATGGACGGATTGAACAGCGCCGCGGACTCGGGTGAATACTCGTGAGTGAAGTAGGCGCCGATGAGCATTTGCCGTTCGGGTGACGGCTGCGCGCCGGGTTCGAGATGAATCATCACCTGCGTGAAGCGTTTGCGGAAGATATCTTCAACGTGTTCGTGCCGGTTTGCAAATTCGCCGAGCACCTGGCCCACCAACCTGACAACTTCCTCTTCCGGCAAGGCCATGACCCGGGCGACGATTCGCCGCGAGATGTCATCGGTGGTGGGGCGAAACGGGCGCAACAGCACCCGCGAGCGGTCCGGGATCAAAGTCGGCCCGATGCGTCTGGCATGGAGGGCGGATGATGTGGTTTTGGTCATGAATTCATTTCTGCTTCCGGAATTGACACCGGGCATTACTCGCCAACGGGTTCCTTGAAACTGGTTAGCGTGTTTTGTAACGCCCGCGCTTCGGCGAGTGCGAGCAAAAAGGCCAGCGTGGATTCGGCGCCTTGATTCTGGCTCAACCGGTCCACATGCAGGCCGTCGCGACAACCGCCGGTGCCCGCATCGTAGAGCGCGAGGCCCAGATCATTCCGGCCGAGAAACCACTCGAACGCGCGGCGCGCTTCCGCGACCCAGAACATGTCGCTCGTGGCGTGATAGGCCTCGATGCAGGCCGAAATGGTGGCCTGCGCCTCGATGGGCTGTTGGTCAAACTGCGCGCATTCCTGGCCACGCCGGTAAAATCCGTTCGAACCGATGGGCCGGAAAGCGCCGGCCGTGGAGGTCTGCACCTTGACCAGCCAGCGCAAGGCTTTGAGACCGGTCTCCAGCAACGGCGCGGCGTTCAGGCAGCGTCCGCTGAGAATGAGCGCATGCGGCAGCTTCGCGTTCGCATAGGAGACGACTTCTTCGAACCAGTGCCAGTCTTCGCCGGTGGTATCGGCGTAGCTCTGCATCAGTCGCGTCGTGAGCGATTCACGAATCTGGTTCGCGCGCCGGTCGCCGCTGAACCGCCGCAGGTATTCGTCAATGCCGATGAGGGTGAATGCCCAGGCGCGCGGCGACGCAAATTCGGCGGCCACGGGCAGTGCCTGCTCGAACAATTGTGCGGCCAGCATTTGAAAGCTGCCCTGGCCGGCCTGCGACACGCACAGTCCCAGCGCCCACAGCGCATGACCATGGCAATCTTCCGAGCCGACTTCTTCCAGCCAGTGCCGGTCGAAGCTCATAAAGTTGCGGAAGCGCCCGCGCTTGCGGTCGAAGGCGTGGTTCAGAAACGCGGCATAGGTGGCGGCCTGCGCGCCGAGCTGTGGTGAACCGAGTCCCAGCTTTTGCAGCATCAACGCCAGAACCAGCGCACGGGCGTTGTCGTCCGTGCAATAGCCTTCGGCGAAATTCGGCACCGTGAAGCTCGCGTGCTGGAAAATGCCGGTTGAATCGCTCATGCGAAACAGATGATCCAGCTTCAATTCCGGCAACTGTCCGGGCTGTTCGTCGAGCGTCTTGATGGGCGACGATTTCCGGCCCACGAAACTGTGGTCCTGCCGCGCCTGTTCGAAGGACTTCGCATACAATTGCGCCACGCGGCTCCACACCATCTCGCGCCCCAGCTTGTAGGCGTTCTTGCGCATCGAATGGCGCAACGCCTCGTCCCGCAGCAGTTCGACCACGGCGACGGCGATGGCCCTGGCATCACGGAATGGCACGAGCTTGCCGCGTTCAGCCGTCAATAATTCCGCCGCATGCCAGTAGGGCGTGGACACCACGGCGTTGCCCGCGCCGAACGCGTAGGCCAGCGTGCCCGAGGTGATTTGCGCCTCGGTCAGGTAAGGCGTCAGATAAATGTCCGCCGCGCCGATGAACCGCATCAATTCCTCCAGCTCGACAAAGCGATTGAAGAAGACGACGTGTTTTTGGACGCCGAGGTCTTTGGCCAGCCGTTCCAGGCTCAAGCGGTAAGCCTCGCCCTCGTCGCGCAGCAAATGCGGATGCGTCTGGCCCAGCACGATGTAAACGATGTTGGGAAATTCCCGGATGATTTCCGGCAACGCCCGCAACGCAAACTCGATGCCCTTGTTCGGTGACAGCAATCCGAACGTGAGCAGCACCTGCTTGCCCGCCACGCCGAATTCGTCCTTGAAATAATTCGGGTCCGCAAAAGGCATGTCCGGTATTCCGTGCGGGATGAGATCAATCTTCGCCATCGGCGCATGATAGGTTTCGCGCAGCAGCTCCCGGCCGCGTTCGGTCATGACCACCAGCCTGGTCGAGAGCCGGACCAGTTCGCGCATCGCGCGTCGCTGTTCGGTGTTGGGGTCGCGCAGGACCGTGTGCAAGGTGGTAACAATGGGCATCCGCAGTTCGCGCAGCAGGGCCAGCACATGACTGCCCGCCGGCCCGCCGAAAATGCCGAATTCATGCTGCACACAAACCACGTCCACATCCGTGATGTTCAGAAAATCCGACGCGCGCAGATATGACGGCAGGTTCTGCTCCGCAATCTCGAAGCGCACCTCTGCCGGGTAATCGTACCCACCCGCAAGATCATTGACCGGCACGACGAGGCATTGCATCGCCGGAAACTCGGCTGCCACCGCGCAACGCAGGTCCGTCGTGAACGTGGCGATGCCGCATTTCCTCGGCAGATAATCACCGAGAAACGCGACCTTGCGGATGGCAGATGCGGGCTGCATGAATCGTTGGCCGGGGGCACGGGCCGACTTGCCTGTGCAGATAATACGTTAGAATGCAACAATCCGGGGCTTTCACCAAGA
>Ga0181538_10003547_pt1 | contig 15137 bp, 10 predicted proteins | sample PEATcosm2014_Bin_40_FD_119773 | JGI IMG/M metagenome (GOLD analysis project Ga0181538, IMG submission 119773) | Peatland microbial communities from MTU Mesocosm Facility, Houghton, MI, USA - PEATcosm2014_Bin23_30_metaG | ecosystem: Environmental > Terrestrial > Soil > Wetlands > Peat | place...
CCGGCGGTCCGGCGGGCGCCCGCCGTCCGCGCCGCGCCGGCCGTCCGACCCGCGCCGGGCGTCGGCGCCCCGCCGGCCGTCCCAGCCCCACCGGCCGTCGCAGCCCCACCGGCCGTCCCAGCCCCACCCGCCGTCCCAGCCCCACCGGCCGTCCCAGCCCTGCCCGCCGTCCCAGCCCCACCGGCTGTCCCAGTCCCACCAGCCCCGCTAGCCCCGCCGGCCTCTTTTGCCTCCTTGGGCACTGCGGTCACGGGAATTGTCCGGGGCGGGGGGACGGCTCCGGCGCGTCCGGGACGCGGGATGCCGTCGGTCAGTACGTAGAGCTCGCCGGTCAGCGAGGCCCGAAGTTTGACGGCGCGGCGCGCGGTCACGCCGTCCAGGGCCGCGATGCCGTCGTTCAGACGGCCCTCGCGGGCGGCCAGGCGGGCGAGCAGGGTGGCCCGGGCCGGGTCGGCGACCGGCATCCGGTCGAGTGCGGACCGCGCGGTGTCCGGCCGGTCCACGGCAAGCGCGAAGGCCGCGAGCCGCCGGGGCATCGTGCCGAGCAGGCTCAATGCCGCCTTCCGGTCACCCGATCCCCATGCCGCGGCGGCTCGCCCGTAGGGGCCCGCCCACCTCAGCCAGGGGCGTAGCCTGCGGGGTAGCACGCGCCAGCCGAGCAAGAGGGACCGCACCGGATCGGCGGTGACGTGCCGCCACATGACGGACGCCGCCAGGATGAGCACCCGCGGCGACACCCGCCAGGTCGAGGGCAACCAGAAGCTCCGTAGGCGGGGCTGCTGCGGGCCCGGCGAATCCTGGCGGCCGGACCGCGGGGAGGGACGCGACGTCACGTCGGCGAATGATAGTGCGTCGGCCTGACCGGGCAGGCGGCGTGGGTGCACCGCGGCACTCCGCAGGGACCGCAGAATTGAACACATCAGGATCAGGCCGGCGATCTGATCCGTGCCCGGAACGTGACCTGAACAGGGGCTGACCGCCCGGAACGCGCAAAGGACAGCGATGCTCGCACCCATCACCCACGTGCTCGGCGCCCGCCCGAACTTCGTCAAGGCGGCGCCGGTGATCCGGGCGCTCGCGGCGCTCGGGCACCGGCAGCGGGTGGTCCACACCGGCCAGCATTACGACGAGCGGCTGTCCGAGGTGTTCTTCATCCAGCTCCGCCTGCCCGAACCCGACGTCAACCTGGGCGTGGGCTCGGGCAGTCACGCCCAGCAGACAGCGGCGGCGATGACCGGGCTGGAGCAGGACTTCACCGAACATCCCCCCGGCCTGGTCGTCGTGTACGGCGACGTGAACTCCACCGTGGCCGCCGGGCTGGTGGCGTCCAAGCTGCACATCCCGGTCGCGCACGTCGAGGCCGGCCTGCGCAGCTTCGACGAGACGATGCCGGAGGAGATCAATCGCCGGCTCACCGACCAGATCTCCAGCCTGATGTTCGCGACCTCCCCCGAGGCGGTCGGCTACCTGGCCAACGAGGGCCGCCCAGTGGGGTCGATCTACCTGGTCGGCAACCCGATGATCGACACGCTGCTGGCCAACATGGACCGGTTCGACACCGCTGCCGTCCGCGCCGAGCTGGGGCTGCCGGAGCGGTACGTGGCCGCCACCCTGCACCGTCCGTCGAATGTGGACGACCCGGAGATCGCGGCCGGGCTGGTCCGGGCCCTGCACGAGATCGCCGCCGTCATCGACGTGGTCCTCCCGGTGCACCCGCGCGGGCGGGCCGTGCTGGAGGCGGCCGGGCTCAGCTCGCATCCGGGCGTGCACGCCTGCCCGCCGCTGGGTTACCTGGAGTTCATGGGCCTGGTCCGCGGCGCGGCCGCGGTGGCCACCGACTCCGGCGGCGTGCAGGAGGAAACCACGCTGCTGCGCGTGCCGTGCCTGACCGTCCGCCCGAATACCGAACGGCCCATCACGATCACCAGCGGCAGCAATAGGCTCATCACGTCCGCCGAGCTGGCCTCGGCCGTGCTGAAGGCGTGTGACGACGGGCCGTACACCGGTGAGCTGCCGCCGCTGTGGGACGGTCACGCGGGGGAGCGCATCGGGCGGATCATCACCGACTGGCTGGCCAGCGACGGCTGAGGAGACCACCGCACCATCATGACCGACAACGAGAGCGCCGACCTGGCATTGACCGTCTACGCGCCCGCTGAGCCCGCTGGACCCGATGAGCCCAGCCCCGCAGAGGGCGGCGACCCGGGCAGCGCCGCGCGGGGAATCGCCCTCGCCGCGGAACGGGACCGGCTGGCCCGGGCGCTGCGCGACACGCACCGGCAGCTCGCCGCCGCCGAGTCGCAGCTCGTGTCGGTGCAGCGGTCGGCCACCATGGAGCTCGGCCAGGCCATCGTCGCCGCCGCCAAGCGCCCGTGGATCGGCGGCCCGCGGCTGCCCAAGCACCTGTACCGGATGTGGCGGGAGCGCCGGGCCGGTCGCGCCGCGGGGGTGGCGACAGACGGGTTCCGGTCCGCCGACGAGGAACGCTGGGCGCGCATTCTGCTGGACGCGGGCGCCGGGGCGGCCGGTGACCGGTTCCTCGCCGCCTACACGGTGCCCGGTCTGGCCTGGTCGGCCACGACGCGCGCCGAGGCCCAGGACATGGCCGACGGCCTCGTGGTGGCCGGCGTCCTCACCGACGCGAGCTGCGCGGCGCTGGCCCCGGACGCGACCGCGGAGCAACTGCTGCCACACGACGCGGCGTTCGTCCTGGAGGGCTCCGGCGCGGACCTGGTGCTTATCGAGGCGGCCGCGCTGCTGCCCGGCGGGGCCTGGGCGCACGCGGGCGACCCGGCCGCGACCGACCGGGGCCGCCGGCTCGCCGACCTGATCGACCTGGCCCGCGCGCTGGGCAAGCCGGTCATCTTCCTGTGCAACGCCCCGTCCTACCTGATGCCGTACCTGGACTGGCTGGGCACCTCCTGCGACGCCGTGGTGAACGGCGGTCTCGGCGTCCAGCTCGCCCGGTTCAACCCGATCGACCTGCCCGCGGCGCGCGGCGCAGTCCCGGTCTACGCCGGGCACCGGGACATGCGCGAGGGGCCGGCCGTCAAGCGCCTGCTGGACGAGCTCACCGGCGCCGAGCCGGACACCGGCCAGGACAATGGGCGCGCCATCGGGGGCGCGGGCGAGCGGCCTCGCGGGGACGCCGGCGAGCGGATCAGTGAGCAGGCCGACGTTCCGGCTGGCGTTCGTGGAGATCGGGTCCGGGCCGCCCGGGTCATCGGCGAACCGTCGTGGCGGGCGGCGCCGGGCGTGTACCGGCAGCACGCGGTGTTCCTGGCCGCGACCGCGGCCGAAGCGCGGGAGCAGCTCGCCTGCGGGGCACGGGTGGTCGGGCCCGTGACCGAGGACACGGAGGTCAGCGGGGCGACCGCGGTCGCGGATGCCGAAGAGGCCGCCCGGCGGCTCACGGCCGCCGCCGGCGCGGGCCCCCGCGGCCTCGCCGAGATCAAGGCGACGCTGCTCGAGCTGTTCGAGGCGCACGCCACCCCCGCCCGGCTCGCCGAGCTGGGCCGGCTGGTGGACCTGCCCGCCCGCCCCGTACCGGGCCGCCGGGTGGCCGTGCTCGCCGGGGTCCGGGACGCGGCCGACGCCGGGCGCCTGGCCGAGCGGGTGCTGGGCCAGCGGCTGCGCCCGTACGAGGTGCGGGTGTGGCTCGAGGACGATATGTCGCTGGCCGACCCCGCGCACGCGCTGGCGCACGCCGCCCGCGAGCAGATCGCCGGCGCGCTGGCCCCGCTCACCGCCGAGGGCGTCATCGCCGGCGTGGTGACCGGGACGGGCCTGGCCGCCGCGGCGCGCGCGGCCATCTCACCGTGGTCGGCCGAATGGGATATCCGGCTGAACTACCCCGCCTCGTACCTGCTGGAGCTCATGTGCGCGCTGGAGTGCTCCCGGGCCGACGCGGTCGGCCCCACCGACGGGGCGGACTACGTGTTCACCGACGTGCTGGATCCGGCTGTGGCCCGGACCGACCTGTTCCGCGAGGGCGCGCCGCCGCGGTCGACCTGGGCCCGCCGCGGCCTGCGGCTGTTCGCGGTCGCGCCCACCGCCAATGACGCGGGCAACAACGGGGGCAAGGACGCGGGCGCCCCCGCGAGCCGCACCGCGGCCGGCCTGGCGGCCGGTACTGCGGAATCCCCCGCGGCCGAGTGACCCGCCGTTTCGACGAGGAAGGCATCGTTCATGTCAGGACCGCTGGCCGAATCAGGGCCGGAGCTCCCGCCGCCCGGTGACGACGGGGCCACCGCGAGCGCGGCCAGGTCACACTCGGCCCTGGTGTACGGCGACGTCAACCTGAACCTGATCGACGGGTCCGCGATCTGGGCGCAGTCCATGGTGCTGGCGCTGGCCCGGGCCGGATGCGCGGTGACGCTGGTGCTGAAGGCGCCGGTGCAGACCGCCCGGCTGCTCACCCCGCTGGAGGGCGAGCCGGGCGTCACCATCCGGCGGCCCGCCGAGGAACAACTGCTCGAGGGCGTCACGGCCCGGGGGCTCAGCCCCGCGCAGGCGTCCCAGGTGCTGACCGCGGTCGACGCGGAGCACCGGCACGACATCGTGGTCCTGCGCGGCCGCCGGCTGGTCTCCCAGGTGGTGACGGACAACGCGTTCCGCGGCCGGCTCTGGACCTACCTGACCGACATCCCGCAGTCGATCCCCGAGATGACGCCGGACGCGGTGAGCTGGCTGGCGGGCGTGGCGGAGGCCTCGCAGTACGTGCTATGCCAGACCGAGGAGCTGCGGTGCTTCCTTGAGGGCAGCGTCGCCGAGGCGTGCGGCAAGTGCGTGCTGTTCCCGCCGGTCGTGCCGCCCGCCCCGGCGCTGCCCGGGACGCCGCAGGAGCCCGACGGGGTGCTGCGCCTCGTCTACACCGGCAAGTTCGCCCCGCGCTGGAATACCTACGAGATGACCCAGCTGCCCGGGCTGCTGGCCGCGAGCGGGGTCCGGGCCGAGCTGCACATGGTCGGCGACAAGATCCACAACGACCCCGGTGACCCGGGCTACCAGCGCCGGATGCGCGCGGCGCTGGGCGACCCGAACCCGCGTTCTTCCCCGCCGGGCGCGGGCAACAACGCAGGCAACAACGCGGGCAAGAACACGGGCGACGCAGACGGCCGCCGACGTACTTCCCCGCCGGCGGTGCCCGCCCGCGGGGTCGTGTGGCGCGGCGGCCAATCCCGGGAAGCGGCCATGCGCATCGCGGCCGACTGCGACATCGGGCTGGGCTGGCGTCACCCCAGCCTGGACGCCAGCCTGGAGCTGTCGACCAAGGTGCTGGAATTCGGCATGCTGGGGCTGCCGGTCATCCTGAACCGGACGCCGATGCACGAGGCACTGCTGGGCGCGGACTACCCGATGTTCGCGCGGGACCTGCGCGACGTGACGGCCATCGCCGAGGCCGCGGCCGCCGACCCGGCCATCATGAAGCTCGCGGCCAGCCGCACCTCGGCGGCCGCGGCGACCTGCACCCTGGACAAGGCGGCCGGCCGGATTCGGCGGTACCTCAGCGACGCGCTGCCCCGCATCGAGGTCACCCCGGGCACCACGGTCCTCAAGGTCGCGGTGGCCGGGCACGACCTGAAGTTCATCACCCCGCTGCTGGACTACCTGCGCCAGCAGCCCGGGCTTGAGTTGCGCGTCGACCACTGGGCGTCGCTGAGCGAGCACGACGAGGCGGTAAGCCAGGAGATCTCCCGCTGGGCCGACGTCGTGATCTGCGAGTGGTGCGGGCCGAACGCCATCTGGTACAGCGAGAACAAGCGGCCCAAGTCCCGGCTCATCGTCCGGCTGCACCGCTTCGAGGTGTACGCCCGGTACCCGTACCGGGTCAAGATCAGGGCTGTGGACCAGGTGGTCACGGTTAACAAGCGCTACGCGGAGCTCGTGGCCGAGATGACCGGCTGGCCCACCCGCAAGATCATCGCCCTGCCCAACACGGTCGAGGTCGGGCAGCTGGACCGGCCCAAGCTCGACGGGGCGCGGTTCAGTCTTGGGTTCGTCGGCATGGTGCCGTCGCGCAAGCGCATCGACCTGGCCCTGGACGTGCTGGCGGAACTGCGCCGGGACGACGAGCGGTACATGCTCTGCGTCAAGTCCGGGATGCCCTGGGACCACTGGTGGGTCTGGCAGAAGCCGGAGGAGCGCGGCCACTACGCGGCGGCGCTGCACCGGATCCAGCGATCCCCGCTGCTGCGCGGCGCGGTCGTGTTCGACGAGGCGGGCCGGGACGTCCCGGCGTGGTTGCGGCGGGTCGGCTTCGTCCTGTCCACCAGCGACGACGAGAGCACCCACGTCGCCCCCATCGAGGGCATGGTCTCGGGGGCGGTCCCGGTTATCCGGCACTGGCCCGGCGCGGAGACCGTCTACGACACCCACTGGATCCACGAGAACCCGCAGGAGATGGCGGCCGCGATCGCCGCGCTCCGCACCGACGGGCAGTGGCGCGACGCCGCCGCGCTGGCCAGGGCACAGGCCATCGAGTTGTTCGAGTCCCGGAAGGTGTTCAGGACCTGGTACCAGCTGCTGACCGAGAACCTGAAGCCGGCCAAGTCGGTGCAGCGCTACTCGCTGCCCGGCGCGCCCTGATCTGTGGCACTGGCCCACGGCATGTTCTTCACCCTGGCCGTCAGCGCCCCCGACCCCGCCACGTGCGCGGCGCTGGCCGATCGGGCCTGCGGAACCGATTCCCGCGCCATGCCGGTCCCCGGCCCGGCGCAGGTGATCTGGCGCGCGCGGGACGGCCGCTCCGCCATGATTACATGGGGTGCATACCCGGCTACTCCGAGTCAAGCATCTTACGTATCCGGATACGCTGATCCGAGCCCTGCCCCGGGTGTATCCGGATACAGCCCTGTGGGGTCCGCGGGAGCGGCGCGATCCTACGCCGGGACGATCTGGGCCTCGGAAGAATCGGCCGGGACGGTTTTCGCGCGGACCCGGATCACCCGGGTCGACCCGGTCTTCGTAGCCCGGGCCGGGCGGGCGACGGTCCTCTCCGACCGCGCGACCTGGGCCGCGGCCGCCACCGGCCGCCTCGGGGACGCCGACGCCCTGCTGTACGCGGGGCTGCTCGGCCCGGGGTACCCGCTCGGGGCCGTCACGCCCTTCGCCGGGGTACACGCGCTCGCCCCGGCCACCTCCTGCCACGTCACCGGCGGCGCGGTCACCGAGACCGAGCACGCCGGGTTGACCGGGCCGGGCCTGAGCGGCCCCGCCTCGGCAGCCCGGGTCGCCGAGGCGCTCGTGCAGGCGGTCATGCCGCTGCGGGACGCTTCCGCGCCGGTCGAGCTGAGCCTGACCGGGGGCAAGGACAGCCGCCTGATCGCCGCGGCGCTGGCCCGCGCCGGGGTGCCGGCCCGCGCCCGCACCTACGGCTTCCCGGACCACCCGGACGTGGTCGTCGCGGCGCAGGTCGCCCGCGAACTGGGCCTGGAACACGAGGTGGCCGAGCCGCGCACCACCGGGGCGGACGGATCCAGCGGGGCTCACGGTGTCAATGGGATCGCTGTGACAGGAGGGGTGGCGGGAGCGGGGGCGGGAGCGGGAGCGGGGGCGGGAGCGGGGGCGGGAGCGGGAGCGAGAGCGAGAGCGGGAGCGAGAGCAGACGGGGCACCTGTGGTGCAGGAGGTCGACGTGCTCGGGCGGCTCCGGGCCACGGTGCTGGTCGCGGACGGAATGCTGTCCGCGTTCGAGAACGTGGGCCGACCCGATCCGGACACCGGCGCGGCCACCGCGATCGCGATCGGCGGGCACGGCGGCGAACTACTGCGCGGCGGGTACGCCAAGATCATCCCGGGATCGGCGGCGCGGCGGGCGGCGGGCTCCGCCGAGCTGCTGCGCCGGCTCACGATGCGCCGGGTCCCGTTGCTGCGGGCCCGCTGGCGCACCGCGTACCTGGCCAGCCTGACCCCGTGGGCCGCCGCGGTGGCCGCCCGTCCCCAGCCGGCCCTGGACGACTTCTACCTGGTCAACCGGGCCGGGCGATGGTCCGCGGCGGCGCGGCAGGCCTATGCCATCCGCTCCGTGATGGCACAGCCGTACTTCGACGACCAGGTGGTCCGTGCGGCCCGGTCCGCGCCGCTGACCGAACGCCTCGACGACCGCCTGGTCCGCGGGGCGATCGGTGCGCTGTGCCCGGCGCTGCTGGACATCCCGCTCGCCGCCGACCGCTGGAAGTGCGACACCGCAAAGCCCGCCGCGCACGCGCCCGGCGCGGCTTCCCCCGGTCAGCGGGCCCGCTTCGACTGGCGGCGCGGCTACGGCGATGACGTGGCCGGCTTCCTGCGGGACTACGTGCTCGGCACCGGCTCGGCCGGGGGCCTGTTCGCCATCGTCAGCCGGCCCGCGGCCGAACGGCTGCTCCGGCCGCCGCACACCGATCCCGTCACCGTGTGGGCCCTGGCCACCCTGGCCGCGCTGATCTCGGGTGACTGGCTCAACGCGCGCGCCGCGGACGGCCAGACTTTCGCCATCCCCGTTCCCGTTTAGCTCCCCGACGGGTCAGCTGCGGCTCCGCATCCGCCGGTCGCGGCTCCGGACGGGTCAGCCGCGGCCGAAGCGCGCCTCGGCGCGCCAGAAGTACACGACGCCGCCCAGCAGCGCGAGCAGCGCCCAGCCCACGGCAGCCACCCAGAGCTGCATCGTGGTCACTTCCGGGTGACAGTACGCCTGGTACTGATAAAGCGACAGATGAGCATGGAAGGTGGCACACTTCAGGGCGTTGTACGGCTCCGCGCCGGGAGCGTTCGTCCGCTGCGTCTGCATGATCGCCAGGCGCATCAGCGAGATGTACACGGCCGCCGGGTTGAGCTGCAGGATCTCCTTCGCCCACAGCGGCAGCGTCGCGGGCAGCGTGGCAATGCTGTACATGACCCCGCAGAAGTACCGCCACACGCGGGTCAGGAACGGCACGAGCTGGCTGACGTCGTTCAGCTCGGCGCCGATCCGCGCGATGATCAGGCCCGCGCCGAGGTTGAACAGCGTCTGCAGCAGCAGCACCGGGATGGCCAGGAACCAGTACCAGGTGAGCGGCTCGTGATAGCCCAGCACGATCACGACCATGACGACCATGGACAGCATCAGCTGCTGCAGCTCGACGATGACGTAGGCCAGCGGCAGCGACGCCCGCGGGAACTGCAGCGCGCGGATCAGCGACAGGTTGTTGTACATGACCCGCGAGCCGACCAGGATCGACCGCTCGGTGAAGGTGAAGATGAAGACGCCGATCACCAGGTACGGGATGTAGTGCTCGACGCCCCGGTTGGCCTTGAACAGGATGCCGAAGATCAGGTAGTACACGGCGCAGTTCAGCAGCGGGGTGAGCACCTGCCAGATCTGGCCGAGGCGGGCGTCGGTGTACATCGAGACGTTCCGCGCCGTGGCGAACGCCACGATGAAGTGACGGCGCTGCCACAGCTTGCCCAGGTACTCCAGCAGCCTGGGCCGCTGCGCGCTGGGCCGCAGATTGTGCTGGGCGGCCAGCTCGGCCAGCGGCTCACCCGAGAGCGACGTCGCCGTCTTCGTGATGCCGGTGGTGTTCTGCAGGCTCCCCGGGGCGCTGAGCTGCGAACGATCAGCCATGACTGCGAATTTTACGAGAGCCGGCCGACCGCACCAGGCTGGGCCGCCCGCGCCGCGCGCCGGGCGCGGCAAAATCCGTCATTGTCATCGAGCAGCATCCTCACGTAACCCTGAGCCCGCACGTTCGCAAACCGGCCGCGGCCGGGCGCAGCCGACCTTACCGCAAAGGTGCGCTATCGCAGGTGAGCGGTATCGTTCAGTGACCTCACGACCGCGGGGCCGTCAGCGTACCAGTCGATCTCGCTGAACGCGCCCACGTCGAGGTGCATCCGGTACATGGCCGCGGGCGGCGCCAGCAGCGCCTCGGTGAGCAGCGTCTTGATCGGCGTCACGTGGCTGACGACCAGCACGGTCTGCCGCAGGTGCGCGGCCATCAGCCGTTCCCGCGCCGCCCTGACCCGGGTGGCGACCGCGGCGAAGCTCTCGCCTCCGGCCGGCGCGGCCGCTGGGTCGGCCAGCCACGACGCGACCTCCTTGGGCCACCGCCGTTGGGCCTCGGTGAAGGTCAGGCCCTCCCACGCGCCGAAGTCGGTCTCGCGGAAGTCCGCGTCCTCCTCGACCGGCGCGCCGGTGGCCGCGGCCACCTCCTCGGCCGTCTGCCGGGCCCGCCGCAACGGCGACGTCACGACCACGTCCACGCCGCCGCGGGCGGCGAGCCGCTCCCCCGCGAGCTTCGCCTGGCGCAGGCCCGTCTCGGTCAGCTCGATGTCACCGATGCCCGCGAACCGCCGCTCGGCCGATAGGGGCGTCTGCCCGTGCCGCAGCAGCAGCGTGATCGTCGCCTGCCCCTGCGCGGGCCCCCATCCGGCCCCGTTTCCGCCCGGCCGCTTGTCCGGCTCGGCGGCCAGGCGCTCGGCCGGGCGGGGTCTCACCTGGGTAGGAGGGCCACCGCCGTTCCGTTCGGCGGAATCCATGGCCTCGTTGGCGAGCCGGTCCGCAAACTTGTTGCGCTCCCGCGGCACCCACTCGTACGTCACCTTGGTGAGGCCGCGGGCGGCCTCACCGGCGGCCAGCGCGAGCGGCTTCATGTCCGGGTGCTTGATCTTCCAGCGGCCGGACATCTGCTCCACCACGAGCCGGGAGTCCATCCGGACCTGGACGGAGGCGTGCCGGTCAATCCGTGCGGCAGCGCGCAGGCCCGCGATGAGGCCGGAGTACTCGGCGACGTTGTTGGTGGCGATGCCGATGTACTCCGATTCGGTGGCCAGGACCTCCATGGTGCCGGCGTCCCGGACCAGGGCGCCGTACCCGGCTGGGCCCGGATTGCCGCGGGAGCCGCCGTCGGCCTCGACGATGAGCCTGCGCATCGACCCGTCACACACCCGATTCGGCCGTGCGCACGAGGATCCGCCGGCACTCCTCGCAGCGGACCACCTCGTCCGGCGCGGCCGCGCGGATCTGGTTCAGGTCCACGGTGTGCAGCGAGAGGTGGCACCCCTCGCAGCGGCCGCGGCGCAGCATCGCCGCGCCGACGCCCTGCTGCGTGCGGAGCTTGTCATAGAGGGTGAGCACGTCCGCGGGAACGTCGGCGGCCACCGTGGTGCGACGGCCTTCGGCCTTGCCCGCCTGCTCGCCGATCTCGTCCAGCGCGGCGTCCCGCCTGACGGTCAGCTCCGCGGCCTGTTCGGTGAGGGTGCCCTGCTCGGCCGCGAGGGCGTCGCGGCGCCCCTCGGCGGCTTCGCGGCGCTCCATCGCATCCAGCACGATCTCCTCGAGATCGGACTGCCGGCGCAACAGCGACTGCACTTCCGACTGGAGGTTCTCCAGCTCGCGGGCGGCGCTCACCTGCCCGCCGTCGAGACGGGCCCGGTCCCGGTCGATCCGTGACCGGACCTGTTCCACGTCGCGTTCGGCCCGGGTCTGCTCGCGGGCCAGGTCACCCAGCTCGGTGTCGCCCATGACGATGCCGTCCCGGAGCTCACCCATGCGGGCGTTGATCTGGTCGAGCTGAGCGGCTTCCGGGAGGCTTCGGCGGCGCTGGTCGAGCCGGGCCAGCTCGGCGTCCAGGTCAGCTAGTTCAAGCAGGCGCAACTGTGCTTCGGGAGATGCTTTCACGGCCCCAACGTTAGCCCCACCGGGGGCCAGTGTCGCGCCGCGAGATGCCCCTGATACGGCAGCGGCTTCGCGTCGTTTGAATATGCCCGGCTGCGCCGCGGGCCGCGTGATAAACATGCCGGCATGGAGATCCCCAGAGTCAGCCGGCCCTACATGCCCGGGTACGGCATCTCCGGGCCGGAAGAGGGCAGTGGCCTGCTGCAATGGTCCTGGGCCGCCGAGCGGCTGACGGCGGCCCGCAACTACTGGGTCGCGACAGTATGGCCGACCGGGCGGCCGCACCTGATGCCGGTCTGGGGCATGTGGGACGACAGCACGCTCTGGTTCTCCAGCGCCACGGGCTCGCGCAAGACCAAGAACCTCTGCGCCGACCCGTACTGCGTCATATCGACGGAATCAGCGTCCGACCCGGTCATCATCGAGGGGGCGGCGCGCGTGGTGACCGACCGCGGGGCCCTGCAGCGGGTGATCGACCTCATGAACGCGAAGTACGCGACGCACATCGAGGTCAGCTTCCTGGACCCGGACGTGAACGCCACGTTCGGGGTCCGGCCGCAGCGCGTGTTCGGCATGCGGGACGCGGATTTCACGGGGTCACCAACTCGTTGGATATTCGAGGATTGAACGAAGGTACCGTGGTCCTAGCGCGCCCGTTCCGGCCGTTCCGCGGTTATCCCGGCGATGTGGCCTGGTGGCGGGTTGGCCTGGCGCGGCTTCCATGTTCTTGATGGTGCGCGGCAAGGGGAGGGGCAGCGAAGGCTAACCGGCCCCGGCGGTCCGGGGCGAAGTATCAGGCCACGTACGGGGCCGTCGCGGGCGTGCTCACCGCGGCCGTGGCCCTGGGCGTCGGGCAGCTCGTGTCCGGCCTGAGCGTGCGGCAGGGCTCCCCGGCGGTCGTGGTCGGGCAGGCCGCGATCGACCTCGCTCCCCCGCCGGTGAAGAACTTCGCAATCTCCGCGTTCGGCGCCAACGACAAGACGGCGCTGGTCAGCGGCATCCTGGTCGCACTGGCCATCTTCGCGGCGCTGATCGGGGTGGTGGCGATGCGCCGGCTGGCCTACGGTTACGCCGGCCTGGTGGTCTTCACCGCGATCGGCCTGGCCGCCGCGCTGAGCCGCCCGAACGCGACGTCCGGCTACACGGTGCCCACGATCCTCGGGGCGGCGGTGGGCGCGTTCGCGCTCAGCCGGCTCATCCGCGCCGCGCACCAGGCTACGGCGCCGTCCCTGCGTGCTGGGGCGAGTCCAGCCCAGCGCGCGGCCGTTCCGCCGGACCGGTACGCGGGGTTCGAGTCCGCCACCGCCACGGGGCCCGGTTCGGTGTCAACGACACCCATCTCCCCGCCCCCTCCCCCGACGCCCCAGCCGGCCGCGCCAGCAGAACCGGCCACCGCAGCCGCACCGGACTCAGCGGCCCCGCCAGCAGAGCCGGCCACCGCAGCCGCACCGGACTCAGCGGCCCCGCCAGCAGAGCCGGCCACCGCAGCCGCACCGGCCACGCCCGCCGCCGCACCGGACCGGCGGGATGACGGCCCGGTATCCCGGCCGCCGTCGGCGGATACCTGGACCTACCGGCCGCCGGCCGGCCCAGGCCGGCGCCGTTTCCTGATCGTCAGCGGTGTCGCCGCGGGTGGCGCGGCCCTGGCCGCCCTCGCCGGGCGCGAGCTCAACGCGCGGCAGAGCGTCACGCAGGCCCGGGCCGCCATCCGCCTCCCCGCGCCTTCGCAGCCCGCGCCCCCGCTCGCGGCCGGCACCGACCTGAACATCCCGGGGCTGAGCTCCTTCGTCACCCCAAACTCCACCTTCTACCGCGTTGACACCGCCATCGTGCTGCCCGAGGTCGACCCGGCGCACTGGCAGCTGCACATCCACGGGATGGTGGAGCGCGAGGTCACGATCAGCTTCGCCGAGCTGCTCCGCAGGCCGCTGATCGAGCACTACGTGACCCTCTGCTGTGTGTCGAACCCTGTCGCGGGCCCCTACATCGGCAACGCGAAATGGCTGGGGGCGAGCCTGGCGAGCATCATCCGCTCGGCCCGGCCCAAGGCAGGAGCCACCCAGCTGTTGTGCACGTCCGTCGATGGCTTCACCTCCGGGACGCCGATCCAGGTGGTGCTGGACGGCCGGGACGCGCTGCTGGCGGTGGCCATGAACGGGACCGCGCTGCCCGTCGAGCATGGTTTCCCGGCCCGCATGGTCGTTCCCGGCCTCTACGGGTACGTGTCGGCGACCAAGTGGGTCACCGACATCAACGTCACAACGTACGAGGCGCAGACCGCATACTGGGCCGAGCGCGGCTGGTCCCAGCAGGCACCGATCAAGACCGAGTCGCGGATCGACGTTCCCATGGGCGGATCGACGGTCAAGGCGGGCCGTACCGCGGTCGCCGGGGTCGCCTGGGACCAGCACACCGGCATCGACGCCGTGGAGGTCCGCGTGGACCAGGGCGCATGGCACCAGTCCACCCTCGCCGCCGTCCCCGGCATCGACACCTGGCGCCAGTGGGTGTGGTACTGGGACGCCACCCCCGGCACCCACGTCATCGAGGCCCGGGCCACTAACGCCTCCGGCTACACCCAGACCGCCGCCCTGGCCCCCACCGAGCCCAACGGCGCCACCGGCTACCCTTCCAACTCCGTGACCATCAGCACCTGACCCGCTCCAGTCCCGCGGAGGGCAGCATTGGCTACTCGGGCTGAGAGCGCCACCGTCAACGCGGCCGGCCTGGTGCAGGGCATCGCCCTGGTCACCTTCCCGGCCGCCAGCACGATTTTCACCGCCCGCAGTTCCTATGACCTGTCCAGCAGCCAGTACGGGGCGATGTTCGTGCCGCAGGTGATCACGGCGATCGTCGCCTCGCTGCTCGGCGCGGGCCTGCTCTGGCCCGGCCTGGCCAGGCGGGTCAGCGAGAAGGCCGTGTACCTGGCCGGCCTGCTGGCGGACCTGGCCGCGATGGTCCTGCTCATCGCGAGCTGGCTCGTCGCGGGTCAGCACGTGGCCGCGTACGTGCTGCTGCTGGCCGCCACCGCCTGCCTGGGCGCCGGCTTCGGGCTCGCCGTGCCGTCGCTCAATACCCTGGCGGCCGCGTTCCATCCCGCCGCGGTCGACAAGTCCGTGCTGGTCCTGAACGCATTGCTGGGGCTGGGCACGGCCCTCGCGCCGGCGTTCGTCGCGGCGTTCGTCGGCCTCGGGTTCTGGATCGGCCTGCCGGTCCTCGCCGCCTGCCTGCTCGTGAGCCTGATCGGGGTCAGCCTGCGGCTGCCCCTCAGTGCTGAGCCAGCGGGGCATCAGGGGCCGCCGCCAGCGGCGGCCGGGCGTCCCGCCCCCGATGCGGGTCAGCCCGCCGCACGGCGGCCGGCGGCGAGCTGCCGAATCCCGGCCGGGTTCTGGGTTTTCGCGGTGTTCGCGGTCCTGTACGGGTTCTGCGAGACGATGAACGGCAATTGGTCGCAGGCCGCTGGCACGGGCAAGGCCCCAGCGTAGTGCCCGTCAGCCGAGGGC
>Ga0181538_10003548_pt1 | contig 15136 bp, 15 predicted proteins | sample PEATcosm2014_Bin_40_FD_119773 | JGI IMG/M metagenome (GOLD analysis project Ga0181538, IMG submission 119773) | Peatland microbial communities from MTU Mesocosm Facility, Houghton, MI, USA - PEATcosm2014_Bin23_30_metaG | ecosystem: Environmental > Terrestrial > Soil > Wetlands > Peat | place...
AACCGGCATGATCAGCATCGGATCGGTCTGTTTGATCGAGGTGGTCGGCGAACTCCGTACTGTGGCATTCCGATCGACGGAACTCTGTTCCGGACCGAGTTGACTCTGTTCAGTGTTGTCGAGCTCGAGGCGTACCGACGCAGCCAGTCCGTTGATGCCGAGAATCCGTTGCACCTCCACGGAGGGCGACCGAAGCGTTAGAACTTCTCCCAAGGATGTGAGGCGCCGCGCCGCATGGTTGATCACTCTCAAGCCGTGACCGTCCATGAAGGCGAGCCCAGAGAGATCCAAGACGACAGAGTCATGACCGCGGTCGAACATCGTGTCAAACACTGCGCCGAGCTCAGGAGAACTTTGCCTATCGAGTTCACCGGAGATGTCAAGCACCACCGCGACGTCGGTATAGCTAATGGCGACTCGAAAGTCTGCCGGTGGGCTGTGGTCGCTGCTCATGGTGAAGCTCGACCTAACGAGCGTGAGCGGGTCACTTGCTTGCGGACCTTTGTCGATCGTGCGTCGCTAGGCTGTCTCTTGCGCGCGAACGCAGTCGTACTGGACTGCAAAGACGAAGGGATTCGATCGACAGCGAGTGGGATGACATGAGGCCTATGCCTCCGGGTTGCGGCACCGGAGCGAAGCGGAGCCTACGAACCCTCCCTGTCGAAGGTGCCATAACACTACACCAGTTAGCAGCAGCGAGATCCAGGCGCTCCTCAGCCCCTATCGCTCTGGAGCCGTTACGCCATACGATGGTCGACATTCCAGACTCCATCATCGACGAGGACCCTGCTGCCGCGGTCGCTGCCGACCTTATGCACACGGCGAGCATATTGTTCGCTGCTGGCAGTGTCGACGCGACCTTGCAGCAAGTCGTTGACCTGGCCACGGACACGATCGAGGGTTGTGATTTTGCCGGGATCTTCTTTCGCGAGGGGAGTACGACTGCGACTTGGGTACGTACCGACCCGATCGTGGTTGAAATCGACGCGCTTCAACAACATCTTGGTGAAGGCCCCTGCTTCGATGCGATCCGGGAGGGGACGACCTTTTACGGCGAAGACCTGACCAGCGATGAGCGTTGGCCGAGCTTCACGCCCGAGGCGATGGCCTGTGGGGTGCGGAGCGTGCTTGCGCTGCACCTATCTGCCAGTGAGGTGCCAGGCGCGCTCAATCTCTATGCCCGATACCCGAAGGCCTTCGGCGTGATTGATCGCGGAAAGGCCGTGATCCTCGCAACCTTGGCAGGGATCGCGATCACGTCGGCTCAAAAGCACGCGGACGAGAAGCGACAGATCGACAATCTTGGGGCGGCGCTTTCCGCTCGCGAGATGATCGGCCAGGCCCAGGGGATCCTCATGGAGCGCGAACGGGTGACTGCAGTCGAAGCCTTCGACATCTTGCGTCGGGCCTCTCAGCACCTCAACCGCAAGCTCCGAGAGGTCGCCCAGGACCTCGTCGAAACCGGTGAGCGGCCGGAGACCGGGTCGCCTCCACCCACTCGTCGCAATAGATAGGCCGAGATCATGAACTTCGATCACAGCATTCCCGTGTGTGTTTTCCGTCTCTCGCGGCCAACGCCTAGCTGTGCTTCCAGCCACATCTGCAGAACCCTGTGCGGCACCGGTTAATCCCATAGCGCCGAGTTTGCATTTGGCGACATTCGTACTGTCTCTAGTGTGTGTGCGGGAGCAGATCCTTCGGCGCACGGGAATCGCGATGGATGGCGAGGTGCCGACTGCGTCTAACACGGTACGAGTGGTCGTACTCTAAAGAACGACAGATTGTGTATTTCGAATGGGGTACACCATGAGTGAGCCATCCCAACTCGCTCAGCAGGTCGAGGAGCATCCGCAGCTCCCTCGCGGGTCGTGCGAGCGGGTAGCCGGCTATGGCGTAATGGGCTTGCCGTTCCGCTCGGGCCACGTGCTCGGCTTACGCAGATGGAGGGCCTCGTCGGTGGGAGCGGGCTTCACTTCGATCTGGCCATGGGGTTGCATTTCCGTCGCGCGCCTCCTGCGAGGGAACCGTAACTAGCCATTCCGCGAATCCCGGTCGGAATCACGACCGCGAGAATCCAAACCGCCGACCGCTAATCATTTGAACCTCGATCATCACGACGCGATTCGCGGTCTCGGCGACTCCCCAAGGCGCTCCGAGCGTCGCAAGGGCCGACGCTCTTGCCGTCGCGTCCTTGACTTCGGAAGCCACCCCCTGGACGAGAACACTCCAGCCCGACGATCCGTCTTCAGTGTACGAATCCACCTCGAACGCGACGACGTTGTCCGCGGTCGCGGCACTGAGCTTGGTTCCCGGCACCGTACGGAAGATCACCGAGCCGTTGAGCATCGCGAAGTTCACGGGCAGGATCACCGGCAACGCCCCGACCGTGATCCCGACGCGCCCCACCGAAGCCTGGGGGAGCAGCGAGAGACACTGGTCGCGCGACAGCACCTCGACCAATGTCCCTGGCATGGCCGAATACTGTGGTTGCTCGAAGAACTCGCCGCTAGGGCCAATAGTCTCATTCTCGCGATCTGCCCCGAGTCAAACGAGCGCTCGCGGACACGGCGCGGGAGTCGACCTCAAGCAGAGCTGTCACGCCTGGTGACAATGGCGGGCTGGCCCCTTACGATCTGTCGAGACGAGCCCGACGTTTCGGCCGACGATCGACTCTGACCTCGCTGGAGCGTTCGCGGTCTTCATCGCCGGCGAGGAGGAGCTCCGTAATCGGCGCGGAATACCCTTCGCCGGACCGCCGTTCGATCCCCAAGGCAAATGGGCGCACATGCACCGCCATGTCCTCGCCGCCGATGGCGAGCGAGCATTCGTCGCCGAGGAAGACGACCGGATCGTCGGTTTCTCGGCGGCGATTATGCGCGGCGATTTCTGGTACTTCTCAGGCTCTTCATCGATCCCGCCTACCAAGGGAGGGGAATCGGGATAGAGCTGATCGAGCGTGTCTGGGGTGATTCGCACCCTCGACGTGCCACGATCACCGAGTCGTTCCAGCCGATCTCGAACGGCCTCTACGCGCGGCGCGGCATGCTGCCCAGTAACGCCAGTCTTACAGATGGTCGGTAAGCCCAAGGTCGTCGCCGGTCGGGACCGCCTCGACGCGTGCGAGGTCGATCCCGATGCGTTGGCGCTTCGTGCGGAACTCGCCGGAGAGTTCGGATTCGGACATCCGGATCGACATCCCCGGAACCGCCACCGCGCTCGTCGTGATGGCACTCGAGACCGGTCTTCGCTTCAGCGATCCCGGACTCCTCCTGCTGTCGCCGCCCGAGAATGCCCCGACCGCGTACGCAATCCACAGCTACTGGCTGCTTTGAACTCGGCTGTTTGCGTCGAGATAGCGAGGGTTCTGATCGGAATGAGCGCGTCGGCGTGCTTATTCTTCGCTCCGCGATAGATGGGAGTAACTGGTTTTCTCCTTCAATTTCTTTGTGGCGCAACGGGTCGTCCAACAATGTCCAGGAGATGAATTCTTCACAGAGAGCGCAGTTTCGCATCGGTGCTCGATTGCCCCTCCCCCAAGTCGGGTAGGGTGGTCGTGCATGAGCTTGGGCTAGACAGCCAGCCTTGAGCAATAGTTCCTCCGCTCTCGGAGGAAGATTGGTGGTCCCGATGGGACCCAGCCCCAATACTCAAGTAGCTGAACCCGGCGCGCCGTCACCGATGTCTCTCAAACTGTCCCCGCGACCAGCAAGTACTAACAGCAAGGTTCAATCCGCCCTCACGCGCCCGGTTGCACCCTCCGAACGCAGCGTTTTCGTCGTCGTCTTACGAGGCAATGCGGACATGGCCGTCGATTTGGACAACTTATTGTTCTGTGCAATGCGCTACCGCACCGGGGACGTTGTCATTGATTTCACTGAGACGGAATCCATCGATCAATCTTCCATTCACGTGTTGGCAAAAGCGCAACGACTGCTCAATTCGAAAGGTCGCAAGCTGATGTTTCGATCGCCATCACGGTTCGATGCCCTCGTGCGGGATTTATATGATGGGGCTTGATGCTGATTCGATGTTTCGCGCGTTGAAATTTGGAAACCCCTTGGCAATACGAGAATCCCTCGACGTCCAAGGTGAGGGTCGTCGGCTCGCTGGATCTGCGTTCTCAGCGAGCGCTATGAGCGTTTGACGTGGGACTCACAAGCACGACCAAACGCAGCAGTCACATGAACCCGCACCTGAGTGGTTTGGCTCATTCGAGCCCGCTCACTTGATCCTCCCGGTCTTCCGCGCCCAGCGCTCAACGGATTCGGTTTCCCAGACGCGACCAGCTGTGAGGTGAACAACCGGCTTAGGAAACGTCGGGTCTTTCCGAACTAACTCGTCGACCCTCTGTCGTGATACGCCGAGCATTTTGGCGATCTCCGCGACGCCCACCAGGTGGTGCGTCATATTCTCAGACTATGCCCTTGTCGACTGACAAGGGTTAGGTATACGATTAAGCGCTCTTGTCAGTCGACAAGGTGAGCCGGGCGGTGCAGGAACACCCCCGGCTCTGGCCAGCCCTGCATAGGAGGACCGACGATGACCAAACCTACTCACTCGCCCACTCACGAGTCCGATCCTGAGGTTCGGTCAGCTTCCAACACGCGATTGATCATGCCTCAGGCAGTCGCCCTCCACCAGGTCGAATCGCCGAGTCTGAATCTGATCGGACCAGATGACCTGCTCGTCGCCCGAATGGTCGACAGTCTCGAGAAGATCGTTGAGGGACGTCTCACCAGCGCAGCCAGGATCCACGACCCCGTCCAACGGGCCAAGGTCGCGCAAGGTCTCTTGCCCTCAGCCGTCACCCTGAAGAACGAGATTTACGCGTTGCGTTCCGACTCTGTGCTCGAAGCCTGGGAGGTGGGGAGCGTGACGTACGCCGAGATGGCTGATGCGCTCGGTGTGTCGAAGTCTCTCATCCAGATCATGGTTCGAGAGAGCCGGGCACGGCGAGTTCATGCTTAATGTCCTAATCACCGTCGATTTTGCCCAGGCGACCAAAGAATCTGTAGTGAGGCTGAACCGAGACTTTTCGACTTCTAGCGCGGCATCTTGGAGTGATGCCTGCGGTCGAGGACAGATCCGACAATCACTATCCCGTCGAGAAACCGGGGCGACCGGCCTCGACGCGTTGGTCCTACCGCGACCTCGTCGATCGGACGCCCTCAGGCGAGGTCGTCGCCCGACGGAAGGCAGCCATTGCCGCCATCGGACCCTGGCGTTCGATCCTTCGGTTCGCGTCGCCAGTCACCAAACAGATTGACCCCCAAACCATCGCGCAGCCGGCACACCATGCACGAGAGCGCTGAAACCCTCGAGCGCAAGCTCGTCGACTTCCGGCCTCAGTTCCCAATGGAGGATTGGGAGCCGATCCGGACGTTCGTTGTCGATGCCGTTCGCGAGTCGGCTCCCCTACTGCCGTACCCACCGCGAGCCCTCGTTTCAAATTGTGCAGCCCACGTGCGTTGGGCGTGGAGGGATGCCGGACATCCCTTAGATCGGAAAATCGTCTTCAACGTCTTCGTGATTGAAGAATCGATCGAATCACGAAAAGCTGGGCTCGCATCGGGAACGGTCGGCAACTTGAGAGCCGAACTCATCGCCATGGCTCGGATCCTTCTGCCGAACGACTTGGCTCTTGTTCGATTGACGCCCCTCTACAAGTCAACGCCGATCGCGCCCTACTCCGAAGCAGAGATCGCAAATCTCTGCAGCTGGGCACGGGGCCAGAACACGACCCGTCGCCGCCACGATGCGGCCGTCATGGTGTACGCCGGACTTGGTGCAGGACTAAAGGATGCCGAGCTGAGAGAACTCCGCGTCCAAGACGTCGTCATCGACGAGGAGGGGGTGATGCTCTTCGTTCGGGGACCCCATGAGCGCGTCGTTCCAGTCCTCCACAGGTGGGAGGACCGGTTCGCTGAGTTCGTGGACTACGTAGGCGGCCCCGATCGGTACCTGTTTCGCCCCAACGTCCGTCGCACCGGCCAGCTCGTGTCAGGAAGCTTCGTCGCCTATAGCACCCGAACCGCCGTGCAACCAACTCTCCAGCGCATGCGGGTGACCTGGATCGTTCACCACCTCGCCTCCCAAACCCCCCTTCCAGGACTGATGTTGGCGGCCGGCATCACGAGCCTCGAATCGATGCGCCGCTACATGCGGTATCTGCCGAACCCTGCCGCTGAGGAGTTCCGCCGACACCTGCGCAAGGTTCCGACGTGATCGATCCACGCGACTTACAAATTGCCGTTGAGGTCGCACTCGCGCGCAAGGAGCTGGTCGACGTCTTAGGTGGCGCCTCGGGGACCGAACAGCAGTTCTCGGACGCCGAGGTGGATCGAGCTGTAGCGATCGTGGTCGAGTCTCGTGTGCTCGAACAGATCCAATTGTGGCGAGACCACGATCGACACGCGGAATCCGCGGAGATCGGTCGGCCTCGAGGCGGACGACCGGCCACCCTGACGTGCAAGGCCGTCTTGACCGCGCTAATCATGCTCGCCAGAAGTGGGGAACCGGTGCTCCTCGAAAGAGCGCTGGTTGTTCTTGCAAACAGGATCAGCGAAAAGAAGCGCCAAGAGATCGGGGCCGACCTCGGGCCTAATCCTCCCGAGGGCGCGTCCGCGGAGGATCGGCTTCGCCTCTCGAAAGCCCGTTATCAACGAGTCTGGCGTCGAATGCACGACATCCTCGAACCGATCGATCCCTACCCCCACCCGCGGTGGCGCCGGCTGACAAGTGCCGAGTTAGCGGACTATAGGGCTGGGTGGGAATCGCCCGAGGGTGCGGCGCGAGTGGCCGTGAGAACTCGTCGCCTGCATTGGGTCGCAAACCGGCTCATCGAGGTCAGCATTCGCGCGATCCCGCGTCGCGTCAGGCGACGCTGGGGGGGATCAATCTGCCTCGACGAGACGGCGATCAGGCTCTTTGCCAGAGGGGTCTCGAAGCGATTCCAACGAGAGTCGATCGAGCCCCTCGGCGGATGGTACGTCCGGTCCGACGAGAGGCACCGGCCCGCCGATTTGACTGACGCTCGCGAGGGAGGGGGTCTGAAGCGCTCGAGGAAGGGGCTGTTCTGGGGCCATGGAGCAATGTTCGCGGTCGCGGGTCCTTCCGATCCCACCCGACAGGATTTCCCAGCAATCGTCGTCGCGATGGACGTGTGTGGCCAACCTGGGTTCGCGACCTCCACGCGCTGCGCCGACCTGCTGACAAGCATCGTCGAACGCGGGCACCCAGTCGAGTTCGCTGCGGCCGACATGGGGATCCTGCCTAACGCCCGGCCCGAACATCTCCAACTCCCTGCGCGCGAACTCGGATATCGACTGGTCTTTGACTATCGAAACGACCAGCTCGGGCTGCAGGGCACTCACGCCGGCGCCATTCTCGTAGAAGGCCAGTGGTACTGCCCGATGATGCCCGAAGCGCTCATTGACGCGACAAAGATCTTCCGGGAAAGTCGTCAGACACCCGAGGATGAACGAGTGTGGCTCTCGAGACTCGAGCAGCGTCGGTCCTTCAAGCTGCGGCCGAAAGAGAGGGTCGACGCGAGGAAGACGGTCGACATGATGTGCCCCGCCCTCGGGCTGAGCCCGACGGCTCGCTGTTCGCTGCGACCGACCTCGCTTCACCGCAAGTACGCGGGGCGAAAGACAATCCCTGTTACGCCAACTACACCGGATCGTGTCTGCACGAACCGTGCATCGGTCGCGTTCCCACCGGCCGCAGGAGCGAAGTACGCCCAACATTTTGACTACGGCTTGCCGGAGTGGGACCGAACGTACCGACTGCTGAGAAGCCACGTCGAGGCTTTCAACGGCTACGTAAAGGACGCAGCGTATGAGGGCCTCGGCGAACCTGGCAGGCGTCGACTCCGCGGGCTGGCCGCGCAGACGCTGCTCACCGCGCTCTTAGTCCTGGCGGCCAACCTCCGCAAGATCCAGGTCTTCCTCGCAGAGGCTCGGTTGGAAGACGATGGAGTCCTCATCAAGCTCGCGGAGCGCAAGCCAAGTCCTCATCGCCTGCGTTACGAGCGATGCCACGAAGAGGTGGCCGCTGGCCGCGGACCGCCGGAGGCCGCTTAGTCCTGGATCTCCCCTGCCTCGTCAAGACGACGATGGTGTAGCGAAGCTATGCGCATTTAAGCTGTCGGACACCGTGAATCGACCCACCAGACTGAATCGCGTTCCAAAATCGCAGCTCGCGGGACAGGATCGGCCTCGTAGGAGCGATCGTGAGCCACTATTCCCGTCTCTACAGACGTTTCGTAGATCTTCCGTCACCTATTCGTAGACGACCCGATGTGGGCGAGGGGGGACTTGAACCCCCACGTCCTTGCGAACACAGGATTCTGAGTCCTGCGCGTCTGCCAATTCCGCCACTCGCCCGAGCCGGCCTGCCACGTTACTGCCCGCCAGGAAAGAGGGCCTTTCTCCCAGGTAGTCTGTATCTGCCATGGGACTCCAGCAGTTCGAGCGACGGCTCGAGCGCCTGGTCGAAGGGGCATTCGCCAAGGCCTTCCGCGGCGAACTGCAGCCGATTGAACTCGGCCGGCGACTCACGCGCGAGATGGACCTCAACCGGACGTTGTCGGTGCGCGGGTTCGTCGTGCCGAACTCTTACACCGTCGTGCTCTCCCACGAGGACTTCGAGCGCTTCAGAGGGTTCGACGATTCCTTGGAACGCAATCTCGCCGACGCGGCACGTGAGCATGCCCGTACGGAGAACTACCGGTTCATGGGCCCGGTCGAGGTACAGATCACGGCGAGCGAAGAGGCCAAGCGGAGCACATTCGCGATCCTCAGCGAGGTCATCGAGAGCGAGGAGCAACTGTTCGGCTCGCTCGTCTTGAGCGACGGGCATCGCATCGGAATCTTCGAGAAGCCTATGACGATCGGTCGCCTCCCCGAATGTGCCGTCCACCTCGAGGACACAAATGTTTCTCGTCGCCATGCCGAGATCCACGTTGTCGAAGGCGCGGTTTACGTGGTCGACCTCGGCTCGACGAATGGCACGCGGGTAAACGGCTTGCCAATAGGCGAACACCGCCTCCACGATGGTGAGATCATCACCGTTGGAACAACGTCGATGCGGTTCGAAGCCGAGTAGACCGAGGCATAACGGATGTCACACGGGCTTCTTGAAATCTTGCGCTTCTTCTTCCTCGCACTCATCTGGTTGTTCTTCGTCTATGTGGCTCGCGTGGTCCTTGTCGAGGTGCGACGGAGCCGTCCCGAGCATGAAGTTGAGACAAACACCCTAGGAGAAGGCTCGTCCGAGCATCGCCCGGTCCTACGCCTGCGCGTCGTCGAACCTCCAGAAGCACGTGGCAAGACCTTCGAATTGACTGGCGAGACCACCTTGGGGCGCTCGCCCGCGTGTGTCATTCCGCTCGAGAACGACACCTTCGCCTCGTCTGTTCATGCGCGTGTCTTTGCGCGCGGTTCAGAGTTATGGCTCGAAGATCTCGGTTCGAGAAACGGCACCTTTCTCAACAGCAGGCGACTCGCCGCTCCCGCGCAGCTCCACCGCGGGGATCGGGTGAAAGTGGGTACAACTTTGCTCGAGATCTCCCGATGAGCATCTTTGGGCTTGGACGACTCGGCACTCAATGACAGCACTTCGCGCCGCGTCCGCCACGAACGTAGGCAAAGTCCGGCCGACAAATCAAGACCTTGCTCTTGTCACGTCCAATCTCGTCGCTGTCGCTGACGGAATGGGCGGCCACGCCGCTGGTGACATTGCTGCGCGAACAGCGGTCGAAGCCTTGCGTGACGCGTTCAAAGCGAACCGGACGGTCGCGGGCTTGATCGCCGCAACCCAGCGCGCGAATCAGGTCGTGTTCGACCGCGGCGAACGAGAGAACGACCTGCGAGGCATGGGAACGACACTCACTGCAGCCGCGCTCATCACCGAGGAGCGTCACGAGGTCATCGGCGTGGTCAACGTTGGCGATTCGCGCGCGTATCTCCTAGAAGGCGGACGAATCAATCGTCTCACCGAGGATCACAGCCTCGTCGAGGAGATGGTTCGACAAGGTGAGATCTCAGCCGAACAAGCTTCCACGCACCCGCACCGTCACATCCTCACTCGGGCATTGGGGATTGACCCCGGAATTGAAATCGACTCGTGGGTCCTCGAGCCTTACACGGGAATGCGCCTGTTGTTGTGCAGCGACGGACTGACAAATGAGTGCACCGATGAAGAGATCGCATCTGTGCTCACCGAGCGCCATGACCCCAGCGAGGCTGCAGAATTGCTCGTCGAGCGCGCGCTCAGCCACGGTGGAAGCGACAACGTCACTGTTGTCGTAGCGGACGTGGAGATCGACATGGTCCCGTCAGGCGCAAAGACACGCGCCGCGACCACACGTGTAAGACGCTCCACGACCGCGCAAGGTCTTGGCCACACGGGTGCTCGTGTGCGCGCGCCGCGCTCTAGTGACCTTGGTGTTGGGGCAAGACCGACGCGAACCCGAGCAGCTCGTCCGCCCGCAAAGAGGCTGCCCCGAGATGTACGCGATCCCTACGAGCACATCCTCACTCCGCGCGTAGCACTCTTCGCGCTTGCTCTCGTGGCGATCTTGGGCGGAGCGTTCGGCTTCATCGCGTGGTTCGACCGCGCTTCGTACTTCGTCGGCCTAGACAACTCACACATCGCCATCTTCAACGGCCGACCCGGTGGATTGCTGTGGTTCAAACCAACGGTCGCCGAGATTACGCCTTTGACAAGCAATGATGTGCTCTCCTCGAGCCTCCCGCTTCTGCGAAGCGGGATCCTCGAATCGTCATTTGCGAACGCAAAGAACACGGTGGTCGATCTTTCGAACGAAGCGGCCATCCTCGGGCAAGCAACCTCGTCGAACACGACAACGACCATTGCCAAGCCTTCGCTGACCACGACATCTTCGACCGCTCCGGTCACGAAGACTTCGCTGGCAAAAGCACCGACCTGAGATGGACCGGCGTATTTACGTTCTCGGGGTGATCCTCTTACTCTGCTTCGGCTTGCTCTTCTTCCAGCTCAACAACTGGCAAGTTCGCCAGGCAAACGCACTGCAGAGCAAGTCCGAGGCATTGCGTCCGCCCGTCGATGAATTCGAAGAGCCACGTGGCGACATCGTCTCATCCGACGGTGTCGTCCTCGCGCAGTCGACCCCGACGACCGACGGGTATGGCGAGTTGCGCACCTACCCCTTGGGTGCTCTAACTGAAGATGTCACGGGCTACTACGACGTCACCCAGTCGGCAGCTACTGGCCTTGAAGCCGAGTACAACAGGTATCTCGTCGTCCATCAATCGCAATCGAACAATCTCCAAGACCTTCTCACCCAGCACAACGGCACGGACACCGTCGTGACGACGTTGTCCGTGCGCCTCCAAGAAGTCGCTGCTGCAGCCCTTGCTGGACGAAACGGCGCGGTCGTCGCGATCGACCCCCAAAATGGCGACGTTCTCGCCCTCTACGGCAATCCAACGTTCAACCCGAACACGCTCAGTTCCCATGACGCGAGCGCAGTTGCAAAGGACTTCACCGCACTCCAGGATCTCAAGGATCCGAGCAAGTCGCCACTCATCAACGCTGCGACACAACAAACCTATCCCCCGGGGTCGACGATGAAGGTTGTGACGACATCTGCGATGTTCGACCACGATCCACAGTTGACGTTGAAGACATGGCCTGTGCTTTCTTCTACGAAGCTTCCAGATACAAAATCGGTGCTCCACAATTTCGACAGCGAAAAGTGTGGCGGGAATCTCGCGAAGATCCTCGCGCTCTCCTGCGACACGGCGTACGCGCTCATCGGCGTCAAGCTCGGAGCCCGCACGTTGTCCGACGAGGCAACTGCATTCGGCTTCAACAAGGTCCCACCACTCGACCTTCCATCGGGCGAGGTCGACGCGGCGACGTTTCCCGCGTTTTCTCAGCTCTCGGGAAATCCGCCCTACTACGCGTATTCGGCAATTGGTCAGTTCGATGTCACCGAAACCGCTCTCCAAGACGCCCTCGTCGCAGCCGGCATCGCGGACAACGGCGTGATCATGGCTCCGCACCTTTTGTCGCGCGTCGTCGATGACGACGGTGCACTCGTGTACGCCTACAAGCCACACAAATGGCTGACGGCGACGTCGGACACAACGGCTTCGCAAGTGCGAACGCTCATGCTCGGGGTCGTGCAGGACGGTACGGCCTCAGCTGTCGGGTTCCCGGCAAGGCTCGACGTCGCTGCAAAAACGGGGACTGCCGAAACCGGGGCCACGGGGTGCTCGGCCACATGGCTCATTGCTACTGCTCCCGCGGGTCCATACGACGTGCCATCGATCGCCGTCGCGGCAGTCCTTCCCCAGACCGCCGGTGGTTGCAGCGAAACAGGAGCCGAGGTTGCTGGCCCGGTCGTCCGACAAGTTTTAGACGCGGCATTAGAGAACAACGGGTGATGATCGGCGTGCTATGCCAGTCCAGGCCCAACGTGGCGAATAGGCTCTCCAAGAGATGACCGCGCCTTCTTCACCGATTTACAACGGGCGCTACGAGCTCAGAAACCAGATCGCGCGTGGAGGCACCGCCCAGGTGTATCTCGCACGCGACTTGCTGTTGGACAGGCCGGTCGCGCTCAAGGTCCTGATCGCCGAGCTGTCGTCAGATCGCTCCTTCGTCGAGCGCTTCCGCCGAGAGGCTCAAGCTGCTGCGAATCTCTCGCATCCGAACATCGTGCAGGTGTTCGACTGGGGTGAATCCGAGAGCACCTATTTCATCGTCATGGAATACGTTGACGGCGAGCCGCTCTCATCGATCATCAGAACCCAAGCGCCGCTCAGCCCCATTCAGGCGGCAACGATCGCGATCGACATTGCCAAGGCCCTTTCCTACGCGCACAGGCACGGCGTCGTGCACCGCGATGTCAAGCCCGGGAACGTGCTCATCACCGCGGATGGCCACGTGAAGGTGACCGACTTCGGTATCGCGCGCGCAATTGGGGGCTCAGATGACCAAATCACCCAGACCGGCCTCGTCATGGGTACTGCGACGTACTTCTCCCCCGAACAGGCCCAGGGCCTCGAGGTCGACGGACGCAGCGACGTGTACTCCCTTGGGGTCGTCCTCTACGAGATGGCGACGGGAAAGCCTCCGTTTGTGGGAGAGACCCCCGTCGCCATCGCATACCAACACGTACGCGAGCAACCACTCGCGCCAAGAGTCGTCAACCCCGACATTCCCGCTGCGCTCGAGGCGATCATTCTCCAAGCGATGGCAAAGCTGCCCGCAGAACGCTACGCGACTGCCGAGGACTTCCGGGCGGACCTCGATCGCTTCGTGCGCGGACAAACGGTGCTCGCCATACCACCTCAGGCGCGCCTCACGCATTCGGTCCCACAAACCACCATGATCCCCGAGACACCAGCGGCACACGACGAGCAGACGACGAAGAACACCGGCGGACGCATCCCCTCGACCACTGGACGCTGGCTCGCGGCAGGACTCGTGCTTGTCCTCGCGATCGCGCTCGTTGTCGGCGTAGGTGGACGCCAGCTCGGCTATTTCGGAGGAAAGAAGTACGTCACGATCCCCGATGTCATGTTCATGAACGTGACCAAGGCCCGCTCCGTCCTCGCTGCACACGGCTTTAGGTCCTCGGTCGAGACCGTCAGCGGATCAACGGGAAGAGCACAAGGCACCGTGCTCACAGAATCCCCGGGATATCCCACGTCAATCAGGGGCTCGACGACAATCCACCTCGGTGTCGCTGGGGCGCCTCCCAAGGTGTACGTCCCTTCGGTCACCGATATCACGGCCTCCTTGGCGATCTCAACGCTCGAGCAACTGGGGCTCAAGGCGAAAAAGGACTTCGTAAAACAGTCGACGCCTTCTCAGACCCAGGGAGAGGTCATCCGGCAAAAGCCCAAGGCGAACAGGTCCGTGAGTGCGGGATCGACGGTCACCATCTACATCGTGCGCGGCAACAAGAACGTGGACGTTCCGAGCTTCCTCGTGGACGGCATACCGGAAAGCGCCGTCTCGGCAGCAGCTGCGATCACAAAGGCGGGCCTGAATGTTGGACCGGTGACCTCACAATTCTCCTCGACGATCCCGACGGGCGATGTCATCAGTTCAGCTCCACCTTCTGGGACTCCGCTTCTTCAAGGGAAGTCGGTGAGCCTCACCGTTTCTGAAGGGCCCGGCGTCACCGTTCCGTATCTCTACGGCGCGGGATTAGCCACGGCTGAGGCGGACCTCACGAGCGTCGGACTCAACTACTTCGTCGGTCGACTCATAGGGACGTCGAATCCCTTGGAAAATGGCACCGTCGCGTATCAGCAGTACGCACCCGGCACGGTTGTCGCGCCGGACACCGTCGTGAAGATCCGTATTGGCGTCACTGTGGGAGGCGCGTCGACGACATCGACGACAACTCCCGTCACCTCGACGTCCACCACGACGACCACCCTTGTCGTCCCCCCAACGACATAAGACGCACTCTCACGTCTGAGCATTCGGCATCTTCGACGCAGGCCGCCGCCCGTTCAGCGCGCGTGTGCTTGCCATGCCGAGAAAGTTCGACAAGAGATCGCGGCCGACGTGCGTGAAGATCGACTCGGGGTGGAACTGCACCCCTTCAACGGGGAGGTGTCGGTGTCGCAGTCCCATGACGATCCCGTCCTCGGTGCGTGCGCTCACCTCGAGATCATCGGGGATCGAAGACGCCTCGACCACGAGCGAGTGATACCGGGTCGCTTCAAAGGGGTTGGCCAAGTCCGCAAAGACACCTTTCCCGTCGTGATGCACGAGCGAGGTCTTCCCATGCATGATCTCGGGCGCGCCTATGACCCTCGCACCGTAGACCACACCGACGCACTGATGGCCGAGGCAGACGCCGAGCACCGGTATCCCTCCCTCGCCAAAGGCCGCGATCGCCGCGCAAGAGATGCCCGCGACCTCCGGCCGCCCGGGACCTGGAGATACGACGAGTGCTGCGGGTTCAAAGGCGCGTAGTTCCTCGAGACCGCAGTCGTCGTTGCGCTTGACGACCGGGGTCGCACCGAGCTCGCCCAGGTACTGCACGAGGTTGTAGGTGAAGCTGTCGTAGTTGTCGATGACAAGCACGCGTGGTCCCACGCCCCACAGGCTAGGTGGCGTG
>Ga0181538_10003551_pt1 | contig 15118 bp, 14 predicted proteins | sample PEATcosm2014_Bin_40_FD_119773 | JGI IMG/M metagenome (GOLD analysis project Ga0181538, IMG submission 119773) | Peatland microbial communities from MTU Mesocosm Facility, Houghton, MI, USA - PEATcosm2014_Bin23_30_metaG | ecosystem: Environmental > Terrestrial > Soil > Wetlands > Peat | place...
CACGACGAATGCCAAGCACTGCGAGATCGATCCCGCCCTCCTGCGACCTGGCCGGCTATGCCGCCGCATCGAGATCCACCCGCTGCGCCCCGATCACGCGAGCCGGGTATTTGAGCGCCTAACTGGCGTTTCGCGCGTGTTCGACGCCCCCGTGCCCCTGGCCGACATCTATGCCGCGGCCAGGGGGAGCGGGAGTGCCGCCATGTCAGTCGATCGCGGCGTCGGCTTTCGCACCTCCCAGCGACGGCTCGCGGCCTCTCGCTGACGCGAACAGCGACGGTTCGCCGAGCGGCTCTCGCGGCTGCCTATCCTGTTGCGAGAGGCTCGACTCCGAGTCTCTCCACGCCGAACTCCCACTTTCCGGTGTCTCGCGGAATTCTGCCCCAAGCGTGGAGGAACCGGGGTAGCAAGTTCTTGTTGTCCGACAGAGCTTGGCTCAGCACAGCCGCGTCCACGGCTTCCGCATCTTCCTTTCCAACTGCCGCGAGAAGCCCCAGGGTCTCGTGGCCGATCTCGTCGCAGACAGCGATCCGGACACCATCGTCCTTCCCAGTCGCGGGGTCGATGGTCCAGGCGTGGTATGGCTCACGTAGGATCTTCACGAGTTTCTCGAGGTCGCTCTTCCACTCCGGGTAGGCGAAGGGCACGTACTTGAGTTCGATCACCGCCAGTGCCCTCCCCGAGTCGCGCTCACCAATCCACAGGTCGGGAATCATCTCTCTGCCCGCCTTCGCCTCCGGGTACAGCGTCGGTTCGACGAGGACAACCAGATCGGGCGCCTTCTTCACAAGCCCACCGACGATGCACGCCTGGAGTGCCCGTTCAGAGTTGAGCACGCCGCGGTCGTATCTACTCTTCACGTCCTCGATCCAGATATCTCTGAACACTTGCGCGAACTTCTCGGGCAACCATATCGTCGTCATGTCTGCCTCCCAGTGTGGGTGTTCACAATCCTTGTGGCTAGCCCCGCGGCCCCGTGTTCGGCACAGGCAGACGGTAGTCGCTCTGGTACGCAACGGCAATCCGCGTGCGTGCCGTGCCCATCACCAGCCGCTCGTCTCCCGGCGAATCTCCGTCGCGCGCTGCTGTTCAATGAACTTCCCCTCGTCGAAGAGGACGCCGGCCTTCTCGGCGCTCTCGCGGGCCTTTTCAAGCTCGGTGCGCAGCTTCTCGGCCAGGAACGGTTGCCACACCACCTTGAACCCGAGCGCGTGGAAGTCGCGCGCCACCGCCTCCTCGTACTTCTGCGTGCGGCGGTTCCACGAGCACTGGATCACCTTGATGGTCACCGTGTCGCCCTCCAGCGCCACGATGTACGAGCCCGCCGGGTCGGGACCAAGCCACCAGAACCGTTTGCGGAGTTCGTCGAGGGTCACGGCCGAGGCGCTCCTTTCGTGGACCAGCACATGCCGCCCAACGTGGCATGGGGCACTGACACGAAAAGCGGGCCGGTCGCGCTGGCCGTGCATCAACGGCGGAGCCGCGAACCGCATCATCTGCTCGCTTTGGCCCCGGCGTGATAGACACCCGCCATGCTCGTCGTAGGTCCCTTGCAGGTCGGGGTGATTGGTGGGTGCCACGATCACATGCCGTCTTCGCGTCGAAGGCTGCCCCCCCAAGAAGCGCGCAATGGATGAGGTCACGTCAGCGAGGGAGGCTCAAGGGTCGTAGATCTTGACGTCAACCCATCCCAAGCTGGGCAGATCGAAATGGACCACGCGCACCGTGAGTCTCTTGAGCAGAGTCTGCAACTGCGGCCTTTCGCCCTTTTGCATTTCGACGAATTCGTCGAACGCAAGACATTGGCGGTCGACGGCAACCGCCTTCCCTGTCGGAAGGTTTGGAGACAGGCCGAAGTCCTCACAGAGCTTCTCGCGGTTGACTTGCTGAAAGTAAGTGCTGATCTCCAGGGCACATCGGAGGAGCGTCTCGCCCTTGTTCAGGTACTTGAGTTCGACTAGCCAGAGCGCATCCTCCCCCTTAACTACCAGGTCGATCTTCCCCGCCCCCTTGTTGCTCTGTTTGTCCTTGAGCGGGACTTGGTAGCCGCGTACTTCGCCTAACGGATGGACGTTGGTTATGGACTTGGCAAGGATCTCTTCACGTCGATTGGACTCGTTCTCTCGCCCGCGTTCGCATCCCACCTGGTGGCTCGGGGTGCAGTACGTCCTGGACCGCCTGATCGGGACGATGCCCCCAAGGTAGGTATTGAGCGTGTCATCCTTCAGAAGCCGCGCCGCCAGCAGTTCCGTGTAGTACTCCCCTCCGCCCCGGCTCCTACCGCTCCAGTTCACGAAACTTTCTTTGTACAGCCGGTCGGGGCTGCGCAATGCTTTTTCCAGCTTCTCGATGGTGTCTTCGGCAGGGTACGTCTTGCCCATCCTCACACCTCCCACGCCACCCCATCGCCAAATAGTGCCACTTTCTTGAAGTGCTGCGCGAATTTCTCGGGCACGGCGGTGTGGATGGGGACCACCCTCCCCGGCTTCAGGGCCTCGGCCAGACGTTGCAGGTCGGCGATAGTGGCGTGGCCGGAGGTGTGGTGGACGATGATGGGGATGTCGTGGCGCTGGCAGAACGCGCGGGTGCCGGCGCCGGACGGCATGTCCAGGTAGCCGGGCCAGAGGGACCAGATGGCGACGGCACCCTTCAGCGCCAACGGATGAGCGGCAAGCATGGGCTCGATGGACTTGCGAAAGGTGACGACCAGTTCGTCGGCGCGGGCGGCAATCTCCTCCTTGTAGATGCGACTGTCCCCGAGTTCGTCGACGAGATGAAACGCGCCCCGCTCTTTGATGCGCACGCGGTGACGCTGCGGTACGAACACGCGCAGTCCCTGGAAGCCCGCCTGCGGGATCTTTGGATTGCCCGTGGCACGCGCGATGAGCGACGTGTACAGGTCGACCACCAGTTCCCGTCGCGCGTTCCGGGCCGCCTTGAAGACCGACACCAGTCGGTCGATGTTCTGGCCCGAGTAGGCTACCAGCACCACACCCGGCGCACTGTTGATGGTGTTGGCGATCGCTATTGCCACCTCGGCCTCGGTCTGACAGCCACCATCGGGCGCGGACTCGGCACGCACCTGGGTTCCCTCCATCAACAGCACGTCGACCGGCGCGGGCGGGTCGCGCAGCAGACGGTGGAACAGCGCCGCCTTGGCGCCGGTGGCGCGGAAGTCACCCGTGTAGAACAGACGCCGTCCACCAGCCTCGATCAGCAGCGAGTAGGAATCGAACGCGCTGTGGTCGACCAGGAAGGGTGTGATGCGGAATGGGCCGAGTTTGAACGAAACCCGATCGCGCAACAGTCCAGTTGGCGTGGCCATCTGGCCACCGACGCCAAAGAACGCGGCTTGCCGGAGAATGTCGCTGGCGGCCTCGCCGATAAAGATGGGAACCTTCTCGGAAATCCCGTGGGCCAGCCCGTAGTGGTCCTGGTGCGGGTGCGAGATCACAAGCCCCAGCAGCGACGGATCGTTGCCGTCTAGCCCGGATATCGGTGGAAGGGGCACCTCGTCGTCAGGCCCGGCATCGAGCGGCCGGCCCAAGTCCAGCACGATACGCGCTCCACCCGACTCGACCTCAATGCAGTTCCCGCCAATCTCGTGGCTGCCCCTGTGAATCCGTACCCGCATGCTCATTTTCGCTGCTCCTTCATCTTGTGCTGGATGCGTACCACGCTGGTCTGACTCACTTTCGCGCGGGCCGCGATCTCACGAGCGTTCAGCCCGGACGTTGCGAGTGGGTTCTGCGTCAGAAGTTTCGCTCGGTTGGCTGGCCGACACGGAAAACTCGGACCGCCCTTGTATTAAAGGTAGATGCAAAACACTACCGTGACCCGAGACGACATAGCCGACTGGGTGCCCATCATTCCAAGTTGCGAGATTATTGCCGATCCCAACCCACCCGCGCGGGACGAGACGAACTGGGCCAAGGAATCGGACGCCCGTCTCGTGCGCCTGGCGCACCAGGGGCTGAGGCGGCGCTGGCGGAAGGCGCCAGGCCGAGGATGGCCTGCCGACTGCGAGACTTACATCTTCCGCCTCAACTGTGAACTGACCGCCCTCCAACAAGCAGACTGGGCGCGACACCTGCTGGTTGCACACGCCTTCGTCGCATTTGCACACAACAGAGGCATCGCCATGGGCTGCGGCGCCGGCAGCACAGCGGGCAGTCTGATCGCCTGGGCGCTCGGAATCACCGATCTGGACCCCATGGCCCATGGGCTGATCTTTGAACGGTTCTTCGACGGTACCCACGCTCCTCCGACCATCGCGATGGATTTCGACCTGAGTCGCTTCGACGAGATGATCCACTTCGCGCTGGGTAGGCTCACCCAGCCCATGGGTGCGCCCTTCCCTGCGCTGGAGTACAGCGGCGTGACGGTACGTCCAGCCATGAACGACAGGGAACAGGCCCGACCCGCATGGCTGGTGAGACCCTTCTTTGAAAGCGTGTCTGGGGGCCGGCAGGCCGTTGACCTCACCCTGCGGCAGGCGCGTGAACGGGGTCTCGCGACGTTGACCCTGCACGGGATGCCGGCCATCACCACGATTGAATGCTGCGTGGCGGGTGCCAACTCCCGCCTCCTCGACCCGGACCAGGGCGACCTGAACGCGGCCGAAATCCCGCTCGACGATCCAGGAGCGATGGACCTGCTGGCAGGCGGAGACGCCATCGACGTATTCCAGGTCGACGACGATCTGTTTCGCCAGGCGCTAGAGAACGGCAAGCCGCGATCCCTCGACGATGTCGCGGCACTGCTGGCGCTGGCCAGACCTCTGACAATCGAGGCTGGCGTGATGAAGGACTGGCTGCGCGGCGGTGCCCCTGACGAGCCCTTGACGTCCTTACTCAAGGAAACGCGCGGCGTGCTCGTGTACCAGGAGCAGGTGGCGACGGTGGCAGCGGCGGTAACTGGATGCACCATGCAAGAAGGCGAACGCCTCCGGCGGACCCTGCTCCTCCGAGACACCGCGATCGACCGCGAGGAGGCCCGCCGCTTCGAGTACGCAGCCGAAGCTCGCGGCGCCTCCATTACCGTGGCCCGCAATATCTTCAACTGCCTGGCTCGTGGGGCGCACATGACCTTCAATCGATCGCACGCCATTGCCTGCGCCCTTCTCACCTACCGCGCGGCCTGGCTCAAGCAGCACCACCCAGGCGAATACGCTGCGGCCTACAATACGGCGGCGGCGCTGGCTCGTGATTGGCGGCCAGATTGCTGCAACCTGGCCGCCGGCAGCGCCGTGGTCCCTGTGGACCGGCCTCAGGGTACATGCCCAAAAAACTGATAACGAACAAGGGAAGAGAGATGACGGACAATCCGTGTCAGTCCCTCCGTGCAGGATGGGGACCATGGCTCTCTGCACTCGACGCTGGTTCCTGGGGGCGGCCTCGGCCACGACGACCGGACTGCTGTGTTTTCCACGTCAGGCACTTGCGGCACTGGTCGAGCCGTGGTGTCCGCGCAGGGTTGCGCGGCTCGATCCCAAACAAGGGCTTCTCCTGATGGTGGTGGCCATGCCTGGCGCAAGACTCGACGGCGCGTGGATTCCGGAGAAGTACCGACCCTGGACCCACATCTGCTTTCCGCCATCGCGAAAGCCATGCTGGTGCGGGGCCTGGCACAGGTCGACCGACCCAGCCGACTATCTCATGGCCGTGGGAAGCCCGTCGCGCGAGGTGCGCTTCGCCTCCGGTGTGCCAGGCTTGGCCATCGTGCCCGAGGGTGCGAGACACCCCGATGGCGCGTTCTCGTGGGTTGCCGTACCGGCCCGAGACTTCGCGTTCTGGGCACTTCGCGCCGTCGAGCAGATCGCCGAGGGTTTGCTCGTGCCCGGGGTCATCGGATACCACTTCGACGACATGACGTTGATGGTCGGAACCGAGCGCCGTCTGCAATTCAGCTATGCGGCCAGCGAAATCGGAATTCTCGACGCCAGCGCACGAGCGATTGCCCAGGCTCGCAACTGGCTGCCATGGTCGTCGAACCTGCTTGTGCGCATGGCCGGAACCCCATCCCTCAAGCTAGCCGATTTGGGCGAGGCGGCCACCTCGCTTGTGAATGCGGCTAACAACAGCACGAATACGATGTTCTTTGCCCCGATTGGCGAGGAAACCGTTTTCGCGATCATGGGGGCGTAGCGTGGTCCGTCTCGCCCAGCGACGGCCTTTCCCTGCATCGACACCTCGCCCCGCCTGCAATCACGCCGCCGCAAAAGTGGGATATGAACTCGCGCAACACCTGCTTCTGTGCCGCAGTTGGTTCTCCGTTGCCCAAGGTCTTGGCTTCCACCACGCGGTAGCCTGAGATTGCGGGCGCGATCTGGATGGTCAGGGGCTTGCCGGCGATCTCGCCGTGGTACAGGGCTGCGGTATTGGCGAGAACCTGCGGAATGTGGCTGGCCACGCAGTTGCGCATGTGTGCGCCTTCGGCCAAGACTTCCTCGGCGGTGTGCAAGGGGACGATGTGGTCGTCGCCCGAACGCCAGCCGGGACAGGGCGGTTCCGGGAGCGGCAGTGTCTTGCCGTCGGCGCCGACCAGCGATTGGCCCACCATCCTGCCGGCATCTGCCATGAGCTGAACTTGCTCGATCTGGCGGTGCCAGGTTTCGGCCGCCTCAAAGAGGCGCGTGGCTGAGCTGTTACGCCGGGGCCAGTCGTTGATTGCGCGAACGTAGTCCAGCAGCGAGCTGATCCGCGAATGGTCGGAATGGCCGAGATCCTCGCGTTTGTGAAGCGATAGCGCGTGACGGGACAGGAACAAGCAGATGTTCCGGCCGTACTCTAGGAGGAGACCCTCATATGACACCAGCAACGGGGAGAAGCACTTCATCACGCGAAACCATCGGGCATTCTCCAGCTTGCGGGCAGGGATGTCCTCGGGTGCAAAGGCCAGCGGCGGCGGCAACCACAGCGTGCGGCTGGGCACGCCCGCGCCGGCCCGCCGGATCAGCAACCGCTGCGCGCGCAGCAGGGCCTGGCGTTCGCCGCCTCTGGCGTCCACGACCCGTTGCCAGATGAGATGCCTTTCGCCCGGCGCGCGTTGGTTCTGGGCCAATCGCACGGCGCCTGTGGCCCACGCGGCGACAGCATCGTCGAGGATCTCGTTCAGTCCCCGCCCAGCAATGGCATCGCGCAGGAGCTTCCCTCCCGCGGCTCCCACACCGGCCCGATGGCCGAGTTTCGCCAGCGCAAACGCGAAAATCAGCGCGCCCGGGCACGCCTGCGCCAACTGCGCCAGCCGGCCCGAGGTGTCCGCAGCCAAGTGGCGACAAAGCCACATGCGCATGTGTGCCGGAAAGCGCAGCGCGATCTTGCGTGCGCCCCGATCGAGCAAGGCTGCGGCGGCGCAGGCAGCCTCGCGAATCGTGGCGCGCACCTGGCGCACAAGGATCGTGATTTCAGGGCAGCTCGCGCGAGGCCCGTTTCGCCGTCGGTGGGGGTTGAAGGGAACGAGGGCGCGAAAGGCCCAACGACATGCGTCGACAAAGGGGTCGTGCCGCGACCTCGTCAGCCCGGCAGCCAGACCCCAAGAATGTGACGACCAGGCTGTGCGCCGCAAAAACTCTGTGCGGACCCATGCTTCGCCCGCCGATTGCGGAAAGTTGCGCAACGCACAATCCTCACGATAGGTCCATCGCGTCGCGACCAGCAGATGGCGACCACAGGGACGTTTGGATATGGACCGGGACGCTGTGCGCCACTCCCACTTCCGCCTGCCGCCAGCTCTCGTCGTGGCCCCTTGCGACGCGAGCACGGAGAAAATCCCATCCGTTTACACGTCCGCACGGCGTATTTGCGGCGCACAGGAGGAGGGGTGATGTTTGGGGATGCACCTGAAGCCGCGAAAGGAACCTTGGCGGCGCGTCTCGCGATGGTCAGGCCACCGACATCCATGTGGATTCCGGGGCCGACAGATGGGACAAGTCTAGCGAACGTGCTGCGGGCTGGATGGATCCGCGCAGCACCTCAAGGTGTTCGCGCAGTATGTCGATGTAGCGGAACACGACATCTGAACGATGAGCCACGCGAGATCTAGAGACTGGGATGCACGGAGGGCAACAGTGAAGGCTACCAGCACGGACCGATGTCGTTCTGGCGAGAGTGCGCCTTGCGAGTCTGCGGCCGCCATCGAAGGCGTTCTCGAGTTGCAGGCCCCGCTGGCGATCGGTCGCGCCGAGTTCCGGGTCCCGGAGTACTCACGTTTGTCGGCGCTGGCCCGCTTTCTCGTGCAGACCGCCCGGTCCGGTCTTACGCAGGGAGATGCGGTTGCGGTGACAGGGATCGATGGCGCATCGATCCGGTCTGAGATCGACGGGCTCATCAAAAGGAAGGTTCTCTTTGAGCACGAAGGCAGCTTGGGTCTGGCCGACCCGCTAGGGGCAACGCTCGCCAAGCGGCTACTCGCCACCCAGACCGCCATCATCAAGTCGCCTCCCCTCATCGTCGAGATGTTCGACACGTGGTGCGAATGGGAAGATCGCCTCGACCCAAACCTCCTCGTCGAGGCGGATCGCTCTCGCCTCCTACCGGAACGCGTCTTCCGGCTCGGCCTCCAGAACCCAAACGACCCCCTGCTAGTCGCGGCCGTCGTGGCGCGGCACCAGGATCTTCCTCGGAGTGACTTCGATGAGGGCCACATGGAGCTGCACTTTCTGGATGAAGGCGGCTCCCGGACCGCCTTCCGGCGCGGGGTTCCCTGGTCTGAACTTGTCCTACCTGCGCCGGGCGTACGGCTCACGGACGGTCTCCTTGCAAGATCCCGCCCGGACGAGTCCGGGGACGTCGTGTGGTTCTCGCGCTGGATCGTACCGGCACGGGTTTCGTTCGTGACGGCGAATGGCCCTGCCCAGCAGACGATCGTACTCGACCGGGCGACCGGCATCGTGCACGCCGAGGAAGATGTGCGCCAGCTCCTCAAGACGCGGCCAAGCAGCGTACCGTCCGGTACGCTTTCGCTTCCCGATCGCTACCCTGCTGCCCAACTCAAGGCCGCGCTTGGTGACCCGCGGGGCGTGTTGCTCGTGCCAGGGGCGACTGCGATCACGGCAACCGAGTTGCTTCAGCCAGTCCGGCTGTTTGCCCGTGCCCGGCTCGCGAAGTTGCGGAAAGGGGCATGAACGTGTCGTCCAATGGACAGCGTGCGGATCGCGTCTATCGAGCGCTGAAGTTCCTTGGGAAGATCGCGAAGGTCGCGGGTGGTCGAGGCGGGTTCAAGGCAGCGAGCAAGCTGGCGACCAAGGCCAACCTTGCGCTTGCCGCCGTCGATGCGGTCGTGTCGGTCATCGACGCATGCGCCTGGTACTGCAGGTTGAAGCAGGCGCGCGAAGAGACCAAGCAACTCGTTGCTCAGATCGCGGCTGCGCAGAAGGAACTGACTGGCACGCGCGAGGAGTTGGCGCAACAGTTCGAGGTGGCGGAAGATAGCTTGAAGAACGACAGGTTGCGATTTGCGCTTCTCGCCCGGACCCTGAAGGAAACGAAGAGGTTGCTCGACCACGTGGAGCAGGCCCGAAACTCGATCGCCCAGGACGAGAACTTGGACGTCCGGACCTTGCGACAGATCGACTTCAAGTACGAGCGTGCGCTAGCAAGCTACAGCAAGGCTGCGGATCTCGTCTTGGACGAGGATGGGAACCCGGAGCACCTGCCAGAGGGTGCAGAAGAGGAGGGATAGATGCCAAAGATCATCAAGAAGGCTGCACGAGACCTCGTCGAACACGCTGGCAAATCACCCGTTTCCTTGTCGGTCGAAACGGCCCAATTGAGGCTGAAGGGCACGATGATCAAGGGCGTGTTCGACGTGGGGTCGGAGGCGCTTTCGCTGGCCAAGGAAATTCTGAAGGTGAAGGGTGCCCAGGAGAAGACCAGACAAGTCCAGATCGACGCGCAGGTGCGCATCGAGGAGGCAGAAAAGCGGCTGGAGGAGGCCCGCATGAAGTACACGGTGCTCATGCAGGGGAAGCTCAACGAGAAACAGGCGCTCGATATCATCACCCGCCAGGCGGATCAGCTACTAGACCTCCTGGAGGATCTGCGCCCGCTGGTTCTCTGCAACCGGGAGCGCCTCGACGAGTATCTGAGGATCCACGGGCAACTCCTCCAAGGACTGGCGGCTCTGCCAAGACGGACCGGGTAGGGATGCCCTTCTTCATTCCCCTGCTCATCCTGTTCGGGGTGTCGCTCGGCGCGACCGCAACGGCCGTCTATTTCGACTGCAAGACTGAGGACGAGAAGGAGCGCCAGAGGCGGATTCGGGCTTCCCACGAAAGATTCGTTGCGAGTGAGGGTGAGGAACGGGTTCAACTCGCCCGGCAGTTCGCCAATTTATTCCTCGGGGAGTTGGAGGAGAAGAAGAGGATCATGGCAGGTGTAGGAGCCGAGTTGGCGGGAGCCGCCCGGAAACTGAGGGGTCACCTTGCTGGCCATCTCACGCCGCTCCGCGAGGCAGCGCTGCATACGCTTCTTCGCAACCTCGAGGCCAAGGCCGAGAAGGCCTTCGCCAACGTGAGATACCTAGCCTGGCTCGCGGCGCAGGTCGAGCAGTTGCTCGAGCGCGGGGAGACTCTCAGAGAGGTGCCGTCTCTGGACCTACCAGAGGATTTTCCGGTGAGGGGTCGCGTGCTGGAATTCCCGTCATCCAGCGTGACCGCGGCCTTCCCGCTGCCCTACGGACCGGCGCGCGTGGTGGATTTTGAGCGTCTAGGTGACATCGCTGGACGAAAGAAGGTCCGCTTGTTCGTGCATGCGGACGACCACGCCGGCGAGTCGAGACTCTCAGTGGCAGGAGCCATACTCCATGACGGTTTCCTTGCCGAGCCCGGCGCGGCCTTCGATGCGGTCGTCGATCGGATCGAGTTCTGGGGGGCAACGCTGGACTTCTGCGGTCTGAAGCTCTTCCTCGACAAGGGCAGTCGCATCGACGCACGGTCGCCTATCTTCAGGGGAGCGCCCGTCCGGGTCTATCCGGTGGATTGGCGCTTCGACCTCGACTGGCTTGATCACGCCAAGACCCACGTCGTGAAGGTGAGCGAGCGGCGCGAGTCGAGCATACGCGAATCGTTCTTGGAGGACGTGGGGCTCGTTGTTCCAGATGACCTTGCAGAGAAATTCGCAGAGCGCTACGGGGGGCTCGGGGATTCGGAGAACTCCTGGCTCATCCAGCCACAGAACGCCGATGCGGACGAGGCGCAACCCGGGCTTCTCCTATTCCAGAGCGGCGAGAAGGCCTTCGTGGCGCGCGTGAACCGGGAGGCCGGCGCCCTGCGGTTTGAGCTGAAGGAGATGCTCGCAGATGGGGGGGACCGCTTCGACCCCGCTGGCATCTACGCATCGTTCGACGTGCCAATCACGGCAGTCGCCGCATCCGAGTACGCGACACTCGGGAATGCAGAGGAATGGCGGCAGCACTTCGCGGACCTGGACCTCTTTCTCTGCGAGGAGTTCGTCTCCCAGCGGCACATCCGTGACAGCCAGGCGGGCGTGACCTACTTCAGCCGCTGGGGTCAGGTCCTTCGCGAGCTCATCCAGTACAAGACCCGCCTCGATGAGGGCGTCTCGGCCAGCGTGACGTCAGCCTCCCGCACGCGAGACCATCGCTTGTACGTCCAGCTTCTTGACTCGCACGCCGTGCGCCAGTACGTAGCGCGCCACGTCGCAGAAGGGCGAGAGTATTTCATCCTCTGCCTCGGGAAGACGATCATAGGGGAGGCTTGGTTCGACGCTGGCGACGAGCATGCGCTGTTCGTGCGGGAGAGAACGGCCAATCACGATCTCGAGGGCTCGAGCGGCGCTGTGGTTCGCATTCACGCAGCCGTTCGTCCCTATCCGGAGATCCAGCAGCGGCGAGCCATCGAGGCGCTGCGCCGCGGAGACGTCGTGAACCCGGCGATTCGCGACTTGCTGCATTCGCCCAAGACGGCGCAGGCCAGCCGGGATGCTGGGCGAGTTCTCGCCGACGTCCCGGAGACCATTGCGAGCAACGCCTCGCAGAAGGACATCCTTGCCGCCATTCATGCCGAGCGGAACCTGTACTGCGTCCAGGGGCCGCCGGGCGCGGGCAAGACAACCATCATCCTCGAAACGATCCATCAGCACCTCCGCGTGGAGCCCCAGGCGCGGATCCTCGTCGTCTCGCAGTCGAACGTCGCAGTGGATCACGTGCTCAAGGGGCTCGCCAAAGATCCAGCGATGCGCGGCAAGTTGTTGCGGGTGGGAGGCCGCGGGGCGGGGACGCGAATCGATCGCGAGTTGCTCGAACTGGGCGTGGACATCGATGCACGACACCGGGCGTACATCGCGCGGCTGACCGAGACCGAGCCCGAGGCGCGTCTGCGGGACCTCCGTGCCGCGTGGATCGAGCAGGTGGGCCAGGAGCTGTCCCCCGATCTCGCGGACATGCTCGTCGCGCAGCACCAGATCGTCGGTGCCACGTGCGTTGGACTGGCCAACCGGCAACTGGACCTGACGCGGCGGGAGTTCGACCTAGTCCTGGTCGATGAGACCGCACGGGCGACCCCGGGGGAGCTTCTCATTCCCCTGCTCCGGGCGCGAAAGGCCGTCCTGATCGGTGACCAGAAGCAACTCCCTCCGACGATTGACGCATGTCTGCGCAACGACGAGTACCCGCTGTCGATCGAGCAGGTTGAGGTGCGCGCCATGTACGCCGAAACGTTGTTCGAACGCTTGTTCGACGCCCTGGAGCCAGTCGGCTGTGCGGGCCGGCTGCGTCGGCAGTACCGCATGGTCCCGGACATTGGAGCCGTGGTCAGTTCGATGTTCTACGATGGCGCTCTCGAGAACGACACGAAGACAACTCCGCCTCTCCTGATGGAACACCCGCTTACCTGGGTCGACACAGCGAAGCTCTGCGGCTTTCGCAGCCGACGTAGCGGCAAGAGCCAGGTCAACACGGGGGAGGTCGATATCGTTCTTAGCCTCGTGGCAGTAGCTCACGAGGTAGCACGCGGCGCCAATTGGGGGCCCGTGAACATTGCCGTTATCACGTCCTACTCGGCACAGAAGCAAGATCTGGAGCGAGCCTGTAAGTGGGCTGCGGCCCAAGGCTCGACTTCAGTCGAGGTCCGGGTTGATACCGTCGATGCGTTTCAGGGCAATGAAGCGGACATCGTGGTCTTTTGCACAACGCGGAGCACTGGGAGCATCCGCTTCCTCAACGACCCGAACCGCCTCAACGTGGCCCTATCGCGTGCGAAGCGGGAATTGGTGATCGTCGGTGATGCCGGTTTCCTGATGGGGGCCGACACTGGCGGTGAGCCAAACCTGTTCGGGCACCTCTACAGCCAGTTCGAGCGCCAGAAGGTGGTGCCCCTACAGGTCACCGAGACCTCTACGGAAGCCCTGCTGCCGGCAATCGCGCGAGATGTTCGGAGACATTTCTGGACGGAGAGTGTCGTGAAGGCAGAACACTGTGGCCCGCTAACAATCGCAATCAAGGGAATGCCACTCAAGAGGAGGTCAATTTGATCGCAGTCGTTGACGTTGGGACCAAGTCCACGAAGTTGGTGATCGCCTCTGCGGAGGCGTTCCAAGCGGATGGCTTCTCCTGGAAGCACTTCATTCCGCCGAAAGGCCTGACCACGGGGTACCTGAACGATCTCGACGAGGCTGCGAGCGGAGGAAACCATATTCGCATCGAACGTCTCGGGCACGTGGTTGCCACGCTGCGAATAGCGCATGAGGATTGCAGGAAGTTTCGCGTTAGGGACGAAGATGTCGTCGCGTTTGCGACCGGAGCGCTCCGGGGTGCGGAAAACGTGAGCGAGGTACTCGAGTACCTGTATGCAAATACCGGGATGCGGATTCGCGTGCTACCTGGACTTGATGAAGCCCAGTGGTCGATATTGGCCTGTATCGTCGCGTTGCCTGGGCTTGAAGATCAGCCCGTCACCATGATCGACCAAGGGGGAGGATCGACAGAGGTTGCAACCGGCCGAATGAGCGGGGAACTGCTGAAGATTGAAGGGATGGCGAGTCTCGCGCTTGGCTCAAGTGGGTTAACGCGTCGCGCTGTTAACAACAAACCAACCATCACGGTGGGAGCAGCGCTCGAGGCAACGTATGCGCTGGTACGAGGGGAGATCGGTCAAGATAGGGAACTTCCTGCACGAGCGACAGGGGCGCGGGTCATTGGCATGGGTGGGGGCGTGATGAAGCTGTCCGGGTGGAGAACGGCGCCGCAGTATCATGGACGACGATGGGGTCGAGACGAAGTGCTTGAGAGAGCGCGCGCGGTCCTGAGGAAGATGAAGGCGGAGGATCGGCCATTGCGGGAGGTCCTCGAAGACAAGTCTGACCGAAATAGGAAGATTCACGAAAACGCATCGACGGTAGTTTCGCTCTGCGGAGGCATCCCCATAGTTCTGGCCCTCTTGGACCACTTCCAGTGTCCGGAGTTGACCATCTGCGGTACCGGCTTGCGGTTCGGTGTCTTTTTTGCGAAGTGCCTCGGACTCGTAGCCTGATCAGGCGCGGCTCGCCGGTCTCGATGATCAACAATTTCACGGCTACGTCACAGACGCGCCGCGTTTACGACCATCGCATCCGGGAGCAGGTGGTCCGGAGCGGCATCAGGTGTCTGCCCAGCACCTCACGTTCATGGCGTGAAGATTCATCGTGCTTGGCGCGCTGCCGTCTTCATGGCAGGAACCTCACTGGAACGCGATGCCGGTGATGCAGAGGTTCGTGACGGTGATCGCCGTGGTGATCGACGGAACGTCCACGTAGATCTCGTCAATGTTCGGAACGTCCGCTGCCGTGAGGGCCACTCCATCGGGCGGGGTGTCGTAGCATTTGGTGTTGAAGCTGGTGAAAGCGATGGCCGTTCCCGAGGTCATGGCCGCGCAATAGCTCGTCGTATCTGGATCGCCCTTCCTGTGGACCATGGCCCGCAGCCCGGACGCGGGCGATCCAGTGACCGTGATCGCAATCGACGAGAACGACTGGCCAAGACCTCCGCTAGGAGTAGAAGCGGTGGAGGTCACACCGATCACGACACCCCAGTTGTCGGTGTAGTCCGGATTCACCGCCGACAGGGCAGGAACCGAGCCCGACATACAGAGCGCACTGGGGTTGGCGGTGTCCCAGGTGGTCGC
>Ga0181538_10003552_pt1 | contig 15117 bp, 10 predicted proteins | sample PEATcosm2014_Bin_40_FD_119773 | JGI IMG/M metagenome (GOLD analysis project Ga0181538, IMG submission 119773) | Peatland microbial communities from MTU Mesocosm Facility, Houghton, MI, USA - PEATcosm2014_Bin23_30_metaG | ecosystem: Environmental > Terrestrial > Soil > Wetlands > Peat | place...
GATTTGGGCAACAGCCCCAGAGTGTAGCACATTTGGTGCCTTGCAACGGCGGAAGCGTGCGCGTCGGTCGGAGGGCTGCGAACATATAAACCGGAGGAAATGCAGTTCCGAACGACGGGATGTCGATCAGTTGGACATTCGTGCTGAGGTGGCCCCGTCCGTTGTACACCGGATCGGGTAGGCTAAGTCAGATTGAGCGTTCCGAGGTAATGTCAGTCAAGTGTCGCACGCTTCGAAAGCGTCAGGCGGAGGGACCCCGTCAGCGTTGTGATTGCCAAACCTTCGGCTTCCGACTCGATTAAGGGGATTGTGATGAAGTCTACGCTGCTTGCGTTCTGTATTGTGTTAGCGTTCGGCAGTCTGAACGCCCAGACGGCCGCCTGGCAGCCATCCTTGGGCCATACGCAAATGCCGATATGGCCGGGGGCGGTGCCTGATGCACTGCCCGTCCCAGGACCGGAAGACACTACGAAGACGGTAACTGAGCCACTGGTTGCTGGAAGGCCGTGGGTCATGGTTACCAACGTCTTGCGACCTACGATGACGGTCTATTCACCACAGGGAATAAACACGGGCGCTGCGGTAGTCGTGTTTCCTGGCGGAGGCTACAAGGTCTTGGCGATCGATCTTGAAGGCACTGAGGTCTGTGACTGGCTAACGTCCAAAGGTGTCACGTGTGTGCTGTTAAAGTACCGTGTGCCGTTTTCCGGGCAATACTGGGACGAGCGAAGTCGCAGCGAAGTCGATCCAAAGGCGCCGATGGCATTGGAAGATGCGCAGAGGGCCGTGGGGTTGGTGCGCTTTCACGCTGCGGAGTGGCACATTGATCCGCACAAGGTCGGAGTGCTTGGGTTCTCCGCAGGCGGGCATATTGCGGCTGCGATCAGCACGCATTTCGCGCAACGGTTGTACCCTGCCGTGGATGCGGCCGACAAGGAAAGCTGCCGTCCAGATTTTGCGGTGGCCATCTATCCGGGGCACCTGTCACTTGCCGATAATAGTTTCGCGCTGAATCCGGACATCGACAGCCATATCACCCACAATACGCCGCCCACGTTTCTGCTACAGAATGAGGATGACCATGTGGACCGTGTAGAGGACTCGCTGAGTTATTACGCTGCGCTGAAGAAAGCCGGAGTGCCGGTGGAGATGCATCTGTATGCGGAGGGCGGACATGCTTTCGGCCTGCGGCGCACGAATCTGCCGGTGACGGCATGGCCGCAGTTGGTTGAGACATGGCTTGGAAGGATCGGCATGATTCCTTAGCAGGTGCTCCATTGGGTGTCCCTAAATGGACCGTCTTGAAAACGTGGAGAGGGTGGGTGCTACTAGGCTTGAACCAGTAGTCGAAGCCTTGGAAATGCTTGCTCGGCAATCGGGTTACAAAAACACGAAATGGGAAAGCGCACGAAATAGCGCGTCAATTTCCGGCGCTTTCGAAGCCGTTGCTCTAGGACCACGTCCACCGGCGTCCTGAAGGACCGGACCGAATCATATGTAACGATTCGTTGCTGAGAACCGGCTACTGAATCGCCGAGAATTCGCAGGGGACTTCGCCCGCAATGCGCTCCTTGCCAGGAGAAAGGTCCCGGGGTCCTAAAGCCGTCGCAGCTTGGTCACGACAAAGGCGAGTGCCCGGGCGGCCTTAGGCGTTTCGTGCAACGAAGTAAATCGATGCATAACCGACCCCGGCAAATGCGAGCACCAAGACCATACCATATGCGAAGAGGACGAGCATGAAGCTGATCATCGATTTGATAAGGCCCTGCCCGTAGACGGTCATGAACGCACGCCAGATCAAGAAGAACATTCCCAACAGTAGGATGCCCCCGACTGTGCTCTCGTAGTTAGCGCCGGCAAGTCTTACCAGTGCAGCGGCTGCCTTGATTCCGATGAAGGAAAGGAAGGCGAAGGTCTGAATATGCAGCGCGAAAATCAGGTGCTCCACGTAAAGGCGGCCCGAACGGATGTAAACGAGCTTGAGCACCATCGCGAGGAGGGGCAGGCAAAGGAAAAGCATTAACGGCAAAAGATGCCAGAACTCGCCCACAAAGTCCTTTACGCTGACATTGTCTTTGGCATCGATGTGGATCCGGAGTGGGTCGTCGATCCAGCTCAGCGCGGTTTTCGCTTCAGGCGAAGTCGCTTCTGCCTCCTTCATACGCAATGCAGCCTCTTTCAAATCACCCGTCCCGGCCTCCGCCTTGGCCCTCGCTTTTTCAGCAGGCGTCAATTGATGGTTCATTAGCACGCTTACCGAAAAGAGCATAAAGCTCGCAAAAATGTAAAAACGAACGGGATGCATATACCGTTGGCGGCATCCTGCAATGAACTCCTTCGTGAGAAAACCCGGGCGTGTGAATATATACCGGACGCTCCTGAAAAATCGTCCGTCGAAATGCAGAAAATCCTCAACCGCGTCCTCCAGAATATGCCAGATTGATCGATTGTAGTCTACATCGTGCTGCCCGCACATCGGGCAATAGGGTCCCGTCAACGGGGCGCCGCAGTTCAGACAATGAGAATGCAGGGACGCAGCGTGGCCGCCTGTCAGATCGCCAGACTGGACGGGATTCAATGGCGTTTTTGTCATCTTAATTCGAGAACGGCCGCGAAACGGCAAACTGCCCTTAGTGCTACCGCCCTGCGACCGGCTGCTTGCGTGCTTCAGTGAAATACCGGTCCAACGCCTCCAATTTATCCAGATTCGCGACCCCGCCAACATGGATCGTGCTGTCGAAGTGCAAGACCTGCGGCTGGGCGGGAGTAAACGCGGGCCAATGGACAAGCCCGGGCCCGTTCGGATTGCCATTCTTGGCGAAATTGGTCCAATAGCCCATAATGGCTTCGGAGAGCGCGCGGTCCTCGTCAGTCCAGGGTCCAGGTGCCTGGTCGGGGTGGCCGAACACGTAGGGAAGTTCAGCCCAATGACCCGCGCCCCAACGCAGCCAAGGCGAATCGGGGCGCGCTGGCGGCACATGGGCAAAATGATAGTAGTACACCGGCGATTTGCCGGTCGTTGACTGGAGCCGCGCCCACGTCCATGCGTCCCAGCCGAATCGGACATCCCGTTCAAGCGCCGCACGAGAGGCATAGGCCTCCTCGTCGGAATTCGCTGGGTAGTGCGCCAGCACCGACGAGGGGATATTTGCAAGTATCGTGTTCGACAGGTCCGATCTGAAGCTGGACGCCTTCACGGTCGTTCCCTCTAGGAAGGGGCGCCCCTCATCGCTGTTGCTTCCGAGGAGAAGCGGCACATCCACCTGCTCCCCCGCCGAGAACACCTGATAGGGCTCCCGGCTGACCACCTGGCTGTCTAAGAGAAACATCCACGGCATGTTTTGGCTCGCCTTCAGGATCTCCGCCGCCGGCCGTCGGCGCATTTCAGCCAGCGACGCTGCGCCAAGCTTCTTCTGGATCTCCAGCCCCTTTTCCTCGGCCCCCTTCAACAGGATGACATCCGCACCAGGAACCGCGGCTAGAGGCGGGAATGCAGCTCCGCTTTCGGCGATCACCCGCTGGAAAAGGCCCTTCGCGGCCGGAGATGACATGAGCAGGCAGACGCAACACGAACCGGCGGATTGGCCGAAGATTGTGACGCAACGGGGGTCGCCGCCGAACGCGGCGATATTGCGCTGCACCCACCTGAGCGCGGCGACCTGATCGAGCAGACCGTAGTTCCCAGAGACATGTTCGGGAGACTCTCGGCTCAGCTCTGGATGGGCCATGAAACCAAAGGCTCCGACTCGATAGCTAACGGTAACCAGAAGCACGCCTCGAAGCGCGAGTCGGTCACCCCAATAGAGCGGCATAGAGGCAGATCCTGTTGAGAAGCCCCCGCCATATATCCAGACCATCACGGGAAGCTTGGCGCCTGCCGGATGGGCTGGCGTCCAAATGTTGAGGTAGAGGCAATCCTCGCTAGTAGGCTCAGCAGGGGCTCCCGGGACGGAGGGGTCTGTTTGCGGGCAAATCGGGGCAAAAGAGTCCGCCTTACGAATTCCCTGCCAGTGCAAGGGAGGCTGTGGCTCCCGCCATCTGAGATCTCCGACTGGCGCCTGGGCGAATGGAATACCCTTATATACGGTGATTGCGCTATTTTCTACGCCTTCAACCAATCCGCATTCTGTTTGAATAGGCTCAGCCGCGCAAGCGGAGGCCATTACGAACAGGGTGACAAAGGGACACAGGGCCAATTGCCATTCTTTCATAACAACCGTGCTTTCCGGCATGTAAGACAAACCTCCAGACCGTGCCGTTCCCTCTCGAATTGCGAAGCACCGATGGCTCGGAGGATTATATGCAAGAGCTAAGTTCGCTCCGATACGAAGAATTAGCAACTTGAGAGTGGTTAATGGTGTTGCAAGCGCAGCGACATTCCGGGCTGAAACACTTTATCCCACACCGGCCGGTTTCGTAACGCACGTGCCTTATCACGCAAATGACCCACGAGCCTTGGATAGATTCAGTAGTGCTTTTGAGGCGGCCCACGTCTCTCCGGCTAATAATCTGCCTGGGCGCAAGACTGCGTCGCAAGTCCGCGACCTAGCGCGTATTCGGAGCGAAAGCCTGCTCAAGATCGATTGCTCGATTGCGGATCGTACCGGGGCCTGGTGGCCGGCTTCGAAGAAGAACACGGAAGGGCTGCTGGGCTCGAACCAGTAGCGGACATTTTGGAAGCACTTATAAAATCGGTTATTTCCAAAAGCAGGAAATAGAAATGCGCACCAAATTGCGCACTGATTTCTAGGCATAGTTTTCCATCGGATTCGACTATTGGGCGGGTGCCCGAAAAGGGACCCATTTGGGAACACCTGATGCTGTCCCTTATCTACCACTCGAATCCGGCAATAAATGGCACATAGAAAATCGTGCTCACAAACATATGCGTTTTGCCGATTTGAAAGTGGTGAACACCTATGCCAAATCTGGAGGCCAGGGTAGCAGACGGAGTGTCGGGAGCCTTGTCGGATAGCGGCTGATATGCCGAATTCGACACTCCCGATTCGTGGACTTCAAAGGGCTCCATTCTCACAACATCTTTCTTATTTGTTGCTGGTACCGAGATCGCCGGGGGCCCTTCAGAATGAAGCGATGTGGGGAGGGTGGTTGCCTTCGTCCCCGGGGGCGAGAACTTGTATTCCGAAAGCAACTCCCTGCGTATTTCTGTTAAGGTGTTCGCCGTATTGGCAGACGAAGCCTCTTCGCCAGAGAGAATGAATGGCGAGAGGAGGACAATCACGGTCGTCGATGCGGCCACTGTTCTCAAAGGCATCGAGAGAGACGGTCTAGAAGGATTATTATTAGGCACGCTACCTGAAGCCAAGTTCCGACATTCTGCTCGGATGACGCCGAATGGTTTCATGTTCAACAAAAGGGTCCTTTGGGGAACACTTTGTAGAATACCGTCAACTCAGCTGCGTCCGGTATCGAGACGGTCTTCGCATCCGATCGTCCTCGGCTCGAATCTTCAAGACCTATGGGTTAACCATTTTCGGCCACGTGTGATCTTTGCCGTTCTGGTGGGAAACCACGCCCGTCACCTTGCCACTCTTGTCCTTGATGAAGGTTAGCTGCGCGTCCCACTGCCGCAGGAAGACCTCGGTGTCGGACTGCGCGCCCAGCTCGAACCTCGGCTGGCCCACTATTTGGGTATATAGGCGGCCTTCCTCGCGGCTTATTGTCATCTTGTTCGAGTCCCCAGGATCGTAGTCACCAACCAGAGCGTCCGCCTGGGAATCGCTAAGCTTTATTTCAACTACATCTTGGATCCTGGGCGCGCTGATCGTGTGCCCGTTCTGAAGGTGGGTCGCGCTCACGACCTTTCCCGTCGTGTCCTTTACGAACGTGACATGCGCGTCCACGGCCTTCCAAAAATACTCCATGTCAGACTTCGCAAATATCTCGAACTTGGGCTGGAAGCCCAACTGGGCAAAGACGCGGCCATCCTCCTCCGTCACGGTCAGAATCGGACCGTTGTAATTGTAACGGCCCACTATTGCGGCCACTGCGGCACTAGAAGCGGGAGTCGACGGAAGAGACGCCTGCTGAAGAACGCCGCCCGGGTTTCTCGTGAATAGCACGCCAACGACGCGTCCACCCCCCATCCGCACACTAGTAATATGCCCCGTGTCGTCGCGGAGAAATCTCAGGACCGGCGTGAACCATTCGCCGCTCGTGAAATAGTCCTTGAACACAGGAACAAGCGCGAATTCTCCATGCCGGGCATGAAGCCCGAACAGCGCCCCGTCCCGCACGAAAAATGTGTATTGGGTCTCAAGCTCGTCGCTCCAATACGTACCGGTATACGGAAGGGGATCCGTCTCGGCGGCGTCAGCCGTTACACGCTCGCCCTCATTGATGAAGCCCGGCTGTAGGATCCTTATCTTCATTCCGTCGCCCGGCTTCTGCACAAACTCGATGTCGCCATCGATCTCGCCCATGTAGAACTTCCCTGGAGCGACCGGTCGGAGCTCAAAATGCGTCCCCTTCTTGTCAGGGCCCCAGAGCTTCCCGTTTTCCATAAATATCTGGAATACCTGCGGGACGAACGGGAGCGGATAGGTCCCCACATACTGCCCCAATTGCTTCGGATCCACCGCGATAAACTTCCGCTCCGTCTTCTCCTGCTTCGCCTCGGCCGCCTTCATCTCGTCGCCGATGAAAACTGCGGCGACCTTCTGGGCATTCCCCTCGGCATTAAGGTTCGCTGCATTGCCAAGGACCGCGACGCCGAATTCCTGCTTGGGAAACCATATCACCTCGCTGCGGTAGCCGGCGTCTCCGCCATTATGCCACAGTATCGGCAAGCCCCGATAGCTTCCAAGCCCGAGACCAAGGCCGTAATCAAACCTCGAACCGTCAGCCAACACGCAGGGTTCCTGCAAACGGGCAATGGCCGGCGCGCCACCGATTTTGGAGGTCCTGAAATTGTCCAGCCACCGTACAAGGTCACCCGCGGTCGCAAAGAGACTTGTCGCCCCGACGTTGGCGTAGTTGAGCGGCGCGGCAACATAGGATTTCCCCTCCTCCTGGTACGAATAGGCTCGACCTGGAACCAGCTGGGTCAGGTCCTGATGGAAGTGGGTGTGGGACATTCCCAATGGGTTGAAAATGCGCTCCGCGCAGAATTGGGGAAAGGGTTTGCCCGAGACGCGCGTGACGATCTCGGCGAGAAGCGTGAACCCCCCGTTTGAATACAGATGAGCTGTCCCCGGAGGAAAATTCAGTTCCTTCTGGCGAAACAGCAACCGGAGGATCTGGTCCTGGGTGATGACATCCTCCAGGCTCCACCCGGCGAGCGCCAGGGTCTGCCATTGATCCCGGATCCCGCTCGAATGCTGCAGTAGGTTTCGGATCGTGATCTTCTGCCCATAGTCGGGCAGCTCCGGCAGGTACTTGTGGACGTCGTCCTGGATTGACAGCTTGCCGTCCAATTCAAGGAGAACCACCGCCATCGCGGTAAATTGCTTCGAGACCGAGGCAACGTGGAAGATGGTCTCGGGCTTGATAGGAATGTTGTACTCTAGGTTCGCGACGCCATATCCCTTCTCGAAGACCAGGTTCCCGTGCCGGATCACGGCCACAGCCGCACCCGGGGCAGTCGCCGTGTCCCATTCCTTGAATATCGCGTCGATCTGCGCCTCCGTCGTGCTGCGGCCCGCTTCGGCGGGGGAATTCGCAGGCAGTCCGGACTCCGCCGTCCCGCATCGCCCAGGTACAGCCGCCATTGGCAAGGCGAGGAGACACGGAATGAGGCATCTTGCGAATTTCATAGAGGCGTCGGTTGGGGTGTCTGCCGCACGGATTCAAACGGCAGCCGATTCATACCTTAACGCGAAAGACGCCTCCTCGGCCAGATGGGAATTACTCAACCAGGCCGATTCGCAAACGTCATTTGCCCACGTCTTTTCAACGTGCCAGAGCTAGAAATCTATCCCTTAACTCATCCGGAGGGATCAGCGAACCGGCCCGGATTTCCAAATCTCCATCAAGTCCGGCGATCCTTGCTCGCGAATGCCGTTGTCCCCCAGGATCTCATCCGTGGCCCCGAGCATCCTCGTGCGTGGGAAGACAAGAGTCTCTTCGCCATGCCCCGCAAACACGAAGGTAACAAACTCGGTCTGCGCGTCGCGCAGCACTTCAACAAGGTGGCGCAAGTTTCGAATCTTTATTCCGTTCACCTCTGAAACCACGTGGCCAATCGGATTGGCGTACCCTTCCGCAAGCAAGTGCGGAAGGAAAGGCGAAGACACGACGACGATCTCCTCTCCCGGGAATGCCGGTTTGTCGGCCCTCCGCGTAACCATAGGGTTCGAGTCGAACAGGAGGGAATTGACCGCCTCGGTATTCCCGATGAAGCCTCCGACAAATTCGCCTGTAGCCGGTGAGAAAACAATCGGCCCATACACAAAATACCTCGGGTACGACCCGGCTAGCCAAGGTATGACCTGAGGGCGGCCGGTCACAACGGGAACTTCGATGCGTATGTGTTTCCCATCGCGCACAATCTCGACAGGCACCTTTCCATCGCCAGTTGCCTTTTGAACCTCGTAGTGGAAGTCGAGCCGCAGCTCGCCCAAATGGATCATTCCCTGGTCGTCCACCGCCATTGTGCCGATCTTAGAAATAAGGTCCCATTTCCTCAACGGGTACCCTGCCTCGTTGTTGTCGGGCTGTAGTATGAGAATTCCTGTGTCCGCCTTATCGATCTTGAGAAAGGGGCGGAGCGCGGAGTTTTCCAAAGTCTGCGTGAAATCATATAGCGCAGGCTTCGAGTATGCCTTTCCTGCCTCCGCCCGTTTGAGGAAGGTGTCGATTTCCTCGGTCGGAATGATGTATCCAATGTTCTCGGCGCCGCCTAGACGGCTGAACGCCAGTCCGATCATTCGATCGTCGGCGACAGCCGGTCCGCCGCTATTGCCCGGGTTGATAGCTGCGTCGAGCTGAATCCGCAATCCCGAGACGGGATAATTATAGAAGGTAAACTCGATTCTTGATACGATGCCCTTCGTGATCGAAAGGCTGCTGCCTCCGGTGGGGTAGCCGTAGACGAGCACGGGATCCTTGATCGCAGGGAGTTGGCTTGCTCGCCGCAACGGGGGATGGGAGTCGAAGAACGAATCGTCGCCTAGTTTCAAGACTGCAAGGTCGATACCCGAGGCGACGGCTTCCACGGTGGCCGCGATCTTGTCTCCGGCCTGATTGGCTTGGATCTGCACTTGGTTCGAATACAGGACGACGTGGGCGTTGGTGAGGATCCGCTTTCCCTCGATCACAACGCCGCTCCCGGTGACATCCGCAGGCGCCTGCTTCGTCCAAGGCCGGAAAACATCTGGGTTACGGACCGTCGCGAAAACCTTTACGACGGAATCCTCGACGGAGGATGCCGGCGGATTGGCCGGCTGTGCCCGTTCCCCGAAAAGAACGGCCGCAGCCAAGGCGCCCATGAGTCTGCAGTGTGCCTTCATGGTGCAGGCTTCGTCCGCCACACTTCGAGCAATTCTGGAGATGCCTGCGCGCGGACTCCGTTGTCAGAAAGGATCTGCTCCGTGGCGGCAAGCGTCTCCTTCCTGGGGAAGACGATAGCCTCCTTATTTCGGTCCACGAAACGAATCGTGATGTAGTCCGTATGCGCATCGCGCAATAGCTCGACCAGGTGTCTTAGATTGCGAATTGGTATGCCGTTGATTGAGGACACGACATGGGGAAAAGGTGGGTCGTATCCTTCCCCAAGTCTGTGGGGAAAGAACGGACAGGGCACGACGACGACTTCCTCGCCTGGAAACGCGGTCCGGTCGCCTCGCCGATTCAAGAGCGGGCTCGCGTCCCAGGTGAGGGCCCCCATGAGGTTCGAGTTGCGCATAAGGCTGGCCGAAAGCGCCTGCGTCGCTTTCGTAAATACGATTGGACCGTAAATAAAATAGGGCGGATATGCGCCCTCGACTCCGGGAATAACCATTTCGCGGCCGTTCGGGATCGGAACCTCCACTCGAAGATGTCTTCCACGCCTGACGATTTCCATCGGCACCTTGCCGTTGACTGTGTCCCGCTGAACCGCATACCGAAAATCGAGCCTCAACTCGCCAACGTGGATCATGCCTTGGTCGTCCACGGGATAGTCTCCGATCTTGTGGATCAGATCCCATTCACGAAGCGGATAGGAGCGCGGATCATTGCTATCCACCTTTCTGATCAGCACGCCTTCGTCGGATTTGCCAAGCTTCAGAAGCGGCCGGAGCGCGGGATTCTGAAGGGACTGGCAGGCATCGTAGAATCCCGGCTTGCTGACGTATTTTCCCGCGGCGAGATTATGGAGGAAGATCTCAATCTCCTCGTTTGGAACGATGTATCCTATGTTTTCCGTTCCGCCGAGGTGGCTGAGCGCCATGCCCACCATCCGGTTTTCGGCAACGGCGGGCCCGCCACTGTTTCCTGGATTAAGCGCTGCGTCGATTTGGACCCGCAGGCCATATGTCGGGAAGGCGTACTGGGTGAATTCAATTCGCGAGATGATACCCTTCGTAATAGACAGACTGGTCCCCCCAATTGGGTAGCCGTAAACAAAGACCGGTTCCTTGATCGAGGGTGTGCCCTGTGCGCGGGTAAGCGGAGGGTGGGTGTCGAAGAATGACTCATCGCCGAGCTTGAGCACCGCCAGATCCATTTGGTTGGAAAACAACTCAACGGTTGCAGGTATCTTATCGCCGGCTTGGTTGCCCTGGATTTGAACTTCGTTGGAGAATCGAACCGCCCGAAAGGCCGTAAGTATCCTCTTGCCCTCAATTACAATTCCGCTGCCGGTCTCCTCGCTGGGCGCCTGTTTCTGCCAAGGCCGGAAGACGTCCGGACCCCGGGCCATGGCAAACACTTTGACGACAGAGTTCTCAACCGAAGCAGGCGGACCAACCAACGGAGCCGCTGCGGACGTATCATGCGCACCGCCGTTTCCAGTTCCAGCCTTCCCCGTTGGCCCGGCCAGGAGTTGGCACACTCCAAATCCCGCGGCCCCGATGAGCGCAAGGCAAAACCGGAAGACAGTTCGACGAGCCTGGTGCCGGATATCCAATCCCCACAAGACATGGAGAGGCGTCGCTAGGATGCCAAATCCAAACGAGCACGTGTGTTCTCAAGCAAGAATAGATATTGGCCCACATTCATGGACAGGACTAATGATTCTGTGGAAATCATCACCGCCAGCACCCGCCTCGGTAACCTTGGGCGTCAGGGCATCTTCAAGAGCGGCACGATGAACGGCCGGTGCCCGACCCACGAAGATCAGCACCGTCACGGCCAGGCCGCGATCGGCTCACACACGTAAGCGTTATATCAAGTCCGCCTGGTCCCTGTCCGCTGCCGCTCTCCCGCCGGCTCACTCAATCCGCTGCCAACCTTGCCGCGGACAAGCCCATCGTCCTTTTCCTTGTGCGCACGTGCCTAGATCAGATCAGAACGCGAGATTATGGCCCGGGGGCTGCCCAGAGATGGCTTCTGCGGCAAGATCGGGCTTTCTGGCGACCCACGGCGGAGCAGGTCAACGTATAGGGAGACAGGTAAAGCGGGGACGACTTTCGGCATCGAGGGCTGTCCTGGCCCTGGCAAGTCTGCTTAGACGAGCCAATAATAGGTTCCACGTGCTCGAGATTGTCGTGTCCTTGGCCAACGGCCAATAGACAGGATCCCCTTCTTGGGCCAGTCCGGCACGGTTCGTATCTTTGATTTAATCGACATCCTGTTTATTCCTATATCCTGGCAATGGCCTCGATGAGCAGGGTCTTAACTCTTTCCGCATTCTTATCCATCCTCGCCATGATCATTTCGAAGGTGACGGGAGCTTCGTCAGCCTTCCAGCAGTCATAGTCGGTCGCCATGGCGATAGCCTGATAGGGCACGCCAAGCTCGTTTGCCAATATGACTTCGGGGCAGGACGACATGTTTATGATGTCGGCGCCCCACTGCCTAAACATGCGGCTTTCCGCCTTTGTCGAGAAGCGAGGACCTTCGATGGTCACGATCGTCACGTCCCTATTGTAAGCAAAGCCCAGATCGTCGCAGGCCTTGCATAGCACGTCGCGAAGCCCCCTGTCGAAGGGTTCGCTCATCGGCGTATGCACGACCTCATCCGTAAAAACGGTCAGATCCCTCAAGCGGGTGAAATCGATGAATTGATCGGGGAAGGCGAGGTTGCCCGGGACAATCTCCTCTTTCAGCGAGCCCACCGCCGTCGTCGCTAGGATGTGAGTGCAGCCTATTTCCTTCAGCGCGACTATGTTTGCGCGGAAGTTTATCTTGCTTGGCATAGTGCCGTGGTCCTTTCCGTGCCTTGCGAGTATGACCACTTCAACGCCTTTGATTCTTCCGCACATCAAGGGGGAACTCGGCGCGCCGAACCGGGTGTCAAGGCGCTTTTCGAGGGGCTCGTCCAGGATGTTGGGCTGATCCAGGCCGGAACCGCCAATGATGGCTATTTTCTTCATGATTTGATTGTGTTGCTACGGGGCAGGGGCCGTCGGCTAAGACCGGAATCATATGAATGGTTTCGGCCAGACCCGCGCCAACAATTGTTGCGGCGCCTGAGAACAGGGAGGTATCAGGCGAACCGGAAAGCAGCAAAAAGAAGGGTGGGCGGGAAGCGTCGAATAAAGGCGGATATTAGCGGGCTTGTTGTGACTTTCCCGGGATTCAGCAAATAATACTCACATAACACATTATGCACAAGCGAGGTGGTGGACGCTACTGGACTTGAACCAGTAGCTGAAATTTTGGAATCACTTGGTAGATAGGTACGTTCCAAAAGCAGGAAACAACAAAGCGCACCAAACTGCGCACTGATTTTCGGATGTGTGATATCCTTTCGAATTCGGGTTAATTCGCAAGATGTCTTTACCGCGAAAGGTTTACTTTTAAGCCGCGAAAACCTATTGCGGCATGAGAACGGATTGTTGTTCGGAAAAGCACCCCTTGGCGCACAGTCCAGCTATTCGAGTTCTGGGCGGCTTGCAGATTTACACGCCGCCGTCAGAATCGGAGCTTCATCGGGTTGCCAAAGTAGGCAGTTCCCTGAGATACTGCGTAACCGTGCCGATCTCGAAGCGAATCCAAGATATTTGTTTTTTGCTGGCCGCTCTCGGCCTGCTGCTGGCCGGAATAAATTGTCCGGCGCAGATTGATCCCACGGATAGGCATCTGCTTGAGGTGGGCTATGACCAAGCTCTCGCCGGTCACGGACCGCAGGCAATTTACGCTTATTACTATTTCAATTCGCCGGAATTTTTCGGCCCCGATGTCGCCTTGCGGTTGGCGGTCGCACCCGCATACCTGGATAGTGAGATAGGGTTTAAGCATCTGCTTTCGCCTAACACCGATGTGGGCATTGGCGTTTCCGGCGGCATTTATGGCGATAACTACTATGAAGTGCGGCAGGGCAATTTCCTTGAGAGTCAGAGTTTTTACGGAGATGGCGGCGGCGGGTCGCTAGCTGTCTATCAGTTGCTCGATCCGGGTATGCGAATCCCGCTGAATCTGGTCGCACGCGGCGGGTTTCACTATTCAACCTTCTTTCACACAGCCGAGACATCGTCGGATTTCAAGCTGCCCGAAGACCAGGTCGATGCGTTCACGCTTTTCGGACTGCGGTTTGCAGGAATTCAGCCCACGCTCTATCCGGACCTTGCCCTGGAATTATCGGCCTGGTTTGAGCGGCAATGGCACTTTGATAATGACACGTACGGGTTTGATAATGACCGGAGCATCACCCCGTACACGGATCTTTACTGGTTTTATGCGAATCTGGACTACAAGTTAAAGCAAAGCGGCGACAGATTCTCATTCGCTACTACCGTCGGCGGCTCGACTGATGCAGATCGGTTCAGTGCATGGCGATTGGGCGGCGTCCTTCCGTTGATCTCCGAATTCCCGCTGGTGTTGCCCGGTTATTATTATGAGGAGCTGACCGTGACGCGATTCGTGCATTTCTACGGGTCGTATAGCGTCCCGCTGGATCAACTTCATCGCTGGGAATTCCGGCTGGAGGCAGCGACGGCCCGGCTGGATTACCTGCCCGGTTTTGAACAACGAGGCGACTGGCAGACTGGTGCGGGCTGCGCCATTAGCTTAACGCCCAGGGAGAAGAATTTCCAAATCGTCCTGCGCTATGGCTATGGCTTCAACGCAATCCGCCATGATAAGGAAGGCGCACAAAGCGTCGGGATCCTGTTTCAATACGATTTTAACGCACGAAAAAAGGCACATCAACGGTTACCTTGATTCCTTTTCGGTCGATTTGAAGATGGTGGACGCTACTGCGCCCGAACCAGTAGCCGAAGTCTTAGAAATGCTTGCTCGGCAAGCGGGTTCCAAAAACACGGAATAGGAAAGCGCACCCAATTGCGCACTGATTTCCGGGCGCTCGCTGAACTGATGAAATTGCAAGACATCGCTTAATATAATCCAACTAAGACGAATCAGCCTTCGGCTGGGAAACCCTGATAAGGTGTAATTATCGGGATGGTCATACTGCCGGGCTCGTGAGAAGCGAAACGCCAGCTTTCCGCCCTATTTGAGCAGGATCAAAGTCGCAGTGCTAAAGGACTGTGCAGGGGCTGGAGAACAGGCCGGAGGATGCCGCGACGGGCCGTGCTGAAGCTGGTGGTGCTGCCGGGCGGCTCGATTCGCACCCGTTGCTCCTCCTGCGGGGATAGTCACACTGTAAGGTTTCTCGAAAGAGCGTAAGGGAAGTTTACAGTCTTGAGATGCATTAGCCCAGGTAACTACTATCATAAGTTATTATCTCTGGAATATTTGCACCAACCTTCTCAGGATCACAAAATTGCGAAACGGCCGGCCAATTGTCTCACGCTCAGGCGCAGTGGCTCTGCCTATGTTGCATCTCTCCAAGCGTAAGCCGCGGCTTCGCGAAGTGAGAGCCTCTCATAGTAAACACATGAATACGCGAACAATAGCTTTGACCATTGCCCTTGGAATTTTGCTTGCCGGTTCGAATGCCGCACTTTCTAAACCAATCGACGGTTCCCAGTATGCTGGCGCCTCGACCACTATCATCCCTTATGCGCCTGTTACCGATAGCAGCTCTCAATCTTGGACTGCCGTCCCCGGCCC
>Ga0181538_10003557_pt1 | contig 15106 bp, 11 predicted proteins | sample PEATcosm2014_Bin_40_FD_119773 | JGI IMG/M metagenome (GOLD analysis project Ga0181538, IMG submission 119773) | Peatland microbial communities from MTU Mesocosm Facility, Houghton, MI, USA - PEATcosm2014_Bin23_30_metaG | ecosystem: Environmental > Terrestrial > Soil > Wetlands > Peat | place...
GTGCCGGCACCGGCCACGGTTACGCCCGGCCGCACGGCAGCGGGTCACCAGCCTCCGACGAGGGACGGAGCCGCACCATGGACACAATGGAGATTCTCACCGCGCTCGGCACGCCAGCGGGGCGGGCAGATCCGTATCCGCTGTACGCCGCGTTGCACGACGTCGGCGAGGTGATCGAGCTCGGCCCGCGCGACGTTCTGGTGGTCGGTTACGACGCCATTAACTCCGTCCTGCGCGATCCAGGCTTCCGCGTCTCGGACGAATCCAGTTTCGACAAGGACTTCCCCGGATGGCGGGCGAATCCGGTGTTTGTCCAGGTGGTGGACTGGATCCTGAACCTGAACGCACCGCGGCATTCGCGGATCAGGAGCCTGATGGCTCGCACGTTCACGGCGCGGCGCATCGCCGGCCTCGAGCCTGCGATCGCCGCGATGGCCGATCGGCTGCTCGACGCCATGGCTGATCGCGGCGCGGATGGTTCGGCCATCGAGTTCATGCACGACTTTGCCTACCTGCTGCCGGTCACCGTGATCTGCGAGCTGATCGGGATCCCGGAGGCGGACCGGGAAGGGTTCCGGCCCTTGGCGAGGGATCTGACCGGCGTCTTTGAACTTACCGACATTGGGACTCTGCCGGCGATCAACGCCGCAGCGGTCCAGTTGCTCGCGTACTTCACCGAGCTGGCGGCCGAGCGGCGCGCCGTTCCCCGCGACGACCTGCTCAGCGACCTGCTCGCGGTGAGCGACGCCGACGATGGCAGGCTGACCGATGCCGAGCTGCTGCACAACCTGACCCTGCTGCTCGTCGCCGGCTTCGAGACAACGACCAACCTGCTGGGCAACGGCCTGCAGATCATCCTGCAGCACCCGTCGGCCGGCGAAGGCGTCCGGGACGGCTCAATACCGCCACCGGCATTTGTCGAGGAGGTGCTGCGCTTCGATTCGCCCGTCCAGCTCACCAGCCGCCTCGGGTACGACACGAAGGTGGGCGGCGTGCCGATATCCCCGGGAACCGGGGTGGTCACGCTGCTCGGGGCGGGGAACAGGGATCCGCGCCGATTCACCGAACCAGCCAGGTTCGATCCCATGCGTACCGACGGCGGGCCGCTCAGCTTCGGCGGCGGCGCGCACTTCTGCATCGGCGCCGCGCTGGCCAGGCTCGAGGGCGCAGTCGCTTTCCCCCGGCTGCTCAACCGGTTCCCGAAGATCGCCGCCGCGGGCGAACCGGCCCGCCGGGACAGGCTTCTGCTGCGCGGCTTCGACACGCTCCCGGTGACGGTCGCCTAGGCTCTCGCCCAAGCCGATCCCGGCTGTCTGGCCGATCTCATCACCCGCCAGCTGCCGCTGGGCCAGTGGGAGGACGGGTACGCCCGTGGGCCGGACGACATCAAGGCCGTCCTGACCTTCGCGGATGCCTGACGCCGGGCGGGAATGATCGGCCTGTGATGACCGACGTATGATGCCGCTTGGGCATGTCCCCGTGCCAGACGTTCCGCATGACGGGCAGTGCAGGCAGACTGTTGCTCATTGATGGCGGCACTGCGCGCCGGTGCGGTGCCGTAACCGGAGATGAGGCGACGATGGCTAAAGCAGTCGGAATCGACCTGGGTACCACCAATTCGGTGATCGCGGTGAGCGAGGGGGGCAAGCCGACGGTGATTCCGAATGCGGAGGGGGCGCGGACGACCCCGTCGGTGGTGGCCTTTACCCCCCAAGGGGAGCGCCTGGTCGGCCAGCTGGCCCGCCGTCAGGCGATCCTGAACCCGAAGGGCACCATCTACTCGGCCAAGCGCTTCATCGGCCGGCATTTCGATGAGGTCAAGAGCGAGCTGAACGCCGTATCGTTCGACGTGGTGCCCGGGCCGAACGGCGAGGCCCGATTCGAGATCCGCGGCAAGCAGTATGCGCCGGAGGAGATCTCGGCCCTCGTGTTGCGCAAGCTCGCCGAGGACGCGTCGAAGTTCCTTGGCGAGAAGGTCACCGAAGCCGTCATCACCGTCCCCGCGTACTTCAATGACGCACAGCGGCAGGCGACCAGGGACGCGGGCCGCATCGCCGGGCTCGAGGTGCTGCGCATCATCAACGAGCCGACCGCGGCCGCGCTGGCCTACGGCCTTGACAAGAAGCGCAACGAGACGGTGCTGGTCTTCGACCTGGGCGGCGGGACCTTCGACGTCAGCATCCTCGACATCGGCGAGGGCGTGGTCGAGGTGCGGGCCACCGCTGGTGACACCCACCTGGGCGGGGATGACTTTGACCGCCGCATCGTCGACTACCTGGCCGATGACTTCCAGCGGGAAAACGGGATCGACCTGCGCAAGGACCCGCAGGCCCTGCAGCGGCTGTTCGAGGCGGCAGAGAAGGCCAAGGTCGAGCTGTCGTCGGTGACGCAGACCACCATCAGTCTGCCGTTCATCACCGCGGACGCCTCCGGGCCCAAGCACCTGAACACTACGCTGATGCGCTCGACGTTCGACCAGATCACCGCCGACCTGGTCGAGCGCACCAGGGAGCCGGTCCAGCAGGCGCTGGCGGACGCGAAGCTGACCGCCAACGACATCGACGAGGTAATCCTGGTCGGCGGGGGCACCCGGATGCCGTCGGTGCAGACTATGGTCCGCCGGCTGACCGGCGGCAAGGACCCCAACATGACGGTCAACCCGGACGAGGTTGTCGCCCTGGGTGCCGCGGTTCAGGCCGCCGTGATGAAGGGCGAAGTCAAGGACGTCCTGCTGCTGGACGTGACTCCGCTGTCGCTCGGCGTCGAGACGCTCGGCGGGGTCATGACCAAGGTCATCGACCGCAACACGACGATTCCCGCCCGGCGCACCGAAACGTTCAGCACCGCCGAGGACAACCAGTCCGCGGTCGACGTGGTGGTGCTGCAGGGCGAGCGGGAACGCGCCGCCGACAACCGGGTCCTGGGCCGGTTCCGGCTCGAGAACATCCGGCCCGCCTCCCGGCAGGTCCCGCAGATCGACGTCACCTTCGACATCGACGCGAACGGGATCCTGAACGTCTCGGCGAAGGATAAGGACACCGGCGCCGAGCAGCGGATCACGATCAGCGAGAGCTCCAACCTGGACAAGGCCGAAGTCGACCGGATGATCGCAGATTCCGAGCGGCACCGCGAGGAGGACCGGCGGCTGCGCGAGCTGACCGATGCGCGCAACGCCCTGGATGCCGCCGCGTACCAGGTGGAGCGGCTGCTCGCGGACCTCGGCGATTCGGTGCCCGTGCACGAGAAGGCACGGGCGGACACGCTGGTGGCTGACGCGCGGCAGGCCCTCAAGGACAATGTGCCGCTGGACCGGCTGCGCGACCTCGCCACCGAGCTCCAGCAGGTCTACCACGGCCTCGGCGCCACCGCCTCCGCCCCACAGGACCAGCCCGGCGCCCCGCGCGGTGATGACGATGACGTGATCGACGCCGAGTTCACCCCTAATGAGTAACATGACCAGCGGGTGGCAGCCCGGGCGAGGCGACGGCGAGCCGCCGCAGGTCCAGCATGACTTCGGTGCCGAGACCGGCCCGCCCGGGGCCGGCCCGCCCGATACTGCCCCGCACGGTGGCGGCCGGACCGACGGTGGAGGCCGGACCGACGGTGGAGGCAGCGCAGGCGGTGTCGCCACCGTGGCCGACCTGGAGGCCCGGCTCGCCGATCTGGACGCCCGGCTTGCGGGTCTGCAGGCTCGGCTCGCCGAAGCCGAGGACCAGAAGCTGCGCGCCCTGGCTGACCTGGACAATCTGCGCAAGCGGGGTGCCGCCCAGGTGGAGCGCGCCGAGGCTGACGCCCGCGCCCAGGTCGCCAGGCAGTGGCTGCCGGTCGTCGACAACCTCGAGCGCGCGCTCGAGCACGCCGCGGCCGATCCGCGCACGATCGTCGAGGGAATCCAGGCCGTGCGGCAGCAGGCCCTGGGCGTGCTGGTCGGCCTCGGCTTCCCGCGCCGGGACGACACCGGCGCGGCGTTCGATCCGGCCCGGCATGAGGCGGTCGCGGCCACGTACGATCCCCGCGTGCCTCCCGGCACCGTCGTGCAGGTCGTCCGGCCTGGCTACGGCGAACCAGACCGCCAGCTGCGGCCCGCGCAGGTCGTAGTGGCCAAGGCGGACTGATGCCGGGCGGACCGAGGGCTGATCGCCGTGACTTCTACGAGATTCTGGGCGTGCCGAGAACCGCGACCCAGGACGAGATCCAGCGGGCCTACCGCAAGCTGGCCCGCCAGCACCATCCCGACGTCAACAAAGATCCCGGAGCCGAGGACCGGTTCAAGGAAGTCTCCGGGGCGTACGACGTGCTGTCCGATCCGCAGACCCGGCGCCGTTACGACGCCTTCGGCCCGGACTTCCGGCAGGTGCCCGAGGACGTGGATCCCGAGGCGTTCCAGCGCAGCCGGGCCGGCGCCGGAACCGCGGGGGCCGGCCAGGCCCGAGGCGCGGGGGGCGATGGTGCCGGCGGGTTCGGCACAGGCCCGGGCGGCATCGATATGGAGGACCTCCTCGGCGGGATCTTCGGAGGCCGGGCCGGCCGGGGCTGGGGCCCGATCCCGGGCGCCGACCAGGAAGCCGGACTCGAGCTGACCGTGGAGGAGGCCTTCCAGGGCGGCCGCCGGTCGGTCACCCTGGAAGGTCCCGACGGCCGGCGCACACTTGAGGTCAGGATCCCGGCCGGCGTGACCAATGGGCAGCGCATCCGCCTGGCTGGCCAGGGCGGCCGCGGCAGCGAGGACGCCCCCAACGGTGATCTGTATTTCGCGGTGCGGATCGCCCCGCACCCCCGATACCGCGTCGACGGACGCGATCTGTACGTCGATCTCCCGCTGGCGCCGTGGGAAGCCGCGCTGGGCACGTCGGTGGCCGTGGAGACCCCGCGCGGTGAGATGAAGGTCAAGGTGCCGCCGGGTACCTCGACCGGCAAGCGGCTCCGGCTCCGGCACCACGGCCTGCCTCACCCGCGGGGCAGCGCCGGGCACCTGTACGCCGAGGTCAGGATCGTGGTGCCGGCCAAGCTCACCGATGAGGAGCGTCGGCTCTTCGAGCAGCTGGCCGCGGTCTCCACCTTCGACCCGAGGAGGCGGTAGTGGGCTACGCGCTGGTCCTGGTCCGGTCGGCAAGCCTCAACCTGGGGGCGTTCGCGCGGGCGACGGGCACGCACCCGGACCTGGTCCGCAGGCTCGCCGCCCTGGGCATCCTCGACGCCGGCCGCGACGCCGCCGGCGAGCTGTGGTTCGCCCCCAGCCAGGTGGCGGTCATGGGTCGGGTCCAGCGGCTCCGCGCAGGATTCGGGCTCAACTACGCGGCCGTCGGGCTGGTCACCGACCTGCTGGACCGGATCGCGGTACTCGAAGCGGCGCTGCGGGAGGCCCGACCGCCGGGAAGGTGAACATGGACCCCAGCCACCTGACGCAAAAGTCGCAGCAAGCACTGCACGACGCGCAGACCAGGGCGCTCCGCTTCGGCCACAGCGAAGTGGACGGCGAGCACCTGCTGCTGGCCCTGCTCGACCAGCAGGACGGCATCGTCCCCCGCCTGCTGGCCCAGGCCGGCGCCGATCCGGACCAGTTGCGGACGGCGCTCGAGGCCGAGCTCGCCAGGCGCCCCAAGGTCACCGGCCCGGGCGTCGCCCCCGGGCAGATCCACGTCACGCAGCGGCTGGCCCGCCTGCTCGATGCGGCCAACCAAGACGCGGACAGGCTCAAGGACGAGTACGTCTCCGTGGAGCACCTGGTCATGGCGCTGCTCGACGAGGGCTCGGCGACTGCTGCGGGACGGCTGCTGCAGGCCGACGGGCTGACCAGGGACGGCTTCCTGCAGGCGCTGACCAAGATCCGGGGAAACCAGCGGGTGAGGTCCGCGATGCCCGAGACCGCCTACGAGGCACTGGACAAGTACGGCACTGACCTGGTGGCCGACGCCGCGGCGGGCCGGCTCGACCCGGTCATCGGGCGTGACGCGGAGATCCGGCGGGTGATCCAGATCCTATCCCGCAAGACCAAGAACAACCCGGTGCTGGTCGGCGATCCGGGGGTGGGCAAGACCGCGATCGTGGAAGGCCTGGCCCAGCGGATCGACCGCGGCGACGTGCCCGAGGGGCTGCGGGACAGGACCATCTTCAGCCTCGACCTGGCCGCGCTGGTCGCGGGGGCCAAGTACCGCGGCGAGTTCGAGGAACGGCTCAAGGCGGTCCTGGCCGAGGTCAAGGCGGCGCAGGGACGCATCTTGCTGTTCGTGGACGAGCTGCACACCGTGGTCGGGGCCGGGGCGGCCGAAGGCGCGATGGACGCGGGCAACATGCTCAAGCCGATGCTGGCCCGCGGCGAGCTGCACCTGATCGGCGCGACGACGCTGGATGAGTACCGGCAGCGGATCGAGAAGGACGCGGCGCTGGAGCGCCGGTTCCAGCCGGTGCTGGTGGGCGAACCGTCGGTGGAGGACGCGATCTCGATCCTGCGTGGCCTGCGGGAGCGGCTGGAGGTGTTCCACGGCGTGAAGATCGCCGACAGCGCGCTGGTCGCCGCGGTCACGCTGAGCCACCGGTATATCTCCGACCGGTTCCTGCCGGACAAGGCGATCGACCTGGTCGACGAGGCCTGCGCGATGCTCCGCACCGAGATCGACTCGATGCCGGCCGAGCTGGACGAGCTCACCCGGCGGGTGATGCGGCTGGAGATCGAGGAAGCCGCCCTGGCCAAGGAGACCGACCCGGCGAGCAAGGCGCGGCTGGAGGACCTCGGCAAGGAACTGGCCGACCTGCGGGCTGAAACAGACGCGCTGCGGGCCCAGTGGGAGGCCGAGCGGCGGGCGCTGCGCAAGGTCCAGGAGCAGCGTGAGGAGCTGGAACGGCTGCGCCAGGAAGCCGAACAGGCCGAACGTGACTACGACCTCAACCGGGCCGCGGAGCTGCGGCTAGGCCGGATCCCGGACCTCGAGCGGCGGCTAGAGGCCGAAGAGGAGCAGCTCGCCGTCCGGCAGGGCGGCCGGCGGCTGCTGCGGGAGGTCGTCACCGACGACGAGATCGCCGGGATCGTCGCGCGCTGGACCGGCATCCCGGTGGCCCGGCTGCAAGAAGGCGAGCGGGACAAGCTGCTGCAGCTGGACAAGATCCTGCACGAACGGGTGATCGGCCAGGACGAGGCCGTGCAGCTGGTCGCCGACGCGATCATCCGGGCCCGGTCGGGCATCAAGGATCCGCGCCGGCCGATCGGGTCGTTCATCTTCCTCGGCCCCACCGGGGTCGGCAAGACCGAGCTGGCCAAGTCCCTGGCGGCGGCGCTATTCGACACCGAGGACAACATGGTCCGGATCGACATGAGCGAGTACCAGGAACGGCACACGGTCAGCCGGCTGCTCGGCGCGCCGCCCGGGTACGTCGGCTATGAGGAGGGCGGGCAGCTGACCGAGGCGGTCCGGCGCAAGCCCTACTCGGTGGTGCTGTTCGACGAGATCGAGAAGGCGCACCCGGATGTGTTCAACACGCTGCTGCAGGTCCTGGACGACGGCAGGCTCACCGACGCGCAGGGCCGCACCGTAGACTTCCGCAATACGGTGATCATCATGACCTCGAACATCGGGTCGGAGTACCTGCTGGACGGGGTGACCTCGGGCGGGGAGATCGAGCCCGACGCGCGCGACCGCGTCATGGCCTCGCTGCGCACCGCATTCCGGCCCGAGTTCTTGAACCGCCTGGATGAGATCGTGCTGTTCAAGCCGCTGACCCTGCCGGAGATCGAGCGCATCGTCGACCTGATGTTCAACGATCTGCGGGCCAGGCTCGCCGACCGGCAGATGACCCTCGAGATCAGCCAGGAGGCCCGCAGGTACATCGCGCAGCAGGGCTTCGACCCGGTCTACGGCGCCCGCCCGCTGCGCCGCTTCATCAGCCGCGAGGTCGAGACCCGGATCGGACGTGCCCTGGTGGCCGGCGATGTCCGCGACGGCGCCGTCATCCGCGTCGGCCTGGCGGACGGCGAGCTCGCCGTGACGTATGAGAATCCGGCGTGAGTTCAGGCGGGCCTGCGCATGTCAGATGAGATAGTCCGGTGCCCGAACTGCGGGCGCAGGAACCGGGTGCCCGCCGCTGCCTCCGGGGTCCCGCGCTGCGGCAACTGCCACAAGCCACTGCCCTGGATCGTCGACGCGGGCGACGATACCTTCGCCGAGGTGGCCGAGCGCGCGCCCGTTCCCGTCGTGGTCGACCTGTGGGCGCCCTGGTGCGGCCCGTGCCGGATGGTGAGCCCGGCGCTGGCGCAGGTGGCCATGGACATGGCCGGCCGCCTGAAGCTGGTGAAGGTCAACGTGGACGCCTCACCCGGGCTGCAGCAGCGCTTCGGCGTGCAGTCCATCCCGACGCTGCTGGTGATGCGCGCGGGAAAAGTGACTTCGCGCCAGGTCGGGGCCGCACCGGCCGCGGCGCTGCGGTCCTGGGTCGAGCAGGCGCTCGCGGCCTGAACGCACGGGGGAGAAGCGGCATATGCGGATTGGGCTGCACGCACTGGGCATAGGGGCGGGCGCCCGCCCGGACATCATTCGGGCCGTGGCGGTGGCGGCCGAGGAAGCCGGGTTCGCCACGTTGTGGGCGGGGGAGCACGTCGTGATGGTGGACGAGCCGGCGTCCCGTTACCCGTATTCGGCCGACGGCACGATCGCCGTCCCGCCGGACGCGGACTGGCTCGATCCGCTGCTGGGCCTGACCTTCGCCGCCGCCGTGACCAGCCGGATCGGGCTGGCGACCGGGGTCTTGCTGCTGCCGGAGCACAACCCGGTGCTGGCGGCCAAACAGGCGGCAACGCTGGACGTGCTGTCCGCGGGACGGTTCACGCTCGGGATTGGCATCGGCTGGTCGGCCGAAGAATTCGCCGCGCTCGGCGTCCCGTTCGTCCGCCGGGCCCAGCGCACGGCCGAATATGCGGCGGCGATGCGGACATTGTGGGCCGAAGACGCCGCCTCCTTCGACGGCGAGTTCACCCGGTTCGAGGCGGTCCGCGTCTATCCCAAGCCGGTGCGCGCGCGGCGCATCCCCATCGTCCTCGGCGGTAACAGCGACCCGGCGCTGCAGCGCGTCGCGGCGTTCGGTGACGGCTGGTACGCCTTCTATCTCCGGACCGATGAGGTCGCCGAACGAATGGGAACACTGGCCGGATACTGCCGGGAGCACGGCCGTGATCTGAGCAAGCTGACCCTGTCCGTAGCGCTCAGCAACCCACATCCTGGCGTCCTGCCCGAACTGGCTGCCGCCGGCGTGACCGAATTCGTCGTGGTGGAAGCGCCGCCCAGCGACCCGGCCGCAGCCGGCGCCTGGGTGGCGGAACTGGCGGACCACTGGGCCGTCTCGCGCTGGCAGTGACAGTCCCGTCCCACCTCACTCAGTCGCCGGCCTGCGCCCGTCAACCGCGGTGAAGGCAATAGTCTGCGTCCACCAGCCCGGATCGGCGCAGTGGGCGAGGAACGCGTCGATGACCCGGCCGTCCAGCTTCCCGGAAGCCAGCAGCCGGGGACGCAACTCGATGATGGTCTCCCGCCAGTACTCAGCCCACAACGAGCCGCCGTTGTACAGGGCCGTCTCGGCCGTGGCTTCGACGTCCTCCAGCCGCAGTCCGGACAGCATGGCCGGCAGCCGGCGGCCGATGAAGTAGTCGATGCCCTGCTCGCGTGACCAGGTCAGCCAGCCGTCCCAGAACGCCCGGATCTCAGCCGGCTCGGCGACACTGACCGGCAGGAAATCCGGCTCGATCAGCAGCACCGCCCCGCCCGGCCGCGCGCTGGCCACCAGGTTCGCCACCGCCGCCGCCGGGTCGGCGACGTGGTGCAGCACGGCGCGGGCGGTCACCAGGTCAAAATTTCCCGGCTGCACGGGCCCCGCGCAGATGTCGGCCTGGCGCAGCTCGAGCCCGGGCACGTCCGCGTCGACCAGGGAAAGGTCGAGGTCCACCGCCACCGCCCGGCCACCAGGCGCCACCCGCCCGGCGAGCCAGCCTGACATGGAGCCGTTACCGCTGCCAACCTCGAGGGTCCGCGCACCCGGCCCGACGCCGAGCCGCTCAATGTGCCGGCGGTGCATCGGATCGAGCAGCCGCGACATCAGGGCCAGCCGCGCCCGCTCGCCTTCGTAATGATGATCAAGGACATACTCTGACATGTTGTTCCAGCCAGGCCCGGCTCAGAACATCCAAGCAGCAGACCTGAACTCTCCCCGCAAGAGCCTAAGCCCGCATCGGCAGCGTAGACAGTGGACAGTGGGGCTGATCGCCGCTGCACGGCCACCCTGGAGGTATCGCGATGATCGAGCGCTACGTGCTGGGTCTCGAAGAGATCGACAAGACGCAGGTCGCGCTCGCTGGCGGCAAGGGCGCGCACCTGGGGGAGCTTTCGCGGATTGAAGGCATTCGTGTGCCGGCTGGCTTTTGCGTGACGACGGACGCCTTCCGGCGGATCATGACAACGGTGCCCTGGATCGACGATCAGCTCGATCGGCTATCGCGCCTGGACCCCGGCGACCGGCAGGCGATCCGCACGCTCAGTGCGGAGATCCGCCGGGCCCTTGAGGGGATCGCCATCCCTGACGATCTGGCGGAGGCGATCACCCGCTCGGTCACCCGGCTTGGCGGGCAAGCTGCCTACGCCGTCCGGTCCAGCGCGACGGCGGAGGACTTGCCGACGGCCTCTTTCGCGGGCCAGCAGGAGACGTACCTGAACGTCGTGGGGTTGGCTGCGATCCTCCAGCACGTCAGCCGATGCTGGGCCTCCCTGTTCACCGAGCGGGCCGTGACCTACCGCCTGCGGAACGGCTTCGACCGCCGGGAGGTCCACATGGCCGTGGTCGTGCAGCTGATGCTCTTCCCGCAGGCGGCCGGCATCCTCTTCACGGCCGACCCCGTCACCTCCAACCGGAAGGTCGTCTCCATCGACGCCAGCTTCGGCCTCGGCGAGGCCCTGGTCTCCGGCCTGGTGAACGCGGACGTCTACAAGGTGCGGGACGGTGAAGTCGTCGCCAAGGCAGTCGGCATCAAGCGGCTCGCCATCCACGCCCGGCCGGGAGGCGGAACGCAGGAACTGGCGATCGAGCCAGAGAATCAGGAGCAGCCAGCACTGACCGATGCGCAGATTGTCCGGCTCGCTCAGCTGGGCCGGCGGATCGAGGCGCACTTCGGCCACCCCCAGGACATCGAATGGTGCCTGGTCGACGATGGGTTCCAGATTGTCCAGAGCCGACCGATCACCACGCTGTTCCCCATCCCCGCGACCAGCGATCAAGGGAACCACGTCTACGTCTCCGTCGGTCATCAGCAGATGATGACCGACCCCATGAAGCCCCTGGGGCTCTCCCTGTGGCAGCTGACGACCCCGCGGCCCATGTCCGAGGTCGGCGGGAGACTGTTCGTCGACGTCACCCCGGCGCTGGGTTCGCCAACGAGTCGCGCAGGCCTCCTGAAGGCCCTGGGGAGATCCGATCCGCTGATCGGAGACGCGCTGCAGACCATCCTCGAACGCGGCGACTTCATCCCGACCCTCCCGGACGAGGGCCTGGGCGGGACGCCGGCTGACGGCGCGCCCGCCCCGATCGAGACCGATCCGGCCATTGTTGCCGGGCTGGTCGAGCGCAGCCAGGCCTCCATCGCCACGTTGAAGCGCGACATCCGGACGAAGTCCGGGCCGGCGCTGCTCGACTTCATCCTTGCGGACGTCCAGGAGCTGAAGCGGATCCTGTTCGATCCGCAAAGCCTCCAGGTGATCATGGCGGCGATGCAGGCCACCTGGTGGCTCAACGAGCAGCTGCAGGCGTGGTTGGGCGAGAAGAACGCGGCCGACACGCTCACGCAGTCCGTCCCGCACAACGTCACGTCGGAAATGGGGCTGGCGCTCCTGGACGTCGCGGACGTGATCCGCCCGTATCCGGACGTGGTGGCATTCTTGCAGCACGTCGAGGACGAGAACTTCCTGGACGAGCTGCCCACACTCGAAGGCGGGCGCGAAGCCCGAGACGCCATCCAGGCCTACCTCGACAAGTACGGCATGCGCTGCGTCGGCGAGATCGACATCACGAGGCCACGTTGGAGCGAACGCCCCACCACGCTCGTGCCCATGCTCCTCGGCAACATCCAGAACTTCGAGCCGGGCGCCGGCGAGCGGCGCTTCGAGCAAGGACGGCTGGAGGCGTGGACGAAGGAACAGGAAGTGCTGGAGCAACTGCAGGCTCTGCCGGACGGGGAGCGGAAGGCCGAAGAGGCCAAGCGGATGATCGACCGGGTCCGGACCTTCATCGGGTACCGGGAGTATCCGAAGTACGGCATGGTCAGCCGCTACTTCGTCTACAAGCAGGCCCTGCTGGAAGAGGCCGAGCGCCTCGTGCGGGCCCACGTGCTCCCCAAGAGGGAAGACATCTTCTACCTCGCGTTCGCCGAGCTCCACGACGTCGTGCGCACGAACCAAGTGGATGGCCAGCTCATCCGCCAGCGCAAGGACGCTCATCGGTCGTATCAAGCGCTCACGCCGCCCCGGGTGCTCACCTCGGATGGCGAGGTCGTCGCCGGGACGTACCGACGCGCCGATGTCCCGGCCGGCGCGCTGACCGGCCTACCCGTTTCCGCCGGGACCGTCGAGGGACGGGCTCGCGTCATCCTGGACATGGCCGAGGCCGATCTCAAAGCGGGCGACATCCTGGTCACCGCCTACACCGACCCCAGCTGGACGCCTGCGTTCCTCGCGATCGAGGGCCTGGTGACGGAGGTGGGAGGCCTGATGACCCATGGCGCGGTGATCGCACGGGAGTACGGCTTGCCGGCCGTCGTGGGCGTAGAGCATGCCACCCGGCTGATCCGGGATGGGCAGCGGATCCGCGTGCATGGAACGGACGGGTACATCGAGATCCTGCATTAGCCGACCACTGATCAAACCCCTGGCGTGGGGGCCGGTTCGACCCGGCTCCGGATTGCGGTTGAAGTGTGTCACAGCGTCGGGTGCTGCCTTGTCTTTAAGGGAAAGCACCAGGCGGAAGGAAAGCTCATGCGAGTCTTCGTTACGGGAGCGACCGGGGCGCTGGGACGGCACCTCGTTCCTGGGCTGGTCGCGGTGGGTCACGAGGTCACCGGCACCACGCGGACGCCCGGCAAGGTCGCGCAGTTGCGCGCGGCGGGCGCGGAGCCGGTGGTCGTCGACGGGCTGAATCGCGAGGCGGTGATAGCGGCCGTGCTGGCCGCCGCGCCGGAGGTGATCGTGCACCAGCTGACCGCGCTGGCGGACTTGCGGAGCCTCCGCAATCCCGACCAGGTGTTCGCCGCCACCAACGAGCTGCGGACGCGGGGCACCGACAACCTGCTGGCGGCCGCGGCGCAGGTGGGCACCCGCCGGATCATCGCGCAAAGTTACGCGGGCCCCGGGCCGGACAAGCCTTCCGGCGGTGAGCTGAAGACCGAGGAAGATCCGCTTGACTGGCGGCCCTTCCGGTCGGCTGCGCACATGCCGGCGGCGATCACGTATGTGGACAAGACCGTGCCGACCGCGGCGCCGGAGGGAATCGTGCTGCGCTACGGCAGCTTCTACGGGCCCGGCACCTCGGATGTCCTGCTGGGCATGGTGCGGAAGCGGCAGGTGCCGGTGATCGGCGGCGGGGCCGGGGTCTGGTCGTTCCTGGAGATCACCGACGCCGCCGCGGCGACGATCGCGGCCGTCGGCGATGGCGCGCCTGGTATCTATAACGTCGTGGACGACGACCCGGCGCCGGTCGCGGAGTGGCTGCCGTACCTGGCTCGGGTCGCGGGCGCGAAGCCGCCGCTGCGCCTGCCTGCCTGGCTCGGGCGGCTGCTTGCCGGACAGTTCGTCGTGGCCCAGATGACCACCTCGCGCGGATCCTCGAACCAGAAGGCCAGGAAAGAGCTCGGCTGGGTGCCGCGGTACCCGAGCTGGCGGGAGGGGTTCCATGCCTGGGTCCGCGGATAAGACCGGCCCGGCGGAAGCGGAGTACCGGCCGCTGCTGTTCTCCATCGCCTACGGGATGACCGGGTCCGTAGCCGACGCGGAGGACATCGTGCAGGACGCGTTCGTTGGCCTGACCCGGGCGCGCCAGGCGGGAACCACGATCGCCGATCCGAAGGCGTACCTGGCGACGGCGGTGACGCGGCTGGGAATCAACTACCTGCGGTCGGCGCGGGTGCGGCGGGAGACCTACGTGGGGGAATGGCTGCCCGAGCCGGTCGTCGTGCCCGCCGCCGGGCCGGGGCCGGCCGAGCACGCCGAGCTGGCCGACTCGCTGTCGATGGCGTTCCTCGTGCTGCTGGAGGCCCTTTCTCCGGTGGAGCGGGCGGTGTTCATGCTGCGCGAGGTGTTCGGGTACGGCTACCCGGATGTGGCCAGGATCACCGGCAAGACCGAGGTGAACTGCCGGCAGATCTTCGCCCGCGCCAGGCAGCGCATCAACGCCGGGGGGCAGGCGCGCGACAGCGCGCCGCCCCCGGCGCGGCGGGCGGAAGGCGAGGAACTCGCCCGCAGGTTCTTCGAGGCCGCCGCGGGCGGCGACATGGACGCGCTGCTCGGCATGCTCGCGCCGGACGTGGTATTCCGCGCGGACGGCGGCGGTAAGGCGCAGGCAATCGGCGCGCCGCTGCACGGGCCGGAGCGGGTCGCCCGGCTGCTGGCCGGCCTCTCCCGCCGGGGCCGGTCCCTGGGCACTTCCGTCCGGCTGGCCTGGGTCAACGGCCAGCCGGGCGCGATCGGTTACGACGCCCAAGGGCGGGTGTTCACCGTGTTCGAGCTTGAGGTGGCCGATGGCGTGGTGCAGGCGATCCGCGCTGTGGTCAATCCCGACAAGCTTGGTCATATCGGGCCGGTGTCTGATGTGGCGCGACTGCCGGAGAAGCAACTACCGCTACATGGAAGCAACATGGAAGCAACATGGAAGGCAACATGGAAGCAACATGGAAGAGGGAGGAAACCGATGAGCGACCTACTACGCCATTTACCACGACCGCTACCGGCGCACCCCGGACGGCTGGAAGTTCACCGAACGGCTCTACGAGGTCAGGTACCTCGACACCAGCCCGCTGGCGGGCTCGGCGCCCCGCCCAGCCGGGGCGCCCGCTGACCCGCCAGCCGGGGACAAGGCTGCGGCGGCAGGA
>Ga0181538_10003558_pt1 | contig 15104 bp, 15 predicted proteins | sample PEATcosm2014_Bin_40_FD_119773 | JGI IMG/M metagenome (GOLD analysis project Ga0181538, IMG submission 119773) | Peatland microbial communities from MTU Mesocosm Facility, Houghton, MI, USA - PEATcosm2014_Bin23_30_metaG | ecosystem: Environmental > Terrestrial > Soil > Wetlands > Peat | place...
CCACGATCTCCGTCAGCGGCACTGGTATCCAGCCGCAGATCTCCGTCTCTCCTGCCAGCGCCAGTTTTGGAAGCGTCATGGTCGGTTCGAGCGGTTCTCTGGCCTTCACCATCAAGAATTCCGGCACGTCAACTCTCAGCATCACCCAGGCCACACTCGCCGGCACTGGCTTCACGCTGACCGGCCTCACCGTCCCGCTCTCCATCGCGCCTGCAGCTTCCTCGGCCTTTGCTCTCGGCTTCACGCCCGCATCAGCCAGCACGTTTTCCGGTACCCTGACGCTGACAAGCAATGCGCCCGGTTCACCGCTCGTCATCGCCATCGCCGGTACCGGCGCCGCGCAGACGCTTCAACTTTCTGCTTCTCCCGCCTCTCTTAGCTTCGGAAACGTCGCCACTGGCACCAGCACAACGAAAACCGTCACCTTAACCAACTCCGGCAACGGCAGCGTATCCATTTCCCAGATCTCCGAGACCGGAACGGGATTCACCGCCGCCGCACCCACGCTCCCACTCGCTCTTGCCGCCGGTGCCTCTACCTCCTTCACCGTCACGTTTGATCCCGCCACCGCAGCCAGTCTCTCCGGCACCGTCACCATCACAAGCACGGCCGCCAATTCACCCGCTACGGTTTCGCTAAGCGGCACGGGCATTCAGCCACAAATCGCCGTGGTTCCCGCCAGCGTCAGCTTCTCCAATGTCAGCGTTGGATCGACCAACACTCAGTCCGTCACCATCCGAAATGCGGGCACGGCAAGCCTCAGCGTCACCCAGGCCACGCTCGCGGGCACAGGCTTCTCCTTGACCGGCCTCACCGTTCCGCTCTCCATCGCTGCAGGAGGCTCCTCCGCTTTCACCATCGGGTTCACTCCCGCCTCCGCCAGCAGTTTCAGCGGCACCCTCACTCTCGTAAGCAACGCGCCAACCTCACCGCTTGTCGTGGCCCTCGCTGGCACCGGCGTCTCCCCCACTCTCCTGATCACGCCGTCTCCAACCTCGTTGAGTTTCGGCAGCGTCAACACCGGCACCAGCACCATGCAAACCGTCACTCTGGCAAACACAGGCAACGCCAGCGTCACCATCTCACAACTTGCCGAAGCGGGCGCGGGCTTCACCGTTTCCGGTCTCTCAACCCCAGTTACTCTCGCCGCCGGCGCGTCCACCTCCTTCAACGTCACGTTTGATCCGGCCACCACGGGCAGCCTTTCCGGCAGCGTCACCGTCACCAGCAATGCCACCAACTCTCCTCAAGTCGTTTCGCTCTCGGGAACGGGCACTGCGGTTACTGCATACTCGGTGGGCTTGTCTTGGACAGCCAGCTCTTCCTCTTACTCTGGCTTCAACGTCTATCGTGGGTCGCAATCCGGCGGTCCGTACACCAAGGTAAACACCACCTTGATTCCTTCGGCGTCCTATTCCGACCCCAGCGTCGTGGCCGGGGATACTTACTACTACGTTGCAACCGAAGTGGGCACCACGGGAGTGGAAAGCGCCTACTCCACACAAGTCAGCGCCGTTATTCCTTAGCCCAGTTCTTATTCCCGCGTTTGTTGTACGTTGCCTGCCCGTCTTCGCCATGACAGACGGGCAGGCGGCGTTTTGCACACTCACTGTTCGTCTCGCAGCTCCCCCATTTGCATTCTCTCCAGTCCCCACTTATCCTAATCTTCAACCCGCATGATCATAGCCCTCGCCCAATTCAATCCCACGGTCGGCGATTTCGATGGCAATTCCTCGCGCATCCTGACTCTCGCGGCCGAAGCCCAGCGCCGTGGCGCCGATCTCGCCGTCTTCTCCGAACTCTGTGTCTGCGGCTATTTTCCTCTGGATCTCCTCGAGCGCCCCGCTTTCATTCAGCGCAATCAAGACGCGCTTCACGATCTCGCCGCGAAACTCCCACTCTCCTCCATCGTCGGCTACGCTGGCCACGTGGAAAATCCCAGGGGAGGGAAGTCCCTTGCCAATAAAGCCGCCCTCATCCACGAGGGCCGCGTCGTCTTCGAACAGAGCAAAATGCTTCTCCCCACCTACGACGTTTTCGACGAATCCCGCTACTTCCGCCCCGGCGATAAGCAATACGTCTACGGCCTGGGCCACGAGCAGCTCGGCATCACTGTCTGCGAAGATTTTTGGAACGACAAAACTTTCTGGAGCGATCCGCTCTACGCCCGCGACCCTGTCACCGAACTCATCTCGCAAGGCACCAGCGTCCTCCTCAATCTCTCTGCCTCGCCCTACACCATTGACAAACGCTTTCTGCGCGTCGATATGCTCCGCTCCATGGCCATCCGTCACCAGCGTCCCGTTGTTTACGTCAACCAGATTGGCGGCGACGATTCCCTGATCTTTGATGGCGCCAGCATGGCCCTCAATCCCAGCGGGGAAGTAGCCGCCCAGGCAAAAGCCTTCCAGGAAGACATCGTTCTCTTCGATACCGTTACCGGCAAGGGCGACCTCCACGAGCAACCCGCCACGGAGATTGCCTACGCCCATCAGGCCCTCGTCCTCGGTACCCGTGACTACGTCCGCAAATGCCGCTTCTCTAAAACCATCGTCGGCCTCAGCGGCGGCGTCGATTCGGCCGTCGTTGCCTCCATCGCCGTTGAAGCCTTGGGCGCTTCCAACGTCCTCGGTGTCTCCATGCCCGGTCCGTTCTCCTCGGAAGGCAGCAAGACCGACGCAAAGGCCCTCGCCCAGAATCTCGGCATCGAGTTCCTGACGCTTCCCATCGCCGATGTCTTTGACTCCTACAAACACTCCCTCGCCCCGGCTTTTGGCGCACGCCCGCAAGACGCCACCGAGGAAAACATTCAAGCCCGCATTCGCGGCAATTACCTGATGGCCCTCTCCAATAAATTCGGCTCCATGGTGCTCAGCACCGGCAACAAATCCGAAAATGCAGTCGGCTATTGCACGCTCTATGGCGATATGGCTGGCGGCCTTGCCGTCATCTCCGATGTGCCCAAGATGATGGTCTATGCCATCGCCAATCACATCAATCGCGAAAGGGAAGTGATCCCCCGCTCAACCCTGGAGAAACCCCCTTCCGCCGAATTGCGCCCCGATCAGAAAGACACGGATTCCCTGCCACCTTATGAGGTGCTGGACTCCATCTTGAAGGCCTATATCGAGGAAGTGAAAACGCCGGAAGAGATTGCCGCTGAATTTGGCTATGATTTAAAGCTCGTTCGCGATATCGCCCTGCGCGTGGATCGCAACGAGTACAAACGGAAACAGGCCGCTCCGGGGTTGAAAATCACCTCGCGCGCTTTCGGTTTTGGCCGCCCGTTTCCCATTGCGCAGCGCTTCATCCCATGAACATGTATTCGAACGCCATCAATTCGAGGACTAGCGTGAAAAACACCTGCAAACTTGCACTGCTTGTACTTTCCTTGCTCGCCGCGGCCACCACCATGGCCCAGCAGCCCATCCCGTCTGTAGCCTCGGCAGCAACGCCCCAAAAGAAGGTCGAAGCGTTTCTTCGCTATTATTTCGCCTTGGGGCCGGACGTTGAGATCGTCGTCGGCGCTCCCACGGAAATGGGTACCTCCGGCCTTCTCGAACTTCCCATCGAGGTGAAATCCCCGGAGGGCTCCGACAAGCTCAAAATGTACTTAACTAAGGATGGCCACTATCTCATGCGTGGTGAACTCACCGATCTAGCCACGGACCCCCTCGCCGAGACCGTGTCCAAGATCCAGACCGCCAACGCTCCCGTCCTCGGCAATCCCAAAGCTCCCATCACCCTGGTTGAATTCTCCGACTTCGAATGTCCCGTCTGCCGTGGCCTTCACGACGCCCTGCGCGGCCTCCTGCCCAAGTACCCCCACTTCAAGGTCATCTTCAAGGACTTTCCCCTCGACACCATCCATCCCTGGGCCCGCACTGCCGCCCTCGCCGGACGCTGTGCCTACCACCAGGACCCCAAAGCATTCTGGAAAGTCTACGACCTCATCTACGACAACCAGGACCTGATCTCCGCCTCCACAGCCTGGGACAAGATGCTCGACTTCGCTGCACGCTCTGGCCTGAACGCGGATGCCTTCAAGTCCTGCATGGCCAGCCCCCAAGCCGCCGCCGAGCTGGATGCCAGCTTTGCCAATGGTCAATTGCTCGAGGTACGCAGCACCCCGACCATCTTCGTCAACGGCCGCAGAATCTCCACCGCCGACCCCCACGCCATCGAGCAATACATCGATTTCGAATTGGCCCAGCTCCTACCCGCCAAGACGACACCAAAAAAGTAAGTCTGTTGTAGCGCAGGGAGAGTCCGCGCTTGCCCGCCGGTTTCTGGCGGGAGCCCTGCGGCCCTATCTTGGGTTGCTCTTTGATTTAGCGGAACTGTATCCAGGCGCACTGGTAAGGGAAGAGGCCTGCTCATCGATTGGTGGGGGAAGTTCTTACTCTAGGCAGGTAAGCGGGGCAACACCGACAACCACCCCACTTCGTAGTTAACATAATATCTGTTATAGGACACGATGTCAAGCCTTTTCTTTAGCCTTTTCCTCTCTTTCTGTGGATATCCACCCCTTCCTCTTCGTACTTCCCCGGCTGGCGCGGGGGGTGCGCCAGCCGGGCCTACTGCCTGGGCGGAGGGATTCACTGAGGCTATGGGGTGAGCTTTTGTAATCTTTACCGCCGCAAAATCCGTCATCCCGAACGGAGTCCGCGAAGTGAGGGATCCCTCTTCAATCTAAACTTCATCGCGGCGCCCAGCCTCCTCGCCTATAAATCACCAACCACTTCCCCGGCGCGATCGAACCCAGCCTGTACCTCACCCCTTAAGGGGTGAGGCCTTCCAAACCCAAGGCAACCCCCATCAAGGGTCCAGGCCGCATCCCATCAAAGACGCGGCCCGGGGCCGTATCAATCTACCCCGCCAATTACGGCTGGGTTACGGTGATGGTCCACGTGTCCGTTGTAACGAACGCGGTGTAAACGGACGGTTCGTTCACGGCGGCTTGCAAGGCGTTCAGCGTGGCGTCGAGCTTTGAGCCTGCTGCGATTCCGGAGTTTGGCACGCTGTGGCTATGCGCGTCGGCAATGGTCACGGTGTAGGTGTTTGTCGGTATGGACATCGGGGTCCTCCTTTCTGTCAGGATGAGTCGGGAAATAACTCTGGTCTTTTCCCCGGGTAATAAAACTCTCTGTTCGGCGAATTACGTTGTGATCGCTCTATCGCGCCAGCTTTGCCGCCACCGCTCCTGCGGCCGCGCCAATCGCGAACCACTTTGCCGCCCGCGCCACGCGCCGCAGCACGGAACCTCCGCGCGCCGCCTGCAGGGCACTATCGCGTTCCTTCGTCAGCGCCTGTGTCTTCGTCTGTTCATCCACAAGGTTGCCCTGGGCCGCCGACAATTGCGCCCGGCATTCCTGGCAGTCCACCGCATAGTCATACAGCGGTTTCAAGTCCGCGGAAGGCAGCAACACATTCGACTTCGGCGTAGAAGCACTCGCCTTGCCGTCAGGAGCGCTTGACGCTCCCACGTTCCCTACAGGGACATCTAGAATGGGAGCAGGCAGCGGCAACACCGCCGGCAGCGCCTTCACAACCTGCTCCGGCTTCTGGACCGCTGCTTTCTTCGCATTGAAACCTGCCAGGATCTTCTCCAGTTCCGTATTGCGCGCCTTCTGTCGCGTGTCCGCGTCCGTCAACGCCTTCTGCGTCGCTTGCAGCTCTGCCTTAAGCTGCGCCTGCTCTCGCTGCGACCCGCGCCACGCAAAATACACGCTCACTCCGGCCACCATCGCGATCAGCATCGCTGCAGCCTTCAACCAACTCCGCAATGTCATGACAATCTTTCCCGCGGTGTCTGCCGCACGACCTCAACGGTACCGCCCCATCCGCGCCTGCACTTCCTCCGCATAGTCCGGGTTCCCTCCGCCATTCCAAGCCAGCAATCCGCGCCGTGTGTCCCCGCCTTCTGCATCCATCTTCTGCCGCAGCACCTTACATCCCACCGCCAGCCCCACTGCCGGATCACACAGCGTCGAAAGGTACAGTGAACCCACGCCCTTCTCCCGCGCCGTTTGTCCCATCACTTGCATCAATCCCCACGACATTCCCCGCGCATATGCCTCCGTCGCGCTTACCTTATTGTTGGTATAGAGCGGCGCAACGTATTTGGCGAAAAAGATCGGCTCATAGCGAATCGCCCAGGTGTTCCAGTTGGACTCCTGCTCCACCACCGCGCACACCAGCGCCGCGTCCAGACCCTCTCCCTGGGCCGCATGCCGCGCCAGGTCCATCAGCTTGGCATCGAGTGGCATTACCTCCGCCGCCCCCCGTTCTGCAAATCCACAAAGTTCACCATCGGCGTTTCATCCAGCGCAATTCCCTGCCGCTCCGCCATCCGGTAGAGCGCGCGGTAGATGCACGGCAGGTGCTGCAGCGCCAGGTCGCGCAAGAACACGCGATTGATTTCGTCGTCGCGCATCCGCCGGTGAATCCATTTCAGAAACACCACGAATTGCGCGCCAATCGACAGCACTCCCAGCAGAACTGCCCAGGTTATGGAAAACATGGTTGGGGGATCCCTTCGATTTCACTGTCGCATCAAGGCCGGTAGTCCACCCGGCCCGCCCGGCTACTTGTCATCCCGGCCCGACCAGCCAATCGTCATTCCAGCCGGAGCGCCTACTTGTCATCCCGGTGGGAGCGGTTGCCTGTCATCCCGACCGGAGCGGCTCGATCTTCTCTTCCGCGCCGCACTTTGGCGCGTCGGGCCGCGCAGTGGAGGGATCGCGGCACAATCCCCTGATCTTGAGCACCCGCAATCTCCAGCTTTTCTCCGTGCTCTCTGTGTCCTCTGTGGTGAATCGCTTAACCTCACCAACACCGCCATAATCACCGGACTCCGCGAGCGAGGCTCAACCGCGAAAAGCTTCTTCCGCTCTCTACTACAAAAACAAACTCGGCAGCCCGCCCAGAGTCCCACCCAGGCTCGATCCCATTGAAGTGAAAAATCCGCTGGGCCGAGATGCATTCGCTCGCACATTCAAAAGCTGTGCAGGAATTCCCAGCGTCTTCCCCAACAAGTTGGCATCCACTCCATACAATCCAGACAACCCCTGCAGTGCGGACATCTGCTGCTGCATCGCCGTATTGGCGAAGTTCACCTGGTTCTGCTGCGCCGTGCTCGCTTCTTGCTGGCCTTTTTGTCGCGCCAGTTCGTCCGTCAAGTCCGCAAACCCCGCGGAGTTCCCGGTCCGCGCCACGCGGTTGTTCGCCGCCTGCTGCAGCGAATCGAACGCGCTCGCCAGCGCTCCTTGTGATTGCCCGGTGATCGCCGCCTTCGTCGCGTCGCTATATCCCGGATTGTTCGCAATATTTTGGTACTGCGAACCCACCTGGCTTCCCAGCGACTGCTGCTGTCCCAGCAATTGCTGGTTCAGCGCATTCGTCTGTGCCAGTTGCTGGTCCGTCAACTGTTGTGTCTGCCCCTGCGCACCTCGTCCCATAAGCCCTCCGAACCTCGTTCGCGAATCTCTACTTCAATCTCTTGCAGTACGGCGTCCACTCGTCGTCACGCACCCATCCCAGCCCTTGCAGTCGCCGCCCGAACTTCGCCGCAATTTCCGGCGGCAACCATGCATGCACATCTTCCAACCCGCGCCCCCAAGCCTCACGCCGCGTCGCTTCGTGCAAACCAAACAACCATCCCCAGCGTTCTTTTGGCGTCCCCCGTTTCGGATCGAGCAGCAGATACGCCTCCGCCGTCAATCGCAGCAGGGAAGCGCCGGCAATTCCCTTCCCTTCGCCCTCTCCATTTTGGTCATCGGCCAGCACCAGCTTCGTCAGAAACAGCGGATTCCGCAGATCAGGAAACTCATAAGGAAACCCCTGCGCCGCATGGATCGCCCGCAGCGCCTCCAAATCCCCTTCGCCATATTCCCGTATCCGCAAAGCTCCACCTGTAGCGCAGGGAGAGTCCACGCTCTCTTCAGCCCGCCGTTTTCTGGCGGGAGCCCTGCGGATTTTCTTTTGCTCTATCCCTGTAGCTCAGGCCTTCAGGCCTGAGGCTTTTTCGTGGGTTTCTTTTCAAAATGCAAAAAAACAAACAATGTCATCCCGACTGGAGGCCCGCGTAATTCCGCGAACCATTTCATCTTGTCATCCCGACCGGAGGCCCGCGTAGTTTGCGGGCCGGAGCGGAGGGATCGAGGCTCGCACGCCCCCCTTCTCCCCTTGCCTCAATTCCTCACCGCCACCAAAATTGCTCCGTTCCCTACAGCACCGTCTGCTTCACCACCCGCGCTCCCGTCGGCGTCCCAAACCCATTTCCCCCGCGCGACAATCCATTCGCCAGCGCCCCGCTCCCGCTCGATGGCAACGGCGCCGGCCCGCTCGCTCCTCCGCCCACCACCGCCGCCGGCGGCATCCCAAAACTCACCGGCGCCGACGCCTGCGATCCGATGTATTGCGAATACGCCCGCCAATACAGCGTCTGATTCCCCAGTTGCACATATAAATTCCGCGATGCACCCAGAAAATACACGCGCGGCGCCGAAAACGCCGGCGTCACGTCCGACTCCGCAAAATAAAACAGTCCCGGCCGCGCCGCTCCCGGATCCGTGATAGCTAGATCAAACCATCCATTCGCGGCCTGTACCTGCAGCGAAGCAATCGGCGATGGCGCCGGCGATGGTGTCGCCGGGTCCACACCCGCATTCGTGCTCGCAGCGTTCACTGCCGACACAATCTTCGTCAGCGTCTCGTACAAATACGGGTCGCGATCCTTCAGCGGTGCCAGTTGTGCAACGGTCAGCATGAATCCTTATCTCCGAATTACGCTCGTGCGTAACGTTTCCGCCTCATCATCCCAAGCAAATCACCACGCATGCTCGCGCCGTGCGATCCTGATTCAGGTTCACTCCATGAACGTCTGCGTATTCTGTTTCCGTGCCTCGCGCCCTGCAGGGATTGTCACCCTCGCTCTTGGCCTCGCGGTCGTCCTGTCGTTTCCCGGGTTGGCCGCGCAAGATCCGCAATCCGCGCCGCAAACGGCTCCCACTGCGCCCGCAAACCCGGACGCCCCAGCAAAGGCCGCGGAACGCCGCAAACATTTTGAGGAAGAAAAACGCCGCCTCGAGGAATCCGCCGTCCCTCAACCCAAGGGAGTCGGCGCGGAGGTGCCCCCTACCGACCCCAATCAAACGCTCTTCGTTTCCCCCGCCGTCGTCAACATGCTGGTCGGCGAAACGCATTCCTTCAGCGCGTTCGAGCTGAATGGCAAAACCATTACGTCCAGCGTCGAATGGAGCATCGACGATCCCGGAATTGCCGAGCTGCGCTCCGAGGGCGATCCGATCGTCGTCAGCAAAGCCCCCGGCAAAGTTATCCTTCGCGCGCGCCTTGATACCCGCACCGCCGAAGCCTTCATCAACATTCACGACGTTCAGACGCTGCCGGTTGGCACCATCCTCTGGGCATCGCCGCAAATACCCGGTTTCAAAACCAAGCAGATTGTCCAGGCAGTGCCTAGCTCCACCGGTCCTGATATGTACACCATTGAGGAAAACGAAAAGGGCGAATCACTTGTGCGCGCCATGTTTGGCGACGGTCGCCAGATGTGGATGCGTAAAATGACCGGCGCCATCAGCAACGCGGTCCCGCACTAACTTCGCGATTCCTGATCGCCGCTCTCCGGAATTACTTATTAATTAAAACTTATAACTAACAACTAATTCACCCCCCTCACCGGCGCCCAAGGATCTGTCCGCAAACTCGGCGTAAACCGCTGCAATTTGAACCACGCCCCTGCCTGGTTCGTACTCACCTGAAATGCCACGCGTTCCCCCAACACGTTGATCGCCAGCTCCAAATCTTCCAGGCAGGGCGAACTTAGCGGCAAAGGCTGCTGCGCCTGTGCCGCCCCCGAAGAATCCACGTAGCTCGTCAACCCCAGATTCCCCGCCCCTTCCATGTACATGCTCAAATAACTGAACAGCTTTCGATGCGCGCCCAGCCCCAGCGAACTTTCCACCGTCCGCTCCGGAAAATAGTGCGTGGTGTAAGAGCTCGCGATCGCCGTGCCATCATCCGAATACTGCGTATCACTCAATTGATAGATTTTCCCCGTCGCTCCGCCGCCGCCCACGCCGGGATTCCCGCCGCCAAACGCGGCTGCCGCCGTCCCGTCCGTTCGCTCGATCAAGGCGCAGCTATTCGCTGCAATCATCCATGGCGACCATTTCCGCGCGTTATCCGTCGCCGCTTTTCTGCCTGTATATGTGATGTTCACCGGCGGACTCGAAGACAAAGCGCTTGCCGTATCCAGGTCGTGATAGTCCAGCATCAGCACTTGATTCGGAGTTGTCGCGCTTCCGAACGGTGCGCCCACGTATATCCGGCGCTCCTTCGTATCCACGGTCACCCACATCGTCCGCGCGTATTGCCAATTGATCTGATTCCACGTCGGCTGAATTTCCTGCGAAATCTTCACCGGCTCCCCGCCCGCAAACAAATACAGCCCCGTGCGGTGCGCAATCACCGCCCAATCTTCCCCAAATCCCACGCCCCGCACCGATGGCGTTCCCACGCGTTGCGAAACCTCCGAAATCGTCCACAGCGCCGGCTCGTTTGTTCCATCATCTTGCGTCACATACATCGAATGTTCTTTTACGAAATACAGCCGTTCGCGCAGCTCGAACGCGGCTCGGATGGCCTGCCCGTTGTTTTCCGCCACGCTCAACATCCCGTCGATTCCGTCGTAGCTCTCCGGATCCTCCACGCGGCTCGCCCTCACCAGCGAAGCATTTGCCGGTTGCGCGGTCGGATAGATCTCAATGCAATCAACGTAGAATTGCCCATTCGCGTTGGGAGTGCCGTCCGCATACACGCGGAGCACCAGATCATTCGGAATCGTGGTCAGCGCCGCCGTCAATACGGCGTTGTATTCCACATAACCTGTCGTCAATTGCGCCGCGGTCAATTGCAGCCCCGTTGTGTTGATTCCTCCGCTAACGCTGTAGAGATGCACGTGCAGCGTCCCCTGCGACAGCAAAGAATTGCGCGCGCACCGCGCCCGGACTGTGTAACCGGTATTTGCCTGGATGAGCGGCGCGCCTAGCGCATCCTGCACCGCGCCTTGCGTCACCAGGCCTCGCGTGGCCGTCGTTCCATTCCCCACAATCGAATACGCCGCGCCCCATACCACAAAGTTCTCTTCGTCGGTGCCGCCCGGCGCAAACGTTCCGTCCGGCGTCCAGCCCAGCGGATAGTGCGGCAGCGCCGGCCCCGTGAACCCGCCGTCGAATCCCAGGTTCACCCAATTGTCCATCTTGTTCCGTTCGCCCCACCAGAACAGCCGCTCCGAGTAATCAATCACCCCGGCGCAATCGCCTAGTTCGATCAGCCGGAACATGTCATCCACATTTGTTCCTGCCAGAAGAATCGGGTCCGAAAAATCCACTACCAACGACGTCGTCGTGTTGTCGCTGATCACCATGTTTCCCGTGAACAGCGATCCGCCTCCGCCCACATAGAAAAAGCTGTCGCCGCCCGCCCCCGTGAAGCACAAGATCCTCGCCACCACATTGCTCGGCCCCGTCGGGATATTTGTAACGACAGCGCGCTTCCCCCCGCTCGCTGTCCAGCTAGTCGCCGGCCCCGGCTTCGTCAAATAGCCTTGCCGCGTCTGAAACATCACGCACACCTGATGCACGCCCGTAACCACATTTCCGGCGGCCGCCGCCGTTCCTCCGCCGGATGCCGCAAGCCCTCCCGAGGCCGCGCTATAGGTGAAGTGCGTCGAATCCGGCACGCTCGCAATTGCAAAGGTGCCGTTGTAACCGGTCACTCCCACACCGGCAATCGTCACCAGTTGCCCCGTGGACATGCCGTGCGCCGCGCTCGTCTGAATCGTGACCGTCGCGGATGCCGACGTCCCTCCGCCTGAATTCGCCAGCCCCTCCGCACCAGCGATATACGTGAACTGCGTCAAGCTCGGCACGCTCACCACCGCGAACGTCCCGTTGTATCCCGCCACGCCAACTCCCGCCACCGTCACGTTCTGCCCCACGGACAACCCGTGCGAAGCGCTCGTCGTTATCGTTACCAGGTAGCCGTTCTGCGAAGCGCCGTTCGGGCTCGCCACAATGGCCACTGCCGCTGGCTGCGTTGCCCCCGTCGGGCTGGCCACAATAGCCACGATCACGTTTTCATCCACCACCGTCGGCCCCGCTCCGGGACCTCCCTGACTTACGCGATCGAAATTCGTGTCGTCGTACTGCCGCGGCAAGTCATTCCCGGTCATCCCATCGCTGATCGCCAGATATTCCCTACCGAATAACGTCGTCGAATTGCCGTACGAGTTCACTGCCAGGCCGCTCGCAATCGCTGTCAGCGTTCCTGGCGTGGTCTCCTTATACAAATTCCCTGCTCCATCCAGCGCCATCGTTCGCAGCGTTTCGTTCAGCGTTATGTACGTCTTCACGTAATTCACCGTCGGGTTCCCCGCCAGCGGCCCAAAAAGCGCCTGCAGCCCCGGTCGTGTCATCACCCCGCCGTTGCTGAACACCACGTCCTGGCAATTCGGAGACACCCCATGCGGCAAATCCGCCGGCGACATGTCGCTCACCAGCCCGCCAAAAATCTCAATCGGCGCATCCAATGATCCCAGTGTGGACATTTGCTTTTCTCTTGGAGTGCGGCAGCTCGCTGCCGCTTTTGAGGTCGCACAACTTCGCGCAAACGATCCTCAATTGAAAACTGATCGTTCCACTTTTAGCTTCCTGATAACTGATCGCTGATATCCTGTCTATGCTTGGCAAGCGTGCCCAGCGCACGTTAGTTTTTCGAGGGCGGCGATTTTCGCCGCCCTCTCTATTTCCCGCTTCCCTTTTCTCTCATCTTCCCCAAATCAAAAGATTGTTCCGGCACGATCGGCGCCAATCCATATTCCGCCGCCTTCGCTCGGTCCAGTATCGCCCGGCACGACCGGCACACCGCCACTCCCGGCTTGATCTTTTCTCCGCACGCCGGGCATTCCGCCAGCGGCTTCGGGTCATACAGCCACGGCTTATCCAGTTTCAATTCCCGCGCTGCGCGCCGTTCCAGGTCCGTAATGAACATCGGATTATGCGAACGCTCCCACTCCAAATCCGCTGCCTCCACCAGTCGCGTGTGAAACGCATCCAGCTTCCTGTGCGCCTCGATCAGCTCTGCGTCCGTCGGTGTTGGCCCTGCCGCCACAAACACGCCGTGAAAGCTTCCCTCCCCCGAGTCTCCATTGAGCTCCCTCACCAGATCCTCCGCCACTTCACGGGCGCTGATCGGGAACTCCATGGTTCGCTTATCGCCAAGGTCCATGATTCCTTTGCAGCCACGGATAGGCGTAATCGCGAAAGCCTCCCCTGATTCCGGCGTGCGAATTTCCAGCGAGCCAAAATAAGTGCGCTGGCGCGGCGGCCACTTTTGCGTGGAGATGTTCACCAACGCAACCACATCGTTCTGCGTGTTCATATTTCCCTCAAATTGTCTTTCGGATTTGCACTGCCTGGAATGAACTCGAACCTGCTTCTACTGCATGCGATATTGAATCGTCACATTCGCGTCCGCTGGCGAAGTCCCGCAGCCCGCCGCTGCCGTCTGTACACTCAACGTCAGCGTCGCTCCTGCCGCGTAATTCTGCGAAATGCTTCCGGAATCGTTCGCCGCCGCCGAAATCGTCACATTCACGGGATTCGTTCCGTCCGTAAGCCGCACCACCGCATTCGTCGAACACCCCGATGGAGCCGTCTTTGCCTGCACCTGCACTCGCGTCACCGTTACCGCTTTGTCCGGTGTCCACGTCGAGCCGGTCCACGTCGTGGTCAGCGCCCCCGGAAGAAAGATGTCTTGCTCTCCCCGCGGCAGTGCCGTCAACGCCTCGTTTCCGACTCTCAGCTTGTACGTGGAAACTCCCCCCGAACTTACCAGCGACGCTCCCGCCTGATTCTGCGTGGGCGTGTTGTTATTGCAAGTTGCGCTGTAACTATCAATCTGCGTGCCGCCCGGCGAACTGATATTCGGCGTACTGCAGTTGGCCCCGTTGTTGTAGATTCTCCCGTTGTCCCTGTAAACGTTCAGCCCTGCCGCTCCAGACGGGAAACTCGCCGGTGCCGTGATCGTCACCGTCTGGTTGCCGGTCGTCGTCGTGGCCGTAATTGCTGGCCCAATCGTCGTTTCGTTGCCGTCCACGTCCACAGCCGTCAGATTGTACGTGTGCGCCCCAACGGCCACGGTTCCGCCCGCGCTCACTGTCGCGCTTGCCGCAGCCGCCGGTGCGCTCATCTGATACGCGATGTGCGAGGTGTTCTGTAACCGCTGGTTCCAGTTCAGGTAATCATCAATCGCAGGGACCGGGCTTCGCACCGCTCCGTAGTTCGCCCCATAAATATTGCAGCCGCCTTGTGGATTAGTCACCACGAGCCCGTTTAGCGTGGCCGCGGAAGTTTCAAAAAGCGGTTGACTCCCGCTGGCGCAAGATCCGTTGAAAATCCTCAATCCCGCCGCGAAGGAGCCGATGTTCGTCAGGTCAATCAGCGGCGTGGATGCCCCGCCAACATAATCCGCGTAACTCACGTTGTACATGTCCGTGTTGAAAACACCGTAGTAGGTGTTCACGCGAAGCACGGGTATGTAGCTGCTCTCCGCCAGCAATTCGTTGAACGTCCAGTGCCCCAGTCCTGTCGGATAGGTCCCGCAGGTGTCCACCACCATCCCGCCGTATACGTCCGTGTAGTTCATGTAACCGATTCCGGGAAGCGAAGTCACCGTCTGCCCAGTGCCGCAATTGTCGGTGATCAGCACCGCAGGCGGACTGCTGAAATCAATTGTGGCGGACTCGATTGCGCCGCGTGTCCAGAAGTAACCAAAGCCCGATTTCTGCACCCAGGCGTTCGACTTTCCATTGGCGTTCAGCGTCACATCCGTGAAATTGAAATCGGTTGCCCCATTGCCCGTTATATCCTGGTCCCCGTAAAGACAAACCTGATACGTCTGCGAGCAGCCCACCTTCAATCCTGTCAGCGTGTCGTCGTGGCTGCCTGCGCTGTTCTCATAGAATATCGGATAGGCATCGCCTTCAAGGATGGCGATTGGCGCTCCCTGGTATGCCCCAG
>Ga0181538_10003559_pt1 | contig 15100 bp, 9 predicted proteins | sample PEATcosm2014_Bin_40_FD_119773 | JGI IMG/M metagenome (GOLD analysis project Ga0181538, IMG submission 119773) | Peatland microbial communities from MTU Mesocosm Facility, Houghton, MI, USA - PEATcosm2014_Bin23_30_metaG | ecosystem: Environmental > Terrestrial > Soil > Wetlands > Peat | place...
AGATAAAAGATGTATCCGTCGACCACGCCGTTCGGATACCCGGGCCGCAGCGCCTGCAGAGGAACGGTGCTCGTCCAGGGAAAGACCTCCAGCACGAAGCGATGGACAAGCCCTTCATCACGGAGTGTGCGGAAATCGTCATAACATTTCCCGCCCGATGCAAACTCCTCGGCTAATTTGCCGCCGAGGCAGAGTTGACCGATATCCATATGATCGACGCCTAACGGCTCGATGTTCAGCCGGATCGTTCGGCGCAATTCCTCGATGCTGCTCCAGCCGACCTTGAAGATCATCCGCGGTATCCGTTTCGGATCGGCGTCGAACGCCGCCCGTAGAACCTTCAGAGCATCGCCATACTGGTGGCTGGTGTGAAACCAAAGTCCGGCATCCATTGCCGTATGCGCCATCATCACGCGATCTGCAAACGGAATCTTATCATCGCCAAGGCGCGTGGTGCCGTAAATCAACTTGGATAAATCGGTCAGCCCGCCAGCCGGTGGTTCGGAAGATGATGTTGTCATGCCGCGATAGGATAGGGCCGGGGCGAAACGCCGTCCATTTGGCGGCGACAGAACGAGCGCGGTTGGTGTGTCGCTCACCGTGCGGGCGTGAATTGGAAGGTGGTGAATTACTTTCGCCGAGCGCCCACTCCGGCCGGCGCGATCGCCGGGCACTGAGTCACAGCGACTTCAGCACCCAGACGATCAGAATTACTGCAACGCAGACGCCCACGCTCATTACAATCCAAAGCGGCTTCCTCGGGGAGGAGTCTTCCTCGGAGATATATTGGCCACAATTCGGGCACACCTCGGCTTGTTCGTAAACCGGCGTGCCACAGAAAGGACATGGTTCGGTTTCGGCGAATTCATCGCCCTCGTCCTGGTCCATATCAGAGGTGTCGGGGTCGTGGGAATCGTCCGGCACGCAGCCATCTTAACTGCTCTCATCCGGGATGCCCATGTGAACCTTGGCGGTACCGGAACAGGTTGAAGTGATTTCCGTTTTCCGCGGAACGGTGCCGCATTCCGGGCATCGGTCGGGAATGGCGCGGAGATGGCCGCTGGCTCTGTTGCGTCATTGGGAAATGAATGCCAGCTTCTTGAAAAGAGGTTACTGGGTCAAGTCACCATTTCAGAGCTGGGTCGTGACGCTCAGGCTATATAGGCGTGTTGATAGCGCCTAACATGTTCTTGATGCCTTCGACCCTTCGCGCCAGCCGGCTGCGCTATCAAGACTACCGAAGAAAACTGAAGCTGCGCCGCCTTCAGCGCGATACGAGCAGTGGCGATGCCAGCATCCACGGCCCATTGCACGGCGCCGGTGATCCCCAAAAGCGTAAACCGCGATCGCGTTCTTTCATTCAGCTTTTTGCGGAATTCTGGGGCATGCTCCAGGGATTTCGTCAAAGGTTGATCCTGGTCCTGATCGCCTCGGGCATCTCCACATTGCTGGGTCTGGTCCCTCTTTACGGCACGAAGATCGTCTTCGACAGCGTGCTTCGCGAGCGGCCCCTCCCGCCACAAGTGCCTTATTGGATACACCTGCCGCATAGCCCTCATCGCCTGCTCGCGATCATCGCCATTGCCATGGTTCTATTGGCGGCCGCTTCTGAAATCGTCGGGCTTTGGAGCCGGTGGCAGACAACGCGCATGACCAAGCGGGTGCAGGTATCCGTCAGGAAGACCGTGTTCGACCATGCGGTTCGCCTTCCATTGCATCGCGTTTACGACCTGAAATCAGGTGGAGTCGCCTCAATTTTGCGCGAAGACGCCGGTGGCGTAGCCGACCTCATCTTCTCCATGCTCTACACTCCCTTTCGCGCGATCATCCAATTGCTCGGCAGCCTGACGATTCTTGCCCTTGTCGATTGGAGGCTGCTGCTCGGATCGCTGGTGCTGTTGCCGACGGTTTGGCTCACGCACCGCACATGGATCAGCCGCATTCGCCCGATCTTCCGCGACATCCGCTTCACAAGGCAGCACATGGACTCCCATGCCACCGAAGCGTTCGGTGGAATGCGCGTTGTCCGTTCATTTTCCCGCCAACAGTCCGAAGCCGCCACTTTCACGCGCAACGGCCACATGATGGCCCGCCAGGAAATCTTCGCCTGGTGGTGGATGCGCGGCATTGATTTCACCTGGTCCGTGCTCATCCCGTTTGCCACGGCCTTGCTGCTGTATTGGGGTGGCAGCCGCGTGCTGAACGACATGGAGAAGCTGAGAGCGGGGCTGATTACCCCCAAACAGGCCCTGACCGTCGGCGACCTGGTGATGTTCCTATCATACCTTGCCGCCTTGCTCGGGCCGATCGCGGCGCTGGCCGGCAGCGCCACCGCGCTGCAGAACAGTCTCTCCGGGCTGGATCGAGTGCTCGATCTGCTCGCCGAGCCGGTGGAGATGCCCGCCAAGCCGGGCGCGATCGAAATTCATCGCGACGCCGTCGCCGGGCGCATCTCAGTGCGCAATGTCTCATTTACCTATCCCGGCTCCCCCGCGCCGGTGCTCCATGAGATCAATCTGGACGTGAATCCCGGGGAGATGGTCGCGCTTGTCGGCCCCAGCGGCGCCGGGAAAACCACGCTGTGCAATCTCATCGCCCGTTTTTATGATCCGACCATCGGCGCGGTTCTTCTCGACGGCGTGGATTTGCGCGATATGACGGCCGGCAGCTATCGCCGCCTGCTGGGAATCGTCGAGCAGGACACCTTCCTGTTCGACGGCACGATCGCCGAGAATATCGCCTACGGTCGTCGCGGCGCCAGCGAGGAAGAAATCATCCAGGCCGCAAGACTTGCCAGCGCGCACGAATTCATCACCAGGCTTGCCGGCGGATATGATTCGCTTATCGGCGAGCGCGGCGTAAAACTCTCCGGCGGGCAACGGCAACGCCTCACCATCGCACGCGCCATCCTGGCAAACCCGCGCATCTTGATTCTCGATGAGGCGACCAGCAATCTCGACACGGAGTCCGAGCGTCTCATTCAAGGCAGTCTTCAAACACTGATGGCCGGACGAACGAGCTTCGTGATTGCTCACCGGCTCAGCACGATCGCCCATGCCAGCCGAATTCTGGTATTGGAGAACGGCCGAATACTTGAGCAGGGCCGCCACGATCAACTCATGCAAGCCAGTGGCCGATACCGCAAGATGGTTGATCTGCAAACCAGCGTCCCGGCAGCTCACGCCATCACGCCTCCAACAATAATGGAAGGCTGACGACAGGAATGACGCCATTCCCGTTATTGAGATCACGCGCGACCGTGGACATCGTGTCCGCCAACGCGAGCATTCAACTCCACCGTCGCCTCCGGCTGAGAATTCCCAATCCAGCCATGACCATCATCACCGCACTCGCCGGCTCCGGCACACTGGACGTCGGCACGGACAATCCATTGGCCACGGCGAAGGCGTCCAAGGCCGCGACATCGCCGGCCGACACGTCAGCGCCGCTGACGCCCTGATTGAAGTTCGCCGCCAGTTCGTTGAAGTCAGCGGCGTTGACCAGACCGTCGTAATTGAAATCGCCTTGATCCCAGCCGGTGATGCTCTGGTTGAAGTTGGCAGCCAGGATGTTGAAGTCCGAGCCGTTCACCAGGCCGTCAAGGTTGGCGTCGCCGAGGAGCGTGTAGGCCACTTCGATCTGGCCGGAGGTCAGGCCGGAGACGACGCCGTCCTTCCCGTCGGCATAGCCGACGCCGTAGCGCAGATCGTCGGTCCACCATATTGCCGCCGAGGAATTGATGCCGATGCCGTCCCATCCACCGCCGTCGTAGCCGGACTTGATGTACCCGGCGATGGTGGTGATCGGATCGCTGGCGCCGTAGGCGAGGATGAAGTGATTGTTGTCCACGTCGAGCACGCCATTGCCGGTGATCGACAGCGAGGTCATCTGCGCCTGCCCCGTGCCTGCGCCCAGTTGCAGGGTGCCGCCGGTGACGCTGACGCCGGCGTCCGGCAACGCGCCGTTGACGCCGACAACCAGCGTGCCGGCGTTGACAACCGTTTCGCCGGTGTAGGTGTTAGCACCGTTGAGGGTCCAAGTGCCGCTGCCGGACTTGGCCAGTGTTCCGGCGCCGGTTCCGATGATGCTGGCGAGATTGCCGTTCCCCGAGCCGGTGAGGGTGAGATTATTGCCCGATCCGATGATGGTTCCCGTATTGCTGAGGGTCAGCGTGCCGGCGTCGGAGCCGATGGTCGAGTTGGAACCGAGGGCAATCAAGCCGGAGTAGGTGTTGCTGCCGGCGACGTTTTCCAGAGCGCCGTTGGTTGCGGTGCCGGTGCCGTTCAGAGTCAGGCCCACGGCCGCTGTTGTGGAAATACCGCCCTGAAGCTGAAGAGCCGCGCCGCTGGCCACGGTCACCGAGGCCGTATCTGCTAACGCGCTCCCATTATGGATGTTCAGCGCGCCGGCGTTGACGTTGGTTACGCCGGTGTAGGTATTAGCACCGGTGAGGGTCCAGGTGCCGCTGCCGGACTTGGTCAGTGTTCCGGTATTGGTTCCGATGAAGCTGGCGAGAGTGCCGTTGCCCGAGCCGGTGAGGGTGAGATTATCGCCCGAGCCGGTAATCGTTCCCGTATTGCTGAGGGTCAGCGTGCCGGCGTCCGAGCCGATGGTCGAGTTGGAACCGAGGGTGATCAATCCGGAGTAGGTATTGCTGCCGCTGACGTTTTCCAGAGCGCCGTTGGCTGCGGTGCCGGTGCCGTTGAGTGTCAGGCCCACGGCCGTGGTGGTGGAAATACCGCCCTGGAGCTGAAGGGCGGCGCCGCTGGCCACGGTCACGGAGGAAGAGTCTGCCAATGCGCCGCCATTTTGGATGTTCAGGGCGCCGGCGTTGACGTTGGTTACGCCGGTGTAGGAGTTAGCACCGGTGAGGGTCCAAGTGCCGCTGCCGGACTTGGTCACTGCTGCGGCGCCGGTTCCGATGATGCTGGCGAGAGTGCCGTTGCCCGAGCCGGTGAGGGTGAGATTATTGCCCGATCCGGTGATGGTTCCCGTATTGCTAAGGATCAGCGTGCCGGCGTCCGAGCCGATGGTGGAGTTGGATCCCAGGGCGATCAAGCCGGAGTAGGTGTTGCTGCCGCTGACGTTTTCCAGAGCGCCGTTGGTTGAGATGCCGGCGCCGTTGAGGGTCAGGCCCACGGCCGTGGTGGTCGAAATACCGCCCTGGAGTTGAAGGGCGGCGCCGCTGGTCACGGTCACGGAGGAGGTACCCGCCAAGGCGCCCCCATTTTGGATGTTCAGCGCGCCTGCGTTGACGTTGGTAGCGCCGGTGTAGGTATTGGCGGTGTTGAGCGTCAGCGATCCACTGCCGGACTTGGTCAAGCTTCCGGCGCCGGCAATCGTTCCGCTACCACTAATCACGTAGTTGCCGCTACTGTTGTTCACGGAAATCAAATTGGGAGTGACGGTCGTGTTGAGAGTAACGGCATAATGGCCGTTGTTGTTGTCAGTGAAGTTCACGTTGACTGCACTGACGTAGTTGGCGGGACCCGATCCGTTGTTCCAGTTTTGGCTGGACGTGTCCCAGTTGGCACCGCTACCGGTGCCACCGGCGTTGTCCCAGGAGAGATAGAGGGCTGGAATAACCAGCGTCTCTATCGTTTCAAGAGGTATTGAGAGAGAAAAGGAGGTTCCCAGACCTGTCAAATTTTGTGAAGTTGGGGCGGTCGTGGTGGAACCGCTGATGTTGGAATTACCGAATAGATAGAGCGTGCCACTGCTGGTCAGCGGATCAGCACCGCTTAGATTGACCGAGAGAGTGTCGGCTGAGGTTGTGCTGTCGTTGATGAGCAGGAGGCCAATACTGCCGTCGGGTTTTCTGTCGGCGTGGATGCGGAGGGAGGAGTTGTTGGAAGAGGTTGAGACGAAGGTGTCGCCGGTGGAGGCATATTTGCTGACCATTTGAATGGCGTAGTAGACCTCGCCGGGGTTGCCGGCGGTGCCGTTGCCGTTCAGATAAGCCGAGGTGCTCATCTCCTGGAAGTTCATATTCTTCAAGCCGTTTTCAAAGCCCGTGGCGTAGGCGTCGGCGGCGAAGAGGGCATTTTCGACGGTGGGTGGGGAGGAATTTCCGTCGCCGAACTCAGTGACGTCGATCTCGATGCCGTTGTATCCCTTGTTGGTGTTGTTTTGGACGCTGGTGCGGAGGTTGGCGATTTCGGCGGGGAGAGTGCTTGTGATCATGCTCGGGAGTGAGCCGGTGGGATACCAGTGGATGATGCCGAAGTCGATGTTGTTGCCCGCGGTTTGGAGGATGGCCGCGTCGCCGGTGCTATTGGCCTGGGCGTCGAAGCCCGCGCCGATCTTGATGTTCGGATCGACCTGCTTCATCAGCGTTGCGAATTGATTGAGATTTTGAGCGTAGGCGGTCGGCGAGAGGAGCGGATTATGATAGCGGCCGGTGTTGTCGCTGGTGTTGCCGTTGTTGTATGGAGCGTGCAGATCATATTCCCATTGGTATCCGAGCCATCCGTTTCCGCCGATCTCGTTGCCGATTTCCCAGTATTGAATGTTCTCCGGCGCCGAATGTCCGATGGCCAGAAAGGCGTAGGCCGGATTGTAGTCGCCCGCGGCGGTGGCCCAGGATTCATATTGAGCGGGAGTGGAGGCGCGGAGCTTGGCCCAGTAACCGGCGGTGTACCAATTGACGCCGGCCGCGTCCGTGCCCAACGTCACGTCGCTTGAAGTTCCGTAAATGTTGGGATTGGCGTCGGCAAAGGCGACCTCCGCGGCGGCTTCCTGGGGCTGAGCACCCATCGTGTCGGTCGTGTTCGAGCCGTAGTTGACAGTGATCATCGCCTGGGTGCCGGCCGCATTGATGACGTTGAAAAAGTTGCCCATGTCCGCATGGGGACCGACGTAGCCGCCTTCGTTGGCGGTGTTGAGGGACCAGTTGTAGATGTCGGAGTAGCTGCCGCCGGGGTATCGGACGAGTTGGACGCCCGAGGCGGCGATATCGCCAGGGAGGGCGGGGTCTCCCCACATGTTGGCATAAACGGAGGAGCAGAGTCCCAAGCCGGTTGCGGGCATCGTGGCCGTGGCCGCACCATTTGCGTACGTGATCGGCGAGGATGCGTTGACGGAGACGTTGACGGCGACCTGGGCGTGGGCCTGGGAATCAATCGAAACGATGCCGGAGACCGCGAGGGTCAGAGCGGCGATGCGATGTTTTTTTGTCTTGAAGCGCATTTTTTGGTCCTCAATCAGAAAACGCTTTCTGTGGTCTGCCCCAAAAAAGATCCACTTTGGATCAGCCAGTCGTGGTCCAAGGGTGGATGAAGCCTAATGTCTCTGAAAGACTTGTAAGCGTAACATTCTGATAACACGCAATTTATAACAAATCGTCTGGCGTCAAGATCATGGGGGTTCTCCTCGCTCACACTAGCGGTCATGTTACGACGCGCTGGGAGTTTTCACAAGCAAATTGTTTGAATTGCCCGGCGACGATGTCTCGTCAAAAACGGCAAAACCGCCAGCGGGACAGTACGGGCAAGAGCCGGTTCGGGGACGTCCGCCATCAATCCATTGGCTTGTGCGAAGGCGTCTAATGCCGCAATGTCGCCGGACGATGCTCCGCCGCTCACGCCCTGGTTGAAGTTCGCGGCCAACTCGTTGAAGTCTGCGGCGTTGACCAGGCCGTCGTAGTTGAAGTCCGCCTGGTCCTAGCCGCTGCCGTGGACCGGCCCGCGTCGCGTCGTATCGTAGTTTTCATTCGGTTGGCGTCTGCACCGCACCTGGCGTTGCCGGTAACAGAGCCTCACCCGTTCGGTGGCAAAACGGCAAAGTCCATGAACATGCGTGAAATCGACTCGCGTCAATCCTCGGTGCGGCAGATCCTCTTCGCCCTGTCGCAGGGCCTCGACGCTAATGCTCAGCGAGTCAACGATGGTGGCGATGTAGACGACGCACTCGAATATCAGAACGACCTTTGCGGAATTGCCTTTGTCACCGCGCAAGCGTACATCACCACGGTCGTTGCCGATGTCAACGCCCTGCGAGGCACACGCTCGCGTGTCAATAAACACGAACTGCTTGAGCTTGCCAGTCCGATTGTTGCGGATACCGGGTTAACGCGAATGCAACTCTGCGATACCATGGCCAACTATTACAAGCATCGCGACGAGTGGGTTGATTGGACCGATCCCTCTGCCCGCCGCACAACCGAGCTTTTGCGAGCGGCCGGCTTTACGCACGGCGATAGACATTTATGTACCACCGTCGCCACGCTGCTCTTCGGCAATGTGGAAATCGAATCGTTGGTTCCGCTCGTGGATATGCTTTCATCATGGCGCGTCGCGGTCATCGCGAGTGCGATACCTTGACGTTCACGTGGCAACGCTGGGCGACAGCCGCCGAGGGGCAATCGTCCATGAACACTAGGTACCCATGGCCGGCGTCGCAGGCGGATGACACGAGTGCCACCATTTCCATTATTGAGATCACGCGCGACCGCGGACATCGTGTCCGCCAACGTCTAATGCTCATCCGCCCCTGTTGGACTATCTGCGTCGCCGCCGTCGGAGAATTCCCAACCCCGCCATCACCGTCATCCCAGCGCTCGCGGGCTCCGGAACATTCGCTAGGCTGATACCGTTTGCGGCGGCGAAGGAATCCAGGGCGGCGAACCCAAGCCCCACCTGCATTGCTTGCGTGACGCAGAGCGTCTGGTGAATCCGGCAGAAGTTGTTGTTGTCATCTCCGCACCTAGGACTCCGTATCAGATCGACTGTGCCCACGCTACGATAATCGACTGAGATACCAAACGTTCGGCTTGCTGGCTAGGTGTCGCTGCCGCGGAACCCGGTGCTGGAAGGTGCCAATGTCAGTCGTTGATTTTTGCTTCGGTCGTCGGCTGGCTTCCGACGAGCAGAGTGGCCAGAAGATCGGCGTGCTCTCCGGCTTGCCCGCTCTCGGACTCGACGGCTTGTCTTCTTCCGCGTATGGTCCTGAGGCGGCACTGACGATCATGCTGCCGCTCGGGGCGGTCGGCCTGAATTACATCCTGCCGATCACCGGAGTGATCCTCGCCTTGCTGGCGATGCTGTACGTCTCCTACCGCCAGACCATCGCTGCCTATCCGGTTAACGGCGGCTCGTACACCGTCGCCAGGGAGAACCTCGGGATTTGGGCCAGCCTGTTCGCCGCCGCTGCCCTGATGATCGACTACGTGCTGACGGTCGCGGTAGGCATCTCGGCCGGGGTGGCCGCACTGGTGTCCGCCGCGCCCCAATTTCACAAGTACACGGTACCCCTGTGTCTCGGCATCCTCGCGCTGATCACGCTCCTGAACCTGCGGGGTACCGGACAGGCGGGAGCGGCCTTTGCCCTACCCACTTACCTGTTCATCGCCAGCATGTTCGTCGTGTTGGGCCTCGGAGTCGCTAAATCCGTCTCCAGTAGTGGACATCCTCATCCTCTTGCTGCTCCGCCTGCCATGCCCGCGGCTACGGCAAGCGTCGGGATCTGGTTTTTGTTCCAGTCATTCGCCAGCGGTTGCACCGCCATGACCGGTGTAGAGGCGGTGAGCAATGGCGTCAGCGCCTTCAAGGAACCGACAGTCATGAGGGCGCATCGCACGCTGACGCTGATCGTGGTGATTCTGGCAATGCTGCTCGGCGGGATCGCCTACCTTTCGCACGCCTATCAGATTGGGGCGACGATTCAGGACCAATCCGACTACCAGAGCGTGCTGTCGCAACTGGTCAGAGCGGTGGTGGGGAAGGGATGGTTTTACTACACGACGATGGGAAGCGTGCTGGCGGTGCTCTGCCTGTCGGCCAACACCAGCTTCGTGGATTTCCCACGCTTATGCCGGTTGATAGCAAAGGACGACTTTCTGCCGCGCATATTTGCCGCCGTGGACCGGCGCTTGGTCTATGCGGTGGGCGTGTTGTTCCTTGCCACCGCCTCCGGTCTGCTTCTGGCGGCGTTTCGGGGCATCACCGATCGGCTTATCCCCCTGTATGCGGTCGGGGCGTTTCTCGCCTTCACGCTGTCACAGTCCGGCATGGTCATGCACTGGTACAAGCGAATGCGGGAGTCGTCCAAGCCGGAACCCAAGTGCAGCGAGGGTTCGAGCAACGGCGATCAGGGCCAGTCGAAACGCGGACGGGCCAGCTTACACCTGAAGTTGTGGGTGAACGGCTTGGGTGCGGTGGCCACGGCCACGGCGCTGAGCGTCATCTTGGCTGCGAAGTTCATCGAGGGGGCGTGGATCACTGTCTTGGCGATCCCGACGATGCTGACGATGTTCCAGCTCGTTCACCGCCACTACCTTTCAGTCGAGAAGCAGATCGAGTCCGCCGACCCGATGGACGTGACGCACGAGGAGCCGCCGGTCGTGCTGGTGCCGATCCATTGCTGGGACCGGCTCGTGGCCAAGGCCGTACGGTTCGGGATGCTCCTGTCGGCGGATATTATCGCCGTTCACCTGAGCAACCTCGAAGGGGACGCCGCCGAGGACGAGGCATCGCAGATGCGGCAACTTTGGGCCGAGCGGGTAGAGGGGCCAACTCGCGGCGCAGGCGTGCTCTCGCCGACGCTCGAAATGGTGCGGACGCCATACCGCGAGTTCATCACGCCGCTGTTGCAGCATATCGACGTGATCAAGGGCCGGTATCCGCGCCGGCTCGTTGTGGTCATCGTTCCGGAGATCGTGGAGAAGCGCTGGTGGTATGCGCTGCTGCACAGCCGCCGCGCTTCCCGACTCCGGTCTGCGCTCAGGGCACGGCGAGACGTTCGCGTGATCGTCATTGACTTGCCGTGGTTTATAAAGGATTAGCCAAAGATGCAGTTCGACCTGCAATTTTGAGCCAGAGGACCACGGCATCTCACAGACCGAGAAGCACTTCACGGCTGAACGCAGCCACGCATTCACCGTCTCAAGGGTGTACGTCGGTGGCCACCAGCCGCTCGCCTTTCGGATCGGGCTGGCGCGAAGATCTGCGTCGCCGCCGGCGGAGAATTCCCGATCCGGCCATCACCATCATCGCCGCGCTCGCCGGCTCGGGAACATTGGAAATCGCCGGCAAGGGCAACCCATTGGGCGCCGCGAAGGCGTCCACGGCCGCGACATCGCCGGCCGACGTATCAGCGCCTCTGTCGCCCTGATTGAAGTTCGCCGCCAGGATCGCGACGCGCGGCATGGTGCCAAATCAAATTCACCCATCGGGAGCTGTCATGCAATGCCGGCAACTGAACGCACACGGCTCCATCGTGTCCGTTGAACAAACCCCCTCTTCCGGCAGCCGGTCGCGGGCGGGTAGCTTTGGCATTAATCAATTAGGGGAAACAGTAATGAATGTGGGGGGGGTGGTTGATTACCCAGCATATTCAGCTCGAACGCCACGACGAATCGAAATAGGCGGCAGAGGATAGCAAGGCTCAACGAGGGGACATTCATGCTTCGTCCTCGAACTTCAATCTCCGTAACTGTGCAGTCCAAAAAGCCTCGCGAGCCAAGAACATCGCTTGTTCATGCTCCAAACCTCGGTACACTACGGAAAATTGCGGACGATGACGTTCGTCAGCGGAGTTTCATATGGGAAATCCCGGTTCATATGGGAAATCCCCGGTGAATTGGGTTTGCCTATGAGCGAAATCGTTCTTGAGATTAACCATCTGACGCGGCGGTTCGGCGCCTTTACCGCCGTGGATGCGATAAGCCTAGCGGTCAATCGCGGTGAGGTTTTTGGCTTGCTCGGGTCCAACGGGGCGGGCAAGACCACCACCATCAAGATGCTCACCACGCTGTTGCCACCCACATCGGGCGCGGCGAGCGTGGGGGGATTTTCCATCATCAATCAAGCGGTGGGCGTTCGCCGCGTCATTGGTTATGTGCCGCAGGCGGTTTCCGTGGATGGATCGCTAACCGGCTACGAGAACCTGCTGATCTTCGCCAAGCTGTATGATCTGCCGCACCGCCAGCAGCAAGTGCGTATTCGTGAGGCTTTGGCATTCATGGGCCTGACCGCTGAAGCCGACCGGCTGGTGAGCCAATACTCCGGCGGCATGGTACGGCGGCTGGAAATCGCCCTAGCCACGCTGCATCGGCCCAAAGTGCTTTTCCTTGATGAACCCACCGTCGGCCTGGACCCCATTGCCCGCGATGCGGTTTGGAAACTGCTGGTCGATTTGCGCGCCAACTACGGCACCACGCTTTTCTTCACCACCCATTATTTGGAGGAAGCCCAAACTTATTGCGACCGCATGGCCATCATGCACCTTGGCAAGGTGGCTGCGATTGGCACCTGTAACGAATTGGAAGCATCGCTGGGCGGCGGCAGCCATACCTTGGGTGAAGTCTTCAGCCATTATGCCGGCAGCGATCTCGATGCCGGCGGTAATTTGCACAACATTTCCGCCGAACGCGCCAACGCCCAACGCCTTGGCTAACCTTAAACTTGTGATCGCGCAGTTCATCCATCCTGTTACCGGTTTCATCGACAAGACTTTCGTCATCGCCGAATTTGAGCTGCGCAAGCTGCGCCACGATTTCACTGAACTAATCACCCGCGCCCTCCAACCGGCGCTTTGGCTGCTTATCTTCGGCCAGGTGTTCGCACGCACCAGGGCGATGCCCACCGGCAATATCCCCTATCTGGATTTCATTGCCCCCGGCATCCTGGCGCAAAGCGTACTCTTTGTGGCAATTTTTTACGGCATCAACGTTATCTGGGAGCGTGACCTAGGCATCGTGCAGAAATTCCTGGTTAGCCCGGCGCCGCGCGCGGCACTGGTCCTGGGTAAAGGCTTATCGGCCGGCATTCGCACGCTCTCCCAGGTTATTATCATTTACAGTCTTTCGCTGCTGCTGGGCGTGAAGCTGAATTGGCACTTGCCGGCGCTGCTTAACATGCTGGTCATGGTGATCCTGGCCGCCACGCTATTTTCGACGTTTTCGCTGATTATCGCCTGCATTGTAAAGACGCGCGAACGCTTTATGGGCGTCGGCCAAGTGCTTACCATGCCGCTGTTCTTTGCCAGCAACGCGATTTACCCCACCGCCATCATGCCCGGCTGGCTGCAAGCCGTTGCCCATCTGAATCCCTTGACCTACGTTGTCGATGCCCTGCGGACATCCATGCTTGCCGGCGGCGTCAGCGCGTTTGGCCTGGGTTGGGATTACGCCGTCATCCTCCTAACCACGATCATCCTGGTCTTGATTGGCGCGCGCATGTATCCACGTCTGGCCACGTAAACCGTATCGACGTCGTCATCTTCTCGAAATCGACATTCTGTGAGCACTGTGAGAACCGCACCCCACGTTACGTCAGATAGTGCTGCGGGTCGATCCCATGCCGGCGGCAGGTACTGGTCAGGCTGGAAGGGATCGACGCAGCCATGGGAATGCTCAGGCCTCTGGCAAGCCCCAACTCAAAGTGCGGCTGCTTTTCCTTTGCGTTCTGGTACCATCACGAGCATTCTCCCACGCGCGGTTGGGGGCCGAATGCCAAACGGGAATTCCCGACACGGGAAAACAGAATGAATGTAACGCTCGGCAAAAAAAACTGGCTCGCCCTGAGCATAACGGTAGCGGCAATTTTCTTGGCAGGCTGTTCAACGAGTAGCTCCCACCTGATGCGACGCCAGATTCTCGCGGCGGCTGCGGTTGATGACATGGAAAAGGTCAAGGCGCTACTTAACGGCAATCCTGATCTGGCTTTTAGCAAAGACGATCTCGGCGCTACGCCTTTGCACTACGTGGCCGGCAATGACCACAAGGACGTAGCGGAATTGCTGTTGGCCGACAAAGCCGATGTCAACGCCAAGGATGACACGGGCTGGACACCTTTGCACTGGGCCGCGTTAGAGGGCCACAAGGGCATGGCGGAATTGCTGCTGGCCAACAAAGCCGATGTCAATGCCAAGGATAACAAGGGCTATACGCCTTTGTACTATGCGGCGGATAAGGGCCACCAGGACGTCGTGGAATTGCTGCGCCAGCATGGCGGCCACGAGTAAGGGGCGCGGAAACTCGGGGCAACGCCAGCGCTTCTCCGACCGCCGCCACGACCGATTCAGCGTCATCGACAACCAAAACCAGCTCCCCAACCTCCGCAATGGATCGGTCCGTCCAATCGATTACATTGCTTCGTACGCTGCAGGGGTGTGGCCCCGGCTACCGAAGGTGTTGCTTTAGTCAGGTCAAAACATGGTCAGCGTCCGTCATCGCCGCCGTAATGCGCGGTCGAAAATTACATCGAGCGACAGACCCCGACCGCACGCCGCGGCGCACTGCCTCGTGGCATCTGAGTAGGAGCAATGCATGCAAGCGGTGAACCCCCCTGAGCAAACCGATGGCCTTCCCACCCTCTGCGGCCATGAAGCTGCCGTTGCCGAGGCAATGGCGCGGCCGGGGCCCCTCTACCTCGTTGACAGCGGGATTGACTTTGCCCATGTGCACAGCGCCTTTGCCATCGCCCTCCACATGCATCAGCCCCTAATTCCCGCCGGAGGCGGAGACATCAAAACTGCCCGGATCATCAGCAACCTCAAACACATGTTCGATATGGGGGACAGCTATAACGCGGGCGTTTTCCAGTCGTGCTACAAGCGTATGGGCCAGTTCATTCCCCAACTGGTTCAAGCAGGGAGCCGGCCTCGGGTAATGCTCGACTATTCGGGGTGTCTGCTCTACGGGTTGCGGCAGATGGGGCTCGACGACGTCTTTGAAAGCCTCAAGACGATCACCTGCAACGCAGAGTATCGCCGGTCTGTGGAGTGGCTGGGTTCGGCGTGGGGACATCCTGTAGCGCCTTCCTCGCCGGTGCAGGACTACCGGCTGCATGTGCGGGCTTGGCAGCATTATTTTGCCGCCCTCTTCGGGCTTGAGGCACTCAGCCGGGTGCGGGGTTTCTCGCCAGCCGAGATGGCCCTGCCGAACCACCCGGACATCTGCTACGAGTTTATCCGGACATTGAAGGAATGCGGTTACCGCTGGGTTCTGGTTCAGGAGCACACTGTGGAGCAAATCGACGATGGCGGGCCTGTCCGTCAGCCGCATATTCCGCATCGTCTGGTGGCCCGGAACTCCCGCGGCCAGACCCTCAGCATCATCGCGATTATCAAGACCCAAGGAAGTGACACCAAGCTCGTCGGA
>Ga0181538_10003564_pt1 | contig 15086 bp, 12 predicted proteins | sample PEATcosm2014_Bin_40_FD_119773 | JGI IMG/M metagenome (GOLD analysis project Ga0181538, IMG submission 119773) | Peatland microbial communities from MTU Mesocosm Facility, Houghton, MI, USA - PEATcosm2014_Bin23_30_metaG | ecosystem: Environmental > Terrestrial > Soil > Wetlands > Peat | place...
GTACAACTGCGAGCCATCTATCTCTCAGGAGATTTTGATCGCTACTGGCAATTCCACATCGATCAGGACCAGCGCCGGTTATACCCCTCCTGGACCGTGGTTCTAAAATAGCCACACCCATTTGATTTCGGGGTCGTAACAGCAGCAGGCCGCAAAACCACCAGCATCTATCTATTTTGTCTCGGGCGATTTTTCTTGCGGCTTCTCGGGATAAAATCATAAGCGTCGATGCCGTGGCAGTTGAAACCGCTGCTTTTCCTGTCCGTCGCCTGGATCGCGGTCGCCCAGGTTGCGCCCGTCCTCAGACTCACCGGACCCGCTTCGGTCAGCGCCGGAGGCAGCGCCAGACTCAATATCAGCCTGTCCGGATCGGCGGGAAAAGGTGTGGCGGCGATCCAGTTTTCGGTTAGCTTGCCCAGCGGAATAACGCTCGGAGCGCCGTCATTAGCGCCCGCCTGGATTGCGGCAGGGTTCTCGATCTTTTGCGGGTCGGCGATCTGCAACGTGGTGAACACCACCAAGGTAAACCCTAGAGTGACCGACGGACGGATTGCCACCATCCCGGTAATCGTATCGGCGAGATTCGCGCCCGGCACGGTGTCCGTGCCGATGACGACTATGGCGGCCACAAACCTCGGCAAGCACGTGAACATGAGCGCCGGCGCCATCTATTCCATCAAGGTGCAGAGGCCCCCGCCGCCCCCGCGTCGCTCGCGGTGATTCGTTGTGGAAATGGGCTTAAGTTTCTCGGCCGGATTGTCGTTGACCGCAACTGCCGGGCGGTTGTCCGGACAAAGACTTCTGGCAACTCAACTGTCTGCGAGAATCTGCATATGCGCGTACTTCGTGGAAACAAGCATTTCCCAAGAGGTTGCAATGTGTTGTAAACTTTGGGGTCTGGGGTTCTCGGGCTGTCGAGAGGAAAGTAACGAGTGGACTGGACACCTTCGGAGCGTGATTTGCTAGTCCCAAACTGAAAACGATGTCTTTAGCAAACGATGCGTCGAGGCGGATTAATGTGTGCGTGGTCGGATGTGGCCACTGGGGCAAGAATTTAGCCCGCAATTTCTCTGCGTTGGGGCATCTCCACTCCATTTGCGAGAGCAGTCCGGACCGTCTGCAATCGTTTGTTGCACTCTACCCCGGGGCTAACGCCTATTCTCGGCTGGAAGACGCCTTGGCCGATCCCGACTTGCATGCTGTCGTGTTGGCTACACCGGCGGAAGAACATCACCGGATGGCTTTGGCATCCTTGCGGGCAGGGAAGCATGTATTTGTCGAAAAGCCATTGACGTTGGATTGGAGAGACGGCCTGGAGACGGTGGAAGCAGCCCACCATTTGGGGCGTATTCTCATGGTGGGCCATTTGCTTCGTTATCATCCGGCCGTCATGAAAGTTCAGGAACTCGTCGCTAGAGAATCCTTCGGCCGGATCGAATACATTTACTCCAACCGTGTGAGCATGGGCAAGGTCCGCCGGGAGGAGAACGCCCTCTGGAGTTTTGCGCCCCATGATATTTCCGTGATTCTGGCGTTGATGGGGCAGCTTCCGATTCAGGTTACCGCTACCGGAGGGGCTTATCTGCAGCCGAATATTGCCGACGTCACCGTTTCGAGTCTGCTTTTTGACCGCGGTACCAGGTCGCATATTTTTGTCAGTTGGCTTCATCCCTATAAGGAACAGCGCCTGGTGGTGATCGGAAGTAAGCAGATGGTGGTCTTCGAAGACACGCGTCCGGACGACAAGTTGATCCTGTACGACAAACGAATTGAGTGGAAGGATGGTGTAATCGAGGGCGCCAAAGCGCAGGCGGCGCCTGTTCCGTTCGACGCGGAGGAGCCCTTACGCCGCGAATGCCAGCACTTCATTGATTGCGTCGCCGAGGGCCGCCAGCCTCTCACGCCGGGCGAGGAAGGCGTCCGCGTATTACAGGTTTTGCAGGCGTGTCAACGATCCTTGCAAATGAATGGAGAGCCGGTAAAGGTGGATGCCGCTACCGCGCAGACGCTGCTGAGACTCTAGATCTGCTGCGGCGAACCGGATTCCTAATTGGAGGACAAAAATCCCGAGGTTTGGGACTGATCGCCCTGGGTGGCCCGTAGCTTGCCGGCAGGGGCTCAGCGGACCAACTCGACCGGCCAGACCCTCCGTTAAGTCATTTTGTTGGGCAGGGCTGTGCTTGCCCCTCGATTACGGGCCGATGCTCCGATGGCTAGTCTGGAAGCTTCCAGCTCACGGTAAATATTTCCTCCACAACCGGCTCACCTCCGCGAGGACTCTCGGTTCCGACTGCGGTGTCCATTCCTGGTTTTCGAAGATCCGATAGGCACCGCCGCTGGCTGTGGGATGCTCGTAAACCAGGCGCCACCCGGACGGATTACCGGCGACCGCACGTTCCAGGAGAGCATCGTGCGGGTAGATCCTGGAACCGATGGAAGCGTCTTGAGCCATTGCCGACGGGTGCGGCGGCCTCCTGGCGAGGATGCAGTACCGGACCGGCACCCGTTTCAGAAACGCGCCGATCTCATCGAGGGATTGATAGTAAGGCTGCCAGTTCGTCCCGTTCCAGTCCTCCGTTCCCAACATTTTGGTCGGCCGCAACATGACCCGTTGAGGCCGATGAGGCTCATTTGCGGCAAATTCGGCGATCCAGGGGCCTTCGCTGCCGGACGGCAGCAGAACGGCGCCGGGATTCTCTGCATCGCGAGCCTGGATGTAGGCGACGGCGCTGTGGATATCATTAGCCGGCGGGCGCTGGAACTTCATCCAGTTGGCATAGCCGAAAACCAAGACCGCTGCGAGCATCGTCACTAGTCTTCGGGAGGGGCGCATAAAGCAGCATAGTTCGGTGGTCAAGAAGAGCAAAGCACAAAACGGGACCATCAATAAACGGCCCTGTACCATCACGCGCGCAACGAAGATCCCCACAGAAGCGGCCGGTAGAGTGGCCACCATGCACATGGCGAAAGCACTCATTTTCTGCTTGGAGCACATGAGAAGAATCGCGCCGGCGATGCCGGCCGGCAAGAAAATGGAGATCTCGCGCCAAAGGGCCATTGCGTAATCACGCTGGATCCCCCAAAAGGCTGGGAGTTGGACGCCGAGATTATCCTTGTGAACCAAGACTCCTCCCTGGACGCTGAGCGAGAGGAATGGTTGCGAGACCACAAACCAGGGGGTATAGAGGACGGCCGCTATTATGGGCGCGAACCAGAATGCGCGATTACGGAGGAGATCCCAACGCCGGCCTGCGACGACGACGATAGGCGGCACCAGCACGATGAAGTAGGTGCTATTTTTGGTCAAAAGGGAAAATCCGGCTAGCACCCCAAAGATCGCCGAATCGTACCATCGGCCCCTTTCGACAAATCGGGCGAAGAAAACGATCGAAGCCAAGGCTAGCAGGGAACAAGTCAGATCTGCCATCACCAAGCAGGCGCTCCACTGGACGGAGGGGATGAGAAGAAAGGCACAACCAGCGGAAGCCGCAAGCCAGAAACCAAGCTTTCGGCGGACCATCCAGAAGAGGAGGGTCGCCAAGCCCGCTGCCGATGCCGCGATCATCCACAAAACGGGAGCTCTTTGGACCCCGAAAATCCCCATCCAGAGGCCTTCCAATACATAAAAGAACGGCGGCCAGACGCCGATAGCGAAGAATGGCACTCGAAGGTGGTAATCGCGCAGGAAGGCGACGGGATCATGGCCGACCGCGTGAGCCAGGTAATCGTGTATAGCCAGACCGCCAATGTAGTGCGCGCATTCGTCTGGGAAGCCTCCGAAAGCAGCTCCCGGAGCGCCAGCTCGTTGCTGCACGAGGCAAACGAGCAGGAGGAACGCCGAGAACGCAATTGCCGTCGTGAACGCCTCAAAAAAGCGAGGTTTTAGCCCTTTGGGAACGACCCCATTGGCGTCAGGCCCGACACCGACCTCAGGGGTATTGGGGACAGCCTCGCTAAGGGAGTTCATAGATAACGAAGAATGATTTTATCTCTCAAACCCATTCTTGATGGAATCGTTCCTAATCTTAGCAACTTACCGACCGTCCGCATAAGTTATTGAACAAATTTGCCCTTAGCAAGCAGTTTCAGACCAGATTCCAAAATGTTCGGATACATTCCCGATGCGTCGGCCTGGAGACGCCCTGGAAGTGTAATTACGGCGACGCCGGCGTTCCTGGGCGAAATCTGGCCAAGGCTGCTATCGTCAAAGCATATGAACACCGGTCACCAGAAGAACCGCGGCAAGACCGGTGCGCAACGGGCGGGGCGGGACGAAGGCCGCCAGGCGACTGCCCAGGATAACCCCGGGAATCGAGCCCAGCAGAAGGGTCGGCACCAGGTTCCATTCCACGCCTCCCGAGGCAGCGTGGGCCAAACCCGTAACCGACACTAGAAGCGCGGCGTGGCAGACGTCGGAACCTACGACCTTCGAGGTGCTGGAAGGATAGAGCATCATCAGGAACGGCGCCAGCAAAGAGCCGCTGCCAACCGACGTCAGGCCCACGCAGAAACCCACGATAGCGCCCCAGATGATCGTTCCGGGACCCTGCAGGAAGCGCATTCTGTTAGTGGCGGGCGCCGCTTCCGGAACCCCGATCATGAGGCGGGCAAGCAGGATGATCGCGACCACAACCAAAAGGAAACCGATGGCGCTTTGTTCGAAGCGTTGCGCGTCGTGGGTGTATCGCGGAAGCAGAATCACCAGCAGGGATCCCAAAAGGCCTCCAGGAATACTCCCCGTGGCGAGTTTCCGAACCAGCCGAACATCCACAGTGCCCTGCCTGAAATGGACCCAGGAGCCCACAATTTTTGTGACTGCCCCATAAACCAGGTCTGTTCCAACGGCTGTGACGGGGCGGACTCCTACCACCAGAATCAAAAACGGAGCCATCAAAGCAGCCCCGCCCATACTGGTGAGGCCAATCAGAATGCCGACGCCAAAACTCATCAAAATGAGCGGGAAATTCAAATTTCCTCCCGAGTCCGGCTCTTCGTAGCACACCGGCTTCGTAGACTATTGCAGTTGCTCTGCCGGATTTGAGGAGCAACAGAATCTGTCGATTGAAGGGGTTACCGAGACGTCGATACCGAATTTTAGAGCAAAACCCGACTTTTTCGACGGTTACGGTGGGTTTGTGCGCCGAAGCAGGTCCGCCAGCGTGGTCTGGTCAAGGACGCCGGCCATAGCGTCCCGCACCTGGCGCATGATGATCCGGGTGCCGCAAGTTTCGACATCTTTGCATTCCGGGCACGCACGGAACGCTGTCTCGCTGGCGCAGGGTAGGGGAGCCAGAGGACCTTCAATCATGCGGATGACGGACCCCAAGGTAATCGTAGATGGCGGCCGGCTCAGAAAATACCCGCCGCCTTTGCCCTTCTTGCTTTCGAGGATGCCGTGGCTTTTGAGATCCAGAAGGATGACTTCCAGGAACTTCAACGGAATCGACTCTTCTTTGGCCAGCGTGGCAATCAGGGTTGGCTTCTCGCGGTAATGCCTACCCAACGCCAACATGGCTTTCAGCGCATACTGGGTCCTCTTGGAAATCGTTCGCATCTTCTACCGGAATACTCTAGCAAGCTCCATGCCTGTGTCCAACATCCCGCAAAAGCGGGAAATTGTCCGCAGGATTCTCCATCTCGAAATTACCCTATCGCTACAATAGACTAATATAGCTTCAAACAATATGCTCACAAGCATATCATTTTAAATAATTTACTGTAATGCATACCTGCACGTCCGAAGTTTCGGCTCGCGAATTGCCTGTCATTTTGCTCGACAATGGAGCACCTTACAATATGAAGAAGCGAGCGGCGATTTTGGTAGCATGGTCCGCGATCCTGGCCGGCGCGTTGCGCGGGCAGGTGGTTGGGACCTCCATCTCCGGCACAGTTCAAGACCAACTCGGCGCCGCATTGCCGCAGGCGGCAGTGGTCATCAAAAACGTCGAGACCGGGGCGTTGCGGAGCCTGATCACGGACGACGCGGGGCGCTATGCCGCTCCGTCGATGGCCGTGGGAGCCTATCAAATTACCGTCTCCAAGGAAGGTTTCGAAACGCAGGTAAGGAAGGGACTCAATCTGGTTGTAGGACAGTGGGCGACGATCGATTTCCAGTTGTCAGTCGGCCAGATGCAGGACTCCATCACGGTGCAGGAGACGGCGCCGGTGGTAAGCCTCTCCACCCAGCAGACATCTGGCTTGGTCAGTGCGCGGCAGGTGAAAGATCTGCCGTTGAACGGCCGCAGTTACGATTCCCTGATGACGCTGAACCCCTCGGTGGTGAACTACACGTCGGAGCGTTCCGGCGGAGTGGGGACATCGAACGCCGCGGTCGGCAACATGTTCACGGTCTCAGGCCGCCGTCCGCAGGAGAATCTGTTTCTGCTGAACGGAATCGAATACACGGGCGCGTCGGAGATCAACAACACGCCGGGCGGCACCAGCGGACAGCTTCTCGGGGTGGAAGCCGTGCGCGAGTTCAACGTCGTCACCGATACTTATAGCGCGGAGTACGGGAAGCGGCCGGGCGGGCAGGTCAGCATCGTAACGGCTTCGGGAAGCAATGAGTTTCACGGTTCGGTTTACGAATTCCTGCGCAACAGCGCGTTCGACGCGCGCAACTTCTTCGACCAGGGTGGAATTCCGAAGTTCCAGCGGAATCAGTTCGGCGCCGCTGCGGGTGGGCCCATCCGAAAGGACAAACTCTTCCTGTTCGGCAATTATGAAGGCTACCGCCAGATTCTCGATCTCAGCGACGTGACGCTCGTACCCGATAACGCCGCGCGCGCGGGATATCTTCCGGGCGCCAACGGAGCGCAGACCTTCGTGGGAGTCGCGCCCGGCGTCGCGCCTTTGTTCGCGCTGTGGCCCCGGCAAAACGGTCCCGATCTGGGCGGCGGCATCGCGGAAGCGTTCAGTCACCCGCGGCAAAACATCCGCGAGGATTTCGGCACAGCCCGCTTCGACTACAACCTGAGCAGCAAAGACACCCTGTTTGGGGTCTATACCATCGACGACAGTTTCGCCCACACTCCGACGGCAAATCCGAACAGCCAGGTGGTAGAAGGTTTGCGCGAGCAGGTGGCCAGCGTGCAGGAGCAGCATGTTTTCTCGCCGGTCATGCTCAACACGGCGCGGGTGGGATTCTCGCGCGGCAGCTATTACTTTACCGGAACGGCGTCCGGCGATCTGCCAGGCTGGGTGGAAAATGACCCCATTGGAGCTGTCGTGATCGGCGGTGGAACAGCGCTCAACGGAGCATCGCAAATCAGCCCGGCCGGCGCCAATGCCGGCAGCAATCTGCGCGCGGTGCGGAACCTGCTCACCTATGACGATCACATCGCCGTCACGCATGGCATCCACCAGTTCGCGGCGGGAATCTGGGTGCAGCAACTGGAAGCGAACGACAACCTGGCGCAGGATCAATACGGCCAGGCGTCCTTCGGCAGCCTGACCAGTTTTCTCGAAGGCACGATCTCGACGTTCACGGTGGTTCCCAATCCCACCCCGCTGGGCTGGCGTTCGCGCGAGCTTGCGGGCTATGTGGAGGACTCCATCAAGTTGGCGAAGAACCTGAATGTGACCGCGGGATTCCGTTTTGAATCGACCGACGGCTGGAACGAATCGCACGACCGCGCCGCGAACTACAGCTTCGGCGCGAATGGCGTGATTGACAGCACGCCCTTCGTCGGTGGATCTGTATTCACTCTCAATCGCGCCAAGTTTCTCCCGGAGCCTCGCGTCGGATTGGCGTGGGATCCGTTCGGCAAAGGCGCGACGGTGATCCACGCCGGCGCCGGCATCCATCGCGCGCTTCTCGACAATCTCGATTACCGGCTCGACCAGACGGCTCCGTCTAATACCACGCTGAGCTTGAAAAATGTAGCGGTCAATGGCCTGGAGATTCTTCCCGACACTGCCGCCCCGGGAAGCAAGATCTCGCCCAGCGGTATCCAGCCGGGTGCCTACACTCCGACGGTGATTACCTGGACCATGAAAGTGGAGCAGCAGATCTCGCACGATATCGCCTTCACGGTGGGATACGTAGGTTCTCACGGTTACCACGAACTGCTGTCGGCCGACGTGAACGAACCATTCCCCACCATTTGTCCGGCGGCGCCTTGCCCGGCCAGCCTGGCTGCGGGCACAGTCTATTATCCGTCCGGCTCACCGCTCGCGAATCCATCGCTTGCCAACACCACTACGTGGCTTAGCGAGGGGCTGAGTTCCTATAATGCCTTGGAATCCGACATCAGCAGGCGGTTCAGTCACGGCTTCCAATTGCGAGCCGCCTACACGTTCGCCAAAAGCCTAGACGACGGCACCGCGATGAACAGCAGCGTGGGGGCGAACGCGCCCGGGTTCGTGATGTTCCCGCTGGAGCCGAAGTTGGATTGGAGTCTTTCAACAACCAACGTCAGCCATGTTGGTGTGGTAAACGCCACCTACGAACTTCCGTTCGGTGAAGGAAAGGCGTTGCTCCGAACCGTGACGGGGTGGCGCGGGAAGGTCCTGTCTGGCTGGACACTCAGCGGAATTGAAACCATCCAGTCGGGATTTCCGTTTACTCCGCAACTCGGCTATAACCCCTCCAACAATGGGGACAGCCGCGATCCGGTGAGGCCGTCGTGGAACCCGGCCTTCAGCGGCAAACTCATCGAAGGCGGACCGAACCAGTATTTCAATCCGAATGCGTTTATTACGCCTGTGGCCGGGACATACGGAAACGTCGGACGCGACACGCTGATCGGTCCTGGCACGGCCGAGACGGACCTTTCGCTTTTGAAAACGGCGAGGCTTTCGGAAAAAACGCAGCTTCAATTCCGTGCCGAAGCGTTCAATGTTTTCAATCGCGCCAATTTCGGATCGCCGAACGCGGTGGTGTTCTCGTCGGCCTCCACTACGCCAGCCCCCACCGCCGGCGTGATCACATCGACTGCGACCACATCCCGGCAAATTCAATTCGGTTTGAAGCTGCGATGGTGACGTCAGGAAGCGGCGGCCGATATCCGGCCCTGAAGCTTCTGGAAGAGATCGGCGGGGATCTGGAGATTCCCGCCGCGGCCCGTCCCCAGCATCAGGCCGGGCTTCGCCGCCCCGTGAAAATCGGACCCGCCCGTCACAAGCAAGCCGTACTCATGCGCCAGCTCGAGGTATAGCTGCGTATGATGCGGCTGATGGTCGCTGTGATAGGCCTCGATCGCATTCAAGCCGTAACCGCATAGCCTCGGCACTAAAGAGGTGACATCGCCGTTCACCCGCACCGGGTGGGCCAGCGATGCGATGCCGCCGGCTTCGCGAATCATGGCTACGCCTTCGGCGAAGGTCGGTTCGCGGCGATACACATAGCCCTTCGCGGACTCGTCAAGATACTCGTCGAAGGCCTGCTGCAAGGTGGAAACGTAGCCTTTCTCCAGCATCACCTGAGCGAAATGGGGACGCGCCGTGAGCCCGCGTCCGCGCGCCTGTACCTCTTCCAGCGTAATGTCGATTCCCAGGCTCTGAAGGCGGGCAATCAGGCGGATGTTGCGATCGCGGCGCGCCTCCTGCATCGCCAGAATCTCCTGGCGCAAATTGCCCATCTTTTCCTGCGTCAGAAAATATCCCAGAAGGTGGACGGAGCGCCCGTCGAGCTTGGTGGAGAGTTCGATGCCGCACACCAGTTCCACGCCGGCATGGCGCGCCAGCGGAACCGCCTCGTCATATCCGGCAAAGGTATCGTGATCGGTGATGCCTAGAAGATGGATTCCGACACGCACCGCTTCTTCAATCAACTGCGCCGGTGAAAAAGTGCCGTCAGAGGCCTCTGTGTGCGAGTGCAGGTCGATCAAACGAAATCAACTCCAGTTTTTCGAGGGTAGCCCAGATTCTCTCCACGCTCTCGGCCAGCGTTTCGGTGGACGAGTCGATACGAACCTCGGGGGCCAATGGTGGTTCGTAGGGGTCCGATACTCCGGTGAATTGCTTCAAGTCCCCGGCCAGTGCTTTCTTATATAGCTGTTTCACATCGCGCTGGGACAGTACCTCGACCGGACAATCCATGTGGACTTCCACGAAATTCGCGATCCGGGTACGCAATTCGTCGCGGATGGCGCGGTACGGTGAAATCGCCGCCACGATCGCGATCACGCCGTTGCGCGACAGCAATTCGCAGACGAAGCCGATGCGGCGCACATTTTCGTCCCGGTCCTCTTTGCTGAATCCGAGTCCTTTCGAAAGATGCGTCCGCACCACATCGCCATCAAGAACCTCCACTTTCGCGCCATGCTTCTGCAGGCGCTGCGCGATCAGGCTGGCGAGAGTGCTTTTGCCGGAACCCGAAAGTCCGGTGAACCATAAAGTGAATCCACGGTGCATACCGCAGTTTAATCGTTCGGCGAAGAACGCGAAACGATCCCTTCCTCCCGCAGATATTGATATATCCTCGCAGCCGATTCGAGATCCGGCACTTCGAGGAATCTCTCCGCGCCCAAGAAGCTGCGCGTCGACTCCCGCAATTCCGCATCGGCCGGGCCGTAGATGACGGCAATGACACCGGCATCGTTGAGAGCCCGGCACACGGCCGCCACTGACGGAGACGCCTCGACGGCGTGCACCCGGCAGTCGCTATCGAAGAGCAGCCGTTCCAACTCATAAGCAACCTCAGTGGCGGCGTCCAGCCAAAGAGTAACCGCGCGATGGCCAGCTCGCGCCTGCTGCTCGGCGGGGCTAACCCTCGGAGTAGCGGCTGCCTGCCCGCTGGTTTCCAGCGCCGACTTGCGCGGACCGGGCTCCCGTCCCGTGATCATGCCGGCCGCCACCGTGGCATTGGTAATGGGATCGATCAGGATGAAGCTCCCGGTGGTTCGGTTGCGCCTGTAAGGATCGCAGAATACCGGCTTCTGGGTTTCGATGACCACCGCGCCGATATCGTTCAAGCCCAGGGCGCTACCGGCCTCCTTTTCGAGAGTGTTGATGTTGACGCGATACCGCAAGGTGTCGATCGATGCCTTCACGGTCTGGGTGGTGTGCTTCAGGAGGTAACTCCGCCCGATCCCCATTTCTTGATCGTGCATCCACACCACGCGCGCATCCAGGCGGCGGGTGGCATGCGGCAGGTGGGAAGGCGGCACCAGCATATCGCCCCGGCTGATGTCGATTTCGTCCTCCAGACAAATCGTGACCGACATCGGCGGAAATGCGCAAGCCAATTCGCCGTCGAACGTCGCGATCGATTTCACTCGGCTGGTTCGCCCACTTGGGAGAACCATCACGGGATCGCCCGGTTTCACGATCCCGGAGGCCACCTGCCCGGCATACCCACGGAAGTTCAGGTCGGGACGCACGACGTATTGCACGGGGAAACGAAATTCCGTCATGTTGCGGTCGCTGGCGATGTGCACAGTTTCCAGGTAGTGCAACAAGCTGGCGCCTTCGAACCATGGCATGTTCCGGCTCTTTTCCACGACGTTGTCGCCATGCAATGCACTGATGGGGATGAAATGAAGATCGGGAGCCTGAAGGCGGGAAGCGTATTCCGCGAATTCCGTGCAGATCCGGTTGAATACTTCTTCATCATAGCCCACCAGATCCATCTTGTTGACCGCCACCACAATATGCTGAATTCCTAAAAGGGAGGCAATGAAGGCGTGACGGCGGGATTGCTGCAGCACTCCACTGCGCGCATCTACCAGAATGATTGCGAGATTAGCGGTGGAAGCCCCGGTAGCCATATTGCGGGTATACTGCTCGTGTCCCGGGGTGTCGGCGATGATGAATTTGCGTTTTGGAGTAGCGAAGTACCGGTAGGCGACGTCGATGGTGATGCCCTGTTCGCGTTCGGCCCGGAGGCCGTCGGTAAGCAGGGCCAGGTCGAAAGCCCCGGAGGAGCGGTTGACCGGCGCCTGGCGGACCGAGGCGAGTTGGTCTTCATAAACGCCGTCGGAATCGTAGAGGAGCCGCCCGATGAGAGTGCTTTTCCCGTCGTCCACGCTGCCGGCGGTGGAGAGACGAAGCAGGTCAGTCTCTTCGTTCTGTTTGAGGAATGCCTCGAAGTTGGCGACGGCGCGATCAAGTGGCTCCGGTTCAGTGCCCCTGGCCAACATCAGAAGTATCCCTCCCGCTTCTTGACTTCCATCGAACCTTCCTGGTCGTGGTCGATGACGCGATTCTCCCGTTCGGAGCGGCGGAAGAGCATCATTTCCTGAACGATTTTCGGCACGGTGTCGGCATCGGATCGAATCGCGCCAGTGCAATAGGTGCACCCCAGAGACCGCATGCGGCAGCGAACCATCTGCGGTTTTTCCCCCGGAAGCAGGGGCGGATTGTGGTCGAGCGGGAGGAGCGAATCGCCCCGCACAAGCATGGGCCGGTCCTTGGCGAAGTAGAGCGGCACGACGGGAATATTCTCCAGATGGATGTACTGCCAGACGTCCAGTTCCGTCCAGTTGGAAAGCGGAAAAACGCGGATACTCTCCCCCTTGTCGATGCGGCCGTTGTAGAGATTCCACAATTCCGGGCGCTGATTCTTCGGATCCCATTGGCCGAACTGGTCCCGGAACGAGAAAATTCGTTCTTTTGCACGGGATTTTTCCTCGTCGCGGCGCGCACCTCCGAAAGCAACATCGAAACCGCCTTCAGCGAGGGCGTCCAGCAGCGCGCGAGTCTTAAGCTGCCCGCAGCACTTCTGCGTGCCCAGCAGGAAGGGAGAGGCACCTTCCCCGATTGCCTTCAGGTTGGTGTGGACAATCAGGCGAGCTCCGATCCGGCTCGTGAAATTGTCGCGAAAAGCGATCATTTCATTGAACTTGTAGGTCGTATCGATGTGCAGCAGGGGAAACGGGATCTTGCCTGGGTGGAATGCTTTCTGGGCCAGACGGACCATCACGGAGGAATCTTTCCCGATAGAATATAGCATCACCGGCCGGGCGAATTCGGCCGCCACCTCGCGAAAAATATGGATGCTTTCGGCTTCGAGCGCGCGGAGGTGGCTGAGGGTCAAGCGAGGCATGAACCGGAGGTGAGGGCAATTGAGAGACCAATTTCTGACCACACGTTGAGCTTTCTTGCACGCTGGCGGAGGAAATGTCTCAAGCCCATCCCACAGTTATAGCGCATAGAGACCGCCAGATGAGGTAACGCAACTTTTGGCATCGTGAGCCAATGATTTGCTCGGACGCAGGAGGTAAGCGTCCGGCCGGTGATGGCTCTGCTGGGTGAACTCGGCGATTACCGGCCCTTCGAGACCGGATGGAGGCATCACTATGCGTTGCTCGGAGAGGGCCGGAGCCTGGGCGATAAAGGCAACCGCTTGTCTGATTCGACTTTCTGGCATCCGGGCGAAGTGGCGAAACTGCGAGGCCGTTAACGCCAGGGTGAAACCGCCCCAAACACCAGACCTGCCCGACGCCAGTACGGCGATGGCAGGGCCAACAAGTTCAACCAGCCGGTGAAAGAGACGACCAAGACAACTGCGGCGGGCGGGAGCACGTAGCGTTGCCCCGCACCGCCAGGCGAAAAAACAGAAACGCCAGATGCCCGGCACACAGGACGGACAACACGGCAAGCTCCTCGCGCCACACCGCGGGCCGAAGCAGCGCCAGGAGCAAGCCCAGAATGACCACTGCCATAAGGACCGGCGGGAATATCTTAAACAGGGCCAGCACAAACAAAGCAGCGCGATTCGCCGTCAACGCCGGCGGTTCGGATGAGAGTCCGTAAGGTCTGGAGCGGCGGAGCTGTTCCAGTTCCTGTGCCGTGAGCTGGTCGGCGGCCTCCATCTCTTTCAGGATCTCGAACTTTCGGGTGCCCCTTGAGCCTTTTCTTGAAGGGGGAAGAATATCTTCTACGCTAGCCAACGATGCATCTCTTCCACTCCGATTCTGGTATGAAATCTCGATAGATTTGCTTTACCATCGTTCCTCCTCAATCGGAAGGCGCCAAGACCCTCAAACTAAAACTTCGTTTTGGAAGCCTTTCGATCGGTTTAGGTTCTCTATCACGTACTCAATTGGCGCTTGCACAGGGTGCGGTTTAGGAAAAAAGGAAAAACATTGGGCCTTGTAGCCTGACAAGTCAGCTTTGGGAATTGGATTTGGATCGACAGACCATCGCCATACCGGAGTAGTTTGACCTTACGGCTTCAGAGGATAAGTACATGCTGGACAAACGTCTGGTTGACAGTCTGAGTCGCGCGTTCAAAATCGACGCCGCCGCGATTACCCCCGAAACCAGCCAGTCGAACACCCCAACTTGGGATTCCTTCGCGCATTTGAGACTGGTTTTCGAAATCGAGGATGCCTTCGACGTCCGGCTTTCCTCGGAAGAGATTCCCCAGGTCACCTCGGTCGCGCGTTTACGGAGATTCTTGAGCGTCACAAGGCCTTTTAGGCATTTTGGACTAACCGGGGCACTGGAAATGCTTGCCAAACATGACTCGATGACGCCAGCCATGCCCCTGGCGTCGGCCGTTTGTCTGATACCCGCCAGCCTGCCGACAGCCACTTGGAGCAAAGCGTAGTAGACGCGCACACCTGCGATATGTATGGGGCACGAGGCACTCCACTCCGCCCCTGATCAGTTGCGACCATCAATCCTGACGCTTGGACTCTGCCAGTTTGGGAAGCCACGGGCAATCCTTTGCAGAGGGCAGAGTTTCCCAAGTGGGCAACCCGGGGCAACCGAATTTCCCGTAGGAACCACTACAGTCACCAGTACGCGAACACAGCGCGTCCGTTCGCCCTGTTGCGGGGTCCGATCGTGATGAACTCGCCCCGCATGATGGCGGCTTCCCGCTCCTGTGGATCGCTTCCGGTTAGCCGGCCATTTGTCCCCGATCGCTCATCCATCCGGCGGTGTACGCTTACAGGGGCGCCAGCCTTCTGCCAGTCCGGCTTGCATGGAACCGGACGTAGAAATCGCCATCTCGCAGGTGGTTGCGCCGGCCACGTGCGGGAGTGCAGACCTAATGGGCACCGGAGTCTGCACGGGTGCGCGACATGGAGGGGGCAATAGTCAACGGCGGTTTTCCCAGTAGTCGTCAAACTGGCGGCTGTGGCGGCAGCAGCGGAGCGCAATGACGGCGTTCGCTCCTCGCACCGTCCAGAACA